>OCVV012883170.1_pt1 | contig 45093 bp, 35 predicted proteins | sample 1539721 | NCBI WGS metagenome assembly OCVV01 (sample SAMN02144230, study PRJEB22623) | gut metagenome | biome: sheep rumen | host: Ovis aries | place: New Zealand | reverse complement strand
AGCGGTGGCAGCATCTTCTTGCCTGCTGGTGGCGGTTGCTACAGTCCTTTCCTCTTCGACCGCAACAATGGTGGCTACTACTGGTTGGGATTGCAAAACCCTGAAGATATCAACCGCGCTTCTTATCTCTATTTCAGTAGTGGTGATGCTTACTGTGGTAATGGTGTTAACCGCTTCTACGGCTTCAACATCCGTCCTGTTGCACAAGGATTTTAAGTGTATCAGGGATTTTAGGGATTTTAAAGGATATGATGAATCTGCATTCTGGGGTCGTGTCAAAAGTAACAGACACGCCCCGATTGCTTTTTTAGTTAAAAGCTTTAAGAGTTAAAAGTGAATGTTTTTTTCCTGTTTCAAAGAAATCAATTACTTTTGCCTTTGTTTTTGAAACCTTTTTGGGGGTGTTACGAAACTTGATTAAAATATACTTGACAATGAAAAGGACAAATCTATGGTTGATGCTTGTGCTGCTGGTGATGAGCGGTGTGAGCTTCACGTCTTGCAGAGAGGGCAAGAAAGAGTGTAAGTGTGTGTCTTGCGACGGCAAGGCGATGGATTCGAGCCAGTTTGCGATGCTGACGGACGTTGTGCCTGATGCCATTCTGGAAATACGCTATTTCGGCACGTACAATTTCGTGGGGCAGCGTGTGGATGGTTATGAGCAACCGACGGCTTTGATGACGAAGCAGGCTGCGGACAGTCTGCGTGCCGTGAGTGACGATGTGAAGCGTTTGGGCTATCGTCTGAAGATTTATGATGCTTATCGTCCGCAGCGGGCTGTTGACCACTTCGTGCGCTGGGCTGCTGACTTGAAGGACACGATGATGAAGCAGTATTTCTACCCAGACTTGGACAAGAGTGTGCTCTTCGACCAGGATTATATTGCTGCGAAGAGCGGTCATACGCGCGGCTCGACGGTTGACCTCACGCTGTTCGACATGGCAACGGAGAAAGAACTTGACATGGGCGGCACCTTCGACTGGTTTGGTCCTGAGAGTCATCCCGACTTCTGCGGCAATCCTGAAACGGGTGAATATACGGGTGACAACCACAAGTCGCCTACGCGACGTAGCATCACAGCTGAGCAGTTTGCTCACCGCATGATTCTGCGTGCTGCGATGCTACGTCATGGTTTCAAGGCTATCGAATCGGAGTGGTGGCACTTCACGCTGAAGGATGAGCCTTTCCCTGAGACTTACTTCAATTTTCCTGTGAGGGAGACGAAGTGAGGATAGGCTTCGGCAGAACCGAAGCGCAGGGTTAATGATGAATGGGAGTGATGCTATGGTTGGTCGGTGGGGTCGGGGTGCTGGTCGTCTTTCGTCATTCTGGTTTCGACGACGAAGGAGATGAGCATACCGAAACCCATGCCTGCAACGATAGGTAGCCAGAAGTAGAGGTTAAAGGGAGTGGTGTCAGCCCAGCCAGAGATGATGGCTCCTAAGCCTGCTCCCAAGAGGATGCAGCCCCCACGTAGCATGCTGAATTTGTCTGATTTCTCCTGCTGTTCCTCCACGAGCAGTTTGATGCTCTCGGGGTCGGTGTGGTTTTCGATGAGCGCCTTGCGAAGTTCGGTTTCGCGCTTCTTCTTGTTGATGGAAGAGATGGCGCTGCAAATGATGGCAACGATGGGGATGATAAGGGTAAGGGCTACGGCGAGAACGCCTGCTAAATCTTTGAGGTCCATATTGTTTTGGGGTTAATGGGGTTTATGGGGTTAATGGGGTTATTGGGGGTTATTCTTGTAGGGAGAATTTCTTGAGGGTTTGCATGGCGAAGAGGAGCATGGCTGCGGAGGAGAGGATGACGGCGATGTATATGTAGGGCTGGTTGGAGAAGGTGCTGATGAGGTAGCAGATGCTGAAGGCGTAGCAAACGAGCACGAAGGGCAGTCCGAAGGAAAAAAGAATGTTGCGGAGTGTGAATGGGGATTTCTTGAGCGATTTCACTTCCTTCATCACCTGCTTGCTGATGTCGTCCACGATGTGCTCGCGCTCGAAGGTGTCGGCGATGAGCTGGTCGAGTGCGGAGTCCTCGAAGAGTTCGATGTTTTCGAAGCTTTCTATGTTTTCGTCAGTCTTTTTCATTTTGCAGTTGCTTTTTGAGTCGTTCTCGAATGCGGTGCAAGCGCACCAGGATGTTGGATTGTGAGAGGTGGAGAGCTTTGGCGATGTCCTCCGTTTTCACCTTATTATAATAATAGAGTCGGATGATTTTCTGGTCTTGGGGAGGAAGTTGGCTGATGGCTCGTTCCATGCGTTGGAGCTGTTCTTCCCGTTCTTGGGAGTAGGTTTCGTCGGGAATCTGGACTTGGTCGGCATCCATGCTTTGTTTTCGCTTTGCCTTTTCTAAGGCGTTGAGGGAGAGGTGGGCGGCGATGGCGATGAGCCAGGGACCTAATTGCGTGGTTTGCCAGTCGTTGAGTTGTTGGTAGGCTTTCACAAATGTCTGTTGTGCTATCTCCTTAGCCTCCTCGGCATCCTTGGTGATGGCGAGGGCTTTGGCATAGACGGCGCTGCCATACTTCTTCACGATGAGCGAGAAGAGCTGGGTTCGTCCGCTGCGGAGTATGTTGTCAACAATGAGTCTGTCTTCCATTCGTTTGAGCTGTTGTTCGCCTATAAGACAGGTGAGGTGGGAGATTATTACACTGAAGTGATGATTTTTTTGAAAAAACTTTCTCTGCTGGCTGTGTGGGCGAAGTTACAACAAAAATGTGGAGGCATGAAGATGATTCAGAAAATAATTGCTAAATTTGCAGCAAGGAATGGAAATGAAGAACGAGGAAAGGCTTCGGCGGAACCGAAGCGCACTGTAAATGAAGAATGAAATTAAAAGATAGAAATATGGAAAAGAATCATTGGAGTGTGAAGATGGCTGTGTGCTTGCTGATGATGCTGATGGGCGGAGAGGCAATGGCGCAGCAGGTGAGTTATAGTGGGACGGAGTTGGCAAAGGAAGGCGCTTGGTGCTGGTTTGCTGACCCTCGTGCCATGCGTGTGAAAGCGGGCAAGACGGATGCTGCCTACGTGGGCTATATCGACAACCACGGTGCGGTGCGAGCCTTGCAACTCGACTACAAGCGCAACACGTCGGAGGAAGTGCTGGTGCGCTCTTACTTCCAGCCTGACGACCACAACAACCCTACGTTCTTGGCTCTGCCTGATGGTCGCATCATGATTTTCTATACGCGCCACACGGACGAGCCTCGCTTCTACTACCGCATTTCGCAACGCGCTGGCGACATCACTTGCTTGGGCGATGAGAAAATCATCGAGGTGGAGAATAACACGACTTATCCTTCGCCTTTCATCCTGAGCGACGACCCGCAGCACATCTACTTGTGCTGGCGTGGCATCGGTTGGCATCCTACGATTGCCAAGCTGTCTTTGCCTGATGCTAACGACAACGTGAAGATAGAGTGGGGACCCTTCCAGATGGTGCAAAGTACGGGTGCTCGCCCATACGCCAAGTACCAGAGCAACGGAAAGGACAAGATTTACGTGAGTTATACGACGGGACATCCTGACAACGAACTTCCTAACTGGCTCTACTTCAACACCATCAAAATCAATGCAGGGAAGGAACCGCAGTTGTGCGATGTGAACGGAAAGGTGCTGAGTACGATTTCTGAAGGGAAATTCAAGGTGTTCAAGCGCGACGATTACAAGCAGCAGTATCCGCTGACGGTGATTGATTCGCCTGAGAATGCCCGTTGCTGGGTGTTCCAGATTACGACTGACAAGGAGGAAAACCCTGTGGTGGCTTTTGTTCGCATTTCGCCCGATAAGAAACAGCATGAATACTATTATGCCCGATGGATTGGGGGAAAATGGCGCATCACCGACATTGCGGATGCGGGCAAGTGGTTCCACCAATCACCACAGACGGAGAATTGCTACAGTGCTGGCATGGCTATCGACCCCGATGACGTGAACACGGTGTATTGTTCGCTGCCAACCAAAAACCAGTTGGGCAAGGAGGTGTATGAAATCTGGAAATACACGCTGAACGAGGCTGGTGAGGTGACGACGAAGGAAGCCATCACGTGGAACTCGGAGAAGAACAATGTGCGCCCATACGTGTTGCCTGGTTCTGTGGGAAGCGACTTGCGCGTGGTGTGGATGAATGGTGACTACTATTATTGGCTGAAGTGTAAGCGTTTCCCTGAAGGCTATCCAACTCGCATCATGGGAAAGCTGGAAAGTGGTGCGGCTTTTTCTGTTTCCCCATTGAAAGGAGTGAAGGGTGAAAAGAACATGAAGCGGACAAGGATTTATCCGACCTCATTGAATTCAGCGGAAGGTGTTAAGACCGTGGAAGTGAAGGGAAAGCATTGGTGCATCGATGCTGATGTGAAGATGGATGCAGAGCACTATACGGGTGCGTTGCTGAGAGTGGGCGATTTGGAATATGGTGTGGAGGAAGAATCGCTGAAGCCTTATATTAAGATAGGTGGAAAGACTTACTTCAGTGCCAACAAATTAGGAAACAGCGACGACTGGACTCAAGCCAATGGTACGGATGGAAAATGGTACTTCAAGAAGCTCAGTCAATTTCGCCTTTCCATCGTCAGACAAGGCAAAGGTGTGACGGTGTATAGGGATGGGTTGGTTGATATAAGAAACTAACGAAAGAAGGGGCTTCGGTAAAACCGAAGCGTACAAAAAAAGACTGAATTTTGCTGTTCTCTTTAACGAGAGAAGGGGCTTCGGCTAAACCGAAGCGTACAGAAAAAGAATGAAGAATGAATTTTACTGTTTTCATTGGATTTGGCATCCGAATGGCGGTAATATTCATTCTTCATTTTTTTCATTTAGTATTTTTTCAAATCTTCTGATTTGACGACTTTTTGGACGAAGAGGTCGGGATGCTTGCTGGCTTGATAGCGATATTTCAAGCCGTAGTTGGTCTTTGCCAGCGTTTTCACGAGTTGACGATTCTGTGGGTTGTTCAAGTCGAGGAGCTTGTCGATGTCGTTGTTCTCAAGACTTGTGCCTAATGCCTTCAGTAGGGCATCGATGTTGGGGTTCATGTCCTCATCCACACTGTAAGGCATGATGACAAAGCCGTCTTCAAGTGTCAGCTTTTCTTCGGTGATACCAACACCTGCTCCCATGCTCTTGGGGAGGGAGTTGTTGATGGTGGTGATGAGGGAGGTGAGCTCTTGAGGATGAGAGGGGCCTGCGGAGGGGCCTGAGGAGGGGCCTGCAACTGAAGTTGCAGGAACGGTGGCAGGAACGGCGGCAGGAGCGGTGGTTTCTGCGGGGGTGGCTGGCTGGGCTGATTCTGCTGCCTCTTTCATGAAGGATGGGACAAGCAGGGCGGTTTGAGAAGATTTCTTCGATGCTTTTTCTGCCTTTTTCTCAGCCTCTTTCTCTGCTGCTTTTTCCGCTTTTTTCTCTACCTTTTTCTCAGCCTCTTTGTCTTTTTTCTTAGCCTCTTTTTCAGCTGCTTTCTTAGCCTCTTTCTCATCTACTTTCTTTGCTGCTTTTTCTGCCTTCTCTTTTTCCTCTAATTCTTTCTGAGCGGCTTTCTCGGCTTTTTCTGCTGCTTCGGCTTTTGCCTTCTTAGCAGCTTTTTGAACGCTGAGGTCGATGGGATGAGCAGCGGTGGCACTGAGGGTTGGTGCTGACTGAAATTGGTCGGTGGCAATGATGTTCGTGAAGGAACTCCAACCTTTCTCCCTGCGGAAAACAAGACGACTTGACTCTGGGACGTTGAGAATAATCATTGGGTTGACATTCAGGAATGTGGTCTCAGAAATGGGGAATACTTGCGATGCTGGCAAGTTGTAAAAGACGGAAGTGAGACGTTTGCAATTGAGGAAAGCATGGTCGCTGATGGAGGTGACAGAAGCGGGGATGTGGATGGTGACGAGTTCGTCGCATCCTTGAAAAGCCCCTTCGCCAATGGCAGTGACGGGATAGGTCTTGCCTTCGACGGTGATGGCGGACGGGATGATGATTTCCCCTTTGTATTCGTTGTTCACTTCCTGGGGCTTGGAACCTTGGAAAGTGATTTCAACGGCGTTTCCTCCTTTGGCGAGGTTGAAATAGATTGTTGTGCCGTTGCTCTTGGCTTCGAAGTCGTGGGCAGAAATGGTTGTACACACGCCCAGCAACAGCATCGTGATGAAACCTGAAACGCTGCGCTTCAGGAGTGAAGATGTGAGAGAATGCATGAAATGGAAAGTTTTATTACTGTTGGCATTAGAACTTGAAGATGCCGAAGAGACGGCGCTTTGGTTTTGCTTCGGGCGCAGGTAATTCTTCGTCGGTTCTTCCTTGCACGTTTTCGTCGATTTCGAGTTGTCCTGCATGGTTAGGGAAGAGACGTTCGAAGCGTTTCTTCGTGCCATTAGGAATGATGATGTGCTCGATGTTCACTTCGTTGTTGAAAATGCCTTTCTTCACACTGGTCACCGAGTCGGGCAGGGTGAGGGTGTTCAAGGCTATGCAACCTTCAAACATGCCTTCGCCCAATTGTTCAACACCTTCTTCGACAGTGGCTTCGGTGAGCTGTTTGCAATGGTAGAAGACGCATGTGCCGATTTTATTGACAGTGGCAGGGATGGTGACTTGTTCCAATGCCAGGTAAGAGAAGGCAAAGCCGCCGATGGACTGCAATCCGCGAGGCAGATTCACTTCTTTGAGGTTCTTGCATGCGCGGAAGGCATCTTCACCGATGTGAGTGACGCTTGCCGGTAGGTCGATTTTTTCGAGCGAACGACAAACATAGAATGCGCTGTCCTCGATGCGTTCGAGCGTGCTTGGCAGAGAAACGCTGCTGAGCGAGACGCACTCGGCGAACATGTCCTTTTCGATTGACTTGATGCCTTCTTCCAGCACGACGGTCTTCAGGCTTTCGCAGCGGGCAAATGCGCTACGACCGATGTGCTGCACTGAGCCTGGGATGGTGAGTTCTTCCAAGTTCAAGCTCTTGTAGAACGCAAATTCGCCAATGACCTTTACGCTCTTGGGAATCTGTATGTGCTTGAGTCCGACGATGCTGTCGAATGCCACCGAACAGATGACTTCCGTTCCGTCCTTGATGACGTATTCTTCCAGCTCCACTTTGTTGTCGCAGCCCAGCATTCGTTTGCCGTCAGCACTGTAGTAAACGCCAAATTCGTCTTTCACGCCTTCCTTGAAGTCCTTGAAGGTGGCTTTCTGCTGAATTTTAGTGCTATTGCCGTTTTCCATATTTTATGTAATGATTAGTTGATGAATGTTTGAATGAATTGCGCCGCTAAGTTACAAAAAAACGGAAAACAGTACAAGCGAAAATAGAAAATTCGCACAAAAACGAGTGAAATGTGTCTTCGTATGGAAAACTATTCGTAAATTTGCACGTTGAAATTCAGATAATTAAATCATACAATTTATTTTATGGCTTTTACAAGAATCACAGCTGCCGAGGCAGCTGCATTGGTGAAAAACGGTGACAATATCGCCCTTAGTGGTTTTACGCCAGCTGGTACAGCGAAGGCTGTCACTGCAGAGATTGCAAAGATTGCCCACGCAGAGCATGAGGCAGGTCGCCCTTTCCAGATTGGTGTTTTCACAGGTGCTTCAACAGGTCAGAGCTGCGACGGCGTGCTGGCAGAAGAAAACGCAATTCGCTATCGCGCACCTTATACTACTAACTCTACTTTCCGCAAGCATGTCAATGCAGGCGAGATTGCCTACAACGATATTCACTTGAGCCAGATGGCGCAGGAGTTGCGCTATGGTTTCTTGGGCGAAGTGGACTGGGCGATTCTCGAAGTTTGTGCCATCGAGCCAGACGGCAAGGTGTATCTGACCGCCGCAGGTGGTATTGCTCCAACTGCTGCACGCCTTGCAAAGAAAGGTATCATCCTGGAGCTGAATGCTTTCCACAGCCCTAAGTCGATTGGTCTGCACGACGTTTATGAACCACTCGACCCTCCTCAGCGCAAGGTGATTCCGATTGAGCATCCAAGCGACCGCATTGGTACTCCATATTTGCAGCTCGACCCATCGAAGGTGGTGGGCGTAGTGGAATGTAACCTTCCAGACGAAGCCCGCGACTTCAAGGGTGCTGACCCTGTGACTGACAAGATTGGCGAGAACGTGGCTAACTTCCTCATGGAGGATGTTCGTCGCGGCATCATCCCAAAGAGTTTCCTTCCATTCCAGAGCGGTGTGGGCACCACAGCCAACGCCATTCTCGGTGCGCTCGGTAGCAATCCCGAAGTGCCTGCTTTCAACATCTACACGGAGGTGCTTCAGAATGCAGTGGTTGACTTGATGAGAAAGGGACGTGTGCTCTCTGCTTCCACTTGTTCGCTCACTGTGACCAACGATGTGCTCCAGGGCATTTATGACGACATCGACTTCTTCAAGGACAAGCTCGTGATTCGTCAGAGCGAGATTTCCAACAGCCCTGAGGTGATTCGCCGACTGGGTGTCATTGCCATCAACACGGCTATCGAGGTGGATATCTACGGTCATGCTAACTCCACTCAGATTTGCGGTGGAAAGATGATGAACGGTATTGGTGGTTCGGGCGACTTCGAGCGCAATGCTTACATCTCCATCTTCACTTGTCCATCTGTGGCAAAGGGCGGCATGATTAGCTCGATTGTTCCTTTCTGCTCACACATCGACCACACCGAGCACGACGTGAACGTCATCGTGACAGAGCAGGGTATTGCTGACCTTCGTGGCAAGAGCACTCGCGAACGTGCCCATGCTATCATTGAGAACTGTGTTCACCCAGACTACAAGCAGTTGCTTTGGGACTATCTGAAGATTGCCGACAAGGGTCACACGGCTCACAAGCTGAGTGCTGCATTTGCTATGCACGACACCTTCCTCCGCGAAGGCGACATGCATCTTACGAACTTGGCTTCCTACGTGAAATAAACGAAGGCGACGATAGGCTTGGAGATGCAAGCCACACGTACTGAAAAATACCGATGAATTCGGGCTTTTTTGATAACATAGCAGTTAAGCGCGAACCTCAGTTCTTGGGGTTCGCGCTTAACTGTTTTAGAGCTTGATGTGGGCTTTGCATGAGGATTTTCTGCATCGCATGAATGGACTGACTGAAGCGTTCTTTTGATTCAACTAAATGTCCGAGGGCTCGTTGTCGTTCAAGCGAGGGCTCGTTTGAACGACGACGAGCCCTCGTTTGAATGACAACGAGGGCTCGCCGTTTCGGTGGAATCGAATGATTGGATGGGTGGAATCGAAGGAGCGATTCTTTGTAATCGAAGTCGAAATCCATGAAGTCCTTACTGACGTAAGGAAGGAGAATGAAGGAAGATGTGCAAAAAACGAGCTTGAAATTTGTCGTAAAAGTGATTTTGTTTTATCTTTGCATGTTGGAAAGTATGGCTTGCAATCAGGGATGATGATGGTCAGAACGAGTAAACAGTGAATCATAATAAAAAAGCATCATAAAAATAGCGAATTAACGATACTGAATGAAAGAATTTGTGATTACTGAGGTGAAGGTGGAAACGGCGATTATTGTTGGTCTGATTACACCTCAGCAAAATGAGCGAAAGACAAACGAATATCTCGATGAATTGGAGTTTTTGGCTGAGACGGCTGGCGCAAAAGTGATTAAGCGCTACACGCAGCGTGTGAATGGTCCCAGCAGCGTGACCTACATCGGTAGCGGAAAGCTCGACGAAATCAAACAATTCATCAAGCAGCAGGAGGATGCTCGCGACCAGGCACTGGAGATGTACCTTGAGTCGGGCATCACTGACCCTCGTGAGCAGCATCTGCCCGACGAGGTGGGTATGGTGATTTTTGATGATGAACTCACTGCCAAGCAAATCAGAAATATCGAAAAAGAACTGCAAATCAAGATTCTCGACCGCACGAGCTTGATTCTCGACATCTTTGCCATGCGCGCCAAGACATCGGCTGCCAAGACGCAGGTGGAACTGGCACAGTACAAATATATGCTTCCTCGACTCACCCGACTCTGGACCCACTTGGAGCGCCAGCGTGGTGGTAGTGTGGGATTGAGAGGTCCTGGTGAGACGCAGCTCGAAATGGACCAGCGTATCATCCGCAACCGAATGGCGTTGCTGAAGCAGCGACTGGCTGACATCGACACGCAAAAGACGACACAGCGGAAGAACCGTGGCAGACTGATTCGCGTGGCATTGGTGGGCTATACCAACGTGGGAAAATCGACAATCATGAACCTCCTTTCGAAGAGCGATGTGTTTGCCGAAAACAAACTCTTCGCCACGCTCGACACGACGGTGCGCAAGGTGATTATCGACAACTTGCCATTCCTGCTGAGCGATACGGTTGGTTTCATCCGCAAGTTGCCAACCGACTTGGTGGATTCGTTCAAATCGACGCTTGACGAAGTGCGCGAGGCAGACTTGCTGATACACGTGGTGGATATTTCGCATCCTGACTTTGAGGAGCAAATCAACGTGGTGGAGAAGACGCTGGGCGACCTCGGTGCTGCCGACAAACCAAGCATCATCGTGTTCAACAAGATTGACGCTTACACCTGGGTGGAAAAGGACGAGGACGACCTTACGCCTAAGACTCGCGAGAACATCACGCTCGACGAACTGATGCAGACGTGGATGGCGAAGCTTGGTGAGGACTGTTTCTTCATTTCTGCCAAAGAAAAAACCAATATCCCTGAGTTGAAGAGCCTGATGTATAAGAAAGTGCGTGAGCTGCATGTGCAGAAATATCCTTACAACGACTTCTTGTACCAGAACTACGCAGAGAACGAAGAATAGTGGTCTTGAAAAACAAACCTAAAAACTCAAAATAACATGCGAAAACTTACTGACAGAGAAATCGAACTTTTGGTTGAACAAGGCTGTTCGGCTGAAAACTGGCTCGGCATTGAGGTGGAAGACGATGACTTCCGCGTGGATGCTTTGAGCAATGTGAATTTTTATGGTAACGTGTCGATTGGTGGCATATCGGGAACGATAGAAGTGGAAGAGGGGTTTGAGAAGCGTTGCGGAATCCACAATGCAACCTTGCGCAACGTGAGCATCGGTAGTGACTGCTTGATTGAAAACGTGAATGGATATATCAGCAATTATGACATAGCCGATGGCGTGTTCATCAGCAATGTGGGCGTGATGAACGTGCAGGGCACACCGCTGTTTGGTAATGGAACGGAAGTCGCTGTACTGAACGAAGGCGGTGAGGAAAACGTGGTGCTGTATGACAAGTTGACAGCCCAGATAGCTCAGTTGATGCTTGACAACAAGTCTGTGCGCCAGATGGCACTCCGCGAGGTGTCAGCTCGTCCTCGCATGGAGCATGGAACGATTGGCAAGGGTTCCCGCATCGTGGGACTACGCAATATGAACAATGTGCTGGTGGGCGAAGCCTGTGACATTCAGGGAGCCAGCTGCCTCACGGAATCGACTATTTTGAGTTCGGAGGAATCGCCAACCTTCATCGGACCTGATGTGATTCTGGAAAGTTCGATTGTTGCCGAAGGTGCAACCGTGACCGATGGCGCCAAGGTGTATAGCTCGTTCGTGGGTGAAAGCGTGCATGTGGGCAAGGGCTTCAGTTCGGAGGCATCTGTCTTCTTTGCCAATGCCTATATGGACAATGGCGAATCGTGTGCTGCTTTCTGCGGACCATTTGCCACTTCCCACCACAAGAGCACGCTGCTCATCGGTGGCGAGTTTTCGTTCTACAACGCTGGTTCGAACACCAACCAGAGCAACCATGCCTACAAGATGGGACCTATCCACTATGGTGTTCTGGAGCGTGGAGCCAAGACTGCTTCGGGCAGTCACATCCTTTGGCCAGCACAGATTGGCACGTTCTCGATGGTGATGGGCAAGCTCACGCAGCATCCCGACTTGCGCTCTCTGCCTTTCAGCTACGTGATGGCAAGCGAGGGCAGAACCTATGTGGTGCCAGGCATCAACGTGAAGACAGTGGGTACGTGGCGCGACGTGAACAAATGGCCAAAGCGCGACCTGCGTCCAAGAGGTAATCGTAAGGACCTCATCAACTTTGCATTCCCTAATCCGTTCATCATCCAGAGTGTGCTCGAAGGAAAGCAGTTGCTGGAGAAGATGGTGGAAGAGGAAAGCGGCGATGAATTCGTCTATCAGGGTTGCTGCATCAAGCGTAGTGCAGCCGTGAAGGGTATTCGCTACTACGATTTGGCTATCAAGCTGTTCATCCGTGAGGTTCTCAATTCCAGCCACGACTCAGGCAATGAAGCTGGTGTGGACCGTTGGGTGGATGTGTGTGGCATGTTGGCTCCAAAGGCAGAAATTCAGCGCATTGTGGACGATGTGGCATCGGGGGCAATTGGTTCCACAGAGGAATTGTTGCTGGTGCTTCAGCAGATTCATGCCGACTATGCTTCCAACGCTTACGACTATGCCCAGCAGTTGATGCAGAAGTTGGGCGGTTCGATGTTTATCGACTTGGACTTCTGGCTCAAGGAGGCTGAAGAAGCTTACGAAAGCTGGCTCCGCATGGTACGCGATGACGCAGAGCATGAGTATCAGTTGGGCGACGTGTCGGAAGAAGCGTTGAGAGAATTCTTGGCGAAGGTGAAGTAGAGATTTCCAAATATAACAAATCAATAAAATGAACATGAAAAGAATTTCCTTCTTGTTAGTTCTTCTCACGATGGTGCTGACTGCCAGTGCCCAGAAGAACTATCGCTACAAGAGCTATGAGGGCGACCCGCTCAAGGCTCGCATCTATACGCTCGACAACGGGCTCCAGGTGTATCTGAGTGTGAACAAGGACCGCCCAAGAATCCAGACGTACATTGCCGTAAGAACGGGTAGCAAGAACGACCCACATGAGACAACGGGTTTGGCTCACTATCTGGAGCACATCCTCTTCAAGGGTACGACTTCGTTTGGTACGCAGAACTATGCTGCCGAGAAACCGTTGCTGGACCAAATCCGTAACCTTTACGAAGTGTATCGCCAGACCACGGACCCAGCTAAGCGCAAGGCCATCTACCATCAGATTGACTCCATCTCATACGAGGCTTCGAAGTATTCTATCGCCAATGAATACGACAAGCTGATGGCAGCCATTGGTTCGGATGGCACGAATGCCCACACCAGTACGGACGAGACGGTTTATAAGGAGGACATCCCTTCGAACGCCATCGAAAGTTGGGCTATCGTGCAGGCTGACCGTTTCAAGGACATGGTGATTCGTGGTTTCCACACGGAGCTGGAAGCAGTGTATGAGGAATACAACCGCAGTTTGACTTCCGACTTCCGCAAGGTGTTCGAACAGGCAAACAAGATGCTCTTCCCTCATCACCCATACGGTATGCAAACCACCATCGGTACGCAGGAGCACCTGAAGAACCCTTCCATCGTGAACATTGAGAACTACTTCAAGAAATACTATGTGCCTAACAACGTGGCAATCTCGATGAGCGGTGACTTGGACTTCGACAAGACCATTGCCATTATCGACAAGTATTTTGGCGACTGGAAACCAAGCGGACCTATTGCTGAGTTGCAGTATCAGGAAGAAGGACCTATGACGAAGATTGAGAAGGCTGAAGTGTGGGGCTTGCAGCAGGAAATGGTGATTCTCGCTTGGAGAATGCCTGGCAACAAGTCGCAGGAATCGGATTACTACGAAATCATGCAGAGCGTGCTGCAGAACGGCAAGAGCGGTCTCTTCGATGTTGACCTTTCGCAGAAGCAGAAGGTGCTGGAAGCGATGGCGTTCAATGATGGTATGACCGACTACAGCGAATTCATGCTGGTGGGTGTGCCAAAGGAAGGTCAGACGCTGGACGAAGTGAAAGACTTGATGTTGGAAGAAGTGGAGAAGCTGCGTGAAGGCGATTTCGACGAATCGATGCTGCAAGCTATCATCAACAACCGCAAGTTGCAGGAAATGCGCTCGTTGGAGAGCAACCAAAGCCGTGCTACGGAGATGTATAGCTACTTCATTGCTGGTCGCGACTGGGCAGACAAGGTGACGCTGATGGACCGCCTGTCGAAGTTTGGCAAGCAGGACGTGGTGGACATGGCTAAGAAGTACCTCAAGACTGATGCATACGTGCTCATTTACAAGCGTCAGGGTCCAGACCCTAACGAGAAGAAGATTGACAAGCCTGCTATTTCTCCAATCGAAATGAACCGCGACAAGAGTAGTCAGTTCGTGGAGAACATCAAGGCACGTCAGCTCGAACCTATCCATCCTGTGTTTGTGGATTTCAACAAGGACTTGAGCAAGATGACCATGAAGAACGGTTCGGAACTGCTTTACAAAAAGAACGAACAGAACGGCATCTTTAACCTTACTATCGTCGTCCAGAATGGGCAGAAGCAAGACAAGTTCCTGGAGTTTGCTACTATATACTTTAATCACCTCGGCACGAAGAAGCAGAGCTTGCAGGACATCCAGGCTGAACTCTACAAACTGGCATGCAACGCGAGCATTTCTGTCGGCACATCTGATACATACATCCGTGTGAGTGGTTTGGCTGAGAACCAAGAGGCTGCCATTGCCCTGCTGGAAAACTGGATTAAGAATGTAAAAGCAGATGAGGATGTCTATGAGCAGTGTGTGGCAGATGAACTCACTGCCCGAACGATGATGAAGAGCGACCAGAGCAGTTGTGAAAGCCGTTTGTTGGCTTATTGCATGTACGGACCAAAGAACAGCTATACCGACATTCCTTCGGAGGCTGAACTGCGCGCTATGCAGCCAGAGGTTTTGCTGAAGAAATTGCAGAATCTGAAGAACCTGCCTCAGACCGTGATGTACTATGGCCCTTCATCAATGGAAGAGGTGAACAAGATGATTTCGAAGTACCACAAGGTGAAGAAGAGCGCACAGAAGGATGTCAAGCTCCAACTGACGGACGACGACTACTATGTGCAGCAGACGACTCCTCAGACTGAAGTGTATCTGGCTCCTTACCAGTCGAAGGCTGTGAAACTGACGATGTATTCCGACAATGGTGAGAAATACAATAAGGAGCTTATCCCATACATCAACATCTTCAACGAATACTTCGGTGGTAGCATGAACGCCATCGTGTTCCAGGAGCTTCGTGAGGCTCGCGGTTTGGCTTATTCAGCGGGTGCCAGCTATTCGATTGCTGGTCTGCCTACTCAGCACAACACATTCCGTGCTGTGATTGGTTCGCAGAACGACAAGATGGCTGACTGCATCGATGTGTTCAACGACATCATCGAGAACATGCCTGTGTCGGAGAAGAGTTTCAACTTGGCAAAGGATGCTGTGGTGAAACGCTATGAGACAAACCGCACCATCGGTGCCAGTGTACTCAACGCCTATTTCGGCGCACGTCGCAGAGGTCTTGACCACGACATCAACGCAGAACTCTATAATAAGGTGAAGACTCTGACGATGGACGACATCGTGAACTTCTCGAAGAAGAACGTAGCTGGACGCAAGTACAAGTTTGTTGTGCTGGGTGACGAGAAAGAACTCGACATGAAGAAACTCGAAAGCGTAGGCAAGATTCACAAGCTCACCTTAGAGGACATTTTCGGTTATTAATCACTCAACTTTGCAATAGCGTTAGCGTTGGCTTTGGCGATTGGCTTTTCCCTGCGGACGACAAGCCAAAGCCAATGCCAACGCTAAAGTTTTTTCAAGACTGTTTGTTATGAAGGACTCACAATTCAAAGGGATGTTTGAGCAGGACGAGGACCTGCGACGCAACGAACTCATCAGAAAAATAGAGCACTCCGTGGAGAATCTGTCATTGCCAGAACTGGAAGCGCTCTATTATGATATGTTGACCAAAGATTATATTCGCTAAAGAAAATGAAGAATGTAGAATGAGGAATGAAGAATGAGGAATGAAGAATGTAGAATCATATAAAGTGAAAATTATTCTTCATTCGGAGCGAAACGACCATTCTTCATTCTTCATTTAAATATCCTGCTTTCTTGAGTTCACGGGCAACGAGTTCGCACTCGTCCCACCATTTTTGCCCAAAGGCACGGATGAGCGGTGCTTTCAGGAATTGATAGACGGGGAGAGATTTCTGCTTGCCCAATTCGCAAGCACAACGACAGATGTCCCAACGGTGGTAGTTCACAGCTGTGATGTCGTCACCAATGTAGGAGAGCCGGATAGGGTAGAGGGCACAGGAGATAGGTTTCTGGATGCTGATGCGTCCTTCTTGATATGCTCGGTCGATGGCACAAAGCGTATTGCCTTCAGTGTCTTTCACGGCAAACACGCAGTCCTTGTCGTTCACGATGCTCGTCACGAACTGCCCGTCTTGGTCGATATAGACCACACCATCCTCATTGATGACATCCTTTGCCTCAGGAGTGAGTTCGTCCCACACTGCCTCGGCAGCTTCTTCCAGTCCTGCCACTTCTTCCATATCAACTGGAGCACCTGCATCTCCTTCCACACAACAAGCACCACGACACACCTTGTAGTCGCAGCAGAACATTTCCTTGAAGACATCGAAGGAAACCAATGTATCTTGAATTTCTACCATAGTTTTTTTGAATGAAGGTTGATGAATGAAAGAGATTCTTCATCCTTCATTCATCATTCTACATTTATCATCTTACTTCAGGCACGACTCCAAAGAAGTGCAATTCCTCTGTGCCCGTGTTGGTTAGGCTGTGGAAATGTCCTTTCTCGCAGTACGTACTCATGCCTGCCTGCACTTCCGTTTCCACTCCATCCAGGTTAACCGTTCCCTTGCCACTCAAAATATAGATGATTTCGCAGTTTTCCACATGCTGGTGGTAGCCTATGCTGGCACCGACGGGCAGATAGGCACGAAGGATGCGAACAGTGCCATCGAAAAACATCTTGGCATACATTGTGCCTTCTCCACCTTTGAAATGCTCAAATGGTTCAAATGCTATTTGGGAATAATCTAAGTTCATAATAAATATGTTTTTATGAAAGCCTTTTTGATTTTTGTTTCGTTCTCCTTTCTTCCATCTTCAAATCGCGTCGGCTCTTGCTTTGGGTAACGAGGAATACACCCGTGAACACCAGCAGCACGGCGATGCCTTGTGCTATGCCGAAGATGCCAAGACCTAAGAACACGCTGACGAGGCAAGCTACGATGGGTTGCACATAATTATACATCGACACCACTGTTGGGCGCAGGTTCTTCTGTCCTTGCATCATGAGAATATAGGCTATGAACGTGCCGCCTACCACGACGAAAGCCGTTTCACCCCATACGCGAACTGTTATGTCAGCCCAGGGGAGAGCAGACATCCTGCTGAACGACAACGGCATGATGACGATGGCTGCGTAGGTAATCATCCACTTCATGCAGGTGATGACCGTGTAGCGCTGGATGAGGTGCTTGAAGATGGTGAGATAGACCGCAAAGCAGCATTGTGCTGCCAGGCAGAGGAGGTCGCCCGTCAGTTTTCCTTCGTTTGTCGCCCCTGCCGCATGTGAACTTCCCGTGATGAGGATGAACGCACCGATGGCTCCGAGGAAAATGCCGATGACTTTCTTGCTCGTTACGGGTTCATGGAGAAACAGCGCAGCCAACACCGTCGTGATAATAGGCATCGTGGTTGTCATGATACTCGCATTCACGGGCGAGGTGATGGACAGGCCGATGGTATAGCAGCACTGGTTGAAGACGATGCTGAGCATTCCAGCGAAAAAGAAAAGCAACAGGTCCTTTGGCTTCACTTTCTCCTGTGGCACGAACGCCGATGCAATCCAGAAGCACAGCGCGCCACCAACCACGCGGAAGCACACCATCTCCAACCCTGGCACACCATGTGTCATGGCGTGCTTGCCGAGTGGTGCCATCAGTCCCCAAATGGCGCAAGCCAGCAACATGCAGACATGGGCAACAACCGTGGAACGGTTTTGCTTTGATTCACTCATCTTTACCAAAACTTGTTGTATTGTTCGGAGTATTCATAACCCGCTGTTGCCAAGCGTGCGCAGAGTTGTTCTTTCGAGATGTTCATGTCAGCGCAGAGCGCATCGAGAGAGTCGTAGATGTCGCGCAACTTCATGTTCACATAACTGAACAGCATGAGCGGGTCGTTGGGTAGTTCGTTCATTTCTTGATGTAATTTCTGATGATAAACCAAGCGTGCATGGCGCAAGTCGTCAGCCATCCATAGTGCTTTGCCATGATGTTGAAGCGCTCTTGCAGCGATGCTTGGTGGTTCTGTGTTGTGAGTCCCTCGCTTAGATAGTCGGTGAGGACTTCGTGTGTATTGAGAAAAGGCATTCCCATTTCCTTCGCCTTCTTCATGATGCGCACGCACCAGTCGAAGTCGGCAGAGAAACGGTAGCTCAAGTCATATTCAGGAGTGATTTCGCGCAGGGCATAGAACGACTGGTGGCAAATAAGCATACCCTGGCGGAACGATGTCCATTTGAGCTGTTCGGGTGCTTGCAACCGACGATGACGAAGAAACCTCCCCTTGTCGTCCACGATGTCCGTCTCTCCATACACCACGGCGGGCAGTTTGCCGTCGGGGTTGTTCTTGATACATTTATCAGCCTTCAGCAACGTATTGCTGGCATGAAACTTATCGCCAGCATTGAGGAAGATGAGGTAGCGACCTTTTGCCATGCGGATGCCTTTGTTGAGTGCGTCGTAAAGACCTTTGTCGCGCTCGCTGACAACGACAATCTTCAAGTCGGGATTCTGCTGCTGATAGGCTTTCGCCATCTGCACAGTGCCATCTGTCGAACCACCATCCATGATGATGTGTTCCACGTCACGAAACTCCTGCTGTGCCACGCTTTGCAGCGTTCGTCCCAGCGTGTGCGCTGCATTGTATGTAGCTGTGATAATGCTGAATTGCATCATGGGAAAACTTTAAGTCTAAGGACTAAGGTCTAAGGTCTAAGGTCTAAGGACTAAGGTCTGAGGTTGCCTTTGACTTTAGACTTTTGACCTTCGACCTTTGACTTTAGACTTTTTGACCTTTGACCTTTTATTGATAGACCTCCATATATCTTCTTGCCACTTCTTCCTCCGAGTAAGTGCTAAGGGCTTTTTCGCGAGCGTTCTTTGCCAGTTCCTCCTGTCGTTCTTCGTCCAGCGTCCAAACGATACCATTGGCAAAGTCCTCAGCGTTGCGGTATTCAGCCACGTAGCCATTCTGCTGATGATCAATCATTTCAGGAATACCACCCACTCTGAATCCCACGCATGGGGTGCCACAAGCCAATGCCTCCACGATGGTGTTAGGCAAGTTGTCCTGCAACGACGGAGTGACGTAAGCATCCACGGCATTGTAGAGGTCCACCATTCTCTCCTCGCTGCTCACATAATCCACGGGGTACACATCGAACGGAAGCACGTTCTTCACCTGTTCCGAGTTGCCACCCACCACCACGATGGCCATGCGCTTCGCAGTTTCGGGATGGTTCTGCTGGATGAAACTACAAGCCTTCACCAGCAAGTCGAATCCCTTGCGCTCATCGGTGATGCGTTGCGCACCGAAGAGGATGAGCTGACGGTCCATTGGCAGCCTCAATACTTGGCGCATCTCCTCACGGTCTTTCGGACGGAAGCGACTGGTGTTGATGGCATTCGGAATATCCACCACCTTCTGCCCCTGTGCCAGTGCCGAACGCCGAGCCATGTCAGCCATCCAGTGACTGCATCCCACGAACGTGATTTTAGTCCGACCATACATCTCTCGTTTCTTCTTCCACACACGCTGTGCCATGTCCACACCCCAGTGCCTTCCTCCCATCATAGGGCAGTCAGCACATTCATGCTCATACTTCGTGCATTCGCCAGCATAGTGGCATACACCCGTGAAGTACCACATGTCGTGCATCGTCACCACAATGGGTTTTCCGCTTTCCAGTATTGCGCGTATATTATTTAAGGAGAGATAAGCCTGATTCACCCAGTGCAAATGAATCACGTCGGCTTGCTGAAACTCTGGCAAGTCCGTCACGTCAGTACCCGCGTTCGCAATATCCACCGTCCACAGGTTGCTCCTGCTCCATCCGTTGTTGAGGAAAATAATCAAGCGCTCCCAAATGAATTTCAGCGGGAGCAGCAACGTACTCTTGATGGCAGACACGCTGAGCTGGTCGGTCTGACGGTCACGCACCAGCATCTGTGCCTTCACGCCATTTTTCTTCAGAGCCTCCATCAGGCGGTTGGCAGCGATGGCAGCACCGCCTACTCGCTCCGAAGTGTTAATAATGAGTACTCGCATGGTTTTCGTGTTCGTGATTTCTGAAATATCTGCAAAGGTAAGAATTTTCAATTAAAACATTAACGATTAAGAAAAACTTTTAAACAATTGGATTGTAGAATGAAAGATTTTCCTCACAAATTCTTTATGCATCTACCTATTTTTGTATGATTTAGGCGGTTAACTTGCTCAAATCGTAAAAGAATGTTCGATTTTTACGTTTTGACTTTTTTTAAGTTATTAAAACTTTTACAACCGACTTTATTTTACCTACTTTTGCAACAACAAATCATTCAGAATCGCTCTTTGTTTGATTAAGTCATATTTATAACCTACCAATATTTATAACTTAAACGAATTACGAATGGTGTATAACTTTGCAGTCCGCTTAGAAGAATGTATGAGTGAGGAACACGCATTCTTGAATCCTAAACTCACACTCTCCGAACTTGCCTTGCGAGTTGGAACGAATCGTACGTATTTGTCGAACTACATCAACCAGACACTACATCAGACGTTTTTCGACTACATCAACTCCTTGCGCTTAAAGTATGCTACGGAGCTTCTCCTCACAACAAATCTCACCCTTGAGGTCATTGCAGAAAGGTCCGGTTTTAACTCTTTATCTACATTCAGACGCTGTTTCCTCCAAAACTACAGCGTTTCCCCTTCTGTATATAGAAAACAAAACAAGATAGCGAGTGAAAACAAGCAGGAGATGTCGTCAGAAGGATGAATCCCCAATGTACGAACAAACAAAACCGAACAGCATTGAATCTTTCAAGTGAAATCGAAAGATTCAATGCTTTTTTTATGCCCACAGCCACCCCATTTCCCCGTTTTTCAGAAAAAAATCACTCATCCATGCATTTTTTTTCATCATTTCGTTTGTGTTTGATGAAAAATGCTTAACTTTGCAACCGCTTTCGAGAACAAAGCACAACAACATTGCTTCAGTAGCTCAGTCGGTTAGAGCACCTGACTGTTAATCAGGGGGTCGTTGGTTCAAGCCCATCCTGAAGCGCAAGAAAAAGGAGTTAGATTCTTTCTAACTCCTTTTTCTGTATATGTTATTCCCAACCTCCCTCCTTGGCGGCAAGTATTTTGTTACCGACCATTTGGAGTTAATAGGAAAGCCTTGTGCGGATGTGAGGCTCAAACAAGGAACGGTCTAAGTCTTGATGTTCGTGATATGGGAATTGTCAAAACGCAAGAGGGGATTGCCTGAAGGGATTTTTTGATTGGCTTGCGCCGAGCTAAAGGTTCAACTAAATGCGCGAGGGCTCGTTGTCGTATCGGCGAGGGCTCGGCGTAACTCAAACGAGCCCTCGCTTGAATTACAACGAGGGCTCGGCGATTTAGTATAATCAAAAGGAATGATGGGCTTGAGCGAAATGATGGAAGGTTTGTGTGGGAGCGATGGGAGGTTTATGTGGGAACGATGGGAGGTTTATGTGGAAACGATGGGAAGATTGGGCGAAAAATGTTTGATATTCAGAAAATTGCTGTATCTTTGTCATTGAAAAATGGAGTGAAATCAATGAACGATAGGAATGAAGGAATGAAACGATGGTTGTTGGTCATGCTTTGCGTGGCATGGGGCTGTGTGGCGGTGGCTCAGGATGGAGATGCCTTGTGGTATGGATTCAGTCATCCGCAGGACTCGTGCCGAACCAAGGTGTGGTGGTTTCATGGCGAAACTGCTACGACAAGCGAGGGCATCACGGCTGACTTGGAGGCATTCCGTGAGGCTGGTGTGGGCGGTGTGGTCTATTACGACCAAGTGCATGGCAAGGGGAAGGAGGCGCTGGATGCTTTCTCGCCTGAGTGGTGGAAGATGTTTGTGTTTGCAGCGCAGGAAGCCCGACGGGTGGGCTTGAAGTTTGAGACGCATTTCTCGAACGGCTACTGTGCTGGTGGGCCGTGGATAACGGAAGAATTGGGGATGCAGATGCTGGTGTGCAGCGACACGGTGATTCGTGGTGGCACTCACTTCGACGGACTGCTGAAGGCTGCCATGCCTCAGAAGAAATTTCACGGAACGGTGGCGGTGTTGGCATTTCCTGTTCCGAAGTCGGGGTGGGAGCATTATCCGATGAACGCCAATCGCAACATTACGGTGGATGATGGTCAGCAAATCATCGTGACCGACATGGGGCGAAGCGTGACGGTGAGGAGCATGACGTATCAGGTGAATGGACGGAACCGAACGAAGCCTCGCAGCATGAATGTGCCTGGACCGATGCAGGAGGAATACTATGGCATGGGGTGGAAGCACGTGCCTCCGTTAGGTAGCCTGGAGGTGAGCGACGACGGTCAGCACTGGCGACAGGTTGCGAGCGTGAAACCTATCTATAGCGGTAACACCAGTTGGCGCAGCAGGACGATTGCCTTTCCTGCTGTCACGGGGCGGTACTTCCGCTTGAACCTGCACGACTGGGCACTGCCTGGGGAGAAGACGCTGAAACTGGGCGATTTCACCCTGTCGAGCGTTGCCCGCATGGACGAATGGGAGGTGAAGTCGGCACTCGTTTCGGACTTCGTGGATGGTGACGATACGCCTGACTATGCGGCTGACGAAATCATCAATCCGAAGAATATTCTCGACTTGACTCCTTTGCTCTCGCCTGCAACTGGCGAGGATGCACATTCCCGTTCGCAACTTCGTTGGCACGCACCCAAAGGGCACGACTGGGTGGTGCTGCGTTTCGACCACGTGGCTACGGGTGGACAGGTGAAGCACGGACGGAAGAGCCTGATGGGGCTGGAGTGCGACAAGCTCTCGCGTCGAGCTGCCACCGTGCAGTGGGAGAACTATTTCAAGGTGATGCTCGACACTTTGCAGCAACATGGGTTGGGCATCGAGGGCTTGCACATCGACAGCCACGAGGCAGGAGCGCAGAACTGGACGGAGGGTTTCGAACTGGAGTTCCGAAATCGGCGTGGCTACGACTTGCTGCGGCTTCTGCCAGCGATGGCGGGATGCGTGGTGGGCAGTAGGGCACAGACGGCTCAGACGCTTGCCGACGTGCGACGCACTGTGGCAGACCTCATCAGTGAGTACCACTTCGGCACCATCGACAGTCTTTGTCGCTCGGTGGGCGTTCCGTTCACAGCGCATGCCGTGGGCAACGGTCTGTGTATCGTGGGCGACCCTCTCCAAGCCAAGGGACGGGTGACGGTGCCACAGGGCGAGTTCTGGAGTCATCATCCCGATGGAGGCTACGACATCAAGGAGTGCAGTTCGGCTGCCCATCTCTACGGCAAGCCTATCGCCTCGGGCGAAGCATTCACCGACATGCGCTTCGATATGCCACTTTCCTACGTCAAGACCTTGGCGGACAATGCCTATTGCTTTGGCTTGCAGGAGTTTGTGGTCTGTGCTTCAGCCTATCAGCCTGCTGCGTCCTTCGTGCCTGGAGAAACGGTCATCAACACGGGCGGTGGTCGGCACTATTGCCTGAACCGCATGAATACTTGTTGGCGCGACAGCCGTGCGTTTTGGGACTATCAGGCTCGTGCGTCATTCTTGCTCCGACAAGGTCGTCCCGTGGTGGATTTCTGCATCTATTTGGGAAACGATGTCCCTGTGAAGATTCGTTCCGAGCGTTTGCCACAGTTGCCAGAGGGTACGGATTTCGATGTCTTCACCAGCGATGCGCTCTATCGGCGAATGTCGGTGAAGGACGGACGCATTTCTCTGCCCAATGGCATGAGTTATGCGGCGATGGTTGTTCCCGACAAGACTCGGCTCACAGCACGAGATGAGGAACGCTTGGCTGAAATGGAGCGGCTGGGTGCCACTGTCATTCGCTCTTCCTTTCCAGAGATTGACGTGGCAGACGTGGCTTTGGCTCATGGCAGCATGAAACGTCAGCAACTGTGGTTCTGCCACCGACAGACAGACGATGCCGACATTTATTTCCTGAGCAATCACGGCACGGAATCTCTCAGCGACAGTTTGCTGCTGCGCACAGGACGTTGCCATGCAGAATGGTGGAATCCTGTGGATGGCAGTCGGCGGTCGTTGCAGTGCCAGCCAACGGCAGACGGACGTGTGCGCTTGCCGCTCACGTTAGTAGCCAAGGAGTCGGGCTTCGTGGTGCTGAGAGATGAGGGAGAGGTGACGCTTGAGGAAAGGACGTTGGCTTCAGAGCGCGTCTCTTTGCAAGGATGGAAGGTGTTTTTCGACCCGCATTTGGGTGGTCCAGGTGCGGTGGAGATGGAGCGGCTGTATGATTGGACCCAGAGTGAGGACAGCAGGATTCGGCACTATTCGGGTACAGCCATCTATGAAAAGACCGTGCGCCTGCCGAAGGGGAGACGCTGCCGTTTGCAGGTTGATGGGTTGCACGACATGGCTCGCGTGGTGCTGAACGGAAGGGAGGTGGGCACTCTGTGGTGCGCTCCATACGAAATGGACTTCACTCCCTACGTGAAGCGAGGAAAGAACGTGCTGCGCCTGGAAGTGACAAACACATGGGCAAACCGCATGATTCTCGATGCTTCGCTCCCTGGGCAAGAACGCATCACGCACGCTTTCCCCGAGGTGTATGCGCCGAATGATTCGCTCAAGGCTTCGGGGATTGATGGGGAGGTGTGGCTGGAATTCGGCGGAGAAACGCCGAACACGGGACGAAGGGGATTGAAGAGAAAATGAAGAATGAAGAATGGTCGCTTCGCTCCGAATGAAGAATGTGTTTTACTATTATCATTCTTCATTCTCAATTTTTCATTCTTCATTCTTTATTCTTCATTCTTCATTTATTTTTTTCATTCTTCATTCCCAATTCTTCATTCTTCATTTAAATTCTTCATTCTTCATTTTTCATTCTTAATTATATCTTGTATCTTTGCAAGCAAATTAAGACTCAGAGTATTTCAAACTGTTATGAAACGATTTCTCAGCATAGTTTTTATTCTCTTTCTCCACTGCTCCCTGTTCGTACTGACGGCTACGGCTCAGAAAGAGAAAAAGAGCAACCACTCGTTTACGGTGGCAAAGAACCTCGACGTGTTCAATTCGCTCTATCGCGACTTGGACATCATGTATGTGGATACCCTCGATGCGGATGAACTGGTGAAGGTGGGCATTGATGCCATGTTGCACAGTCTCGACCCTTACACGGAATACTATCCCGAGGAGGACATGGGCGAACTGAAGATGATGACCACGGGAAAGTATGGCGGTATGGGTTCGATTATCCGTATGCGGAAGGACTCGACCGTCATCATTGCTGAACCCTACGCCGACATGCCTGCTGCTATGGTGGGGCTGAAAGTGGGCGACGTGCTCAAGAAGATTGACGACACGGAACTGAAGGGCATGAAGGTAGATGAGGTGAGCGACATGCTGCGTGGCGAACCAGGAACCACCTTCGTGCTGACGGTGCAACGCCCTGGCGAGAAGAAGGAGCGGAAATTCAGTATTACTCGTCGCAACATCAAGTTGCCGTCCATCCCTTGGTCGGGCATGGTGAGCGACAAGGTGGGATATATCAACCTGTCGCAGTTCACGGAGGATTGCAGCGTGGACCTCCGCAAGGCATTCATCAGTCTGAAGGACAAGGGTGCGGAGAGTTTTGTCATCGACCTTCGTGGCAATGGCGGTGGACTGCTGGGTGAAGCGGTGAACATTGTGAACCTGTTCGTGAAGAAAGGACTGACCATCGTGGAGACAAAAGGCAAAATCAAGGCAGCCAACACCACGTACAAGACGCAGTCGGAACCGCTTGACACGCTCACGCGCTTGGCGGTGCTGGTGAACGGCACGTCGGCTTCGGCTTCGGAGATTCTGAGTGGTTCGCTTCAAGACTTGGACCGTGCTGTTGTCATTGGTACAAGGACTTACGGAAAGGGACTCGTGCAGTCGTCGCGCGAACTGCCTTACAACGGAAGTCTGAAACTCACTACCAGTAAATACTATATTCCAAGCGGAAGGTGCATACAAGCCATCGACTACAAGCTGAAGCGTGATGGCAAGACGAGCAAGGTGCCCGACAGCCTCACCAACGTGTTCCACACCATTGGCGGTCGCGAGGTGAGAGACGGTGGAGGCATCAAACCCGACATTGAAATCAAGCACGACACGATGGCAAACGTGGTGTTCTACTTGAGCAACGACGATGTGCTGACCGACTGGGGAACGAAATACCAGCAAAGCCATGCTACGATTGCTCCGATTGAGGAGTTTGTCATCACGGATGCCGACTTCGAGGAACTGAGGGCAATGGCCAAGGAAAGCGGATTCAAGTACGACCGCCTGTCGGAAAGCCGCCTGAAGGACTTGCGCAAAGTGGCTGAATTTGAAGGCTACTACGAGGATGCCAAGGAGGAGTTTGAAGCATTGGAGAAGAAGTTGGAACACAACCTCGACCGTGAGTTCGACCGCTTCAAGAAAGACATCAAGGAAGTGATGGCGCAGGAAGTGGTGAAACGCTACTACTACCAGTCGGGACAGCTTCAAGAGGCTCTGAAGGCTGACGAGGACTTGCAGAAAGCCATCGAAGTGCTGGGCAGTGACGAATATGACCGCATTTTAATGAAAAAATAATATAAAATGAAGAATGAAGAATTAAGAATGAAGAATGTATTTAACTCAGCTCATTGGATAAGTAATTTTCATTCTAAATTCTTCATTCTACATTCTACATTTAGAATATGAGCCGCGCAACGAAATTCAACCGACGTATGGGACTTGGCATGATGGGCCTTGCCATTCTCATTTTCATCTTGGTGTTCGGGATGCTCTACATCTCCTTCCGCAACCAAGCCGACAAAAAAGAACAGAACGTGGTCGCTGGCGACAGCGTCACACTGATTGACTACACGCAGACGGAAGACGGAAGAAGTGAAAAGTGAAAAATGAAAAGTGAAAAATTGGCTGTCCAGAAGTAAGTGAAAAGTGAAAAATGCCATCTGGCTAAATCGCTTCACTCTTCACACTTCACGCTTTACGCTTCACGTTAAACACTAAACTTTAAACACTAAACATTGTATCATGAAACGTTTTTTCAGCATATCACTACTAACCTTGTTTTTTTCCACTTTCTTCATGCTTCATGGGTATGCACAGAAGTGGAAGTACGACTTCATTGTGCCCGACAATGGCGACTTTGTGCAAGCTATTCATGCTGCCAATCAGCGTCCCGACAAGACGAAGCGATTCCGCATTTTCCTTCGTGCGAAATACTATCGTGTGAAGGGAGACCAGAACATGATTAAGGCTGTGGAGAATGGAAAGGAAATAGAGTTTCCAAGTCCGATGACGGTACTCACGGCTCCCAACACGTCCATCGTGGGAGAGAGTGCTGGCAGTACGCAGATAGAGAACTGTCCGCAGCATGAGGGCATCGACATCACCAGTACGCTCTTCTGCAAAGGTGCCGACAGCACCTACATTCAGGACGTGGAGCTGTGGTCGAACTTCAAGAACGATGCCACCCTGTTTGCCAATCGTGCTGTGTCTCTCAACGAGAAGAACTGCAAAGGCAATGTCCTCAAGAACGTCAGCCTGATGAGTACGCAAGACACTTATTATACCAACAACGGGGGAACCACTTATCTTGAAGACTGCAAGATAGCGGGAACCGTCGATTTCATTTGTGGTGGAGGAACCGTGTTTTTCAATCATTGCGACATTCGTCTTGTGCCTCGTGGCACGACGGGCAACCGCGACATCGTTTGTGCTCCAGCAACTGAGGCTGACAGGGCATACGGTTATGTGTTCACGGACTGCTATATTGATGGTCCCGAACACCAACGCTGGGCATACATCTTGGGCCGTCCGTGGAGAAATGCACCACGTGCTGTTTTCATCAACTGCTGCATGAATGTGGAGCCATCCAAATTGGGATGGGGAGAGATGCACGGCAGACGACCTACGCTGTTCGCGGAATTTGAAAGTACGAACGGCCATTTCGAACTGCTCGACTTGAGCGAACGCAAAAAGAGTTACAAGAATGCGGAGAACGTGGAAGTGCCTATCAACTTTTCCCCTTCGCTCACACCCGAAGAGGCTGAGAACTACACGCTCGACAAGGTGTTCCCTGATTGGAACCCGCAGAAAGTGGCAGAGCAGGTCGTTCCTCCTGTGCTGCATCTGAAAGGCAAGAAAATTAGTTGGGAGGACATTCCTGAGGCTGGTTGCTACGCCGTGCTGAAAGACCGCAAAATCGTTGCCTTCACCACTGAACCTTCTTACACCATCCCTGCTGGAACGCGCGAAGGTACCAGCTACACCATCCGCTGTGCCAATCAACGCGGTGGATTGGGACTCCCTTCAGAACCTGTTGTTTATCCGCAGAGATGAATTTTAGAGAGTTAAAAGTGAAAAGTTAAAAGTGAAAAATTGGCTATTCAGGAGGTTTTTTAACTTTTAACTATTAACTTTTAACTTACCAAAGCTTTTCGCTTTTTGCTTTTTCCTTGATGCCGCTGGCTTCGATGACGTTGATGACGTAGTCGCCCAACTTCTCGCACTCGGAAACGATGTCCATGTAGAAAACACCCATCTGATAGTCGTAGAGATGGTTGTTGATGTCGATGATGTTCTGGTTCTTCAGTTGATTGCGATAGTTGTTGATTTCGTGCTCCAAGTTGTAAGACTTGTTGATATCCACATATCGTTGTTCACCAAACTTCACAACCAGACACATGTGTTCGAGTGCTTGGTCGGCGAGGTCCATGATGTTGTGGATATGATCTTTCAACTTGTCGGTGTAGTCCTCCTTCGAATACTGACGCTTGCGGCTCATGCTACGTGCCAACTTGTAGCAGGAGTCGCCGATGCTCTCCAGTTCGCTCACTACGCGGAGCATGTGCTGGATTTCCGTTTTCGATTCGGTGCTGAGTCGTCCTTCGCTCACCTGACTCAAATAGTCGGCAATCTCCACCTCCATGTTGTCTGTGATGCCCTCATACTTCTCAATGCGCGAGTGGAGCTTGTTGAAATCCTCGTCCTTCTCTGTTGAGAATAAGCTAACTGTCAGTTCATACATGCGCTTGCAGCGGTCGGCAAACACACCGATTTCCTTCTTGGCATTGAGGATGGAGAGTTCGGGCGTGGACATCAAGCCAGCCGTAATGAAGCAGAGTCGGGAGTCCTCGTCTTGCGTCTCATTCTTTGGCTTGATAATCTGGCAGACAATCTTCTCAATAAAGCGGACGAACCAAATCATGATGAATGAATTGGCAATGTTGAACAGCGAGTGGAAAGTGGCGAGTACAAACGTCACCTTCCCCAAGTTGCTTTCGTAGCCAGGTTCTCCCTTCTGAATGTCGAGGTCATAGCCAACCAAGGAGCAGGACATGTTCACAAACGGACGCAACACGCAAAGCACCCAGAACACACCCGCAACATTGATGAAAAGGTGGGAGAAAGCCGTTCGCCGTGCCGACACGTTCGAACCGAGGGCTGCGATGTTGGCAGTGATGGTCGTGCCGATGTTCTCACCCAACACCAGAATGATGCCTTGATAAACGGGTAGCACGCCCATCGAGCAGAGAATCATGGTGATAGCCATGATAGCTGCCGACGACTGCACGCAGAGCGTAAGCACCGTGCCAATGGCGAGGAACAGGATGGTGTTCCAAATGCTGTTGTCCATTCCCCTGAATAGGTCGATGAACGCCTCGTTTTCAGCCATGTTCATGTCGAGTCCCGTTTGGCGTAGCGTTCCCAAGCCGAGGAAGAGAAAGCCCAATCCGAAAAGGAAGTCACCCATGTTCTTGCGCTTCTTTGAGTAGATGAGGATGATGCCCAAGAGGAAAGCGATATAGACGTAGCTCACCATGTCGAACGCGAAACCCAGACTCATAATCCATGCCGTGAGGGTGGTTCCGATATGTGCGCCGAGAATGATGGAGATGGCTTGTGCCAGCGTGAGCAGACCAGCGTTCACGAACGAAACGGTCATCAGTGTGGTAGCAGTTGACGACTGGATGCTGGCTGTGACGAACATACCTGCAATCATGCCCGTGAAACGGTTCGATGTCACTTTCTCCAACACAGAGCGCAACTGAGGACCTGCCATTTTCTGCAAGCCATCGCTCAGGGATTTCATGCCGAACATCAGCAGAGCAAGCGAGCCAAGAAGCTTGAATACGACCCAAATACTCATATAAATAGATAGAGTTATGATTGTTTTGTAATGCCAATTCCGTCGATGTTCCCTCTTTCCTCCTGCCCATGCCAGCACGGAAGCGCAAACGAGGCGGAATTCTCGACTTTTGCCAAGAGAATTGGAATTGTTGCAAAAATAATAAAAAAAACTTAAAGACCCTGTTTCCAAGAGGAATTTTCTTTGAACAGATACCGCAATTGACAAAAGAGCGATTTCCCGATTCCGTCGGATGAAATCTATTTGGGGAGAGTTAAAGCCGAAATCGCAACGAGGCGTGGAGCGACTGCCAAAAGCGACATAAATCGGAGTTTTCGGCATTTTTTTTCGTTTCATCACCCTTTTCCTAAGTTTTTTTTGTACTTTTAGGGCAAATTTCCAATGATAACAAGACTATGATACAGATTTTATGCAAGAACAATGAGAAAACAGGGGCGTTTGACTTTGGCACTTCGCTCCTTCAGGTTTTCGACACGCTCCAACCTGAGTTGAAGCATAAACCCATTTGTGCTGTGGTCAACAACCATATTCAAGGACTCACGTTCCGCATCTTTGGTTCGAAGGTGGTGGAGTTTTTGGACTATACATCAGAGATTGGCAGAAAGGTGTATATGCGCAGTTTCAGCTTCGTGCTCTACAAAGCTGTGGAGGACCTTCTGCCAGGTCTCCGACTGGTCATTGAGGCTCCTGTGTCGAAGGGCTATTTCTTCACCTTGCGCAACAAGGACAACAACGAGGAATTCCCTGTCACGCTGGCTATGGTGCAGAACCTGAAGGCTCGTATCAAGGAAATCATTGCCGAAGGCCATCGCTTCCATCGCATGGAAGCACCCACACCAGAGGTGGCTCAACTCTTTCGTGAACGAGGACTGGAGAAGAAAGCTAAACTTGTGGAGGGAATAGGACGCCTCTTCTGCTATTATTACAAACTGGCAGAGACTGTGGATTATTTTTATGGTCCGCTCGTGCCATCCACAGACTATCTTGAAACATTCGACCTCGTGAAATACTACGACGGCATCCTTCTCCAGTTGCCACGCAGCGATGGCAAACTGCCAGGCATCGTGAAGCAGGAGAAGATGTTGCAGGCTTTCCGCGATGATCATCACTTGGCTGACTTGGTCGGTGTGTCGTCGGTGGGCGAGCTTAACGAACTGGCTCGCAGTGGACAGGCTGGTGATGCCATCAAGGTGTCGGAGGCACTTCAGGAGAAACGCATCAGTCGCATTGCCGACAGTATTGCCGCGCGTCCTGAGACTAAAGTGGTGCTCATTGCCGGTCCGTCTTCCAGCGGAAAGACTACTTTCAGCAAGCGCCTTTGTGTGCAACTCTTGGCTTGCGGACTGAAGCCTCGGCTCATTTCGCTCGACGACTACTTTGTGGATAGGGAACACACTCCTATCGATGAAAACGGCGACTATGACTACGAGTCTATCTATTCGCTCAACCTCGACCTGTTCCATCAGCAACTCCAGCAGATGCTCAACGGTGAAGAGGTGGAACTGCCACGCTACGACTTCCCGACAGGCAAGAGTGTGAAAAGTGGCACGCGCATCAAACTGGAGTCGAACACTATCCTGCTGATGGAGGGCATCCATGCTCTCAATCCGCTCATGTCGGAAGGGATTCCCGAAGAGAAGAAATTCCGCATTTATGTGTCGGCTCTCACCACCATCAAGCTTGATAACCACAATTATGTGCCTACGACCGACAACCGTCTGATTCGCCGTATCGTGCGCGACAACCAGTTCCGTGGCACCAGTGCCCGCAGCACCATCGCACGTTGGCCAAGTGTGCGCCGTGGTGAGGATAAGTGGATTTTCCCTTATCAGGAGAATGCCGACGTGATGTTCAACAGTGCGCTCATCTACGAACTCTCTGTCCTTCGCAACCACGCTCTGCCTCTCCTTGAATCCGTGCCTGAGAATTGCGAAGAGCATACCTTGGCATACGCGCTCACTGAATTCCTGCGCTACTTCGAACCTATCAGCGACAAGGAACTGCCTCCTACGTCCCTGCTCCGAGAATTCCTCGGAGGAAGCTCGTTCAGGTATTAACGCGGGGCGTGAAAATAGAAAGTGAAAAATGAAAAGTGAATAGTGAAAAATGCCATCCGGCAAAATCGCCCCACGTTTCTCGTTTCACGCTTCACGTTAAACACTAAACACTAAACTCTAAACATTATATCATGAAACATTTGAAACCTTTTCTTACTGGCCTTGTCATGATGACAGGCGTTTTGCCGACACTGGCGCAGACCCCAACCGTGACCACTGACACTCGTTTTGCTCGCGGAGCAACGATGGCATTCGGACGCTGTAAGGTGGTGGCCAGTGGCACAACCATCGAGGAACAGGGATTCTGCTGGAGCGAAAACCCTGAACCAACCATCAATGACAACAAGACAACTGAGTATTTGGAGAACAACGGTCGCATCTATTGGATGAAAGACCTGAAGCCTGCTACCATCTACTACGCTCGTGCTTATGCCAAAGCCACGAACGGCAATGTGGGCTATGGTGACGTGCTGAAGATTGTCACTATCCCTAAGGGCAATATCCAATACACCATCCGCGATGGAGGGTCAACCGAACAGAAACAGCGCATCACGAATGCCACAGTGGAGGCGATTGATACATATTGGAACAACCTCACCTCCATCAAGAACTTCAGACCAAGCATCGGTTTCGTTGATGGTGTGCCAACAGCAGACTGCTCCTACGGAGGTTGGATTCGTGTGGGATCCAACGCCAGCTATCAGCGTACAGGTACTATCATGCACGAAATGCTTCACGGCGTTGGAGTCATTCCTTGGGCTGACACCGAATGGAGCCGTCATAACCTACGGTCGGGAGTAAATGGCGATGGTTATGGTACGGGATATTGGTTGGGGGACCGTGTCTCGGAGTTCCTACGCTTCTGGGACAATAGCACTACCTCGCAGCTCAATGGCGACTACCAGCACATGTGGCCTTACGGCATCAATGGTGCCCATGAGGACAATGGTAGTCAGGTTCTCTATCTGGGTTGCTCAATGGTCTGCCAGGCTTTGGGTGAGGATGGTTTGCAGCACACCAACAGCGAGTTTGCTCAGCCTTACTATTCGCTCGATTTCGATGCTGAAAAGAAATACTATCTCAAGAATGAAAGTTCTGATGGTGGACTCTATTCGGGCTATCTCATGGAAGGCAAGAACAAGAACCTGACGTGGAAGGTGATGAATGCGGCTGAGGCTGCTTCCAATGACTCTGCTGCCTGGTATGTGTCGTTCACGCCATCCAACCAATACTACCAGCTTCGCAATGCTGCTACAGGCAACTACATCACTTATCAGTCGGAGAATTTCAGGACTGTGACACGTGCTGCAGAGCCAACTGCTGCTGAAAACCTACACGTGATGAAAAGTCGCATCGACCTCACCGTTGGTTCGGGAAACGATACCTTCACGGGCAGAGGATTCTGGTTCATTCACCCAACAAGCAACTGGACTCCTCCTGCTATGACTGGCACGCGTTCGGGTGTGACGACCCAGTCCTTCAACATTGCCAATTCTGCCACCCAGCAGCGATGGCTCCTTCTCGATGTTGATGAACTTCCTATCTTCGACCGCTACGGAATCACGGGTACATTGGCACGTTTCAATGAAAGTCTTGATGGTTACAAACAGCTTCTCGAAGTGCCTTACACGGCTACGAGCGATGACGTGACGACCACGTTCAGCTCGGCTGTTGCTACGGCTGAAAGCAATGTGAAAAAAGCCAAGACACCTAACGACATCAACGAAGTGGAAACCACACTTCGGACGGCTGCTCTCGACTTCTTGGAGAATGTGAGCATCACGGATGCAGACCAGCCTTTCGACCTCACTTTCCGCATCACCAATGCTCAGTTTGCTGACGAGTCGCTCTTCGGATGGGAATTCAACCACGAAGCAGAAAGTAGCGATGGTGTCGTCCTTTTCCCTGACCTCACTTACCACTTCTATCAGGACATTGCGGATGTGCCAATTGGAAACTACAAACTGGAAGTCAATGCATTCCAAAGCCCAGGTTCCGCAGAAAACGTCTATGCTGACTACCTCGCTGGCAACGATGCTGTTTCGGCGCACATCTACGTGGTGAAAGCTATCATTCGCGAGAATATCAAGAACATCATGGCTGACCGTCAGACCTCTGCTCTCTGTGATGGAAATGACGACGAAGCAGTGCTGGCTGACGGCACCTTCGTGCCAAAATCAGCCAAGGGTGCTGCCACTTACTTCGAACAAGGTCTTTACGACAATGTTGTCATTGGCAATTATCCACGTCGCACCACCACCTTCCGCATTGGTGCCCGTTCTCTCAAGCGAGGTGATGACTGGTGGTCTGCATTCAGTAACTTCCGCCTCTACTTCTACGGACAGGCTGAAGTGCCAAGTGCCATCGAACAGATTCAGAATCACGAAACCGAGAACGACATTTATTCTCTCACAGGCGTGAAAGTGGGCACATCTACCCGTCATCTCCCTGCTGGTATCTACATCAAGAATGGAAAGAAACTGCTTGTGAAATAGCATAATTGCTTCAACAAAATGAGGGTGGAACATCAGTCGTTAAAGACTTTGTTCCACCCTTTTTCGTTTAGAGTAATATTGTGCTTCCTGTGAATGTGTGTCGTTTACAGTGCTTGCATGTCGTTGAGTTTCTTGTAATAGCCACCAAGGGAGATGAGTTGGTCATGAGTGCCACATTCAACGATTTTGCCTTCGTGGAGGACATAGATTTCATCAGCGTTCTTGATGGTGGACAGACGATGGGCGATGGCGATGGTGGTGCGAGACTTCATCAATCGCTCCAGGGCATCTTGGACGAGGCGTTCCGATTCGGTGTCGAGAGCGGAGGTAGCTTCGTCGAGAATGAGGATGGGAGGGTTCTTCAAGATGGCACGGGCAATGGAAATGCGCTGACGTTGACCGCCTGACAAACGTCCTCCTCGGTCGCCAATGTTGGTTTGGTAGCCGTTCTCCATTTCCATGATGAAATCGTGGGCGTTGGCTATCTTGGCTGCGGCTTCCACTTCCTCCTGTGTGGCGTTCTCCATGCCAAAAGCTATGTTGTTGAAAATCGTGTCGTTGAACAAGATGGCTTCTTGGTTGACGTTGCCGATGATGGAACGTAGCGAATTGATGCTGAGATTCTTGATGTTCTCACCATCGATGAGGATTTCTCCCTGCTGGATGTCATGGTAGCGAGGAATGAGATCGACGAGTGTTGATTTGCCTGAGCCTGATTGTCCGACGAGGGCGATGGTTTTTCCCTTCTCCACAGTGAGGTTGATGTCGTGTAGGATTTCTCGCGAACCGTTGTAGGAGAAAAACACATGGCGCAGTTCAATGCTCTGGTGAAGACCGTCAATTTGTTTAGGATGTGGGCTTTCGAGGATGGTGTTCTCTGCTCCGAGTATCTTGTTGATGCGTTCCATGGATGCCATGCCTTTCTGAATGCTGTAGCCAGCCTTCGAGATTTCCTTCAGAGGCTGAAGGGTGGAGTAGAGGATGGTGAGGTAGAAGATGAAAGTGCTGGCATCGATGGGGGAGTTGCCTGAGAAGATGAGGTAGCCTCCAAACCAAAGCACGATGACAATCATGACGGTGCCGAGGAATTCGCTCACGGGATGTGCTGCGCTTTGGCGGATGTTCACTTTCATGGACGCATTCCGAAACTCGTTGTTCACTTTCACAAAGCGTTCTTCCATTTTCTTCTCAGCAATGAATGCCTTGATGATGCGGAGTCCACCGAGTGTTTCCTCAATCTGGCTGAGTCCGTCGCTCCATTTCGATTGAGCGTAGAGTGACTGTTTCTTCAGCGACTTTCCAATGCGCCCTATGCCAAACGCCATGACAGGAACCACGAGGAGGGTGAAGAGAGTGAGTTGCCAGCTCACGCCAATCATCACAGACAGATAGACCAAGATGAGGATGGGGTTCTTGATAATCATGTCGAGCGACGAACCGATGGAGGAATCAACCTCGTTGACATCGGTGCTGACGCGCGCCAGGATGTCGCCTTTGCGCTCTTCGGAGAAGAACGAAAGGGGAAGTTCGAGGATTTTGCGGTAGATGTTGTTGCGAATATCCCGCACAACACCAGTCTTGATGGGAGTGAGCGTGGCAGAGCCACCGAAATAGCAAGAGGTTTTCAGGAGTGTCATCAGTGCCAGTCCTGCACCAAGGATGAGCATCGTGGTGGATGGACCGTATGTGCTGATGAGCTGTTGTGATCCGTAATAAAGGTTGTTGATGGTGACATCTTTCAGGTCGCCAAACTCTGCTGCGCTGAAAGGCATGTAGTCGTAGTGTGCTTGTTCTATTTGGAACAGGATGTTCAGAATAGGAATCAGCACGACAAACGAGCATACATTCAGCAGGGCAGACAGAATGTTGAATCCGAAAGTGGCGGCAATAAAACCTTTATACGGGGCAAAATACTTGCCCATCACTTTGAAAAACTCTTTCATCAGCTATGTATAAATTAAGAATGAGGAACTTCTTGAATAAATGAGGAATGAGGAATGTGAAATTAATTCCTAACTCCTAATTTCTAACTCCTAATTAGAAAAAAGAAGTTCTTCATTATCATTTTCTTCCGAAGTCGGCAGGTATTTCACCCCATTGCTCAGTGTTCCATTTGATGATGGGGTTGGAGTAGGAGTTGGAGAGAAGCCATGCTTCAGCGCGAGCAATCATGTTGTGGAGCGATTGGTTCTCGGGTGTGCGTGGAAGCGTCGTTTTGCATTTCTTCTTCTTTACCCAAATCTGTGCGGTGCGGCTGTCGCTGTAGATGGGGATAGCTGAATTCTTCTTCTTGAGCAGGGCAAGGGCATGGACAATGGCAAGAAATTCTCCGATGTTGTTCGTGCCTTGCACTGGGCCGAAGTGGAAAATCTGTTGCCCTGTCCGCAGATAGATGCCTCGATACTCCATTGGTCCAGGATTCCCGCTACACGCTGCATCCACTGCCACCGCATTGGCCTCCACCTCAAGCGGAAGTGGAAGGACCGTGTCGTGGCGATTGTCAGGCGGATTCTGTAAGCTCACAGTGCTCGAAGGTTATGTGTTACATCCTTTCAGGCACTTCGATGCCGAGCAGCCCCATGCCGAGGCGGATGACTTTGGCAACAGCCTTGGAGAGTGTGAGACGGAACAGCTTCTTGTTTTCGTCTTCCTCGCCGAGGATGCTGAAGTCGTGGTAGAATTGGTTGTATTCCTTCGTAAGTTCGTAGCAGTAGTTTGCTATGCCCGATGGACTGTAGTCCTGACCAGCCTGGCGAACAGCAGCCTTGAACCCGTTGAGTTTCTGAATGAGGTCGGTTTCCTTCTCCGAAATCTCCACGTTGGCATCGATGGCTTTTGCAACCGAGATGCCTGCTTCCTCTGCCTTGCGGAGGATGGAAGCGATGCGGGCGTAGGTGTATTGGATGAAAGGACCTGTGTCGCCATTGAAATTGATGGACTCTTCGGGGTTGAAGAGCATATTCTTGCGAGCGTCCACCTTGAGGATGAAGTATTTGAGCGCGCCGAGTCCCACCTTGCGGGCAATCTCACGTGCTTCGTCTTCAGGAATCTGAACCTTCTTGGTCATTTCCTTCGACACTTGGTAAGCATCTTCAATCATGTCTGCCATCAGTTCGTCGGCATCCACAACTGTGCCTTCGCGACTCTTCATCTTTCCGTTTGGCAGTTCCACCATTCCGTAAGAGAAGTGGACGAGGCTCTTTCCCCATTCAAATCCGAGTTTGTCGAGCAGGAGCGAGAGCACCTGGAAGTGGTAGTTCTGTTCGTTGCCCACCACGTAAATCATCTTGTCGATAGGGTAGTCCTCATAGCGGAGTTTGGCGGTGCCGATGTCCTGTGTCATATAGACGGATGTACCATCGCTGCGGAGCAACAACTTCTCATCGAGTCCATCGCTCGAAAGGTCTGCCCAGACGGAACCATCCTCGCGACGATAGAAGAGACCCTTTTCAAGTCCTTCGAGCACTTTCTCTTTACCTTCGAGGTATGTGTCTGATTCGTAGTATATCTTATCGAACGAAACGCCCATCATCTTGTAGGTCTCATCAAAACCTGCATACACCCATTCGTTCATGGTCTTCCACAACTGGCGCACTTCGGGGTCGTTGTGCTCCCATTTCACGAGCATCTCGTGTGCTTCCTTGATGAGTGGTGCTTCCTGCTTGGCTTTTTCCTTGGCTTCCTCTGCGTCCATGCCGTTGGCGATGTACTGTTTGGAGAGTTCATCACATTCAGCCTTGTAGTGCTTGTCAAACTCCACGTAGAAGTCGCCAATGAGATGGTCACCCTTCTTGCCTGTTGACTCAGGAGTAGCGCCATTGCCCCATTTCTGCCAAGCCAGCATCGACTTGCAGATGTGGATGCCTCGGTCGTTTACGATATTGGTTTTCACCACCTTGTTGCCGTTGGCTTCGATGATGCGAGCCAGAGCCGAACCGAGGAGGTTGTTGCGCATGTGTCCCAGGTGGAGCGGCTTGTTGGTGTTGGGCGATGAGTACTCAATCATCACGAGAGGCGACTTCGAGTCTGCCTTCTTGAAGCCGAAATGCTCGTCGGCACTGATTTCGTTGAGTAGCTGAATCCATGATGCTGGCGAAACGACAATGTTGAGGAATCCTTTCACCACATTGAAGTTTGCCACCACGTCTTGTGCGTTATCCTGCAAATACTGTCCGAGTTCAGCAGCCACGTCCTCTGGCTTCTTGCGTGCAATCTTCACAAATGGGAAAACCACAACGGTGAGGTGTCCCTCAAATTCCTTCTTGGTTTTCTGCAACTGAACTTGGTCGGCTGTAACATCTGCGTCGTAGAGTGCCTTCACGCCTGCTACAACTGCCTGAATGATTTTCTCTTCTATAGTCATGTATCAAAATAATTTGTGTGCAAAGATACTGCAAATATTTCACTTGGCAAAATTCCCTTTCTCTTTAGGTGGCTTCTATAAATTATTCAAATAGAATTCTACCAATATATAAAAAAACAGCCATCGACAAAGTCGCTTTGCTCTGCAAAGAAACGATAGAACACACCTTTACACCACTTTTTGCGATGCTTGCTCAGATGGTGAGTTGTCTTGCTGAGCGTTTCCCTTCTCCAAGTCTAAGAACCGAATGATTCTTTCTCTCAATTTCAGGTATGCTTCGCAGTCATGATAGTTGGTGTTGCGGCGAAGCATCTGGTCCACGGGGCTTTGGCTGTGCTGGTAGCTGGATAGTTCGTTGTCCATCTGGATGCGATGGTCGCCAGCCAGACGTTTGATTTCCTTCTCGCGCTCGCGTCGGAGCAAGGTGCAAGCAGGGTCGAGTGCTGCCATGCAGACATTCTCGAAGAGGTGATGCCCTTGTATATATAAATAGGTATTGTCGGGACGGATGCCCAATTGCAGCAGTTCCTCTTTTAGTGGACGCAGTTTGCCTTTCGCTTCGGGATAGTTGCGCTGCATCCATGCCACCTTGCGGTTCACCTTCTTCTTGACGGCTTCGAGTGCGGTGGATGGTTTGAAGAGGTTGAGGTTCTCGATGGAAATGAAGTTGCAGAAGGAGTTGAGAGGAAGGTCGCGGTAACGCTGGCGACGATAGAGCCATACGCTCCAGATGAACAACTCATAGATGATTTCGCTGTATTCCTTCAGGTAGGCTTCGAAATCGAAGATTTTGCGGTCGTTGAGCGTTGCCATCACGCACACCTCGTGGAGCGAAGGCGCATAGCACTGGTAGTTCTCGATGGCATAAACCACGGTGTGAATCACGTAGGGATTGTCGAGCATGGCTTTGGAGAAAGACGTATGGCCTTGCATCAGATAGTCCAGGTCGGCATCCACACAGGCAATCATGCACTGTCCGAGGTTCTGCCCCAGCTGGTTGGTCATGGCTTGCTTCTTGCCTCGCGAGAGGTCTGTGCGCGATGGAAGCACCACCTCAAATTCCCGTTCGTCGTTCTCAAACTCCTGGAACACATTGCGCCAAAAAAATACGTCGTCATAGCTTTCCACGTAGGCTATGATGCGTCTCTTCTTCTTTCCGCCAGGGCGAAGTCGGTTGCTTGCCTCGAAATAGCGGGAAGTGATATTTCCCGTGAGTGTCTTTGACATGCTTCGCTTTTAGAAAGTTAAAAGTTATAAGTTAAAAATTAAAATTGGCTATCCAGATGGTCTTTTAACTTTTAACTATTAACTTTTAACTTATCGAAGTTTTTAATTTGTTATTTCGTTCACTTCTGTCACCAAGTCCATCCAGCCGTCCATGATGAGGGCAGGCGAGTGGGTGGAAAGGATGATTTGGGCATGAGGGTTGAGCTTGCGGATGAGTCCGATGAGCTGTTGCTGCCATTCGATGTGGAGGCTGATTTCGGGTTCGTCCATCAGCAACGCATAGTGTTCTCCGTTCTCCACAAGCACTGTCAGCATGATGACGAGCAACTGCTTTTCGCCCGAACTCAGCTGGTAAGGCGTGAGAATCTCTCCATTCTGGTGAAACTGGATTTCGTTGTTCTTGCGGTCGATGGTTTTCTTCGTGTCGCAGAAGAGTTGGTCAATCAAATCCTGGAACAACTTCTTGGGTTTCGACACCTCTGCTGCTAACAAGGCATCCTCTGGGTTGCCCGATGTGAGCAGTTCGATGATGCGGTTCCCGATGTTCACCTGATAGTCGAGGTATCGCTTCTGAAGCTTGTAAATCTGCCAATCGAGTTCGGTCTTCACGCGTGAGTCCGAGAGCTTTTCGAGCAGGTCGGAGTGAAGCAAAGGACGGTCGAAACTGCGGATGACATCGAATTTCATGCTGGTGGCATCTTCGGGAAAGAGGGTGATGCTCACGTTCTTGTCCACTTCGCCAGCATGGAGCTCGCCCGAGTCGATGAGGTGGAGTCCCTTGACGGAATGGTTGATGATGGTGCTCTTGCCCACACCATTGATGCCACTGAGAATGTTCACGTCAGGTCGCAGTTTCCACACGATGTGTCTTCCGCCTTTCCAGAGTGCTTTGATTTCAATGCTGCTGATATATTCCGCTTGTTTTCCCATAGCTTTGCGTTTTTTGTCTTTTACCTTGCAAATATAGTGAAAAGAATGATTGGAGGAAACAGAATTGACAAAAAAATAAATGATTATCCGCAATCAGCCGATTACGCCCCAAAGTGGCAATGAGCAGTTAGCCTGGGGCAGCGCCCCAGAAGGCAGACGGTATGACAAACGCCCTACAAGGGCAAAAGCGTTACTCTTTTTTGTGCTTTTGCCCTTGCAGGGCGTGGATAATGCTCATAACCTACCCAGGGCGTTGCCCTGCGCTATGTGCTTGTTGGCCTTTCAGGCTGTTGTCGGGTGCAAACGGATAATCATTAAAAATAATAAGGAGCAGATGCGGTATGTCCACATTCTGCTCCTTATCTATTACTGTTGAGAGTCATTCATGGCTCTCTCTCATTGTTTGAATTCGCAGCCATCCACGGTTACGTTTCCTCCCGTTTTGGAATACGCGCCTTTCACGCTGATGCCCGTGGAGGAGTTGCTGGTGGTGATGGCAATCGTGCCCGCTGTGACGGTCATGTTGTTGTCCGAACGGAGTCCCATGCACTTGGAACTGTCGGCTGAGTAGGTGCCACCCGTAGCTGAGAGGGTGACGTTGGTGCCGTTCCAATAGGAATTGCCACCGTTGAGAACCGTGTCCGAAGTGGATGTCGTCCTCTTTGCCTTCAAGCCTCTGGCTCCTGCTCCCGTAATGGTGCCTTGGATGGTTCCGCCGTTGAAGTAGCCTTCATAGCAGTAGCGGATGCCTTCCGAGATGTTGCCTGTGACGTTGAGGTTCAGCGTGCCGCCGTTCATATAGACGATGGAGTCGGCTTTCAGTCCTGTTCCGTCGGTTTGGCTCACGTTGAGGTTGATGGTACCTCCGTTGATGATGGCTGTGCCATAGTCGTCGCAGTCGATGCAGTCTTTCTGGCAGTTGCTCACGGTGATGTTTCCGCCGTTCACGATGAGGCGGTTGTCTTCGTAGTCGGCTGCCAATGCACTACCGTCGCCGCAGTGGATGCCGTCGCTCACTGCACCAAGGATGTTCACATCGCCTGTCGATGACTTGAACTGGCAGTATTCGCCAATCTTCATGGCATGAGAGGATTTGCCTGTCACGTTGAGCACACCTTTGCCTTTCACTTCGAGGTGTCCCTTCACGTAGAACGCGCCCTTCGAGGTGTTCAAAGGACTATCAACGAACGTGTTGACGGTGCCCTTCTTCATTTTCACCTCAATTCGCTTGCCGCACAGCACGTTGATAGGAGGAACCGAAGTGCCGCTGGTGAGGCTCACACCGTCGAGGTGCATCGTGAGCTTGTAGTTGCCGTTGAGCGTGAACGAACCATTCGAGGAAGAACCCGACAGCGTGTAGAGGATTTCCTTGTTGGTAGCTGTGGAAACGATAGTGACGTGTCCGCCGTTGGTGCTGGCTGACACCATGCTTTTCAAGGAAGCAGGGATGGTGACGGTGGCACCCGATTCGCTCCACACAATGTCAACACTTTCGAACTGAGGCTCTGCGAACGTGATGGAGTCGATGTCGCTGATGTTGTAGGCGGTACCTTCAATGGTCACGGTGGTCTGATCCTTCGAGAAGACCACGCTCGATGGGTCGGTCAGTGTGATGTCGTCCGCATCGAAGCCTTCGCACAAGTAGATTTTCTGAGCGTGCAGGGAAACGGCGCTCAGTGCGAAAATGGCTGTGAGAACTAAGGATTTTTTCATCATGGTGTAGGTGAAATGGGGATGATGCTATTTCTTCACAATCTTGAAACTCTTGCCATTCACATTCACCACATACACGCCCTTCGACAAGTGGGACAGGTCGATGCGCTCTGCATTGGCTGATTCCGAAGCCACGAGCGTGCCGCTTGGCTGATACACTTGCACCTTGCCTTGCATTCCCCTCAGCGAGAGCGTGGAGCCGTCCCATGCCATGCTGTTGTCGGTACTGATGGAGCCAATGCCGGCTGCTATGCTGCTGAAGTACATCTGGTTGATGGCAGAGATGGCGTAGGAAGTGCTGCTGCCGTTCGAAGTGGTGACAACGACGTTACCGTTCTCGAAAGTGATTTTCTTCAAACTGGCAGTTGCGTAGCTGTCGGTGGCATTTGAAATGACGTTCAGATAGTAATCGTCAGCCAGTGCTGTGAGGCTGAACAGGGCAGCAAAGGCTGCCAAAAAGAACTTCTTCATATTGGTCGTTTTTAGTTAGTTAGAATTCATATTTATAACCCCAGCCCACAAGGTGTCCATTAGGCTCGTCGTCATCGTTCTCGCGTGCGAAACGGTACCACACGGACAAGCGGTGCTGCTTGTTGATGTTGTAGTCCAGACCTGCGGTGTATTTCTGCTTCAGCAAGTTCTTGTTGAGACCTACGCCCAAATCGGCAGATACAAATGGATTGAGCGGCAATCCCTTGATGTTGTATTCCACGGTGATTTTGTTGCGCAGAATCAGGCGGTCCTTGGCTTCGATGTACTTCTTGTCGGTCTCCCTCAGGTAAAGCTCGTCGTCATCGTTGTAGCGATATTTGTTGCGGCTCACGGAGTCGGCAGAGAAATAGTGGTTGTACTGGAATGTCTCCTTCAGCGAGAACGTCCAGCGCTTCGATGGCTTGTAGTTGAAGGCAATGCCGAGGCTCCCGCGCAGGCGGTGCTGCTTGTAGCGAGCTGCCTGGTTGTAGCCGTTCATCACGTTGCTGGAGTTGAAATGCTCTTTGCATTCACTCAGTTGCTGCATGAGGAAATATTCCGCACCGAGACTCGACTTGATATTGAACTTCTTGTCTTTTGTCTGGTACAAGCGATAGCCCACGCCTACACTTACCGTGAAGCGTTCCATGTCCTTGCTGTCATCTTGGCTACGGAAGCCAATGCCAGCTTCCACGCTGAGGCCTGGCTTGATTTTCTTCTCCACCTCCACACTGATGTCAGCACCAAAGTCGTTGTTGTCTTGTGCGACAGCGTTGGCAGAGCAGAGCAGCAAGGCTGTAGTGAATATCAATATGCTTCTCTTCATATTCTTTATTGCTTTGAGTTTTTTGTCTCCTAAAGAAACGTACAAAATCGACAAAATTTTAAGAAAAAGAAAGTATAGAAAGTATAGAGGGTATAGAGAGCACTTTCTCTACCTTTCTTTACCCTTTTAAATCTAATAAAACTTTAGTACATTTTAGTCTATTTCTTTAGGAGATAATGACTTAGTTAAACAGTTTTGGCAGTTTGTCGAGCGACTCGGCTTGGTCGTCATCCGAATGGAAATAAATCTTGATGAGCGCCATGTCCTTGAGAAAGTCGATGGAACCAATCTCGATGTTCGTGATGTCGAGGCCCGTGCGCTTCTTCAGGTCGTCCAAGAGTTCTGTGCGACGCTCTGGCGTGATGAGGTCGATTTTGTCGTATCTCACATATTTTGACGACAAGCCTCGCGCATAGTTCACATGCTCCGTTGTCCAGATGAAGATGATGAAGAGCAAGTCCGTGAGAATCAACTCGCCGACGGATGTGAGCTCTGGACCAAGGAAGTCAGGGTTCTTGTTCGAAATGTCAGCCTCCCAAGCCACGGCATTGAGCGTAGCCATAGCGATGGTGAGGAAGAGGTATGTCATTTCGCGAATAGGCACCGACTCCGTTCTGTAGCGCATGATGCTGAAGATGGCGAAGAGACCCATCGCGATACCCGTCTTGATTTTCGAGTCGCCCATGAGGTGGATGAGCATGAAGATGCTGAAGCCCATGAGCAGATAGGTGAAGAAG
>OCVV011360032.1_pt1 | contig 45159 bp, 41 predicted proteins | sample 1539721 | NCBI WGS metagenome assembly OCVV01 (sample SAMN02144230, study PRJEB22623) | gut metagenome | biome: sheep rumen | host: Ovis aries | place: New Zealand | reverse complement strand
GATGAAGCAGAGGCTTGGAATCTTCGGATTCGGAAAAGCCTCATTGGGGTTGGGTCTATTATTGATTTCCATAAATTCCGATTTATCTGTTAGGCATACTTTTTATACCCACTCAAAGTTGACCTTTCCAGCACCAATCTCAAAATGGTACTTGGCAATGCCAAAGTCCATCTGTGTATAGCCAATCATCGAGAAGCCTTTCTTGGCTCGTACCTGATGGCGGTTGTTGCTCATTCCGACATACTCAAACGAGAACTTCTGTTGGTTTACGGCAGTTGGAGCAAGCAAGGCTGCTTCTATTCCCTTCTTGAACCACGATGGGGTGATGTCGCTGGCATTGCTCACTTGCTCAACGGTCTTGATCTTATGACCTACACCTTGTGTCTCGCCATAACCGATGGCAATGTAACAGGCTATCTTCTCGCCTTCTTCAAGCACATAAGTTTCTGGTACCTTTGAATAGCTGAGTCCCACCCAGCAGGTATTCAAGCCAAGAGTCTGAGCAAGTAAGACAAGATGCTCACCATAGTAGCCTACACGCTCATCAAGGTCATCGGCTTTCTTTCCTGCCATTACAATATAGTTGTTGGCATTACGGAACTTCCCGTATTTGGCCATAGTCCCTTGGAATGCCTTTGGCTCGTTAAGGATTAACTGCATATACAGCTTGCCTTCACGATTCAGTATAGTTATCTGCTCTTCAAGTACCTTGACAACATCCTCTGTCAAAGGCTGCTCTTTATATGCCCTTACACTATGCCGGGCTTGAATCGCTTCCTGTAGTGTCATATATTCCTGTTGGTTTTGATTATATATTATATAATGTATAGGCTTTCTTCATGATTCAGCCCTGTCCATAACCTGCATCTATCAGAAAAAAGGTGTCAATAGTGGTTTTCATTACTAAGACTCTCACTGGTTGATCCAGTCCTTTATCTTCTGCCATGCCATTCCATTAAACAGGCATGTATCATGGATATATTCGGCCATTTCCTCCAAGCGGCTCTTCGGGATGGCAAACATCAGCTCGTTCCTGTGTACCTTTGTTCGCACCGAAGGGTCGAACAGCCCGATGAAGCATTGCCTGCCCAGCAGTTCGTTCTCTTTTATGACAGCCCTGATGGTCGCTGAGCAGCCGCTTCCCCAAGGAACGGCAACAGCATCCTGGGAGGCATTGTCGAAATAAGCCCAAGACACCAAACCACTCAGGATGTCAGGACTGGCGAATATGAGAACACCATAGTACTCGATGCCCTCATCCATCAGGTCAAGTCTCTGGAAATTGATGTACTTGCATGGATTTACGTCAATGTCCATGTCGCTGATGGACTTTTCCACCAGTTCGGCATTTGCCTTGTAATGCTCCTTCTCGGAAACGAAAGTGGGTACATAGGGTGGCATGGTCGCCAGTCCGCAATAGAACTTTCCTCCTCCGCAAAGCATCGTCTCAGCATCCAGGCTTACGGGACAGCCACTTCTGACATCCTCAAAGACAGGAAAGAAACAGCCTCCAATCCTTTTAGGCTCAGCAATAGGTGTATCGCTGTGCCAGAAAGCAATGGGTAAGGCAGCCTTGTGCCCAAATGCCTCTCTGTAGTCCTTTATTAATTGCTTGATATTGATAGCCATATTTTTCAGTTATTTGTTGTCTTCTTCCTGTTTAGGTTGTTGTGGAAGATTCGCTTTCTTCCTTTCGTTCCATTTCTTGATTGGCCCAGAATGCCTGCCTCGGTTCAGCTTGATGCCGTACTTGTTCAGGATGCGGAACACCGAGCTGCGACTGCGGAAGCCGCTCGCCTTCCAGATCTCGTCAATGGGATGCCCCGCTGCATAGAGGTTGATGACCGTCTTTTCCCTGTCCATGCGCCTCTCCCTGGAGGTGGAGACAGGAGGCAGCTGCACAATCATCCGCTCCTGCAGCCTGGACACGTGCTCGGATGACTTGCGAAGGACAAGTGCCTCCTCAGGTAGGGAACCAATCATCACCAGCACATCCGAAGGCCTTGTCTCAGGGAACAGCTCATTGCTGGAGTCAATACGGTCATGGATACTGATCACCCTGATGACCTTCACCCGACAGAATTCCAGGAAAAATGCCAGTTCCCGTACGCCACGAAGTGCATTGCTGAACTTGCTGATGACGAGCTCGTCGCCGCGTTCAAGGGCAATCATCAGCTGCTTCCACAGCGGACGGCTCTTCTCGTCTGCGTCGCTCTCTTCCACAATCCTCACGCAACCGAACTCCTGCATCCACCGGCGGTCTTCCTCAAGCCTGTCGTAGTGGAGGGTTGCCATGATGTAACCTATCTTAGCCATAATCAATATGTTATCAGTTTTACAAGTATGGGCGAAAGACACTTGTCGCCCCATTGGCTACAAAGATATGAATAATTCTTCGGATTCCAATTCTTTCAGCATGTACTTATGTATGTTTTTTACGTTATTATTAAAAGCATGTGATTTGACAAATCGGCATTTCATACTTTTATTGAGTATGATATTTAAAATAACAAAAACTTTCGTCAAAAGTGGCACAAGTTATGAAAAATATTCGTATCTTTGCACCGCAAACCTAACGGACACGCCTATGAAACAAAGACCACATATAGGGTCTTGCCAACATTCCACACATACTTCCGTACAGCACAAGAACGCCGCAAAGGCGCAAATGATAAAAAGTCAAACAAGTGAAAGAAAAAATACTCAAAAGAGTTTTATCTTTCACTTTTTTTTTTGTGCCTGCTCCTCAACCTTTCCTCCTGCTCTGAAAACCACGACTACCATTTCAAGAATTCCATAGATGCCCTGCAACAATACAGAGACTTCCATCACTGTATTGCCGCAGTACACAATATCCATGCAGAGAAGCTCGCCGACTTCATCAGCCAGTGGCAGGAACTCTCCGACACCGTTTACAGCTTTATCCGGAAAGACCCAGCCTTCACTTCCCATGCATCCCTTTCCATGTCCTTCCAGGACACGTCCGACTCCGTCCGCATCGAGCTCTTCCGCCTGGCAGAAGACTGCAACCTCTCCGATGTCGCCTATGTCAGGATGCACACGTCCCCATACCGGAATGACGTGCAGCTCGACTCGACAAGAAGGAAGACTACTGCTTTCTTCACCGCCCTGGATAGACAGAACCTATATCATAATAAAGGTAACGCGCGCGAGAGGGTGGCCCTCTACCGCAGTTTCCTTGCCGATACCCAGAGGCACGGCATCCACAGCCAGCAGGAGCTCCTTTCCTTCCTTCAGGCCGAAGACCGCCATTTCCGCAGCTTCCTTTCAACTATCGGTGACTACTCAGACGTATGTGAACTAGTAGACACTGCGTTTTTTTGTCGTTATTTAGGGATTAGTTATTCATATGGTGATGGTGTTGAAAAGAATAGTAAACTAGCATTTCAATGGTTCTTAAAAGCAGCGGAACTGGGAAATGTAGATACACTGTATGATGTGGGGCTTTGTTATTTAAATGGTGATGGTGTTGAAGAGGATGAAAAAGAAGCATTCCAATGGTTTTTAAAGGCAGCAGAGCAAGAATTGGTCGTAGCACAGTGTGTTGTGGGGTGGGGGTATTTAGGTGGTGAAGGCGTTGAAAAAGACGAAAAAGAAGCATTCCAATGGTTTTTAAAGGCAGCAGCAGAGCCAGAATTTGACGAAACACAGTATGCTGTTGGATATTGTTATTTAAAAGGTGTTGGTGTTAAAAAGGATGAAGAAAAAGCCTACCATTATATTTTTAGTGCAGCAGAAAATGGCTCGTTTGAAGCACAATGCCTTTTAGGTTTTAAATTCAATAAATTTATAGAGATTGATAAAAAAAATACAAATGCTCTGGAAAAAATCAAACAACAAGCAGATGCAAACAACGACTTCGCTCAATTAACTCTCGCAGAAATGGAGTTTTGGGGGAATGATGTGGTTAAGAGAGATCGTTATAACGCTGCTTATTGGTATGAAAAAATAAAAGGGTCTGATTCCTATTCTGAGCAGGCAAAGAGAAGATTGGCATTCATGAATTACTTTGGACTCGGTGTGCCTAAAAACGTAGAAAAAGCTAAAGAACTTTGGCAAGAATCGGATATAGTTGGGAGAGGGATCCAAGGCATGTATCACTAAAAGAATTACTTATATGCTATGTGGAGAGTTTTGGGCGAAACACCTTTGAAGAACCCGAATGTAAACTGTGGGATAAGTTTTACATCCCGCTCAAAAGACTTAATTATTCTCGTTATTCAGATGTGTCTTTCGTAAATTTTTGGATGTTCTGCGACAAATATCATAATAAAAAACGATTCCCTTCTATTAGTATTGATGCCTTCTGGAATATTCTTATGCATTATGAAGACGCACGACAAATACTCCTGTACTCTAAGAAACCGGCAAAGTTACTAAAAGCTGTGAAAGGAGGTATGCGAGATGTTTTTGAAGAACTATGCGAAGAAGAAGATCGTGAGTTTCTTGGTAGAGTGAATGTATTCTTTTCTATCAGGGATGCATTCGATGTGAAGAAACTCGAACCATGGAGCATAAATATCCATAATGAAGATTTGCTAAGTAAGAATTCACTTTCGATCTTGTTGGATTCTGAGACTTTAAAATCTGCTTCAAATCGTCTGATCTCAAAAGGCAAAAGCCAATTCTCCAGAGATTTGAATTTTGCAGAACGGGTAATAAGAAGAGATGTTGCTTCATGTATAGAGGCTGTTGAAGATGAGAGTGGTTACTATGACTATGAAACGAGAAGCGCAATGAATGACATCTTAGGATCACAAGAGTTTTCGGTGATTGTCAAGTATGTGAAGAGATTGTTGGATAAAAAAGAAGAGAACTCAACAGAATCTAATAAGGATAACGAAGACTATACAACAATTATTGCTCTTTTACATACTCTTCTACTAAATAAAAAGAAGGAAGATTTTGATATATTCTCCAAAGATATATACGACATACCACCTTTAGATAATCAGAATTTGAATACATCTAAACAATCCGAAGATGAACTAAAAGAGTTAGGAGGTATTCTATTTAAAAAAAACTATCTTCCTAAATTTAGGAAAATAGCTGAAGACATAAAAGATTTGTCTACAGCTTATGCCTTTATGTATATGTTAACTATGTCTAAGTGTTTTATTTTAGAAAAATTATTAACAGAAACATATAAACCAATTGTAGATAGTATAAATGAACTGCTAAGACCTATAAAAAACAGAGAAATAAGACAGAAGTTAATTTTAAAGATAGAAAAATACGAAGAGATCATAAACACATATAAATGTAAAGAAGAACCTGAGAAACCTTGGAAATACATTCAGCATTTTGCAATTGAACTATTCGACTTAATGTTCCAATCAAATATAGTAATCACGGAGTTAGAAATCACGAAGGATATGGTTAAATCTAAATCCACCGTTGAAAGACAAATGTTCAAAAAATTTGTACTTGAGAATGATTTGACAGGCGAATTTATTTCTAAATATAATGTAAAATATGAAATTGTAGCTTGTATAAAGTATTGGGGTAGTGGAAATGTTCAACTTTCAAAATCATCTTTTGAAAAAGTCAATAAATTAGCAGCCCGATATAAAATCGATTAAGGTAGGGTTACCTGCTGGGGTCACCTAAGGTTTTGAAAAACAAATAAACCGCTGATTTTCAGCGGTTTATTTAATTGATAAGTGATCCGCTTGGGGCTCGAACCCAAGACCCCAACATTAAAAGTGTTGTGCTCTACCTACTGAGCTAGCGGATCTAACCTAATTAGCTTGAGAGAAAGAAATAATAAATGGCGTTTCTTTTTCAAAAGCGATTGCAAAGGTAATACTTTTTTTTATATTAACAAGTCTGTTTTGCTCTTTTTTTATGAGATAGTTTGTTTTTTTGACTAATACCAAAGAATAGAATAGCTTTTGGTAGTGTTTCAATGATTAAATAAAATGTAAGAGTAAAGGAATTGTAAATAGAAAATAGTTTTTTACTTAATGTCATATACTTCCGAGGAAGAGGAAAAACATTGAAAGAATTACAAGTCCCAATTCGATAGTTTTAACCTTGAGATTATTCTCTTTGAAGATGAAAGCTCCGCAAAGGAAGCTGACAACAACAGAGCCTCGACGAATCATAGACACAATACTAATCATTGCTCCTGGAAGACTCAAAGCATAGAAGTAAGCGAAGTCGGCAGCGGAAAGAAAAATGCTGATGAAGATGATGCACCAGTCCCAATGGAATGGGGTAGTACGTTTATGGGTTGGCCACCAAAGAAATATTAACACAGCAAGCATCATGAAGAATTGGTAGATATTATACCAAGACTGTACGGCAAGTTTATCAAGTCCGACTCCTCCATCTTCGGGCGATGCCATAAGGTATTTGTCATAAAGTCCAGATATAGCACCAAGGATATTGGCCAAAATGACGAAATAAATCCATTTGTCGTGTTTGAAATTAATGCCCTCTTTTTTGCTAGTTCGAGAAAGCAAATAGAGTCCAACAATAGCGGTGAGAACACCTAACCACTGAAAAAAATCCAAATGCTCTCCAAAGAAAGTGAGGGCACCTATGAGAACCATCACGGGACGAGTAGCATTGATGGGTCCTACAATGGTGATAGGGAGATGCTTGATACCGAAATATCCAAAAATCCATGAAGAGAGAACAATAACGGATTTGAGAAGAATGTATTTGTGTCCTTCCCATCCATAAGAAGAGACATGGAAGAGTGCTCCATCAGAAATCATTTCATTAGAAGAAAGAATGATGAATGGCAAAAAAAGCAATGAAGAAATGAGTGTGTTAAGGAGCAATACTGGAATGACAGCATTTTTACTGAGGGACTTTTTTTTGAAAACATCATAAAATCCTAATAGAAATGCTGAAAGAAATGCTAAAAATAACCACATAAAGCAGTGAAAAGAAAGATATGAAAAGTGAAAAACGCCATCCGTCGAATGGCTATTGTCTAATAAAACTATGTTGAGGATTTTGATTTGAGAAATAATTCTGAAGGATAGTTGATGTCGGAAAGGAAAAGAGCATTGCCTGGGACACTGCTTCCTGCTGAACATCGATTCTTGGATTCAATGATTTGACAGAATTGCTGGATTGTGATTTTACAACGTCCTACATCGAGAAGCGTACCCACAATGGCTCTTACCATATTACGTAGGAATCGATCCGCTTGAATAATGAACAACCATGTATCATCGTCCTTCTGGACCCATTCAGCACGCATGATTTTGCAATTGTTGGTTTTGACGTCGGTATGAAGTTTTGAAAAGGAAGTGAAATCCTGATAGTCGAATAGATGCTTCGCTGCCTCATTCATTAGCTGAAAATCGAGTGGGAGAGGGTAGCGATAGGCGTAGTGACGGGTAAATGGAGATTTCGAGAGCGAAACGAAATAGTGGTATGTTCGAGATGTAGCTGAAAAACGCGCATGCGCCTCTAATGATACAGGTACAATAGATTTAATAGCTATATCAGGAGGCAGGAGGCGATTGAGATTGTGTACAAGTTTAGTTGCATCAAATGATTTATCCGTATCGAAATGGGCAACCATTTTGCTGGCATTCACTTCAGTATCGGTTCTGCCTGCTCCAACGATTTCAATATTGTCGCGAAGTATGGTGCTCAACGCCTTCTGAAGAGTTTCCTGAATGCTGTTTCCATTCGGTTGAATTTGCCATCCATGATAAGCAGCTCCATCGTATGAAAGTGTGATGAAATACCTCATAATGGATTATTTGACTTGCAAATTAAGCTTAAGTGTTCCAACCCATTGGGCATTCTTTCCCATTTGGTTACAGATGATAGGTTTACCATCAAGATTGTTAACATACTCAGGATGGGAGAAATAGGTATGGGAGTGTCCTCCAAGCACGACATCGATATTTCGCGTTTGTGAAATAAATGTTTGGTCATTCATTGAGTCACTCAATCCTACGAGCCAACCCAAATGTGATAGAACAATGACAAGGTCGCAATGTTCCTCTTCTTTGAGCATTTTTGCTATGGGATTCGCACAAGCAATAGGGTCGTTGTACACAATATCTCCATAATTTGCCTTTGTAACGAGTCCATCGAGTTTAGGACAAACACCAATCAAGCCAATCTTAATCCCTTTCTTCTCAATGATTGTGTAAGGTTTAACAATCCCATTCAAAGGAGTGTTGCTAAAATCATAATTGCAGCAAAGGATTGGAAATCTTGCCATTTTAAAGAGTCGCACCATATTGTCGATTCCAAAGTCGAACTCATGGTTTCCAATAGTAGCAGCATCATATTTCATGTGATTCATCAACTTCACTTCCACTTCGCCCTTGTAGAGATTGTAGTAAGCAGAACCCTGAGAGAAGTCACCACAATCCAACAATAAGATTTCGGGATCAACGGCACGAATATCTTGAAGCAATGCACTGCGACGCATGTAACCTGCCTTGTCAGCATTTTGTCCAGCAGAACTGCCAAGAGGTTCAATGCAAGAATGCGTATCGTTGGTATGAACTATTTGGAGAGTCACATCATTATACTTTTTTGGCGTATCAGCATAATATTCAGTGGCTGTTTTACCATCAACAAGTATTCTTCCTTCTTCCTTTGCAGAAAGAGTCTTGCCCTGCTTTGTAATAGATCGGATATAGTTCATATAGACATCACTCACTTTGATGTCTTCAATTTGCTTTGAGGTGGATTTCTTGAAAGAAACCATTCCATCGTTTCCCTCAGCAAGATAATCCAAGGTTGCAATCTTGTAGATTTTGTTTGGCTTGATGGCTTTACCACCTACCATGGCAGAGACAAGTTCACCTTCATTTGTTATCTGAAGTGTAGCTCCACTAATACCCTCGCCCTTGTTTTTGGCAATTTCTTGGAAAAGAGTAAGAAGGTCTTTTCCTTGCAATGTAACAAAGCATAGTTTATTATCAAATGGAGCAATGGCAAGGATATTGCCAACAGTCACATTTCCTTTAGGAAGAGGAGCACGAAGTCCACCCATGTTGCAAATGCCAATGTCAGCATTGAAACCGTATTTCTTTGCGCTTTCGCGAAGTATGTCGCTAAAAAGATTAGAAAGAGGACTTTCTGGACGACGCGCAGCCATTACCATATCACTCACACCGAGGACAGGTGACATGATGCTATCGACACCAAGCTTATATGGAGCCACAATGTCAATGGCCTCTTGGTCGGGATGAAAGTCAAAGGCACGTGTCACCTCAAGGCGCTGTGCCGTAATAGATTTCAGTGTGTAATTTTGAGAAAAACCAACAGTGGCAATTGCTATTACCACTGTTGTTAGAGCGAATCGTTTCATAAAAATATGATATGTTTTTTATTGCTTCTTCTGTAAAATCAGGAATTTCTTGGCTTTTGTAGCTTCATCGCCTGAATTGGAGGAAATACCCACTTTGGCAACATACACTCCAGATGTCAAAGACGAACCAGTCTCATTGTAATTCCATTTGAAAGAATAGGTACCCGAGGAACTGTGCCCTTCTTCTTCAGTTTGATAAACCAACCGACCTGCTATGTCGTAGATGCGCAAAGACAGACCTATCGTTGATTCAGGACGGTCGTTGATTACAGTGAAGACGACGTTGCCCAAACTACTCGTGTCAATGATGAAATTGAAGATAGTTGGTTGTGCACCTTGATTCACATAGAAATCAATCGTCTTTTGTGATGGATTATTCAGCACATCGTATGCACGAAGCGTCAAAGTGTGATGCCCCTTTTCAAGTTCAGGAATGCTGAAAGAGATAGTTCCTTTTCGGTAATCACCAATCGTTGGAACGAAGTAGCTATTGAGTGAATAAGTCAATCCTTCTTCGTTATCAATCATTGCCGTGATGTCGTGTCCCACTCCGCTTCCTGTTACATTGATGCCATCCTCGTCATGAAGAGTAGCAATGAGAAGAGGTGTTTCATTCACTGTACTACCATTTTTGAAACTCGTAGAATTGAGATAAATGGTGATGTCTGGACCAATGGTGTCTGTTGACATAGTAGGACTTGTACCACTAATCAAGAACTGAGTGCTACGTCCGTTTGCCTCAATGGTTTGCTGCTCATTGGAAGCATAGAGCGAAATGAGTCCATTCTCTCCACTATAGTTGTTATCTAAAGGGATAGGGAATGTGAATGAGAAATGTCCAGCTGATATACTATCAACGCTATTATAGAGCATCCTAATGCGATCGTAGAAAGTAAATGGAATCTCGCTTTCATTACCATTCGATTCACCCAGAGGATTGTTCAAGCAAGTCACTAATTCTATGTTATCGAAAATGGTAGGATATACTTTCCCCTTGTAATTTGTTGCCACATTTCCATCTTCATCCTCAATGTGTCCATCCACTTTCACTTTGCTGCCTGCACTCACTGAAGGAACACTGTTTCCTGAAAGCAAAACATCGTTGATTTTGTCAATAGCCACTTTATAAGTTGGCACTGCCAAACGCATGGCAGGGTCGCCAAGATAAACGAAATGAGCCTTGTTTGTACTGGACGAATTTGCTATTATCAAATCGCGTTTGGCTTGAGAAAGGGCTTGTCCTATGGTATATACTCGTCCGTCACGATTAGTTTCCAACACATGCTTCATGAAGGCAAGGTTCATCTCGCGGTTTGAACTTTGATATACTGTTCGGGCGGCAGTAAGGATTCCCATGCATGCACCTTTTGGATTCATAATTGCTGTTTCGCCGATATTTTCCTCATTCATGTCAATTGGAGAAATATCGCAAGCTGCAGTAATCCAAAGTGGAAGGCGAGGCGAAGACCAGTTCTCGAAATCGCTGCGAAGTACCACCTGCTCGTGTGAGAGGCAATAGGCTGCACCATGTCCTGAATAATTCATGATGAGTGCACCATCCGTCATTTGCTTATCAATGTCTGCTTTCACCGCAGGATAGGAGTTGCCTGTGGAACTCCGTTCACGAGCGTATGTGTCCCAATAAATACGTTTGATACGATAGTCTGGATATAGAGTTGATGTTTGTCTGATAAGGGCTTCACCATCCTCCATGTGCTTATTCTCATTTCCATCATCGCACATCACACAAATGGTATTCTTCCATGCACCCACTTGCTCATTCTTAATATAGGTAATAAGCTTGTCAACCACAGCTTTAGCCTCTGAAGTAGTTGTGGCTGGAATTCGACCAACACCTATACGTGGAAACTCTCGCAACACATTCGAAGTGCTATTATCGTCGAGCAGTGCAAAATATTCCTCCAGAATATAACTATTCGTGTGGCTATACGAATTCTCTGATTCATAACTTAATAACAGGTCATCCACATTGAGCTTGTTCAATCCAGGAGTCACCAGTCTATTATCCCATACGCAATCTCCGAACAGGAGTAAATTCTTAGGACGGGTCGCTGTGGAAGAAGCCGTATCGTAAAGCATCTTCATCAACCGACGAATGGCAGTGGCATCAGGCTTTCCAGAAGAGAATTCGTTATAGACTTGATTGGCAGTAACAACAACGCATTTCATGCTATCAACTTGCGTGTGTATATCTGCTAAACGCTGAGCTTGTTGAGTGATTTTTCCTGAATTAGGAACAACTATCACGAAATCAACATCTCTCAGTGCATGCAAATTTTGATTCTCCACCTTTCCCACCAATGTAGGGGTAGGGAACGATGCAGAAGGATTTAGTGCCAGCAATTCTTCGTTTTTCCAATTGGAAGAAGCAGTCGTGTTAGCACTTGTAAACGGAATGGTCCAAGTGTTGGTGGAACTATCAAACGTACCTTCCACTTCTTCTATGTTCTTCACATCGTTGATATGCCAAAACACTGTAGATGCATTTCCACCCGTCATTTGGAATTTGACACTTCCCGATACATTAGGACGAAAAAGCAATTCATTGCTTGTGAGGCTCAGTTGACGCACATAACTTGCCCGTATATAGTCGAGGTGTCCCGTGATGCCTGATTCACGAGTGTGAACCAACTTCACCGTAGAACTTTCATGGTTGGGTGCACTTAATGTGAAAGTTCTGGAAGCCACCTTTGCATACTCATAATCACCTAAAGCACCATAGGATAGCGTGCCGCATGTTGAGTCATTAAAGAAGATGGAAAGTGATGATGATTTCTTTCCAGCAGCTCCAAATTGCACAGAAAGACGTACATTAGTCGAAGGCGCGATTCCTGGCAAATTCAAAGAATAACTTTGGTTGTTGCCATTAGCAAAATCATAACTGTCGAAGAACATCCGTCCTGCATTGAGAAAACTGAATGCGTCTTTTTCAATCAATTGGTGCTCAGGAAACGTCGTTTGAATAGGAGCCGTTTCAGGTACACTGTATGCATATTTGTCAAACGACTTAGGTTCTACACTGTCTGATTCAGTGAGAAAATAGTAGGTACGTGTGCTATAAGGACTGTTGAAATGAGTAAACAGCGACGCTGTATTAGAAGCGCTACTCAATGTCCAACTCGTGCTTCCTCTTCCATAGAACAACACTTTTTCTCCACTGTGATAAAGCGGGATTTCGATCAGGTCATCATTGATATTCTCAATGGATGTTTCTGGTAGGACTTCAAGATTCAATCCATACAATCGTACCTTGTCGGGATTGGAAAATCCCATAGACTTCAAATTGCTCTTAGTCATTTGATACACGCCAGCATTCGTCACATATATTTTCACCCATTTGCCAGATGCGAGAACGGAAGAGGACGTGTAACGTGACCTCGCATCCTGAGCATGGAGCAAAGTAGTGAACGAAAGTAGAAGAGCAAATATGTGAAGTCGTTTCATGAAAATAGTAAATTTAGTCTATTTCTTCAGGAGATTATTCATTTCACTCCCCTCGCCCTTTGGAGAGGGGTCGGGGGTGAGGCTCGGGGCGGGGGTGAGGCTTTTTATTTCACACGCAACTCCAGAAGCTTTTTGTCCTCAATATAACCCGTGAGGCGTTGCTCTTGGTGAACGGGACCCACTCCCGCAGGAGTGCCTGTGAAAATCAAGTCACCTGTCTTCAGAGTGAAAAAGCGGCTGGCATACGACACAATCTGGTCAATGCTATGAATCATGTCGGCAGTGTGCCCTTGCTGAACCGTCTTGCCATCGATGTCAAGATGAAAGTGCAAATCCTGCACTGGAGGCAATTCCGACTTATCAACAAAATGACCTAAAGCCGCAGCACCATCAAATCCCTTGCAGATGTCCCAAGGCAATCCCTTGCTGCGAAGCCTGTCTTGAAGGTCTCGTGCCGTGAAGTCAATCCCCACCGTCACCTCGTTGTAATAGCGATAGGCAAAACGATCTGCTATGTCCTTGCCTAAGCGATTGACACGCACCACGATTTCTGTCTCGTAATCGAAGCGTTCCGCAAAATCAGGAATAAAGAATGGCTTCCCTTCGCGAATGAGTGCCGATTCGGGTTTCGAAAAGAGGACGGGCTCCGAATTATATAACGTATTATTGAGCTCTTTATTGTGCTCAACATAGTTCATGCCTACGCAGAGTATCTTCATAATTCTCTACCAATAAGAGATTTATAAAACGCCAAACAAACGCAAGATGTCGTTCAGATTGGCAAATATCAGCAAGCCAAACAATAAGAACATTCCCACGTACTGAGCACGTTCTAAGAACTTATCACTTGGCTTTCTACCCGTGATGATTTCGTAGATGCAGAAGAGTGCATGTCCTCCATCGAGTGCAGGAATAGGCAACACATTCATCACACCCAAGATGATGGAAAGCAGAGCAGTCAACAGCCAGAAGCGTTGCCAATCCCATGTGTCTGGGAAGATATTACCAATGGCAATGAATCCACCCACACTCTGAGCACCTTTTTTGGTGAAAACATACTTCAGGTCGTTCACATAGCCCTTCATGATGTCCCATCCATATCGAACTCCAGCAGGGAACGACTCAAAGAAACCATATTCTTTAGTAGAAATCTTATATTCAGGCATCTTTGGGAAGAAGCCGAAAGTGAATTCAGGTGATAAAACGGCTTGCATCATACGAACCGAATCACTGCCTTCCGAAACAAGTCCGATACTAACGGTACGATGTCGTAAGCTATCAGCGGCAGTAGTTTCTTCATCTACACCTTCTTTCAATTCAAGAATAGCAAACTGAACATCGTTGAAGTCGGCAATTTCCTTTTCATTGATTTTCACAATCTTATCACCTTTCTTGAACTGCAATTTCTCTGCTGTAGAGTTAGGCATCACACTATCAATGACGAGAGGAATACGCTCTGAGGCATAAACTGGTTCTTCCAGCATCTCCAGCATGTTCATTTCTCCCGAAAGAGGAATCGTCACTTCCTTTCCGTCGCGCAGCACTTTCGCTTCCTTTGCGTTGGAAATATCGCGAAGATTGGAAGTTTTCCAAAACTCAAACACCTTGTCATCAGCACTCAGGATAATGTCTCCATCCTTGAAACCATCTGCCTTAGCTTGCTCATTGAATTTCATTCCGTAGGTCAAATCCTCCGACTTGATATACTGCTGTCCCCAAGTGTGGAGCACCATGGCATAGATGAAGAAAGCAACGATGAAATTCATGATAATACCACCCAGCATAATTAGCAGGCGCTGCCAAGCTGGTTTGGTACGGAATTCCCAAGGCTTTGGCTCTTGCTTCATTTGTTCTGTATCCAATGATTCGTCAATCATGCCAGAAATCTTCACATATCCTCCCAATGGAATCCAACCAATACCATATTCCGTGCCTTGGTACTCATATTCCTCGTATTCGGTTTCCTTTCCTTTATCATCTTTTACAACCTTTTTCACCTTTGGTACAGGTTGCTTACCTATCAACTTGCGGAACCAATTATCGTAAGTGGAAAAAAGATGGAACTTCGTATCGAAAAACATATAGAATTTTTCAACACGAGTACCAAAGAGCTTTGCAAACAAGAAGTGTCCTCCTTCATGTAGTACAATCAGAAGTCCAAGTGAGACTACACACTGAAGTATTTTAATAAGTACTGTCATCTTTTATTGATTCAAATAAATTTATATAAAACAATCTTTTTAGCAACTAATAATTCACATTTTAAAGGAGTGAAGTCGCATATCGACGTGCTTCCTCATCCGTTTGTAGATAGGTTTCCAACTCCGACTCACGAGAGAATGCTACGTGCTGCATAGTGGCATCGATGATTTCTGCCATACGAGTGAAGGAAATCCTGTCGTCGATGAAGGCTCGGTTCACAATCTCGTTGGCTGCATTCACGATGCAAGGCATGTTTCCACCTTTGTGTAAGGCTTCGTATGCGAATTGCAGACAAGGGAAACGCTTGGTGTCAGCTTCTTCGAAGGTGAGATTCTTCAAGGAGAAGAAATCTAAACGGTCGAAATCCGAATGCAAACGCTTAGGATAACTAAATGCATACTGAATAGGGAGACGCATATCGGGTACACCCAATTGCGCTTTCACAGCACCATCCTCAAATTGAACCATTGAATGAATCACACTCTGAGGATGTACCACCACCTGTATCTGCTCTGGTTTCACACCAAAGAGCCATTTTGCTTCAATCACTTCGAATCCCTTGTTCATCATCGTGGCAGAATCGATGGTGATTTTTGCACCCATGTTCCAAGTAGGATGGGCGAGTGCCTGAGCCTTCGTCACCGTTTTCAGCTCTTCCTCTGAATAACGGCGGAAAGGTCCACCCGATGCAGTAAGGAGAATCTTCTCGATACGGTTGCCTGGCTCCAAGCACTGGAAGATGGCTGAATGCTCTGAGTCCACAGGAAGAATAGGAACCTGGTATTCTGCAGCCAAACGATTCATCAATTCACCTGCTACTACCAGTGTTTCCTTGTTTGCCAAGGCTATCACTTTCCTGGCTTTGATAGCACTGATGGTAGGTCTCAATCCTGCAAAACCCACCATAGAGGCTAACACAATATCAACATTTTCATCCTGAACCACTTCGCACAAAGCATCAGCACCAGCATACACCTTGATAGGCAGATTCGACAATGCTCTCTGCACGGCATCATAGTGTTGTTCATTGGCTATCACAACCACTTCGGGCTGAAATCTACGTGCTTGGTTTATAAGGAGTTCAACATTATTGTATGCCGTCAATACATAAGCCTGAAATAGATCAGGGTTCGCTTCAATTACGTCCAAAGCTTGTGTGCCGATGGAACCAGTTGAGCCAAGTATCGCTATTTTTTTCATAATCTATTTTATAAATCCAACAAACCTATGGGGAGGTCCATTGTGATGGTACGCTCTTCATGGTTAATATCTACGATGAAAGCATCCTGTGCCGGTACAAGTGCCTCATCGCCATTCTTTCTCTCTACAACAAAGAGCCAATTGTCTGTTTGGTCGTCAATGTCGGTAATCACACCTATTTCTCCTTCCTTTTCCTCCAGCATCTTGAAACCAATGAAATAATGGAGCGACATCTCTTCCTCATTTGCTTCTACTGCTTTCGAATTCTCGAAAAACACATCGCATCCAATGATTTGCTGAGCTTGCTCTACGGAATCAATATCGTCGAATTTCATCAGTGCTGATGAATCGGAACGGAATCTATATTCTGAGATAAAAAAAGGAACGAGAATGCCATCCACCTCGATAATGAGATAATCGGCATCCACGGTGTCGAAAATATCATCCGTGAAGTTGAAGACTACCTCTCCTCGCAAGCCATGAGCTTTCGTGATAGTTCCTATTTTATATACATCAGAATGGTGTATCATAACTTGGATTTCAAGTTTCAAAGGCGCAAGCGCCGTTTCAGAGTTTTAAGTTTCAGTGTTTCAACTAATTCTTGTGATTTTTGCACCGAGGGCTGCAAGGCGTCCTTCTATGTTTTCGTAACCTCTATCGATTTGCTCAATGTTGCTAATCATACTCTTGCCTTTGGCACTCAATGCTGCAATCAGCAGGGCGATACCAGCACGAATGTCGGGTGAAGTCATTCTCGAGCCTCTCAACTGAAATAGATGGTCGTGTCCTACAACAACTGCACGGTGTGGGTCGCAAAGAATAATCTGAGCACCCATATCAATGAGTTTATCCACAAAGAAAAGGCGGCTCTCAAACATCTTTTGATGAATGAGTACACTTCCTTTGGCTTGGGTGGCAACCACAAGCAGCACACTCAGCAAGTCGGGAGTGAGTCCTGGCCAAGGGGCATCGCTGAACGACATGATGCTGCCATCCATGAATGATTCCACTTCGTAGTGCTCCTGTGCTGGGATATATATATCATCGTTTTTGCGCTCGATTTTCACTCCCATTCGAGAAAACATATCGGGAATGATGCCCAAATTGTCGAAAGATACATTCTTGATGGTGAGCTCACTTCCTGTCATGGCTGCCATTCCGATGAAACTACCCACTTCAATCATGTCGGGCAGAATCGTGTGTTCCGTTCCATGCAACTCGGTCACACCTTCGATGGTGAGAAGATTCGAAGCAATTCCCGAAATCTTTGCTCCCATTCGATTCAGCATTTTGCAGAGTTGTTGAATGTAAGGCTCACATGCAGCATTGTAGATGGTAGTAGTTCCTTCGGCAAACACCGCTGCCATGATAATATTGGCGGTTCCAGTCACGGAAGCCTCATCGAGCAGCATATACTTGCCTTTCAATTCTTCTGCTTCGAGCTCATATATATCGCGCTCATCATTGATATTGAGATGAGCACCCAGTTCTTGCACGCCCAAGAAATGTGTGTCAAGTCGGCGACGACCAATCTGGTCACCTCCAGGCTTGGCTACCAGTGCCTTGTGGAAGCGTCCGAGCAGGGGACCGAGCAACAAGATGGAACCACGAAGTGCAGCACATCTTTGAACGAATTCATCACTGTGCAAATAATCCATGTCAAGCGTTTCTGCTTGAAATTTCCATGAATGTCCACCCAATGGCATCACACTCACTCCCATCTTGCTGAGCAAACCTATCAAATTGTTCACATCCAAGATGTTTGGAACATTATGCATAACGACTGGTTCGGAAGTGAGTAATGTAGCACAAATCACTTCCAATGCCTCGTTCTTGGCACCCTGCGGAATGATTTCGCCATGTAGTTGAGTTCCACCTTCAATTATAAATGAAGCCATAGACGTTCGCTACTGAAAATGTTTATTTTACTTTTTCTTCTTCTTTTTGCTTGGAGTCATCTGCTGCACATCGTTCAGAATTTCTCCATCGCTCTTGAATTTCAACTCGTTAGGCAACAAGCTCACCTTTCCCTCAGTGTAGTTTGCAATGTCATCAAGCACCTTTTCGTTGTTCATCGCATCCCTGTTCCAACGTCCCAAACTGCGTTTCATCTGATTGGCAACTTGTTCCGTGAGTGCCATGCGTTCATCTTCGTCTTCGATTTCAGTGAGTTTCTTTGTCAAAGCTTCCACGATGGCTCCATAATGGCGCTTGGCAATGCGCTTCTGAGGATAAGGAATAGGCTCATGATTAGCCTTTGTGTCTTCCAGTTTCTCAATGGTGACAGGATAGTCGATGTCGAGCTCATAATTAGCAATAGCAGCAAGGTGATTCCACAACTTCTGGCGGAAATCCTCTGGGTCTCCATGCTGCTCAGTCATGTTTGCCATCAGTGCAACGATGGTAGTGGCACAACGCTGTCTTTCTTCTTTATCTTCAAGACTTTTGGCATGGTCAACCATTTGTTGCACGCATCTACCATATTCTGGCAGAAGGAGTTTTTCTCTTTCTGTGTTGTAATCCACCGAAACCTTTTCGATGTTTTTGATTGTATCTTCTTGTATCATAATTTCTTATAATTACTATTAAATCCCTGATTCATTTCTCACTTTTCACTCTTCACTTTTCACTCTCCTCCCCTCGGGGAGGTAGGGAGGGGGCCCTTTTTGCTTTTCGTTGCCACAAAATCCTTCAGATAGAAAGGTTCAAAATAGGCAACACTTTCAAATCGTTCTTGTGCGTGCGCTTTTTCAGCCAAGGGGCACATGTATTTTGCGATGGGTTTGATGCCATCGAAGAAATGTGCATTGGGATGCTGGAGGATGTCCTTACACTTTTTGGCACCATTTCCAAAGAAATAAACAGGATGGGCATCCAGTTGTTCCTTGAAACTGTTTTCATTGATGACAATAGCATCCGTTTCCACCACGGTTTTGAGTGCTCTTGTATAAACAGCTGCATACACCTCCATGCGTCGTGCATCAATCATGGGGCAGAGTAGGGCATCGTCGGGCAATTCTTCCCTGAGCAGAATCGGCACACACAGCACTTGCAAGGTAGGCAAGGCAATCAGTTTCAAGTCGCGAGCATAGCAAATGCCCTTTGCCATCGAAACGCCAATGCGTAATCCTGTGTAAGAGCCAGGACCACAACTTACCGCTACTGCATCGAAAGGTATGCCGTGGTTATCCGTGAATGAAAGTGCCTCATCAACCATCGTCCCCAACTTAGTGGCATGAGATGGACCCTCGAAATCTTCTACATTGAAAATGTTTGCGCCATTCTCGCTTACAGCCACAGAACAACAGTCGGTTGATGTTTCAATATGTAAAATGACAGACATATTTCGTCTTTTCTATCGTTAAATTCAATTATTTTCGCCTTAAATGGGCATAATAATTTGCAAAATTAAGACATTCCAATGAAATTTCACTATTTTTGCACAAGTTTTCAGTCTTAATAATACATTATTTAAGATTTCAACGCTATTTTGGGTCTAAGGTAAAACTCAAAAACTTAATAACTCAAAAACTCAAAAACTTAAAAACATAACGATTTTAAAGTTTAGATATGATACAATCGATGACAGGCTACGGAAAAAGTGTAGCAACCCTCCAAGGAAAGAAAATTCATGTTGAAATTAAATCGCTCAATTCCAAAGCACTCGATCTTTCCACTCGAATTGCTCCTCTCTACCGAGAGAAAGAGATGGAAATTCGTCAACTTATCGCAAAGGAACTGGAGCGTGGAAAAGTGGATTTTTCCCTTTGGATTGAAAAGAACGAAGCCGCATTAGCCACTCCCATTAATCGTGCCGTAGTTGCAAATTATATTCAGCAAATTCAATCCATTTGCGAGGAACTGAATATCGAAGACCCAGAGGAGCACCTCATCCCCACCGTGCTTCGTTTGCCCGATGCCATGACTTCTGTTGAAATCGAGGAATTGTCTGATGAGGAATGGGTGGTAGTGAAAAAAGCCATCGATGAAGCAATTGCCAATCTCGTTGCCTTCCGCAAACAGGAGGGTGAGGCACTTGCCAAGAAATTCAATGAAAAAGTCGATAACATCGAAGCATTGCTCCATAGCATTGAACCTTACGAAACATCCCGCGTGGAGAAGATTCGTGAGCGCATAGTTTCGAATCTCGAAAAGATTACTTCCGTTGACTACGACAAAAACCGCTTGGAGCAGGAGATGATTTACTACATTGAAAAGCTCGATATCAGCGAGGAAAAGCAACGCCTCACCAACCATCTCAACTATTTTCGTGAAACCATGCGTGATGGACACGGACAAGGTAAAAAGCTCGGATTCATCGCACAAGAAATGGGACGCGAAATTAACACAACTGGTTCCAAGAGCAACCTCGCCGAAATGCAGAATATCGTCGTAAAAATGAAGGATGAATTGGAGCAAATCAAGGAGCAAGTCCTCAATGTTTTGTAAGAAGTTTTGAAATAGACATTCACTTTTATTTTTCACCTCTCACTTTTCATTCTTCATTCTCCTCCCCTCGGGGAGGTCGGGAGGGGGCTTTTAATTCTTCATTCTACATTCTTCATTTTTCATTTTCCCATGGGTAAGCTTCTCATCTTCAGTGCACCATCTGGTTCAGGTAAATCTACCATTATTAACTACCTGATGCAATGTGATTTAAATCTTCGTTTCTCTATCTCTGCTACAAGTCGTCCTCCACGTGGTACAGAGCAGGATGGAGTGGAGTATTTCTTCCTTTCTCTCGATGAATTCAAGCGTAAAATTGAGAACGATGAATTTGTGGAATACGAGGAAGTGTATGAAAACCGTTTCTATGGCACACTCAAGTCGCAGGTGGAAAAACAACTTTCTCGCGGTGAAAACGTGGTTTTCGATGTAGATGTGCATGGAGGAATGGACATCAAGGCACAATACGGAGAGCGTGCTTTGAGTATTTTCATTCAGCCACCAAGCATCGAGGATTTGCGTCACCGTCTCGAACAACGAGCTACAGATGCTCCCGAAGTGATTGAAAAGCGACTGGCACGTGCTGAATACGAACTTTCTTTTGCCGATAAGTTCGATACCGTCATTGTAAATGATGACTTGGAAACTGCCAAAGCAGAAGCACTCCAAAAAGTAAAGCAATTTTTATCAGAATAACTAAACGTTGCTTAATCATTTACCCTTATGCGAATTGGAATCTACGGAGGCACATTCAATCCCATTCATTTGGGCCACACATCGCTTGCAAAAGCCATCTGCGATGCCAAATTGGTGGATGAGATTTGGCTGATGGTTTCGCCCCTCAATCCATTGAAACGAAACCAACAGACCGAACTTCTGCATCATTCCGTTCGTTTCGAAATGGCACAACTGGCGCTGGGAAATGAATCCCAGATAAAAGCATCGGATTTTGAGACACATCTTCCGCTTCCATCCTATACCATCAACACGCTCCGAGCCCTACAAATAGCTTATCCAGCGCACGAATTTGTTCTTTTGGTGGGAGAGGACAATTGGGAGCGTTTCCATCAGTGGTATTCTGCCGATGAAATCAAGCAAAATTATGATATAATCGTCTATGGTCGGGCAGGGGAGAATCAAAAAGAAAACGAGGATGCAAACACGCATGACACCCGAGTCCAGCTCTTCCCTCATGGAAAGCGGAAACGTACGCTTCGAAGACCATTCCAACTCTATCGTATTTCAAGCACCGAAATTCGAGAAGCACTAAAAAACAAAGATTATCCCTTTGCTGAAAAATGGCTCCATCCCGCTGTTTTTCAATACATTCAAGACCATCACCTTTATTCCTAAGCGTCACCCTCATTACGTCATTGGGGATTGATGAATTTTTTATTGGGGATTCACTTGAGTTTGTCTCCAATAGCGAAGGAGTACGTTACCAACGGACAACGAGTACGTTACCGACGGACTGGGAGTACGTTACGAACGGACTGACAGTCCGTCCCCTATCGGACTGAAGTCAATCCCCTATAGCGTAAGAGTGGCGACCCTATAGCGTAAGAGTAAAACCACTATCGTGTTTTGATGATGCTGAAAGAGGCAAGTATGGGTTGTTCTTTTCTTTAATTGATAATGTATGAAAGGGGTGGGGGATGCCCAACAAATGGGCGGAATGCTATGAATTTACCGTTTTTAAATCATTTTTAAACGAGAGACTGAAGGGAGAATCAAAAAAAATGTGTAAGTTTGCAATATGAAAGCAGTCGGACGGTTTGTCGCTGGTAAAGTAGGTTGGGGTATTCCCTTCCGAACACGAGAGGAAAGTCCGGGCAGCATAAGGCATCCCACTTGCTAATCTACAAGTAGTCAGCAATGGCTAAGTAGTGCAGAAGAAAACAACCGCCTCGCAAGAGGTAAGGGTGAGAAGGTGGGGTAAGAGCCCACCAGCGGTGTGGTGACGCATCGGCTGTGTACCTTGGGAGCTGCAAGTTCATGTAAACTGTCGATTGCGATGGTGTGTACACTTCGGTGTAGGCATCGTTGCTGATGAGGGTTGCCCGCCCAAGACAGAGGGTAGAACGCTTGAGACATGCGGCGACGCATGTTCTGGATAAATGACAAACACCTGAGCTTCTTAATTTGACCTCCGCCTTGCATGAAGTCTCGCTCAGGCACAGAACCCGGCTTATAGGCCGACTGCTTTCTTTCTTTAAAACACTCTTTTTATGAAAAAAATATTCACTTTACTGCTTGCCACATTCTTTGTATTGACGGCTCAAGCGCAGCGTCCTTTCGAGGGATTCTTCACGAATAGTGAATTGGATTTGCGTTGCCAATTGAATCTTTATGCTGATTCCATCCCTGTTCCTGGGCTTGAGATGGATAATTGCTATGGCTACATCCAGGGAAAAATCAATGGCACTTGGGTGATTCTGAAAATCAAAGAATTGAATGAGAAAACGGCTTTGGTTCGTGCCGTTTCCGATAGAGGTAGCGATGGACAGGATGTGAAGATTGAACTCACCGAAGAGGGCGTGAGCATGCGCTTGGTGGATGAAAACAACATGAAGGCAATTTCAGGAAAGAAATATGTGAAAATGCCTAAGCCTTTCCTGCTTCAAAGAATGAAAGGGAAATAAAGCCCCCACCCAGCCTCCCCGAGGGGAGGGGGGGGAATGTAGAATGAAGAATGTAGAATGAAGAATGGCAAACGATAAAGCAAAGTAAATGAAAGATTCATGATAACCTCTGAGGAACTTCTTTCTGCTCTTAATGATTCGCAACGCAAGGCTGTAGAGTTTTGCGATGCATCCTCTTTGGTGATTGCAGGTGCTGGTTCTGGCAAAACACGTGTCCTTACTTATAAAATAGCATACCTGCTGAATCAAGGATATGAACCTTGGTCCATCCTTGCTTTGACGTTTACGAACAAGGCTGCCGACGAAATGAAGTCGCGTATTGCCTCTCTTTTGGGAGACAAGCGTGTGGATTATATTTGGATGGGGACTTTCCATTCCGTTTTTCTTCGTATTCTTCGCTATGAGCACGAGAGTTTTGGCTTTTCCTCGAACTTCACCATTTATGATGCTGCCGATAGCAAGAACCTCATCAAGGCTATCATCAAAGAGATGGGATTGGATGATAAGCAGTATAAGCCAGGCACTGTACAAACGCATATCAGTAATGCCAAAAACCAATTGGTTACTGCCAAGACATACGTTGCCAATAGGGACAACTTCTTAGCCGACCAACGCTCCAAGATGCCACTGCTGGGAGAAATCTATATGCGCTACAGCAATAGATGCCGACAGGCACAGGCTTTGGACTTCGATGACATTCTGCTTTACACCTATTACGTCTTTCTCAAATATCCTGATATACTTGAGAAATATGCTTCTCGATTCAGGTATATTCTTGTGGATGAGTATCAAGATACGAATTTTGCTCAGCATCAGATTGTGCTCCAATTATCTACGGTACATCATCGAGTGTGTGTGGTGGGCGACGATGCACAGAGCATTTATTCTTTCCGAGGTGCCAACATCGATAATATTCTTTGTTTCAATCAACAATATCCCGACAGCAAACTCTTCAAATTGGAACAGAATTATCGTTCCACTCAAACCATTGTGGAGGCTGCCAACACCTTGATTGACAAAAACCGTGGACAGATTCAGAAGCATGTGTTTTCTGAAAAGGAAAAGGGAGAGCGACTTACGGTGGTGGAGGCTTATTCCGACGTGGAAGAAGGAGACATTGTGGTGAAGAAAATCCAAGAATTGCATCGGCGTGAGAATACGGACTATTCGGGCTTTGCCATTCTTTACCGAACCAATGCACAGAGCCGTGTGTTCGAGGAAAAACTGAGGAAAGTGGGGTATCCTTATCGCATTTACGGAGGACTTTCGTTTTATCAGCGCAAGGAAATCAAGGATATTATTGCCTATTTCAGACTGACAGTCAATCCGAATGATGAAGAGGCATTCAAGCGTATCATCAATTATCCTGCAAGAGGAATCGGAAACACGACGGTGCAGAAAATCATTGATGCTGCTAATCTATATAATGTAAGCCTTTGGACCGTTATCAGCAATCCGTTGCAATATGGACTTACAGTCAATAAGGGAACATACGCAAAGATTGACGGATTCCGCACGCTGATAGATGAATTCCATCAAGCTTCTCTGGACAAGGAGAGAGGAAGGGCTGACAAGCTGGGAGCTGAAATCATCCGACGAAGCGGCATCAGCAACGACATATACTCGGATGTGAGTTTAGAGGGCAAAGCTCGCCAAGCTAATATGGAGGAATTGAGCAATGGTTTGGTTGAATTTTGCGAATCCAGATTGGAGGAAGGAAACGAGAATTTATTCTTGACAGATTATTTGTCAGAAGTATCGTTGATGTCCGACCTCGATTCTGATGCGAAAGACAAGAAGAAGCCAGACAATTCCCAAGGACACATCACCTTGATGACGATTCATTCGGCAAAAGGACTCGAATTCAACACAGTTTTTGTGGTGGGTTTGGAAGAAAATCTCTTTCCAAGTGCCATGTCGAACGAGAATATGCGTGAGTTAGAAGAGGAGCGTCGCCTCTTCTATGTCGCTATCACTCGTGCAGAACGTCATTGCTATCTCACCTATGCCAAAAGTCGTCTGCGCTATGGCAAGATGGAATTTAGCAACCCAAGCCGTTTTATCAATGACATAGACCCTCGTTATCTCGATATGCATACATCCATGCGCAACAATAGAAGTTACAGGAATGATGATATTGAGGTGCCTTGGGCAAGCAAGAGACGCAATGTGAGAGAAAGCTTGTTTGGTTCTCGTCGTTTTGATTTTGAGGAACCTGATGCTCAATATGTTCAGCCAAACGATAACATTCGTCCTCGAGGATTCCGTCCTTCTCAACCTAAGCAAGAGCCGCAGAAAGTTGCTCCACTTACGCCTCCTTCTGGCTTCAAGAAAGTAAACGGAACGAAAAAAGACAACGCTATTCCTTCAACAGTTAATTCCACAAACGATATGATTGCTGTGGGCAAACACATTGAACACGAGCGTTTTGGCTTGGGTGTTGTGGAGAAGCTAGAAGGCTCAGGCGATAATATGAAAGCAACAGTTTCGTTCCAAAATGCGGGTACCAAGCAATTGCTACTGAAATTCGCTCGCTTTAGAGTAATCGACTAATCTTTTCTCAATATTTCAATGTCTCTCTTAGAAGAAAATATCAACTCCATACCTTCTCCATGCTACGTGATGGAGGAAGATTTGCTACGTAGGAATCTCAGCCTCATCAAAAGTGTGGCTGAACGAGCTGACGCGGAAATCATTCTCGCTTTCAAGGCATTTGCACTGTGGAAATCTTTTCCGATTTTCAGAGAATATATTGAGCATACTACAGCAAGTTCTCCATACGAAGCACGTTTGGCATTTGAAGAATTTGGAAGTCCCGCTCATACTTATTCACCTGCTTACGAAGAGGATACTTTTCCCGAAATCCTCCGTTGCAGCAGCCATATCACATTCAATTCGTTGAGTCAATATGAGCGCTTTTATCCACTGGTGAAACAATATCAAATTGAGAAGAGTGGGGTAGAGGTGCCTTCTCATTCTGTCATTTCACTTGGACTGAGGGTAAATCCAGAATATTCTGAAATAGAAACGGAATTGTATAATCCTTGTGCACCAGGAAGTAGGTTTGGAATATTGGCTTCGCAACTACCATCAGTTCTTCCCGATGGAATCGAAGGTTTTCATATTCATTGCCACTGCGAGAGTGGGGCTGATGCTTTTGCTCGCGCGTTGCAACATATTGAGGAAAAGTTTTCGAATTGGTTCCCTCAAATTCAATGGATTAACTTTGGAGGAGGACATTTGATGACACGAAAAGGTTATGAAGTGGAATTACTCATCAGCACTTTGCAAGGTTTTCATCAGCGTTATCCTCACTTGAAGGTGATTCTCGAACCAGGTTCTGCTTTTGCATGGGAAACGGGACCATTGGTTTCACGCGTTGTAGATATTGTTGAAAATAAAGGCATTCAAACAGCCATCCTTAATGTGAGTTTCACTTGCCACATGCCAGATTGTCTCGAAATGCCTTATCATCCCGCAGTGCGAGGTGCTGAAACCATTGAAGATATTTCTTCGATTGACGAATCCATCAACAGAAAGTATCTTTACCGCTTGGGAGGAAACAGTTGTTTGAGTGGTGATTTCATGGGATATTGGTTGTTCGATCATCCTCTCGAAATAGGGGAGAATATCATATTTGAAGACATGATTCACTACACAACGGTAAAAACAAATATGTTTAACGGCATTCATCATCCTGCCATTGGAATGCTTCATTCGGATGGTACCTTCGAACTTTATCGAAACTTCACCTATGAAGATTATAAAAACAGAATGTGCTAAATAGAAAATAGAAAAGGTTCGAATCCACGATGGAAACGAACCTTTTATATATTATATATAAGGTGTCGGACTTTGAATCCTAAACCTCAATGAGAAAATCAATTAATAGGTGCGATAGAGAAGCCAAGCATCAGGGTAGGTGCTACGAAGAGTGTTTCGAGAATTGATTGCAGACGACTTATCATCGAATGAACTTGCAATCACTCGATACATGCCAGTCTCAGGATTTTGAGCCACTTGAGCACTGTAGCCCTGATTAACGAGAGTGTTACGGAGATTATTTGCATTGTCTGCACTCTTGAAAGAACCACAAACAACATTGTAAGCTTTCAAGTTACCACCGTTGAGCACATTGAGACGTTCTGAACGAACATTTGTGTTATCCTCTGTAGGTGTTGTAGGATTTACAGGAGTTACAACAGGTGTTACAGAAACGGCCTCCTGAGAAGTTTGCTGAGCCATTTCCTGTGCCTTTGCTTTTTCATAAGCTTTCTTGTAGTTGCTTTCCTTAGATTTGCAACCTGTCATTGCTACGGTGGCAATTAGTGCCAAACCAATAAATAAAATTTTTTTCATGTCGCTAATTTTGTGATTAAAGTTGTATTTCTTTGCGAATTTACGGTTTTATGCAACAGAAACCAAACACTAAGCAATAAAAAATTGTTAAAGACGAAATATTTATGTGATTTTTAGTTGTTTTTTGTTAGAAATGTAGTAATTTTGGGGAATAAAATATAAACCGAGATAAATTTCATTATTAGTAACCCTTTAAAAATTAAAACGACATGAAAAACGGAATTGCAATTGCTGTTTCTTTAGTAGGTGGTGCACTGATTGGTGGTGCACTGGGTCTTCTTTTTGCTCCAGAACCAGGAGAACGCCAGCGCAGAAAAATTAGAGTAGCCCTTGAGCGTCATGGAGTGAAGCTTAATAAAGAAGAATTCAACAAACTGGTTGAGGAAATTAAGAATATCACAAGGAAGGGCACAGCAGAAGTTGAATCCGCTCTGGATTTGGAAGATGCTGAATAAATTTCAGAGTTGATATGGCGGAAGATAACAAGAATTTACAGAACACACTCGATGAAAGTAAGCGCCTTTGGGGGCTTGTGCAACAATATGCCAAGCTTGAAATGGTGGACAAACTTACTTTCATTCTCACAATTCTCATTGTGGGTGGTGTGCTTGTGGGACTCTGCACTATTGCTATCTTCTGCTTCAGTATGTTTTTTGTTACCAAACTTGAGCATGTCACAGGAAACCTGGCATTAAGCTATGCCATAGTGGGATTGTGTCTGCTCGTTCTTGCAGTGATAGTGTTATTGCTTCGCAAGTCTTTAGTTACTCGACCAATTATTTCTTCTTTGATGAAGGAATTCTTTGAGAAACAAGACTTTGGCGAGGACGTCAAGCGTTAATAATTTTTCGTAGAGGAGGAAAGCCTATGAAATTTGACTATAAAAAGATCAAATCGCAAGATGCATTAGAACTTGCCAAATACATGGTTTTGGATGATATCCACAAATCTACGAAGAGAATGAAGCTCTATTCGCAAAATGCTGTCATGCCGCAAAATAAATCACTGATGCATTCAGAAGTGGGATTAGTGCGCTTTGCCGCCTATTGCATTACTGCCTACAAAACTCTGAAAACTACCCGCAAAGCATTAACTTTCTTCAAGAAAAAGAAATAAATCTTGAACGAAATGATTAGCAAAAGCAAAGCACTTTGAGATGTTCTCATTAGAGAAGTTTCAAAGTGCTTTCTTTTTGTTTTTATACCAGTTCCACAATAGTGATTCCTGCTCCTCCAAATTGAGGATGCTCATCTCGATAATCCACCACAGCAGGAATTGTAGATAAATATTGTCTAATCAGAGTGCGAAGAATTCCATTTCCCGTTCCATGCAGAATCTTAATTTGGGAAACAGATGCTACCAAAGCATCATCCACGAAATAAGTGACAGCTTGGATTGCTTCATCTGCTCGCATACCTCTCACATCAATTTCCGACTTGAAATTCAGCGATGTCTCTCGAATGTTTTCTTGAGTCTGCCTACTCACAAATGTCTCAGCACGCTTTTCTTTCTTAGGTGGTTCTGAAGGTTCCAAGCGATTCAGTTTTACATTTGTTTGTATGGAACCAAATACTACAAGTGCCTCTTTTTCAGCCATTTTCAGAATCTGTCCGATAGTGGATTGACCTTTTAGTCGAACAAAGGAACCTTCCGTGAGTACCACCTCATCTTTCTTCGTTTCATTCTGGGATGTTGGAGTTGGAGTAGGGGATTGTTGCTTGTTTTTCTTCTCTGCACGACGCTTTTCTCGAGCTTTGATTTTGGCAATTTGTCGTTGTATCTTCTCCTCCATAGCTGCAGCATCTATCTCACGTACTTCTTGTTTGAAATCTGCAAAATCTTGACGAATGCTTTTTGTTCGTTCCTTTTCTGCCTGAGCTTCCTTGATTTCTCGAATAGTTTGTTCAATTCGTGCATTGGATTCTTTCAACAATTGCTGTGCATCTTCTTTTGCTTTCGCAATGATTTCCTTCTTTTGTTCTTGCAATTTTTGAATATCTTCCTCATAGCGAGCAATCGTTTGCTCCATCTTTTTCTCATGCTGATGGATTGTTTGTCGCTTGTTTTCCCAATAGCGCTTGTCGCGTACAATATCTTGCAGGTATTTGTCTGCACTGATATAATCGCTACCAACAATTTCAGATGCATCTTTTATCACATCCTCTGGAATTCCAATTTTTCTTGCGATTTCAACGGCAAAAGAAGAACCTGGATTTCCTATACGAAGTTGGAAAAGAGGTCGCATTTCTTGTCTGTCGTAGAGCATCGCACCATTCACAATGCCATCATTCTCCTGTGCATAATGTTTCAGATTCTGATAGTGGGTCGTGATAACTCCAAACGCATGTTTGAAATTGAATCGTTTCAGCATGGCTTCTGCAATAGCACCACCAATGGTAGGTTCCGTACCACCTCCAAATTCATCGATAAGGAGTAGGGATGCAGCATCAGAATGACGCATCATCATCTTCATATTGATAAGATGTGAAGAGTAGGTAGATAGGTCATTTTCAATGCTTTGCTCGTCACCAATATCAATGAATATGCTTTTGAAAATGCCACACACACTACTTTCTGCTATAGGAATTGGCATGCCGCACTGAAGCATATATTGCAGCAATCCAACCGTTTTCAAACAGACGGATTTTCCTCCGGCGTTAGGTCCGGAAATCAATAGAATTCTATGGTGTGGTGCTTTCAAAGTGATGTCCAAAGGAACAACCTTGTGGTTTCCTTCTTTTTTCTCAAAAGCCAGTCTGAGCAGAGGGTGCACTGCCATACTCCAATCAAGCACTTGCTTATCCTCAATATTAGGTTCAAGTGAATGAGTTTGGATAGCAAATTTTGCCTTTGCACGGATGAAATCGATGTCAGCCAAAAACTCATAGCTATAGAGCATCTGCTGAATCTCAGGACGGATTGCATCTGAAATTTCTCGAAGGATGCGGATGATTTCACGTCTTTCCTCATTTTCCAACTCGTTGATGTAGTTATTGGCTTCAACCACTTCAGTTGGTTCAATATAAACCGTTCTACCTGAGTCGGATTCATCATGCACTATGCCACTTATCTTGCGTTTCATAGCTGGTGCAACAGGAATTACCAAACGTCCATCACGCAGGGTGGGTGTTATGTTTCTCTCAACAACGCCCTCAGTTTGAGCATTTCGAAGAATACTTGTCAACAATCTTGAGATTCTTCCAGCCGCAGCTTGTTTCTCACGTCTGATTCGAAGCAATTCGGGAGAGGCAGAATCTTTGATATTTCCGATTTCATCAAGAATTCTATCAATTTGTCGAACTATGTTTGGAAAAGTAATTACTTCTTCCGACAAAGCATGTAGTTCAGGGTAGAAGAATTTGCCATCTTCGTTCTTCTTCAAAAAATCTACAATATTGAGAATTGTCTGAAGAGAACGCTTCAAATCAAACAGTTCAGGAATTTCAATGAAAGTCTTTTCGATTCGAAGTCTTTTCAGAGCAGAACGCACATCATAGAAATTTTGGTCTGGAAAAGTGTCTTCCAAAAGAATCTTTTGAAATTCCGTTGTTTGACGAATTAGTTTACACACAAGTTGATACTTGTCAGAAAATTTCATTTCATCCACACGTTGTTTGCCAAGAGTACACAAGCAATGACTCATGAGCAAATTCCGCACATGTGTAAACTCAATTTTATCTTCGTAATTGTTGGGATATATCATCTTTTGTAATTTTGTGCAAATGTAGGTATTTATTTTCGAATCATCAAAATTTTTTTCGATAGGGTATTTTTTTCTTTTCATCACATTGTTTGTATTATCTTAATTAAACATAACCGTGATTGTGGTAATTTAGTATTTAAAGAAGAGCGAAAGGTTGATTGAATTTATTTGATTTTGAGAGAAGAGAAAAAAAGAGCTGCAAAAATATACGTTTAGAAGAAAAAATACGTTATTATTAATTAGGTATTCAAAAATAAATGATGTACGCATTTCGATTCATAAAAAAATTCTTATCAATCTTTTTGTTTGGTTTTGTGGTTCAATCTGCAAAAGCTCAAGAACCTGTCGTATCCGATGATGAATCTTCATCTTCCAAAAAAGTTGTGATTCGTGGTCTTGTCACCGACGATAAGAAATCTCCAGTTGAGTTAGCCAATGTTCGTGTGGAAGGAACTTTGTATGGAGCTGTTTGCGATTTGAAAGGAAAATATAGTTTTAGTTGCGAATCAGCTGATAGTGTTGTTGTAGTCTTTTCGATGATTGGTTATCAAACTCGCAAACGAGTGCTGAAAAATCCTCAAGACACAGTTACGCTCAATGTGATGATTCCAAGTTTGGGCGTTGAATTGGGAGAAGTTCAAGTAAGTGAGATTCGACGTCAGACGAATACTATGACAGATGTGAGTATGGCAGATTTCAAGCACATGGGAAATGCTTCAGGTGGTGGCGTTGAGAAAATCATCGCTACGCAAGCTGGTGTGAGTACTCACAATGAATTGAGTTCTCAATACAATGTGCGAGGCGGTTCGTTTGATGAAAATTCGGTTTATATCAATGGCGTTGAGGTTTATCGTCCTCTTTTGATTCGTTCGGGTCAACAAGAAGGACTTAGTATCATCAACCCTGATATGGTGGATAAAATCGGCTTTTCTGCTGGTGGATTCGAGGCAAAATATGGTGAGAAAATGTCCTCTGTGTTGGACATTCAATACAAGAAAGTGAAAGGTTTCGAGGGTTCTGTATCAGGTAGCCTTTTAGGAGCCAGTGGATATGTAGGTTTTGGAAATGAGAAGTTTAGTATGACGAATGCAGTTCGTTATAAGACAACGAGTTACCTTCTTTCTTCTCTTCAAACTAAGGGCGAGTACAACCCGAAAGACCTTGATTATCAGACATATATCAGTTGGATGCCAAGCAAGCGATGGACCTTCGACTTCATCGGAAACATCTCCCGCAACGATTATAAATTCATTCCAAAAGACCGAAACACCAACTTTGGTACTTCGGAAGATGTGAAAGAATTCAAAGTGTATTTCGATGGACAAGAAGCAGATAAGTTCCACACCTATTTTGGAAGTGCTGGTATCACCCACCATTTCAATTCATTCAATGAGTTGACTCTCAACTTCTCTGCTTTCAAGACGGCAGAGCACGAAACTTTCGATATTAGTGGTGAATATTGGTTGAGCAATGAAGGTGCAGAAGATAACTTGGCTATTGGCAAGTACATGGAGCATGCACGAAATCGTTTGGATGCCACCGTCTATAATGTAGGACTTTCAGGCAGGAGTCGTTTCTCCACCCATGATTTGCGTTATGGCATCTTGATGAAGAAAGAGAGCATCAAGGAAAGCATGCGTGAATGGGAAATGCGTGATTCAGCGGGCTATTCTCTCCCACTCTCTTCGGACAGGTTGAATCTCATCTACAATTTGGTTTCTCGACACGAAGTGAAATCCACTCGTTTCGAAGGATATGTGCAGGACACATGGCGAAAGACTTTCAAAGAAGGCGAAATGATATTGAACTATGGATTCCGTCTTGCTCATTGGTCTTGGAACAAGGAATTGCTTTTTAGTCCGCGTGCTACGGTGGCTTTCATTCCAGCAGCCAATGATAATTGGACCTTCCGCTTTTCCACGGGTTTGTACTACCAAGCACCTTTCTACAAGGAAATCAAGGATACAGTGACGGTGGCTGGTAATACCACAGTGCAATTGAATAATAATATCAAATCGCAAAGAAGTATTCATTTTGTGTTGGCAGGTGAATACAAATTCCGTGTGAATAATCGTCCTTTCAAAGTGACAGCAGAAGCATACTACAAATCGCTCTCAAATCTGATACCTTATAATATAGATAATGTACGCGTAGTTTACTATGGACAGAACATGTCGAACGGATATGCCGTAGGTCTCGATACCAAAATCTACGGTGAATTCGTACCTGGCACAGATTCGTGGGTGAGTCTTGGATTGATGAAAACGGAGGAAACCATCAATGGCAGAAAGGTACCACGTCCAACGGATCAACTTCTCAATGTTGCCGTTTTCTTCAGTGATTATTTTCCTGGTACCGATAGATGGAAAGTCTCTGTGACAGGACATTATGCGGATGGTCTTCCCTTCGGACCTCCACACACAGGACGCGAAAGACAAGTATTCCGCATGAAGAGTTATCGTCGTGTCGATTTGGGAATGTCATACCGTTTATTGAACAACGAGGATAAGCACATCAATTATGGATTTGCAAGTGCATTCCGAAACATTTGGATTGGTCTTGATGCCTTCAATATCTTAGGCATCTCCAATGTCAATTCCTACTATTGGGTAACAGACATTTCCAACCAACAATATGCTGTTCCAAACTACTTGACAGGAAGACAAATCAATGGACGAATCCTGATAGAGTTTTAACGTCTCCCCCCTACCCTCATTTCGAATTATATTCTTCAACAGCACTGGAGTACGTTACCAACGGACAAACAGTACGATACCAACGGACTGAGAGTACGTTACCAACGGACTGACAGTCCGTCCCTTATCGGACTGTAGTGAAACCCCTATAACGTAAGAGTTGTGACCCAATAGCGTAAGAGTGGCGACCCAATAGCGTAAGAGTTGTGACCCAATAGCGAAAGTGGACGTCCCCTATCGCATTGGAGTCAATTCACTGTCCCAATTTGGAAAATGTAGTTGATAAGTTTGGTAGAGTCAAAAAATGTGCGTAATTTTGCAGCCGATTTCGGAACCTCCCTCTTTTTCAAGCATTTCCAAGGCACTGAGAAGGGCAAGAGGATTATCGAAAAGAAACTATTTTATTCATCTTGCAGCTGAGAAAGGCTGCCGTGTGCTTGAACACCACGTTAAAAACAAGGACAATGAAACAGAAAAAAACTGTGAGTGTATCCTTCATGCTGATGGGGATACTTTTTTGTGTATGCCTCGTGGCATCAAATCTTCTCGAAACCAAAATTGTTCAGGTGGGAACATTCTCAATGACAGCAGGTTTCATCGTTTTTCCAATTTCTTACATCATTAACGACTGCGTAGCAGAAGTTTGGGGTTTCAGAAAAGCCCGCTTAATCATCTGGATGGGATTCCTGATGAACTTTTTTGTTGTGTCGTTAGGTGGTATCGCATGTGCCATGCCTGCCGCTTCGTACTGGGCAGAAAACGAACCACACTTTGAATTTGTCTTCGGACTTGCTCCTCGAATTGCAGCAGCCAGTTTGTCAGCCTTCTTAGTAGGTTCTTTCTTGAACGCTTGGGTGATGAGTCGTATGAAGTTGCGCGATAAGGAAAAACATTTTTCTTGGCGTGCCATTGCTTCCACGTTGGTTGGCGAAGGTGCGGACTCAATTATCTTTTTTCCACTGGCATTTGGAGGCCTGATGCCAGTTGAAGAATTACTTAAACTAATGCTTCTACAAGTTACTGCAAAAACGCTCTACGAAATCTTCGCTTTGCCTGTAACAGTTCAAGTTATACGCTATGTGAAACGAATTGAAGGGGAAAGTGCTTATGATACAAATGTTTCTTATAACATTTTGAAAATCAACGATATTTAATTCAATCAGTTCAAGTATTAGATGAATAAAGATAAAGCACTTGTTGTGTTCTCAGGTGGACAGGACAGCACAACCTGTCTTTACTGGGCAAAAAAGCACTTCAAAGAAGTTTATGCCCTCAGTTTTTTGTATGGGCAGAAGCACGAATTGGAAGTGGAATTGGCTCGACGTATTGCCTCCAAGGCAGGGGTGCCCTTCGAGGTGAAAAATGTCGAATTCATCAGTGAGTTGAGCACTGGATGCTCTCTCACTGACAATTCCATCCCGATGGATTCGGACAAACCTGCTGAATCCTACCCTAACACATTCGTGCCCGGGAGGAACATGTTTTTCCTTTCCATAGCTGCTGTGTATGCAAGGGAACATGATATTATGAATATAGTGACGGGGGTGTCGCAGACGGATTTCTCTGGCTATCCTGATTGCAGAGATTCTTTCATTCGTTCTCTGAATGTGACATTGAATCTTGCTATGGACGAGCAATTTGTGATTCACACTCCGCTGATGTGGATAAACAAGGCTGAGACATGGAAAATGGCTGATGAATTGGGCATTTTCGATGTGATTCGTCACGAAACACTCACTTGCTATAATGGTATTCCTGGCGATGGATGCGGACATTGCCCTGCCTGCAAACTGAGAAGGCAAGGATTGGAGGAATACTTGAGTCAAAGGAAATTAGGAAATAAATAAAAATCTAATTCACAATGAGCGAAAGAGAACAAGAGGGATTGGTTGCCCTCGGGAAAAAAACAGAATACAAGCAGGACTATGCACCAGAAGTGCTTGAGGCTTTCGAAAACAAACATCAAGAGAACGATTATTGGGTGAGGTTCAACTGTCCTGAATTCACCAGTCTCTGCCCTATCACGGGACAACCTGATTTTGCAGAGATTCGTATCAGTTATATTCCTGACGTGAAGATGGTGGAGAGCAAAAGCCTGAAGCTTTATCTTTTCAGTTTCCGCAATCATGGAGATTTCCACGAAGATTGCGTGAATAAGATTATGAAAGACCTTATCAAACTGATGGATCCTAAGTATATTGAGGTGACAGGAATCTTCACTCCTCGCGGTGGAATTTCCATTTATCCATACGCCAATTATGGACGAAAAGGAACCAAGTGGGAGCAGATGGCAGAATATAGGATGCAGAATCACGATTTGAACTCTATTTGATGCAAAAATTTTTAATATTTTTGCCATTTATTTCGTGCTTTTCCTTAACTTTGCAAATTAATTAAAAATAAAAAAGATAAGGTAAAAAAAGAAAAGGAAAAGTCACTGAATGATTGAGAAGCATATTGTGCTGGATGATATCGACCTTTTGACTTTCTACGGTGTGAACAATATCCACCTGCAAATGATAAAGGCGTTGTATCCTAAACTGCGCATTGTTGCGCGAGGAAATATGATTAAGGTTTTGGGCGATGAGCTTGAGATGTGTTCCTTTGAGGAAAACATTGAGAAGATGCGTGCCCATTGCTCAAAATACAACTCGCTCAACGAAGAAACAATTCTCAACATTGTGAAAGGTGGAAACCCCGATGCAGAAAAGGGGGATTCCACCGCAATTTGTTATAGCGTTACGGGAAAGCCTATCGTGGCTCGTAGCGAAAATCAGCGAAAACTCGTAGAGGCTTATCTGCAAAACGATATGCTTTTCACGACAGGTCCTGCTGGTTCGGGCAAAACCTATATCAGCATCGCTTTGGCTGTTCGTGCTTTGAAAAACAAGGAAATCCGCAAGATTATTTTGTCGCGTCCGGCAGTGGAAGCAGGAGAAAAGTTGGGCTTTCTGCCTGGAGATATGAAAGAGAAAATCGACCCTTATCTTCAGCCCCTCTATGATGCACTGCAAGACATGATTCCTGCTCAGAAATTGACGGAATACATGGAACAGAATGTCATTCAGATTGCTCCTCTCGCTTTTATGCGAGGACGAACACTGAATGATGCTGTGGTGATTCTCGATGAAGCACAAAACACTACCACTCAGCAGATTAAGATGTTCCTCACCCGTATGGGACAGAATACGAAAATGATTATTACGGGCGACATGACTCAGATAGATTTGCCTCGCTCTGTGAGAAGTGGCTTGAAAGAGGCAATGCTCGTGCTGAAGGATGTGAAAGGGATTTCTTTCGTTGAAATGAATGAAAAGGACATTGTCCGCCATCGTTTGGTGACAAGAATTGTGAATGCTTACGATGAGTACGATAGAAAAAGGAAGGAAGCAGAACCAATTCTTTTCCACGATAAAGATTTCAAATGATAGTTCCGTCGCAGAATCACTGAGATTTGAAAAAAACTATAACGTAAAGTATAATCATCATTAAAAAAACATATTTACAATGAAAGCTCTTACAAGAACCGATTTCAACTTTCCAGGACAGAAAAGTGTGTATCACGGAAAAGTTCGCGATGTTTACAATATCAACGACGACATCATGGTGATGGTGGCAACGGACCGCATCAGTGCATTTGATGTTGTGCTGCCCAAAGGCATTCCTTTCAAGGGACAGGTGCTCAATCAGATAGCAGCAAAATTCCTTGATGCATCGAAGAATGTGGTACCAAACTGGAAGCTTGCTACTCCTGACCCAATGGTAACTGTGGGATTGAAGTGCGAGGGATTCCGTGTGGAAATGATTATTCGTGGCTATCTCACGGGGTCTGCATGGCGCGAATACAAGGCTGGAAATCGAGAGATTTGTGGTGTGAAACTACCTGATGGAATGAGAGAAAACGAGAAGTTCCCACGTCCAATTATCACACCTACGACCAAAGCAGACGAGGGACATGATGAGAACATCTCCAAGGAAGAAATCATTGCTCAAGGTATTGTTAGCAAGGAAGATTATGAAATCATGGAACAATACACCTACGAACTCTTCAATCTCGGTACAGAAATCGCTGCTGAAAAGGGTTTGATTCTCGTTGATACAAAATATGAATTTGGCAAGCGTGATGGTAAGGTTTATCTGATTGATGAAGTGCATACGCCAGATTCAAGCCGCTACTTCTATGCAGAAGGTTATCAGGAAAAGTTCTTGAAGGGAGAGCCACAGCGTCAGCTTTCGAAGGAATTTGTACGTCAATGGCTCATCGACCATAACTTCATGAACCAACCAGGTCAGACAATGCCTGAAATCACTGATGAATTCGCAGAATCCATTTCAGAGCGTTACATTGAGCTCTATGAGCACATTGTCGGCGAAAAGTTTAACAAGGAGAATTCGGACGAAGACCTTGCCGCTCGAATTGAAAGAAATGTGACAGAGTATCTGAAGACTCTGAAACGATAATAAACAATAGATAAGTTGTACGCACAAGAAGAAGTAAAGCCATACGACGGAAGTGCATCGAAGCGCGAACAAGTAGAAAAAATGTTCGATAAAATCGCACATTCCTACGACACGCTCAATCATACACTTTCCCTTGGAATCGACCGAATTTGGAGACGCAGAGCCATCAAGCATTTGAAGCAAACTGCGAAAATTCAGCCGAAACGGATTCTTGATGTTGCTACAGGAACTGGTGATTTTGCTATCTTGGCTCAGCAACAACTTCATCCTGAGCGTGTTGTAGGGATTGACATTTCAGAAGGGATGATGACGATAGGACGAGAGAAAGTTGAGCAGAAAGGGTTGTCGGATGTGATTTCCTTTCAATATGAAGATTGCGAAAGCATGTCTTTTCAGGACAGCCAGTTTGACGCTATCATATCGGCATTTGCCTTGAGGAATTTCCAAAATCTTGACAAATGCCTAATGGAGATGAAACGAGTGCTGGTGCCTCAAGGAAAGCTCGTGGTTATTGACTTGTGTACACCAGTATCGTTCCCAATGAAACAACTCTTCTGGGGTTACAAGAAGGTGGTGATGCCACTGATAGGACGTTTTATTTCGCACGACCATCATGCCTACACCTATTTGCCTGAGACGATGGACGCTGTGCCCCAAGCAGACAAAATGGTGGAAATCTTTCAGAAAACAGGTTTGAGGAATGTGAGCTACAAGCGACTCATTTTTGGAATGTGCATTCTTTATTCAGCCGAAAAATAAAAGGATTCATATAATACTTCGCAACATGGACACTTACGGACTCATAGGTTATCCGCTTGGACATTCTTTCTCGCGCAATTTCTTCACAGATAAATTTGCTTGTGAAGGCATCGATGCTGAGTACAAAAACTTTGAAATCCCATCCATTGATGATTTGCCTTTAGTGATTACTGGAAATCCTCATTTGAAGGGATTGAATGTAACGATTCCTTATAAGGAAAAGGTGATTCCATTCCTCGATGAGATTAGCAAGGAAGCCCGCGAAATCGGAGCGGTGAATGTGATTCGTGTGGAGCGAAAAGGAAAGAATGTGAAGCTCATTGGCTATAATTCCGACGTGGTGGGTTTCAAAGAATCCATCGAACCACTTCTTAAAATTCACCATAAGAAGGCGTTGATACTTGGCACAGGAGGAGCTTCAAAAGCAGTGTATTATGCTTTGACAAAGCAACTTGGATTGGAAGCGGTGTTTGTGTCTCGCTACAAGCGTCCTAATACCGTGGTGTATGAGGATTTGGACGAAGAAGCACTTCGGGAATATGAAGTTGTTGTGAATTGCAGCCCAGTGGGTATGTTCCCAAAGATATATGATTCTCCGAAGATTCCTTACGAGGTACTGAATGAAAACAATTTGCTTTTCGACCTTGTGTATAATCCAGACCAGACCATGTTTATGCAAAAAGGTTTGATGCAAGGAGCTGTTGTGAAGAATGGACTTGAGATGCTGGTGCTGCAAGCTCTTGCTTCCTGGAAGTATTGGAATCAGTAATGATTCTTATCTTAAGTGGCATTGTCGTTTTTTGTTTGATTGATAGATTTTGACGAGACTTTCCTCTTTTAATCATAAATGAAATCATAATGATGAAGAGATTTGCTACTTATATATTATTGCTGCTTTGTTCCGTTACTCTGTTGGCAAAGCCTTATTCAGCTCAAACACTTCCTGAACTCGATAGATATACAAGAGTGTCGAATCCCGATGGAATCCTCTCTCAAAATGCGGTTGACTCTATTCACTCGATGCTTAGAGCATTGGATGCTCACAATGTGTTTTGCATTGTGGCTGTAGTGAAAAACATTGAAGATGATGATCCTTACAAATTTGCTATTGAATTAGGAAGACGCTACGAACTGGGAGGAAAGCAAAGCCAAGGTGTTGTGATTGCTTTGGCAACAGACGATAGAAGCTATTTCATTTCTACGGGAACGGGAATGGAGAAGTATCTCCCCGATGCTATCTGCAAACGTATAGAGAATCAAGCCATGCTCCCCTACCTCAAGCAAAGCGATTGGGACAATGCTGTGATGGCGTGCGTGAGAGATATGAAGGGATATTTGGAGAAGAATCCCGAAATCATGGAGCAATATCGTGATGACTATGATTCAGGAGAAGATGACGCTTTCTTCACCTTGGTTGGAATCCTGTTTCTCTTTGGAATTGGATTTATTATCCTCAGCGTGATTTACACAGAATATAAGGAAAGCAAATGTCCTTATTGCGGAAAGCATAGCTTGAAAAAGGAATCGACGCGTATCAAAAAGCTCAGTCGTTTGAAATACGAATACCACACTACATACAAATGTAAGAATTGCGGAAAAACAACCGTTAAGACTCGCATCCACGAGCAACAACCTCCTACGATTATAATTGGTGGTGGAGGTGGCAGAAGCGGAGGCTTCTCTGGTGGCTTCGGAGGCGGAGGAGGCTTCGGTGGTTTCGGAGGCGGTTCTTTTGGAGGCGGTGGTGCTGGCGGAAGATTCTAATTCTTCTCTATTTCCATCTATTTCAATGAAGTAAATAAAAAAATATTAATCATTTAAAAACATTTAGAAAAATGAAAAAAACAGTTGTTCTCATTGTTGTAATATTGGTTGCAGTCTTTTGGGGTGCTAGAATTTACAATGGGTTTGTTAATTCAGACGAGATTGTAAGTAACGCTTGGGCAAAAGTGGAGTCTGATTATCAACGTCGTGCAGACCTCATTCCTAACCTTGTGGAAACTGTGAAAGGTTATGCAGCTCACGAAAAGGAAACTTATCAGGCTGTAGTGGAAGCTCGTGCAAATGCTACAAAGATTCAACTCAATGTGGATGAGCTTACAGAGGAAAACTTGCAGAAATTTCAAGCAGCACAGAGCGAACTGAATTCTGCTTTGAGTCGTCTCATTGCTGTCAGTGAGAATTATCCTGAACTGAAAGCAAACGAGAACTTCCTCGAATTGCAGGCTCAACTTGAAGGTACTGAAAACCGTATTAAGGAATCGCGTAATGCATTCAATGATGCCGTGAAGGATTACAATGTGACAATTCGCAAGTTCCCTAACAACATCGTTGCTGGCATCATGGGCTTCGATAAGAAGGCTGGATTCAAAGCTGCCGAGGGTTCAGACAAGGCTCCAACAGTAGATTTCAATTAATGCCACATGGAACTGAATGCCCATAACAAGGCAGAATTCCCTCCTATGCACACAGCCGAACATTTGCTCAACCAAACAATGGTTCGCATGTTCGGCTGCGAGCGTTCTCAGAATGCTCACATAGAAAGGAAGAAGAGCAAAATCAATTACACACTTAAGTCAGAACCCACAGCTGAACAGATTGCTGAAATAGAAAGAATCATGAATGATTTGATTCAGCAAGACATTCCTGTTGTTTATGATTTTGTGACACGCGATGAAATACCCGAGGGTGTTACTCTCAACAAACTACCCGATGATGCCAGCGAAACCCTTCGAATCGTGAGGATTGGTGATTATGACGTGTGTGCCTGTATCGGTGCTCATGTGAAATCTACAGGCGAAATCGTTTCTTTCCATATCAATTCCACATCCTGGAATGATGGTAATTTCCGCATTGTGTTCAAAGTGGGAGCAATATCTTAGCGTTTTCTACTGACACTTTGTCATACTTGTGTCAGCAACAGAATCAGAATCTGTTGTTGGCACATTTTTTGTATCTCGACACGCTCAGAAATAAACAAATCTTCTATAATAAAATGCAAAAAGGTAATATTGGGGTTACTACAGAGAACATCTTCCCCGTTATCAAAAAGTTTCTCTATTCAGACCATGAAATTTTCCTCCGTGAAATTGTTTCCAATGCAGTAGATGCCACTCAGAAACTTCGCACACTTGCTTCGAAAGGTGAGTTGAAAGAAGAAGCTGGGGATTTGACTGTGCATGTAAGTATCAATAAGGATGCAGGCACACTTACTGTCTCCGACCGTGGTATTGGTATGACAGAAGAGGAAATCGACAAATACATCAACCAAATCGCTTTCTCTGGTGCCAACGATTTCCTTGACAAGTATAAGGAGGATGCAAATGCCATCATCGGTCATTTTGGACTCGGTTTCTATTCTGCTTTCATGGTTTCAAAGAAAGTTGAAATCGTTACGAAGAGTTGGCAACCCGATGCAAAGGCTGTGAAATGGAGTTGCGACGGAAGTCCTGAATTCTCTATCGAGGATGCAGATAAGCAGGACCGAGGCACAGACATCATCATGTATATCGACGATGATAGCAAGGATTTCTTGGAAGAAAACAAGATTTCAGACTTGCTGAAGAAGTATTGCCACTTCCTCCCTATCGCCGTTGCTTTCGGTAAGAAGAAGGAATGGAAAGATGGCAAGCAGGTTGAAACAGAAGAGGACAATATCATCAATGATACAACTCCTATTTGGACCAAGAAGCCATCTGAATTAAAGGACGAGGACTACAAGAAGTTCTATCGCGACCTGTATCCTATGAGCGATGAGCCTCTTTTCTGGATTCATCTTAATGTTGATTATCCATTCAATCTTACAGGTGTGCTCTATTTTCCTAAAGTGAAGTCGAATTTCGATTTGCAAAAGAACAAGATTCAGCTCTATTGCAATCAGGTATTCGTCACCGATTCAGTGGAAGGAATCGTTCCAGACTTCTTGACCTTGCTTCATGGTGTTATTGATAGTCCAGATATTCCACTCAATGTAAGTCGAAGCTATTTGCAGAGCGACTCCAATGTGAAGAAAATTAGCACTTATATTTCCAAGAAAGTTGCTGATCGCTTGCAGCAAATATTCAAGACAGACCGTAAGGACTTTGAGGAAAAGTGGGACGATATTAAGATTTTCATCCACTATGGCATGCTGAGTGAAGAAGATTTCTATGATAAGGCTAACAAGTTTGCGTTGTTGAAGGATACAGAAGGCAAGGCATACACTTATGAGGAATATCAGACGCTTATCAAGGATAATCAGACTGACAAGGACGGAAACTTGGTTTATCTTTATGCTCAGAATAAGGATAAGCAGTATAGTTACATTGATTCTGCTCAGGCTAAGGGATACAATGTACTTCTCCTCAATGGCGAACTCGACACAGCCATGGTAAACATGCTGGAACGTAAGTTCGAGAAGAGTCGCTTTGCCAGTGTAGATAGCGACGTGATAGACAGACTCATCGTGAAGGAAGATGAGAAAAAGGAAGAGTTGGCTGAATCCAAGAAGGATATTCTCAAGAGCTTGTTCCAGACTCAGATGCCTAAGATGGAAAAGATGGAATTCAATGTGGATGCTCAAGCAATGGGTGAATCAGCTGCTCCTGTTGTCATTACCCAAAGTGAATACATGCGTCGTATGAAGGAGATGAGTCGAATTCAGCAAGGTATGGGCTTCTATGGTGAAATGCCTGATATGCTGAATGTTGTTCTCAACACCGACCATAAGCTCGTTAAGGATGTTTTGACAGAGGGTGAGAATGCTACTGCTGAAGCTTTGAAACCTATTCTTGGTGAAATAGCAGGACTTACAGCCCGTCGTGATGCCATCAACCAACAGAATAAGGATAAGAAATGGGATGAGATTCCTCAGGAATCGAAAGATGATTTGTCCAACACAGAAAAGCAAATTACCGAACAGCAGGAGAAGAAGACAGCTATTATTGCTGACTATGCAAAGGACAACAAGATTGTACATCAACTCATTGACTTGGCTCTCCTTCAGAATGGTCTGCTAACAGGTGAAGCACTTAACAAGTTTGTTCGTCGTTCTATCGAATTGATTTAAATATACGAGAGTATATAGTTTATAAAAAATCAATCTTATGCAACTCACCATCGTTATTATCATTTGTTGTATAGCAGCAGTGTTACTCATACGAGGCATTGTCCGCAAGTTTCAAGGCAAGGATAAAGTATGCAATTGTGATAGCGGACAAAATTGCCATTGCAAGGATAAGCAAAACGATTGTCCAGGTTGCTGTGATTGCAAATAAACTATACACTTATCAGAATAAGGAAAGAGTTGGGTACAAAAACGCCCAGCTCTTTTTTTTGTTCTTTTCCACTTGAAATAGTCTTTCCCTTTTCCATTTGAAAAGAGATTCAACATAAAAAACAACTCCATCACTCAGAAGAATGATGGAGCTGAATGTTTTTGATTGGATAAAAAGTCTATCTAATCAAATGTGTGCGAGTTTCTTACTTGAGCTCAGCGAGGTACTTGATAGTGCGAACCATCTGAGAAGTGTAAGAGTTCTCATTGTCGTACCAAGCAACAACCTGTACGAGAGAGTTACCATCACCCATCTTAGAAACCATAGTCTGGTTTGCATCGAAGAGTGAACCGAACTTCATACCGATGATGTCGCTAGAAACGAGCTTCTCTTCTGTATAACCGAAAGACTCGTTAGTTGCAGCCTTCATAGCAGCGTTGATACCCTCAACAGTAACCTCACCCTTAACAACAGCGTGAAGGATAGTAGTAGAACCTGTTGGAGTTGGAACGCGCTGTGCAGCACCGATCAACTTACCGTTCAACTCAGGAATAACCAAACCGATAGCCTTAGCAGCACCAGTTGAGTTAGGAACGATGTTCTGAGCACCAGCACGTGCACGCTGAACATCACCCTTGCGCTGAGGACC
>OCVV012826623.1_pt1 | contig 45177 bp, 27 predicted proteins | sample 1539721 | NCBI WGS metagenome assembly OCVV01 (sample SAMN02144230, study PRJEB22623) | gut metagenome | biome: sheep rumen | host: Ovis aries | place: New Zealand | reverse complement strand
ACCCCCGCCGAAAAAACCGAAAACGGTCATTCTCTGCCGCAGGGACAAGCATCGCTTGTCCGGCATTCGGAACGAATGCAATTTGCCGGATGCAAATGACGATACGGGATTGTGTAATTCACACGGGCAACATCGCCCTCCGGGCGATTTGTTCCGCCTGCGGCGAAACCGGGCGCGTAGATACGCGCCGCTACGTATGCCAATGCAAATGACGATACGGGATTGTGTAATTCACACGGGCAGCATCGCCCTTGCGGGCGATTCGTTCCGCTTCGCGGAACCGGGCGCGTAGATACGCGCCCCTACGTATGCCGATGCAAATGACGATACGGGATCGCATCATTCAAACAGGCAACATCGCCCTTGCGGGCGATTTGTTCCGCTTCGCGGAACCGGGCGCGTGGATACGCGCCCCTACAAAGCGAGCTGCCCGCCGTCCTCCCGCATCCCGCAGGGCGGAACAGTTACCCGTCGCCGGATAGGTTTTTCCGCAATCGACCATTTTTCTATTGATTTTTTGCGCGGTATCTGCTATAATGAATCAGCAATCGAAAATCTGCGGATATAGTTCATCGGTAGAACGTCAGCTTCCCAAGCTGAACAGGAGGGTTCGACTCCCTTTATCCGCTCCACGAAAAAGAGGAAGCCGGCGGCTTCCTCTTTTTCGTGGAGGTATACGGATGAAGGGAGTCGAACGATCAATCCGACAGCCCGGCGGGCTGTCGGGCGGCGGCCTGGGGTCAGGCCGCCCTACGTATGAAACGGCGGCCAGAGGTCTGGCCGCCGTTTCACCGGACGCTCGGATCATTCCGCGCCGTCCATGTGACCGTCGCGGTACATGCTGAACCGGTCCATCGGATAGCGCTTCAGGTTTTCCAGAATCTGCCGCCCGTCCGCCTTAGCCAGCAGCTCGGCGCGCGCCTTGTTGAGCTCCGGCTCGGCCTTCCGGCTGGAGGGACCGCCCACGCAGCCGCCCGGGCAGATCATGCCCTCGATGAAATCCTCCTGGAGCCGGCCGGCCTTCAGCATGACAAGCGCCTTCTTGCACTCGGCCCCGCCCGCGCAGCGCAGCAGGGACACGCCGGAGGGGTCCTCGCCCAGCTCCTTCATTGCCTCGAGCACGGCAGAGCCGACCCCGCCGCTGGCGGCGAAGCGTTTGCCGTGGATCGAGCTCTCCTGATAGTCCTCCGCGACCGGCGTCAGCTCGACGCCCCGGCTCTCGAGGAGGCTGGTCATCTCGCCGAAGGTGATCGCGTAGTCCGCGTTATCGACGATGGAAGCGTTCAGCGTCTCGCCCTTTTTCGCGATGCATGGCCCGATGAAGACCGTGACGCAGTCGGGGTCCAGCGATTTCAGATAACGGCTCACGGCGACCATGGGGCTGACGGTCGCGGACTTGTTTTCCTCGTAGAGCTTCGGGAACTGGTGGCGCAGCATGCTGATGAAGGCGGGGCAGCAGGAGGTGGTCATCTTCCGCCCCTCTTTTTTGGCCTCGATCCACTCTTTTGCTTCGTAGAGGGCCGTCATGTCACCGCCGAGCCCGACCTCCACCATGTCCGCGAAGCCGACCTTTTTGAGGGCGGCGCGCAGGGCGGCCATGCCGATCTCCTTGCCGAACTGGCCCTCCGAGGCCGGGGCGCACATGGCGATCACGCGCTTTCCGGCCTTGATCGCTTCAATAACCGGGACCAGGAAGATCTTGCTGCCGATGGCGCCGAAGGGGCAGGTGTGGATGCAGTGGCCGCAGTGGATACACTTGCTGTCGTCAATGTTGCAGAAGCCGTATTCGTCCCAACTGATCGCGTCCGCCTGGCAGACCTTCTTGCAGGGGCGCTCCAGATGGATGATCGCCCCGTAGGGACAGGCCTTTGCGCACAGGCCGCATTCCCTGCACTTCTCCGGGTCGATGCGCATGCCGCGTTCACCCTTGCCGATGGCACCGAAGCGGCAGGAATTGATGCAGGCCTTGCCCAGACAGAAGCGGCAGCTGTCCGTAACGGAATAGGTGGAGGTGGGGCAGTCGTCGCAGGCAGGACGAATGACCTGCACCACGTTGGTCGTATCGTTCGTAACGTCTGCATTCCTGCCGGCAGCCAGCCGGATCCGCTCGCGGACGATCTCCCGCTCCTTATAGACGCAGCAGCGGTATTCCGGCTTCGGGCCGGGGCTGACGCGGAAGACGATCATCTCCCGCGCCTCCGCCGTCAGATTTCCCGCCCAGGCAAGGCGGCACACCTCGGTCGCAATGTCGTGTTTCAGATCCCGGATCTCTTTATCGTTGGTCAGCATAGAACTCCCTCCGTTTGCGGCGTTTTCTGTAACTGATGCGTTTATCTTATTGGATTCCGGCGGAAATGTCAAGCGCGTCGGTGAAAGAAACGTGACCGCATGATGCGCGGCGGCAGCCGTTCAGCTCTCCCTCCTGCGCAGAGCGGCCAGACCTCCGGCCGCCGTCCCACCGAGCGGCAGACAGTCCGGCGGTCTCGTTCTCCGCCTGCTGCCGGTCGATGGAGACCTGATCCTTCGCCTTGAGATAGGCGTCCGTGCGGGAGCTGTTGCCGACGATGACCTTGTCCGCGATTTTCAGAGCGCCTTCGTGCTGCATCATTACAGGTTTCCGGCTTAGAAAAAAGATCCGCTTTTCGATCCTGCGCTCTGATTTTGTAATGGTTTTGAACGGAAGCCGTGATATAATCAGCTTAGAATGGTAGAGAATACGAAAAAAAACGGAGGCGAGCGTTCCGGAAGCGGCTGAAACGGCAGGGAAGGGTTCCAGCCTGCGTTCCGACTGCTGCGCCGGTACGATATCCTGCGGAATGAAAAGGAGTGAGATCCGTTGAAAAGGTTTAAGCATTTGGTGATCGGCGGGATCGAAAGCAAGGTCGTGAATCTGGTCTTGATCTCGATGCTCGTGGTGGCGGCGGTGTTTGTGGCGTCCATGGTGATGCAGAACAACGTCCTGGCCGACCTGACCCAGGGAACGAACGAAAAGCAGCTTGCCTCCATGACCGGCACCACTACAGCGATGATGGATGCGGTCATCGTGGAGAACATGGACCGCCAGACCGAGCTGGAGGCGGTGGTTTCGGATCAGTTGTTCCACGATCGGGCGGTCGGCGTTCAGATGGTGGGCGATTATGCCGGAAAGCTGCTGGAAAACGCGGACGAGGTGCCGCACGCGGCCTGGCAAAGACCGGACGCCTCTCATGACGGGGAGCTGTTCGTGAAGGTCCTCTTCAAGGAGGGGCTGAGCGAAACGGCGGTGGAGGATAAGCTGGGCGTCATCGCCAACATGACCGACCTGATGCTTTCCCTCTGCGGCGCCTACGGGACGGACAATATCTGGTTTACCCTGCCGGAGGGCGCTACGCTGATGGCCGATACCGTTCCCGGCAACTGGATCAACGAGGACGGGTCCTACGTACCTTACGACGCCTGCAGCCGGTACTGGTATCTCCAGGCGGTGGATGCGGGCAGGATGATTTTTTCCGACGCAGAATACGACTACCGCACGGGTCGGATGTGCGTCACCTGCGCGCTGCCGGTATACGGCAAGGACGGGACCCTCTTCGGTGTGGCGGGAGCGGATATTTTCCTGGATGATATGCAGCAGACCATCGAAAAAACGACGGAAAACGGCGGATTTCTCGGGGTGGTCAACCAGAGCGGACATATGATTATCGCGCCCTCGGATCACGGCTTTTTCCGGGTAACGAATTCTGCGGAAGCAGCAGACCTGCGAAATTCGGAGTATGAGGAGCTTGCCGCTTTGGTTCGGGACGCCATGCAGGGCAAAACGGACGTGCGTCTGGTGCACGTGGCGGAGGAAGCCTATTACGCCATCGGCGTTCCGATGGAGACCGTGGGATGGACGCTTTTGGCTGCCTACAGCGAAGCGGACGCCGGGCAGCCTGTTCGGCAGCTTGAGAACGATTATCAGGCGATCCAGCAGGAAGCGGTAACTGCCTATCGGAGCCGAAGCGCAGCGGCAGGGACCCGGCTTTGGATCGTTCTGGTCGTTTTGCTCCTGGTGATGCTGTTTGGCGCGGTTCTCATGAGCAAACGGATCGTCAAGCCGCTCAACACCATTACCAAAAGGATCGCGAACCTGAGTGAAACGAACCTGGAATTCAAAATGGAGGACGCCTTTCAAACCGGCGACGAGGTGGAGGAGCTTGCGCGGTCCTTCGCAAATATTTCCCATAGAACCGTGGAATACCTGGAGACGGTCAAGCGCGTGACCGCCGAAAAGGAACGCATCGGCACGGAGCTGACCCTGGCCACGCAGATCCAGTCGGCGATGCTGCCCCATATCGTGCCGGCCTTCCCGGATCGCACGGATTTTGACATCATCGGAAGCATGGACCCGGCCAAGGAGGTCGGCGGCGATTTCTTCGATTATTATCTGGTGGATCCGGATCATCTGTGCATGGTGATGGCCGACGTGTCCGGCAAGGGCGTGCCCGCCGCGCTGTTCATGATGGCCTGCAAGATCATTCTGCAAAGCATGGCGATGCTGGGACAGTCGCCCGCAGAGATCCTGAAGAAAACCAATGAAGCCATTTGCCCCAGCAACGAGGCCGAGATGTTCGTGACCGTGTGGATCGGCATGCTGGAGCTGTCTACCGGAAAGCTGACCTGCGCCAACGCAGGCCACGAATACCCCGTGTTCAAGCGGCCGGGCGGGCGCTTCGAGCTTTATAAGGATAAGCACGACCTGGTGGTCGGCGCGATGGAGGGCGTCCGATACAGAGAGTACGAAATGCAGTTGGAGCCGGGCGAGAAGCTGTTCGTCTACACCGACGGCGTGCCGGAGGCAATGAACGCTTCGCTGGAGCTGTTCGGCACGGAGCGCATGATGGAAGCGCTGAACGGAAACCCGGATGCGTCGCCGATGCAGGTGCTGAAAAACGTGCGGAAAGCCGTGGACAGCTTCGTGCTGGATGCGGAACAGTTCGACGATCTGACCATGCTGTGTCTGGAATACAAGGGGCCGAACGCCGCAGGCAAAGCGGATCAACCGGCGTAAGAACACCTTGCGGCCGAACGAAATACCGGGATGCCGCGTACAGAACTGTGCGCGGCATCCCGGTATTCGTGCGTATGGATGGATTATTGACGAACCGGCCCGTCTTGATTTTGCTGCGCCTGCTGTGCGCGGCGCTTGTTGGCAAGCTCCATGGATTCCTGAATGGCGCTCTTCTGCGTTTTCTGCTGCTCGCTCTGGGGGGTTTGCAGCTCGTCGTAGGCCTGAATGCTCTTGCGCAGCTTCAGGGCGTAGTCGATCCGCTTCTGCTCATAGGCATGCTTGCCGCGGCCGACCAGCTCCTCGGGGGTGTTGACGTGCTTCTCCCGCATCTTTCGCTGGAGATATTCCTCGTTGGCCTTACGAACTTTTTCCATCGCATCGTTGGCCTTCTTCAACTGCTTTTTGACCTTCGGATCGTTCCGGCTCAGATATTCCTTGTCCTTGCCGATGGCCTTGTTGATGGCCTTGGCGGCCTTGGCGGCGTCCCTGACCGCAGAGATCATGGAGCGCCATTTGAAGGAGCTGTGGAGGAAACGGCTCAGTCCGTCTACCTCGAAGCCCGTAACCTCGTTCTTAATGGCCCGGTCCATGTCGCGCATGGACGCGCCGATGCCGCCCGCGGCGTAAACCCGGTCGGTGGTGCTGACCTCTTCAAATACAGGCCGGGCAGGGCGCGCCTTCCCGGGCTTGTAGGGGTATTTCACCCGGGCCTTTTCCATGGCATCGTTGACGTACTGCCGAACGTTTTCAAACAGCGTGTGCTTTTCGTCGGCAAGCGCGTTGAAGGGAATCTTTTCCAGATCCTCCGGCTTGATGATGCACAGCTTACCCTTGCTGCTTTTCAGATCCGCCACGTTGTTGACGCGCTTGCCGGTCTGGATGGCTTCCTTCAGCTCCTTCAGCCGCTGGCAGGAGGCTTCAATCTCTTCCTTTGAGAGGCCGTGGCCCCGAAGGGCAAACCGCAGCATATCCGGCGATATCGCCGCCACCTTCCGGGCCATCGGCTCGGTGATCACCCGAAGCTGCTGCACGCCGGCCAGACGGAAGCAGCCGCTCTTTTTGTCCACGGGAATGACGCCAAAGGAGGTGTCGTTATCAAAGGCGACCGCGCCGACGATTTTTCCGTTGTCATCCACCTTGTAGGTCATGTTGCCGCCGTGCCGGTCCACGTTGCCGGAGAGGAAATCCATGATCTGCATATCGGCCAGATCCCGGTTTGCCTTGCAGGGAGTGCCGAAGGGATTGTCACAGACGTGAGAGAAGAGCGGCTCGCCTTTTTTGCCCAGCAGATCCAGACCGTCGGCATATTCCATGAAGGTGCCCTCCACCACGCTGCCGTCCTCGTCCAGATACTTCATATTGGTGGAGCGGGCGCAGAGCTTTGACAGGCCCAGCAGACTTGCCATGGCGCTCATGGCGCTGTTGCGGTTATCCACCCGGTCGCCGTCCCGCAGGCCCAGATCCCTGGCGTTTACGGCGTCGGACAGATGCTCCTTGACGCCCTGCTTCATGCCGTCGGTGAGCTCCTTAGCCGCGTCCACGGGGATCGTATCCAGGTCTATGCCCGCCTTTTTCAGGGTAACAGAAGCGATTTTGTCGGTCATGAATTCGTTGAACAGTAAGCCGAGAATATGCTCGTCCGGGGCGGTCATCGGATCCTGCCCATAGATGCTCCTGTTGTTGTCCCGCAGATACGCCCGGAACGTGGGCAAAGCGTTTCGCAGGGGCTCCTTCAGCTTTTCGACCACCATGTCGTCTGTGATCTGCTCCGGGTTCTGGCCGGGGAAAGCGCCCTGATTGATCAGCGCTCGCTTGTACGGCGCAATGGCGTTGCGGAACTCCGGCGCATCGTAGCTTTCCATGGCCTTTTGCATGAGCTCATCAAAGCGCTGCTTGATGTTCATGTGGATGGCCTTGGTGAACACGCCCATGCGGCGTTTGCCCTGGGCGTCCACCACGGTCATGGGAATCCGCCCAGAGAGCTTGTTGGTCATGATCCCGATTTTTTGGCCCCGGAAGTCCACGGTCAGGGTCCGGGCGTTCTCCTGAAGCTCCGGGAAGGAAAGCGGGGTCAGGGCGGGATCGTAATCCCGCAGCAGGGCGAAATCCTTGGCCAGCATACCCTGCACACGGCCCACCATACCGGGGACTCCGGCGTTGAGCTTTGCCTGCTTGTTCGCCGCGTCGGCCAGGAAGGCCTCGCCCAGCAGAGCGGTCTCCCGCATGGCAGTCAGCAGCTCCTCCTGTCCTGCGGTGGTCAATGTCGGCGGCAAGCCGTCCGCCTCATCGATTTCGGAATACCGATCCATCAGATCATTGAGCTGCTTCAGCTTTTCCACGTAGCTTCGGTAGTGCTCGTTGTTGGTCGGGGCGGTTCCGTTTTGCTCGGCCTGCAAAAGCTCCGCCATGATGCTCTGACGCTCCGCCAAAGTGGGAAAGTTCGGTTTTTTGGGGGGTGCCATATTGGGTCTCCTTTCTGCGTCGTGCAGTTCAGTTCATGGGATTCGGGAGCTGCTGCTCCTCTTTTTTGGGTTCTTGATAGCCCTCAGCCTCCAGCACGTCGCCAAAGCGGCGGTTGATGGCCTCCTGGGCCCGGTGCTGGTTCCGCTCCAAGGTCTGCGTCTCCTCCTCGGAGAAGGCGGAGCCCTTTTCCCCGAAGTCCTTCACCACCTGCGCTGCGTCGATCCGATTCTGCGTGTAAGGCTCATATTCCCGGTTCAGATCCTTACCGTTCAGATAGGTCTGGGCGGTGCGCTTCATCTCTTTGCTGAGACGCTGCATTTCGTTGAGGTCCTCCAGGGTGATCACGGAGTCCATAATCCGGGGGAGGGCTTCCTCCCTGGGAAGCAGCATCAAATCCATGAGCTTGATATCCTTTCCGGAATCCTCGAGCCGCTGCCGGAGGTTTTCCAGGAAGACCCGGTAGTTTTTGACGGCCTCCTGCATATCCTTGTATTTGTCGGAGGTGTGAAAGCGCTTGGTTCGCTGGGCCAGCGCAAGCTCAAGCTGACGGGCTTTTTCCAGCTCGGCTTCTGCGCCCTTGGGGTTGGCCCGGTTATCGGAGCCAAGCGCGACCTCGCTTTTGAGGGACTTGTATCCCTCTCGCTGCTTGCGGTACTCCCGGTAGATGCTCCGAACGGTTTGGAAGGCACGGGTGAAGAAATTTCCCTCCATCCGCTCCTTGACCGGCTTCCCGTCCTTATACCAGTCCTGCTGGACGGTCCGACCAAGATAAGACCAATTCAGCTTTTTGAAATCCCCGTCCGGCACCAGGCGGCAGTGCTCGTGGACGATGTCCTTGTCCGGCTCCTCCACGGGCTTGTTCTCGCGGATGTCCTGATCCCGCTTCTGATAGTAGTCCAGATCCTTTTCCACGGTGTCCTTGACGATCTGCATCCGCTGGGCGGCGGCCTCCAGCTCCTGCTCCGAAAGGCCGTAGCCCCGCAGGGTGAACTTCAGCATTTCGGGTGTGATCTGCTTCAGCCGCTCATACATGGACTGGGACACCGCCAGCATATTCTCCGGAAGGGTGAGATGGGCCACAAAGTCCCCCTTCTTGGGGATCAGCGTGCCGAAGGCCGTGTCATTGTCATAACCCTGGACGCCGATGAACTTGCCGGTCTGTTTGTCAAACTGATAGGTGACGTTAAACGCATGGCGGTCGGTGTTGCCGCAGATGAAGTCCAGGACCTGCAGGTCGGCAATGCTTTTCATTCCCCTGCCGTCGTGGTCCTTCAGGGCAAAGCTGCCGTAGCCGCCGTCCTCGTCCCGGATGTTGGAGACGTCCACGCCCTCGGCCTCCTGCATGAAGGTCCCTTCAATCTCTTTGCCGTCCCGGTCGATGATTTTCATGGGGACGGACTTCGCCAGCAGCTTGGGCACGTTCAGCAGCTCCGCCACGGCGCTCATGGCGGCGTTTCGGCTGTCGATCCGGGCGCCGTCGTGGATTTTTGCGATGATGTTGTTGTTGATGATGGCCGTGCCGTCGTCGTCCAGGGCTTTTGCAAGGAAGCTGACGCCGCGACCGAGCGCCTTCTTCGCGTCCGCTCCGGTCATCGGCTTCTCCGGCGTCGAGAAGAGTCCGGCAATGGTATCGTAGAGCCGCCCCAAGGAGTTGCCCTGATTGCTGTGGAACACGCGGTGGTAAAAGGCTGCCAGCCGCGTGCCGCGATCGGCGTCCTCCGGAAGACCCAGGAGCTTCGCGCCCTCCGGGCTCCCAAGCCGGGTCATCAGATTGGTCAGGATATCCCGCCCCTCCGGGGAGAGTTTTTTGGCTTTCACCGCCCCTTCCCGAAAGGCCCGATCCCAGCGATCCCAGATATCGGAATCCTTCCGGGGCGTGAAAACGCCTGTGATTTCCCGGCCCTTGTCGTCCAAAAAGGTCAAGGGCTGGCGGGAATTCTGGGCGCTGCCCAGCGTGTCCTTCAGCTCCGCGCCGCGGGTATCCAGGGTCAGGGTCCGCACGTCCTCCAAAAGCTCCGGCAGGGAGCGGGGCTCGGCGGGATCGTAACTGCGCAGGTGGCGGTAGTTGGACGCGCCCAGCGCGGAGAGCTTCTTTACAACGTCCTTGTTCTCCTCGGAGAGAGCGTTCCCTGCAATCAGCTTTTCCGCCTCCAGGCCAAGGGCTTCGTGCAGCTGAAGGAGCTGATCCCGTTTCGCGGCGCTCAGAAGGGGAATCCGCCCGTAGCGGTCCCGCCTGTGGAGCTCCGACATGGCGTCATCCGCCGCCTTTACAGCCTCAAAAAAGGGCTGGAGGACAGGCAAAAGCTCGTTTTGCTTCATTTGCTCGTAGAACTGCTCGTAAGCAGTCAGAAGTTCACTTTTCTTTGGCATGGCAATCCAATCTCCAATCCGTAAAATTTATTGGACCCGGCTGAGACGGTTCTCAATCGTCCTCGCGCTTGAGAACCAACTGCGGGACCTCGGGTTCGCGCTTCGGCGCGTCCTCGGCCGCTTCGATGGGCTTCGGCTGCCGCTCTGCCCGGTACAAATCCAAAATGGCGCGGCCCTTTACCGGCTTCATGGCGGAAAGCTGTTCCACATAGCCTCCAAACTCGCGTTCGTATTCTTCGGAGCATTCGGAATGGACTTCCTTTGCGCGCCTGAAATCCTGCAGGAAGCCCTTGATCTCCCGGGCTGCGGTTTTCATCAGGGAAGCCACGGGCTCCCGGCGCTCCGCCGCTCTGGCGATGGCTTTGGCGTGGAGCTCCAGATGCACCAGACGCCAATTCAGAGCCTGAACGGAACGGAAGTGGGCCTCCGACGCAGGCTGATCCCGGACGGGCCTGGCCCCCGTCCCGTTCCGTTTTGCCGCCGCCCGCAGCTTTTCAAAGAACCTGGGGTCTTCCTGAACCAAAGCAGCCAAATGGGCGGCAAGACGCTCGTACTTGGTCCACTCGGACTTCGACGCAGGCTTTCCGGCGGGCGTCGGGTCTGTTTTGACGCCGACGGGCGGGGAAGCGCCGTCAGACGGACGCTCCGGCGTCCGGGTCCCGGCGGGCGGCTCCGCCGGAGCAATCTGCGTCCCAGATCCCGCCTTCCGCGTTTCCGCTGCGGGCTTCCGTTCCTGCTCCCCGTGCTGCCGGTCCGGATCGTCGGGTTCAGGTCCCGGCTGATCCGCCCTGCCGTCGGAAGCGGCGGGCGCAGGCTTCTGCTTGTCGGGCTTGTCGGCCGCTCGCATGAGGGCGTCGATCATCTCCGAGGGGAACAGGTCCGGGGCGTCGGCCTCGCGCTGCCTGGCGATCCGCTCCATGGCCTCTCCCTCCTGCGCCCTGCGCTTTCGGGCGAGCTGCTGGCGGAGCTGCTCCAGTCTGGCTTCCAGCCAACCGACCAGCGCCTCCGCATTCCGGCGGGCCTCCGCCACACCGGCAGGGCTCGATCCCTTCAGAAATTCTGCTTGGATGTGACGCAGACGCTTCAGACCCTCCTCGGCCTCAAGCTCTGTGCTGGCCTTGGACATCTCCTCCGCCAGCGCCTGGAGCGCATCCACCAGGGAAGCGCTTCGGGCTTTTCCGGATTCCGACCGGGTCGCCTTTTGCTTCATGCTGCCCCCTCCTGTGCTTCAATCTTCCGGATGCCCGGTCCTTTCTCAAGGCAGGTGATTCAGAGCCGGACCGGGAATGTTCACCGAATTGCTGCGCCGCCGCTGATTCTGCTGCTGCTGCGCCTGCTCCGCATCCTGCTGGAGCTGGTTCCGGCGCTGCGGAGCCTGGTTCTGGCGTTCCTGATCCAGGAGCGCTTTGTTCCGGTCCAGATTTTCAAAAACGCTTGTCATCCGGCCGTTCCGAACCTGAGCCGCTACGTTCCGGGCGGCATTCGGCCCCTCAAACATGTTCCGGAAGGCCTTGGACTTCATCAGCGTATCCACGTTCTTCTGCATCTCCTTGTGCGTCAGCGTGGGGACAGGGCTTCCCTCGGCCTGAGCCTTCCGCTCCAGCTTGGTCAGATACATCATGCCCGCTACCTTTTTCATGGTGATTTCCTTCTCCGTATCGAAGGCGGAATTGTTGGGCACCTTCAGCTCGGAGGCCAGCTCCTGCTGGATCCTTTCCCGGAGCTGCGCGCTTGTGGGCTGATAACGGGCGGGAGCCTCGGGAACCACGCCGTCCACGGCGGCCTGAAGCAGCAGATCCGCCTTGAGCTTATCCTCCAGCGCGCCGCCGTGCCCCGCCACGGCGGCGTCCTTGAGAATGGTCCGGCTTGCTTCGTCAAAGAAGCTGTCCGCGCCGCCCTTGGCGTAGAGCTGATTGCGCGCCTCGCCCAGCTTTTCCGCGTCTATGGGAACGTCCAGACTCTTTTTGCTGCCGCGGATGGCTTCAACCGCGGCGCGGGTCGCGACCAGCTCCTTATAGATCAGGTTTTGCTCGTACATATTCTTGCTTTGGAAGGCGCTGGATTTGATTTTCTTTTGGAGGATCTCGGTCCGCTCCAGGGCGGTTGGCATGTACGCCTTCGGCACGTCCGACGGGATCCGGTCCAGATTCTTGACGTAGTCCTTGAAGGCGTCCTCCAGGGCGCCGCCGTGACCGGACGCGGCGGCCTTTTTGGCGGCGTCCGGGTTTTTCTCGATAAACTCCCGGAAGGCGGTGCATTTCATCAGCTTGTCGGCGTGCGCCTTTGCCTCTTGCGCCGGGACGGTTTTGTTCAGACTATCGGCGTTCCCGCGCACGGCGTCCACGGAACGGCGCGCCCCGAGCAGCTCCGCGAACAGCGTCACCTTTGTATCCAGCGCTGCGTTTTTGAAGTCGTCTCCCTTGATCTGATCCTGAAGCCCCTCAATCCGGGCGGCAGCCGTGGGCATGTACGCCTGCGGCACGTCCGTCGGCAGGCGGATCATGGTCTGGACGTAGTACTTGAAGCTCTCCTCCAGCTTGCCGCCGTGGCCTTCTCCCGCAAGCTGCCTGGCCTTCTCGGAATTCCGGTCCAGGAAAGCGCGGAAGGCGCTGCATTCGGTCAGCTCCTTGGCTCTGCGATTGACCTCCTTGTGGTCGATCCGTTTCTCCAGGCTTTCCTTTTTTCCCCGGATCGCGCCGACGCTGGCGCGGGAGGCCAGCATCTGGGCGTACAGCGACGCGTATTCATCGGGCTCCGAAACGAGCGGGTCCATCGTCTTGAGCTTGTTTTTCAGCGCCTCGTTCCGTTCCAGCGCGGTGGGAAGCATCTGCTCCGGGACGTCCTCCGGGATGCGGTCCATTTTTTTGACGTAATCCTTGAAGGCTTCGCCCAGGGCGCCGCCGTGGCCTGCCGTCGCGGCCTCTCTGGCGCCGCTGTCGGGATCGTTCACGAATTCCCGGAAGGCCGTGCAGTTTTTCCAGGTGTTCACCGACTCCCGGAGCTTTGCCTGCTCCAGCCTTACCTTGAGCGTGTCCGATTTGCCTCGCTGGGCGTTGACGGCCTCCCGTGCGGCTATGAGCTCGACGTAGAGATCTGCCGCATTCTCCCGCTGGGGGAAGTCAGGCTTCCGCATCTGTTCTTGCAGAGCCTCAATTCGGTCGTAGGCGGTTGGCATGTAGCGGTCGGGCACGTCCTGCGGGATGACGTCCAGATTCTGAACGTAGTCCTTGAATTCGTCCTCCAAAGCACCGCCATGCCCCGTCAAGGCGGCGGCGCGGACGGCGGCGGAGCGGGTGCTGTCCTTCAGAAACGCCTGGAAAGCGGTGCTCTTGGTGAGCTTTTCCCGTTCCTGACTCAGCTTGACGGCGTCCACAGGCACGTTCAGGGACTTCGCCTTTCCGCGAACGGCCGAAACAGCGCTGCGGGTCGCCATCAGCTCGGCGTAGAGCTTTTGCTTCTGCTCCGGCGTCGGATTCGGATTGTCCTGGATCTTCTTTTTCAGAACGTCGATCCGGGCGGCGGCTGTGGGCATAAAATCAATGGGGATGTCTCCCTCCAGGCTGTCCCGGCTTAAAACGAACTCCTTGAACCGATCGCCCATCAGACCGCCGTGGCCGCTTGTGGCTCCCTCCCGGACCTGGGCGGGCTTGTCCTTCACGAAGTCCCGGAAGGCTGCGCAATCCTTCCATTTGCTGACCGCCTCGTTTAGCTTGGCGGGATCGACGGGCTTCTCCAGACTGTCCTTTTTGCCGCGAACGGCCTGCACGACCTCGCGGGTCGCCATGAGCTCCGCCGCCAGGGCGAGCTTTTCCTCCTCGGTCTTTCCGGTATAGTCTGCGGACTGGTACTTCTCCTTGAGCGCCTCCAGACGCTTGTCGGCGTTCGGCATGCAGTCCTGAGGCACGTCGGCGGGAATGTGATCCAAATGAAGGACGTAGTCCATGAAGACGTCCTTGAGCTTGCCGCCGTGACCGGCGGTAGCGGCCTCGTAGGCCTCGGCAGGCTTCTGCTGCAGGAAACTCTGGAAGGTTTCGCATTTGCTCCATTTCTGGTAAGCGGTCTCCAGCTCCTCCGGCCCGATCTGCGGAGACAGGCTTTTTGCGTCGCCCCGGACCGCGTTCACCGCCTCGCGGGTGGCCATGATCTCAGTCAGACGCAGCCGCTGCTCCTCCTTGGTGCCGCCCGACTTGAGCCTGGTCTTCAGCGTGTCGAGACGGTCGATTGCAGTGGGCATGTAATCGGCCGGCGCGCCGGCAGGGATATGATCCTGCGTCAGCAGATGATTCCGGAACAGATCCTCCGCGGCCCCGCCGTGTCCGGCCAGGGCTTCGGTCCGCAACGCGCCGCCGTACTGCTTGACAAAGCCGCTGAAAACCTTGTTTGCCGCCAGATCCTCGGTGTCGGCGTACTTCTTCCCGTTGATCGGGACCTCCAGCGTGCTGCCCTTTTTCCGCACCGCGCCCACGGCGCGGCGGCAGCGAAAGATCTCCGCGTAGATCCGGAGCGCCTGGTCGGATTTCGGATCGATGCCCTGGAGCTTTTTCTGCTGCTGCTCGATGCGCTTCTCCGCCGTGGGCATATAGCGCTCCGGGACGTCCGAGGGGAGCCTGTCGTATTCCATGACGAAGGACTTAAAGGCGTCCTCTGCGGCTCCGCCGTGACCTTGGGTGAGCAGGCGCTTCATCCCGTCGGGATCGTTTTCGACGGTGCGGTTGATAAAGGTCTGAAAGGTGGGGCACTTGATCAGGGCGTTCCGCTTCTGCTCGAATTCCTGGACGGATACGGTTCCCTTGAGCGTGCTCTTTTTGTTGCGCTCGGCGTTTGCGGCAAAGCGCGCGCCGAAGACGCTGGCGTAGAGGTTGCGTTTGTCGTCGTCGCTGAGCGATTGAAAGGTGCTGCGCTTCATCGACTTCTGGATGGATTCGATGGTCTTCAGCATCTGCGGGTATACTTTATATTCCGTCGGCATGATCAGTTTCCTTTCTGCGGTGTTTTGGGGAAAGACTGTTTCGTGGGAAATAGCGGAATCCTTCTGTGCTTTGTGAACAGTATAACAGACAGAGCATACAAAACCGTTACAAAATCCCTGAAAAAGGGAAATGGGACAAATTTTTTCATTGGAACGCTACATGAACACGGTCGGGAGGAGGAAACCGACGCTTGAAAAAAGTCGGTTTTTGTGGTAGATTATTCTTGCAGACAGCTTCTTGCCGGAAGGGCTTCTGATCTGCTCTCAGGAGGCGATTGCTGTGAACGGCTTTATGTTTTCCTTCAATAACGCGGTGAATCTGGCAGGACTGCTGCTTTCCGTCTTCGGCCTGTTTTACGTGCTGAGCGGCGCGCGGGTGGACCGGCATCTGGACCGCTTTTTTATTCTGGCCTCGGCGGATTTGATTCTCTTCGGCGCCGCCACGGCCTGCCGGCAAATGCTGAGCGGCGTTTCGGGTCATTCTGTTCGTACGCTGCTGCTTGCTGCCTGCTATCTGGAGTTCCTGAGCTCCTTTCTGCTTGTCTACATTGCCTCCCGGTATTTGCTGATCGTTGCAAAATTGCACCGCAGCTCTCTGCGGTATATGCTTCTGGGAATTCTGATTCTTCACGTGCTTCTGCTGACGTTTTCCCAGTTTACGGGCCTGTTCTACACCGTTGAGGCCGGGAACGTCTACAAGCGCGGACCCGGGTATCTGCTCTGTTACGTTCCGACTGCCGCCGGCCTCCTGCTTGACGTTGGCGTCCTGCTTTTTTATCGGGAACGCCTCCGTCGGAGAGAATACCTGGCGTTTTGGGCATATCTTTCGATTCCGGCCGTCAGCATTCTGCTGCAGATCCTGATACCGGGCATCAGCTTCGGCGTGCTGGCGAGCCAGGTCGCCCTGTTCTGCCTGTTCCTGACGATCGTCTCGGACCGCAAGGAGCAGTTCTATCGGCACGCCCAGGAGAACGCCTCGCTGAAAATCGACATTCTGCTGGCGCAGATCCAGCCGCATTTCCTGTTCAACGCGATCAGCACCATCCGCTCCCTCAGTTATTCCGATCCGGAGCTGACGCGGAAGGGTCTGGACAAGCTGTCCGATTATCTGCGGCACAATATGGATTCTCTGACGGAGGACCGTCCGATCCTGTTCCGGGAGGAGCGGAAGCACGTAGAGAGCTATCTGGAGCTGCAGCGCCTGCGCTTCGGCGAGGACCTGCGGGTGGAATTCGACCTGGAATGCGAGAGCTTCTTCCTGCCGACCCTGACCCTGCAGCCGATCGTGGAGAACGCGATCCGCTACGGCGTGCGGAAGAATGAGAGAGGAAGCGGCGCCGTGATCATCCGTTCCCGGGACTTCCCGGACCGCGTAGAGCTGAGCGTGACGGACGACGGACCGGGCTTCGTTCCGGATTCGATCCCCGGCGACAGCGAGCGCTCGCACGTGGGTCTGAAAAACGTGCGCGAACGCCTGCAGCGGATCAGCGGGGGCGAGCTCCGGGTGGACTCCGTGATCGGCAAGGGGACCACCGTGACGATGATCCTGCCAAAGAATGCTTGAACAGAAGTCTGTTAACGCGAAGGGGGAGGTGCTTCCGCAATGAAGATCGTACTGCTTGACGACGAACCCATCCTGCTTCGGGAGGGGGAAAACGCCGTTCGCGCCGCCGTGCCGGACGCGGAGATCCGGAGCTTTTCCCTGGGGGCGGATCTTTTGTCGGCCATCGAGACGGAGGGGCTGAAGCCGGACGTCGTGTTTACCGACATTGAAATGCCCGGCATCTCTGGCCTGGAGCTGGCGGTACGGGTCAAGAGCCTCTGCCCCGATACCCGGATCGTTTTTGTCACCGGCTACTCGCATTACGCAGTGGAGGCCTTCCGGCTCCGTGCCCACGGCTACGTGATGAAGCCCCTGACGCCGGAACGGGTGCGGGAGGAGCTTGACGCGCTGCCTGAGCCGCCGCAGACGCCGCCCGACCGTCTGCAGGTCCGCTGCTTCGGCCGTTTCGAGGTGTTTTTCCGGGGAGAGCCCGTCCTGTTTTCCAGAAAGCAGTCAAAGGAGCTCTTTGCCTTTCTTGTGAACAACGTCGGAGCGGCCTGTGCCGCGGAGGAGATCGCCGCCGCGCTCTGGGAGGATGAGGAGGATCTGACCGCCGCCAAGGGCCGCATCCGCCTGCTGCTGAGCGACCTGCGGGCCACCCTGCGCGCCATCGGAATGGAGAAGGTCCTGATCCGCGAGCGGCGGCAGCTCGCCGTTCGCCGGGAGCTGTTGGACTGTGACTACTACCGGCTGCTGGACAACGACCCGGAAGCGATCAACGCCTTCCGCGGAGAATACATGACGCAGTATTCCTGGGCCGAGCTGACGGCCGGGACGCTGTATTTCCGCTTTATGAACCAATGAGAGCCGTATGGACAAAAAATGGGGACGCCCCGCGCATGCGGGGCGTCCCGTTTTGAACGCCTTACAACCTCTTTTTCATCGTCAGGACGTTCTGCCCGTCGGTATGCGCGTCATGCAGCTCGTCCATCACCTGCCTGGTCAGGCAGAGATGATCCTCGTCCGGCAGATAGAAATGGTCGCATTCTCCTTTCACGGCGGCGGGAAGCCGCCTGCGGCGTGTCGGATGCATTCAGCATCGCACAGCAGGCGCACGCAAACGTTACAAAAAATCAAATTGTTATTTGATTTAGAAAAAATTTGCAGTTTTTGTAATGGTTTTGTACGCATCGTGTGCTATAGTGATGACAGTAAGCTGGCGGTCGTATCGCGATCATCGGAAGCTGAAGCGTTTCCGCTGCCGGATTATGAAACATTATTTCACAAGGAGGAAAAAACATGTTTGATTCCGTCATAAAACCCATTGTGGAGCTGCTCAACAGCATTCTGACGCCGATGCTCGCCATCGTGTTCGCGGTCGGTTCGCTGTATTGCGTGGTTCTGGGCGTCAAGTACGCCAAGGCGGAGGAGCCCCAGGACCGGGAGAAGGCCAAGGGTGCCCTGAAGAACGCCATTATCGGCTTCGTGCTGATCTTCGTTCTGATCCTGGCGCTCACCCTGCTCAAGGGGCCGATGGTGGAATGGGTCAACAAGAACGGCGGCAATATCACGGTGAAGTGACCGGCCGCACCCCCTCCTTTGCCGCCGCGGACCGGCATAAGCCGGTTCGCGGCGGCAGGGAAAGGAAGCGCAAGAGCTTTCGACCCGGACGCACGGAGCCGCGCGCGCCGGGGTCGGCAACTCTGTCCATGACGTACGATTTTACAGAACTGCGAACAATCGCGTAAGGAGATTACGATATGAAGCGCAAGCATTCTTTCGGCCGGGCGGCGGCTGCGGCGCTGACGGTGCTGTTGGGCCTGGGCAGCCTTTGGCCGGCCCTGACGACGGAGGCCTCGGATCTGACCATAGACGGGTCCGCCTTTCGGGACCCCACCATTACCAAAATGACGGTCTATAAATGGGTCGAGGGCATCCCGAGCTATTCCTGGAGCCAGACCTTCGGCAAGAAATTTCCCGTGCTGATGACCTGGGATGACAAGTATTATCTGAAGATCAACCAGGACGTTGCCGACGAAATGTCAAACCATATCTCCGGCAGCGGCGACGACTCCATCCTGCACGGCTGGAGCACTAACGACGACGACAGCGGATACGTGAACGGCAGCTTCAACGCGGACGGGCAGTATCCGCACGGGTATTTTCTGCAAAACTCCGGCTATCCCGGCTCGCTGCTTTCCGACCTGGACGGCATTGATTATTCCATTTTGAATCAGACCGGCTCCTACATGACGCTTTCGGTCCCCAGCGGCATTCCCAATCTGATTGTCACCTGGCCGGGCAACACGCAGAGCGGGGTTCCCTCAGATGGCGCATTTGACCGCATGTACCAGAACGTCCGATATGCCATCGAGGTGGACCTGCCCTATACCTCCGCCTGGTACTCCAAGGACTACGTGGGACACTATTATTCGGACGGCGGCCTGCGGCAGGGGGAGAACTATCTGGTGGGCGTCCGCAGGGACTACTGTAAGCACTGGACCGAGCCCGGTGATTTAGCTTCTTTTTGGACGGACTATCACTATATGGCCAACGGATATTACTGGACGATTTATGCGCTCAATGAGCTCACCGCCCGGGAGGGCGGAAAGCCGGACAACTGGTTTACAAGCGTTAAAGACAACAACTACACTCACTTCAAGTACGGCGGCGTGGACCACGATTATAATTCGTATCCCTTTGTGGACTACTACTGCTGGTTTGGGGCCGAGCGCACCGCCAACGGAAAAAAGTATCAGTGCTTCTGGACGCTGGGAAGCTGGATCCACGGCGATCCCTACCATCTCTGCGACAAGCTGAGCGACTATAAAGAGACGAAGGATCTGACCAACCGGTATCCCAAGGTGGCCTTGGGCCACTGGGACGGCAACTTCGAGACCAGAGGCAACTTTAACGGCAACGACGTGCTGGACACCTTCAAGGGCAGCAGATCCAACCTGTCCGGCGCGAACCAGAATGAGTTCAGCTTCCGCTGCTTCTACGCAATGCCCGTGATTATGAGCTGCCTGTCCACGGACTTCTCCGTGGAGAGCGGCCAGGTGACCAACCTGGACGGCCCCATCGCCATCACCAACGGCGCCGTCATCACCGTCAAGGACGGCGGCACCCTCACCATCGACGGCTGGGTCATGAACAACGGCACCATCAAGGTGGAGGAGGGCGGCACCCTCTACGTTCAGGACGGAGCCTGCCTGAACAAGCTGAACGACAAATACGATCATCAGAGCGGCGGCATTATCTCCAACGGCCTCATCATCGTGGGCGAGGGCTCCAAGCTCATCGGCGGCGGCGTGAACGGCATCCAGCTTCTCAACGGCTCCCACGTGGTGAATTACGGCTGCCTGGCTTCCGAAAACTTTGTGATCACGCAGGATCACACGGTGGAAAACCGGGACAGAGGCTTCGTTCTCTACGGTTCGGGCAACGGCGTCCTCAACTCCGGCAATACCACCTACGAAACGCCCCTTGACTACAGCGGCAGGACCTTTGCCGAGCGGGGTCAGGTAGAAAGCGCCTATTACGTGAGCATCGCGGACAATGCGATCTACGAAAGCTGACGAAAACGAAAGAGCAAACGGCAAGGAAGGAATGTGAATACGATGGCGGACGAACTGCTGTTTGACAGCGAACGACAGGAAAAGAAAACGCAGCGGCGAAAGTGGCTGTTCCCGGCCATTGCGCTTGCGGCGGTGCTTCTGATTGCCGTGGTTGTCGCCCTGATCCTGCGCGGGAAAAACAAGACGGAGATCCACAAGCTGGGGGAGGACAGTCTCTATCCCTTTACCTGGCAGTTGAACGCCGACGGGAGCATCCTGCTGGAGCTTCCCCATGAAAACGCCCCGGCTTATCGCTGGACCCTGACGAACGGCGAAACGCTGAACGCCCTCGACGCCGTGCGGGAGGAAAAAGAGAGCAACAATACCACACGCTTTACGCTGACCGCCCGGGAAGAGGGCCGGAATCTGCTGGAGCTGTCCCTGCGGCGGCAGTCGGGGGAAGCCCCCGCCGAGCCGTCGGACGGGGAGAAGGTACCGGAGCAGCTCCGGGAGGCGGACAGCCTCTATCAGCTGACCCTTCTGACGGAGTTCGTCCGGGAGGACGGCAAGCTGAAGGGCACGATTCTCAACTATTCCGGCCTCCAGCGCCAGACCGAGCTGACGGGCGGAGCCGACTCCGCCAATCCCTATCGGATCTACGCAAGAGACGGGCAGCGCCTGACGGTGGCTGTGAAGATCAGCCCCGTGGAGACCGACTGGAGCTGTGAGATCCTTTCCGGCCAGGACAGCGTCACCGAGGAAGGCGTGATCTATCAGAGCGGCGAGGTTCTGCTCCAGCTCAGGGCAGGACTGGCCCCCGGCGAGAGCGAGCTGGTTTTCTCCAGCGAAGCCGCCGCCGCAGAGCTTCGCCTCCGCCTCACCTATGCCCCGGAGGGCGCTCTGCTGGTGACGGAGCACTCGGCCCAATACGGGGAAAAGACCGTGGTGCTGCCAAGCGGCACGCCGGAGGAAACGGGATCGGAGGGCGAGGAGCCCCAGCCCGCGGTTGGCGAGGCGAGCGCGACCGGCCCGGCGGACGGGGATTCCGGGGAAGCGGCTCAGACCGAGCCGGAATCCGGGACCGAGCCGGAGACAGAAGCCGCGCCGTGAGGCCCGCAGCGGGATGGCTGCGCGCGGCGGCAGAATCCCAATCACGCCCGAAGGGGGAAGAAACATGAAACGAATCCTGACAGCGATCCTCCTGGCTGCTCTGCTGCTGGCTGCGACGACGGCCGCTGCAGCGGCGACGGAGCTCTCCGCAGCCCCGTCGGGGCAGGCGGAGACCGACGCGGATCAAAGCATGGAAAATGCCGTATATGAACCGGCGCCGGGCGGCAGCGTCGTAGAGCCGTCTGTCGGCGACGGGACCGTGATCCGGCCCGCTTCCGATCCCGAGGATGACGCGGAGCCGTACGGCAGCGGCGCTTTGCCGGGATCGGCAAACGGAAATGACTTCTGGCTCACAGATCGGATGTACTATGACGCCGGGCAGGGCGTATTCGTCTACCTTGTGGGCAACGGCGACACCGTGGTTCGCTCCTCCGTGGCCGACGGGATGATCGTCACCGATCCCGTCATGGTCGATGGCGCTACGCTGCTGATCTATCAGGACGGCGAGCTCTGGGAGGGGGACGCGATGGCGATCTCCGAGCCCGGAGAGTACGTGGTCATGGCCCAGACTGGAAACCAGACGCCCCGCCTGTTCACCTTCACGCTGGCGGGTCCCGCCGTTTCCGGCATCTATGCGTATAATATGCCGTCCGGGATGGCGGTCCTCAACGCGACCCTGAACGGAGAACAGACGGAGTTTGACCGCTCTTCGGTCCCCATGCAGGCCGAAGGGACCTACCGCGTCGAGTATGAGTGCCTGTCCACCGGCAAGATCTACTCGCTGGAGCTCGTCGTGGACCGCACGCCGCCGGAGCTGGAGTTTCACGGTGACATCGACGGCAGCAACCGGGTCCACAGCGCCCTGGGCTTTTCGGGCGTCCAGCCCGGCGATACGGTCCAGGCGACGCTGGACGGGGCCCCCATTTCCGTCTCGGTTGCAAGCGACGGCACAGGAGAGTTTACCCAGAGCGGCAGCTATATCATCACCGTCTTTGACGCCGCGGGCAACAGAAGCGAATACGGTTATACCGTCATGCTCTATTTCAACGCCAGCAGTCTTGCGTTTTTCGCGGTACTCATCGCCACGGTGCTGGCGGTTCTGATCTACGTTTTCATGAAGCGCAAGCGGCTTGAAATCGGATAAGAAAGGGGGGAGAACACTTGTTAGGAGATCTTTGGGATACGATATCCGGTTGGATGGGCGATACCTTAAGCTCCATTCTGGAGAGCATCCTCAACGCCACGATCTTCCGGCTCTTTTACCACCTCGAGCGGATCCTGTGCTGGGTGATCGAGCTCCTCTATCAGATGTTCGAGGTATTTGCCGGCCTGGTCAAGGTAAAATACAACGGCACCGCCAACTATTTGATCAATATTTTCTTCTCCAACAAGGCTGTCAGCAACATCTATTGGGGCATGGCCTTGATCGGCATCGTTCTCACCTTCGGCTTTGCCATTGCCGCCGTCATCCGAAAGACCTTTGACGCATCCGGCAAGGTGCAGCAGTCCCTGGGACAGATCATCTGGAGCGGAATCCGAAGCATCGTCGTGATCCTCGGCATGACGGCCATCATGAGCGTCGTGCTGAACGGAACCGGCATCCTGATGCAGCAGGTCAGCTATCTCTTTCAGGACCCGTACAATCTGCATCTTCCGGTGGAGCGCACCTTCACCGGCGAGGAATACGCGGCGATGGCCCGTGTTCTGAGCACCATCGGCAACTATTCCGCCGTCGATTCCACGGAAAACCGCTACAATCTGAACCTCTGCTTCAACGATATCCGCCCGGATCTATATTTTCTGCAGCAGCAGGGCGTTTTTGAGTATTCCTACAATAAGAAGGATAAGAACGGAAAGACCGAGGAAACCTGGCAGTCCGTTCTGGCGCAGATCGCCACCTCCTGCGATCTCAGCAGGGAGGTGAAGGTGGACATGTACAATGACGGCGTCTCCCGATCCATCAAAAACGCCATGAACTATCTGCGGAACAACGCCAGACCAAAGGCGCTGCCCAGCATCACCCGCAGCACCTTTGAGGACAACGAGGCCCACCTGGACCGCATGGTCTTCCTGATGGGCACCTTCCGCGCCGCCAAAAACCCGGCCTATAACAAGACCCCCAACTTTGACGACGCCCTGCGAGGCCGCTATTTCTACGGCGAAGACAAGAGCATCTATAATCTGGACGACGTGGACGACGATTTTAACATCGGCTTCGCCACGGACTACATCGTCGTCTGGGTGGCCTCCATCGCGATCATCTACGATCTGATCGTGATCATACTCAACTGCATTGCCCGTATCTTCAATATGCTCTTCCTCTATTTGATCGCGCCGCCGGTCATTGCGGCCCAGCCGCTCGACAACGGCGGGAAGACCAAGCAATGGATGACGGCCTTCCTGGTCCAGTCCCTGTCGGTCTTCGGCACGGTGATCGCGATGCGGCTGCTGTTGGTGTTCCTGCCCCTGATCGTCAGCCCGCAGCTTGTGCTCTTTGAGGGCGCTCCGATCCTCAACGCCATTGCAAAGCTGCTTCTGATCTACGGCGGCTTCGAGGCGGCAAAGAAGTCCTCCTCCATCCTCACCGGCATCCTGGCCGACAGCGCAGGCTGGCAGGCGGTGCAGGCGGGCGATATGTCCTCCTCCGCCGGCAAGGTCATGAACGCCGCCAGGGCGGTGGGCGGCAAAGCCCTTGGCGCAGCGTCCTTTGCTGCCAAGCCCCTGACCAACCGCCTCAAGGCGCCCTGGCAGAAGGCGGCCAACGCCTGGGCGAATTCCGGCAGCGCCAAATATGACATCCAGGCCAGCGAAACGAAAAAACAGGAAGCGGCAAATAAGGCCGCCGGTCTCGGCAAGGGCGGCGGCGGAGGCGGCGGAAGCGGCGGCGGCCGAGGCACAGGCTCCGGCGGCGCGACGCCGCCTCCCGCCCCGGCCCCGGCTCAGCCCGGACCGGCTCCGGGCGCGAATCCGGGTCCGGGATCGAAGCCGGGCCCCGGCGCGAAGCCCGGCCCCGGCGCGAATCCGGCTCCGGCACCGGTACAGCACCAGCCCCCGGCCGGCGGTCCGAACAACCAGAATAACCAAATCAACCAGAACAACCAGAATAACCAGAATATCCAGAATAATCAGAACAACCAGAATCCCGGAGCGGGCGCTCCGGACCAGCCCCAGCGCAGACGCGCCAACACCGTCGCCCAGCGTCCGCCGAACATTCCCCAGAACCTGCATCACCAGTGACAGGGATAATCCGCACGCTGCCCGGTTCCGGGCAGCGTGACAGAGCCTCCGCAACGTACAAGGATGTGAATCTATGCAAAGACTGATACCGGGCAAGACCAAGGTCCATATTGAGCTGTTTCGGGGCGTGACCCTCCGGGACATCCTGATCGGCGTCATCGCTCTGACGATGCTTGTCTTTGTTCTGCTCTCCAACCTGCCGGGAAAGCTGTGGTTCTGCATCGGCATTGTTTTTCTGACAGTCCTGCTGCTGATCCGGCTTGACGAGCAGCCGAACTATATCTATTTCCTGCATATTCTGACCTTCTTCGGCTATCGCCGCCGGTTTGAGCGGCTCCAGAAGGATCCCCAGCTTGTGGCTCGGGGAAAGGGAAATATGATGGTTGCGGCGATGGACGTGCTGTTTTCCGAATCCTTGACCGGGGATTCTCCCCGTGACCGAAAGAAGCGGAAGGAGAGCGAACGGAAGCGCAGGAATCAGCGGGCAAGGGAGGATCGGATCCTTCGCAATCCGGATACGCCGGATGAGGTCCGCGAGGAGATCCTGTCCCGCCGTCAGAAGGAGGAAGCGCTGGAGCGCCGGAACGGCAGCGTCCGGCGAAAGCCTTCGACCAATAAACGCGAGCAGGCCCGGCTTCGCAAGGAGGAGGATCTCCGTCTCAAGACCAAGGCTCTGACGGACGCCGAGCGTGAGGAGATCCAGAACCGCAGAGCGGAGGAGAGCCGCGAGGCGATGAAGCGTCAGGCCGAAGCCAGGGAGGCGGAGGCCAAACGCCGGGACATGGAGGAGATCATTGCCTTCACCGGCATTCAGGACGGCCTGATCGAGTACAAGAATCGGGCATATTACGGGGCGGTTCTGGAGATCGACCCCGTTGAGTTCCGCTTTTTCAGCGAGCATCGCCGGGCCAACGCCATTGAGCGCTGCCTGGGTCGGGTGCTTCGTTCCCTCCACGCCGACTACAGCGCCAACATCGTCAAGCTCGAGCGCCCGATCATCTATGACAGCTACCTTCAGCGGGAGTATGAGAAGCTGGAAGCCCTGCGGAAAACCTATGAGAACGGGTTCCTCACCGAGAAGGAGCTTCAGGCCCGCGTGGAGATCGAATACGACCGGATCAAGGAGCTTCAAGGTCTGTGCGGTGAAAACCAGGTCACGAGCTGCTTCTATTATCTGGTCCTCTTTGAGAGCGACAAGCGGCAGCTTGAGCTGCGGATCCGCGAAGCGGAGCAGCTTCTGACCAACGGAGAGATGCCGGTCCATCGGCTGAACGACAAGGAGCTGGCGGTCTTTCTGAAGTATTCCAACCAGATCGACTTCGACGAACGGGACATTGAAAGCATCAAGCCCCAGGATTACGTGAAGTGGGCCATGCCGGAGACGGTGGACATCAAGGTTCGCCGGGTAGAGGTGAACCATATCGTCACCCACAACTTCCGGGTGGTGAATTACCCCTCCGTGGTGGACGACGCGTGGCTTGCCACGGTGATGAGCTACCCCGGGACCAAGGTCGTGCTCAAGTGCCGTCCGATGGATCGGACCAAGGCCATCCGCTCCATCGACCATTCTCTGGTGGAGCTGCGCGGGCAGTGGAGCGCGACGGGCGTGGACTCCAAGCGCATGGAGATCGAGAATCACATCACGACGCTCCAGGAGCTGCTTGCGACCCTCCAGAGCGACAGCGAGACCCTGCTGGAGTGCAGTATCTACGTGACCGCCTACGATATCACCGCGACCCGCAACAATCTGCATATCCCCCAGCCGCCGAAGAGCATCCTGCCGACCATCAACGACATGAAGCGGAACGTCCGCCGGACCTGGCAGGAGAACGGCTTCCGTCTCAACAACATGGAATTCGATCAGGTGCAGGCCTTCATCGGCTCCCAGATCACCGCCCTCGATCCCATGGTCAAGGAATCCCGCGGGATCTCCAGCAACACCGTGGCGGCTTGCTTCCCCTGGGTGTTCTCCCATATTTCCGACGAGGGCGGCATTCGCCTGGGCGAGAGCGACGGTCTGCCGGTCTTCATCAACTTCTTCCGGCGCGACAGCGAGCGGGTCAACTCCAACATGGTCATCGTCGGCAAATCCGGCTCCGGCAAGTCCTATGCCGCAAAGAGCCTGCTGGCGAATCTGGCCGCCGAGGATGCAAAAATCTTCATCCTGGACCCCGAAAACGAATATACGGAGCTGGCCGCCAATTTGCACGGTCAGATCATCAACGTGGGCAACGCCCAGTACGGAAGGCTGAATCCCTTCCAGATCATCACCGCTCTGGAGGACGACGAAGCCGGCGCAGAGGGCCCCGGCGGCAGTTACGCGACCCATCTGCAGTTTTTGGAGGAGTTCTTCCGGCAAATCATGCCGGATTGCGGGAAGGACGCGATGGAGTATCTGAATACCCTCGTGGACCGGGTCTACCTCAACCGCAACATCACCCCCGAGACGGACCTCTCCAGACTCCGCCCCTCCGATTACCCGATCTTCGACGACCTCTATGACGAGGTGCTGCGGGAGTTCCAGTCCAGCGACAATCCCTTTACCAGGGATCTGCTGCGGACCCTGATGAATTACATCGCCAAGTTCTCCACCGGAGGACGCAACGCCAATATCTGGAACGGCCCCAGCACGGTCACGACCGACGAAAACTTCACCGTTTTCAACTTCCAGTCCATGCTGGCGAACCGCAATAACACCATCGCCAACGCACAGATGCTTCTGGTCCTGAAGTATCTGGACAACGAGATCATCAAGAACCGCGACTACAATCTGAAATACCGCGCCAGCCGCAAGATCGTCGTGGTCATCGACGAAGCCCACGTGTTCATTGACACCAAATTCCCCATCGCCCTGGATTTCATGTTCCAGCTTGCAAAGCGCATCCGAAAATACAACGGTATGCAAATTGTCATCACCCAGAACATTAAGGACTTCGTCGGCTCCGAGGAGCTGGCCCGCAAATCCACCGCCATCATCAACGCCTGCCAGTACAGCTTTATTTTCTCCCTTGCGCCCAACGATATGCAGGATCTGGTCACGCTCTACGAGAAGGCCGGCGGCATCAACGAGATGGAGCAGGAGCAGATCATCCAGGCCCCCAGAGGGCAGGCCTTTACCATTCTCAGCCCCTCCAGCCGCTCGACCTTCCAGGTGGCGACCGATGCGAGCATCACCGAAATGTTTGAGGAGCGGGACTACCAGAGCGCCTATTTCACCGGCGAGGGCGGCCCGGAGAACTGGGAGGACTTCGTCGGCGGCAGCCGCGTAGCCCACAACGAGGCTGTTGCGGGCCGAGGCCGCGCGGAAGAATCCCTGGTTGCCGTCGGCGCGGCGACCGGCGGCTCCGTCAGCTTCCGCGAGTTCAGCGCGGACGAGTATGAAGCGCCGGAGCCTGCGGGCGAGACCGGGCGAACCGATCCGGGAGCGGACGATGAATTCCCCGAGCTTCCGGAATGGAACGACGAGGAGCTGGAGGCCAGACTCCGCAGCAGACGCGATGCGATGAACGAAAGCCTGAATCCCGCGCCGCGTCCGGCGGAGCAGGCGCCCATGTCCGAAATGCTGGGACTCTTTGCAACTGCGGTCAACAAGATGTCCGAGGCCATCGACAACCTGGGCAGCGACCGAGGCGGCGCAGAGGCGGCCCGCCAGCCGAAGCAGGAACCTGCGGAAGAACGAGACGAGGCGCTGGAGGCGCTGGAGGCCCGCGTGCTGGCCCAATCCGACGAGCTTCGCAGACTGCGCGAGGAGAATGCGGCGCTGCGCGTCGGTGCGGAGCAGTCCCGCGCGGCTGCCGCCGCCCCGGCTCCTTCGCCGGAGCCCGAGGAGATCGAGCAGGACGAGCAGGACGACTTCAGCGAGGAGGTCGATTCCGGCGCGCTCTTTGATCTGCTGCTCGGCGACGACGACGAGGAATCGGAGGACGACTTCTTCTCGACCGACGATGACTTCTTCCCGGACGAGGACGACGAGACTGCAGAGGAAGACAGTCTGAGCTTCCAGGACGATACGGACGAGGATGAGGCGCTCGACGCCGAAGACGAGCCGCTCGACGGCGAGGAAGACGAGGATGAGGAAGACGAGGACGACGACGATATCCTTTCCTCCTTCTTCAGCTTCTCGAACGAGCTGAAAACCATGACGGTATTTGAAAAGATGCGCTTTGACGGCAGAACCGTTGAGCCCATCAGTCTGGAAGCCCTGGAGGGTCTTGCGGAGGCCCAAAAAGAACGCAGAAGACGCGAACGCCTGAACAGCATGGCGCAGAACGCCTAAAGGGAGCGTGACAGTATGAATCCTGAACTTGAAAGAGGGCGGCGGCGCAGGCGCGTCCTGCTTGCCTGCCTGACCCTGGGAAGGCGCCTGCTGGCCCTGGTTCTGTGTCTGGCTCTGGGGCTGAGTCTGCTTCCCCTGTCCTACGCATCGGAGGGGAACGATCCGAATCCGAATCCCGTGCAGGCGCAGCCCTCTGTGGAGCGGACCGTCAGCGCCTCAGATGAGCAGCCTGCATCAGCCGGCTCCGGCGCGCGGAATACCTATCTGCTTGAGGTCAGTACCGGCTCCGTCCGGGGCGGCGGCACGGCGGACAACGTCAAGTATTTCGTGATCTACTATACCACCGGCAGCGGCTCGTCCCCGAAGACCCGTTCTGAGGTGATCTTCCCGGGCAAGGACGCCATGCGCAAGAGCATGGACGCAGCCTCCGACGTGGCCAACCGGGACAGCCGCCGACAGAAGGTGGAGCAGATCTTCGGCTATACCACCGACCCCCTGCGGGATCGGAAGGGCCTGGGCAGCATCCATACGGATCAGTTTCTCTTCACCACGCCTGAGCCCGTGACGACCATCGAGCGGATCCAGATCTTCGGCCGTCTGGAGGAGACGGTTGACAGCGCGGGCAATCACAAGGTCGCGCCAAGCAGTTGGGCGTGCCAGGGAATGCGCATCAGCCGCGTGGATACCCTCTACGGTCTGGAGATGTACGGCTGGTATTCCGACGACGGATACATCGACTATGCGGGCGAGGTCATTGCCGACGTGGTCATGGCCTCCGGCGGCGGTATCTTCCATTGGGACAGCAGCGCCGGCGTCTTTAACATTTCCGGCCCCGGTTCTTCCTCCGGCGCGGCAGGCGTGACCCTGGTAAACCAGAGTACCGCCGCCTCCTTCGGCAAGGAAAACTTTGTCGGGACTGCGCATACCACGCAGGTCAAGAACCGCGTCGTCTTCCAGATCGACCTGGCGGACATCGGCGGGGCGGGCTTTGAGAGCATGGCCGGCTCCTATGAGGCTGGCGCTTACAGTAAGATCAGCAATCTGAAATTCTGCGAGGGAGCGTCCCTGCGCTTCTACTACCGCGATATTTACGGCTGTATCCGCGAGGTCAGCGTGCCCGTGATCGTCAACGCCCTGGGCTGGACCATGGAAAAGCTCTCCGGCGGACAGAGCGACGGAGACGTAGCCATTGCAGGCTACGCGCAGCAGGGAGATTCCATTGCCGTCTCCCTGATGGTCCCGGACTTCAAGGAGCTCACCTCCGTGGAGGACCCCAACGGCGTCACCGCCGGGGTGGAGCTCTCCATCGGCGAATCCAAGGCCCGGGAAAAAACGAGGATCAGGACCGCTTCCGGCGCGGATCAGTCCATCCGGCCCGGACGGGTCTCCGTCGCAGACAAGGAAACTGTCAGCTACCTTTGCGTTGCCGCCTATCGGGACGTGACGGTGAAGATCACCCATGACAGCGCGGTTTTGCGCTATGCCTTCACGCCCGGAGCAGGGGAGCCCGGCGCTTCCATCGTTGCCGGCAGCACAGAGGGCGTGGACCTGGACGCCGGCAGCGTGTCGGTTTTGCCCATGGTGGATTACCGGGAGAACATGAAGCTTCATCCCAAGGACAACCGGGAATACTATCTGATTACCATCACCTCCGACAACGTTTCCAACGCCGGCACAATCAAGGACATTTATCTCCAGTTCCGCTATCTCAATATGCGGGACAAGGAAACCACCACCGGCGATCTGCGTCTGCGTGATTACGTGGATCAGTTCTACGGAACCTGGCCCGGCAACGTCTCCGATTTTGCCTATAACTACGGCCTGCGCACGGGCGGGACGGTTCAGGTCATGATCCCCATCTCGGAGGTCAAGCAATTCCGGACCGTATCCGTCAAGGTGGACGGGCCGGACGAGTGGCAGTTCAAGGGGATTCAGGTCCGGCTCATCCGGTCCTACAGCGCCAGGAGCTTCCGCTGGCAGGAGATCGAGGAGGATTGGACCGGCGGCCAGAAGCTGAGATCCCACGTGGTCATCTCCCGGGATATCTCCGCGATGGAGCCCTGCTTCGAGTGCGGCACGGTCTATGAGGACCCGACGACCGCGCCCGATCCGCAGGACCCGAACTCCGGCTGGACGCCCGGCAATCTGATCCAGGACGACGGCATGTATCACGAATTTGACGGCAGCAGCAGCGAGGTTTCCTCCGAGGAGCCCTTCGACTGGTCGGATTATCGGAATTACATGACCTATGAAGACACCTGCCGCGACCTCGGCTTCAACAAGGAGCGCTGCCTGTACCGCGTGACGGTCAAGGTGGCGGGCGACAAGGTGAACGCAGCCAACGACGACTGCGGCTCCGCCAACCTCTTCTACTTCCAGTTGATCTTTGAGGATGGCAAGAGCGGCTGCGTGCTGGCCAACCAGCAGCTTCAGGCGGACGCCTTCCGCACCGGCGCGGAGGCCCAGTTCGATATCCCGACCACCCAGGATTACGGCGAGCTGACTGCGATCCGTGTTATCCCGGACGATCAGGATTCCAACAGCGATATCTATGACAAGCTGAAAATCCAGTATATTAAGGTTAAGAAGCAGAGCACCGGCAAGATCAGTCCCACCTGGACGGCGGACAGCGATTCCAAGGACGGTCTGGGCTGGGTCGGCATCGACTACCGCGATCCCGGTGCAGCAGGCTCCACCCGCGGCACGGAGGGCCGCACCATCTCCGAGATCGCGCATACCTTTGAGATCACGAAGACCAGCTACAGCGCAAAGCTGCTGATCGCGATTTCAACCGGCAGCTACGCCACCGTAGCCAAGACCAATGCCTACGGAGAGATGTTCACCGTCACCGATCCCATCCTGGAGACCGGTATGACCATGAGCTACGACTACTATGACCACAACGGCGGCACCGTTCACGTGAATCCCATTGATATGATCAAGCTGATGAACGACTACGCCGGCCTGGAAAACAAGTACAGCCGAACCATTGACGGCGTTGCCGAGGACGTGGACTACTGTGTCAGCAATCCGGAATATCAGTTCCGCCCCGGCACGCAGGACAAGTTCTACGTGGACGTGGACGACATCTCTCAGATCGTGAAGATGCAGCTCCAGATCCGAAGCAGCGTTGTGACCCACTGGACCATTGACAACGTGTCGGTCTATCTGGTGCAGGGTCCCGGCTCCCGCTACATCAACGCCAACGGCGAATACGACTTCAAGTATCCCGAGGGTCAGGGACTGTCCCTGCGCTGTACCTGGAACCGGCCTCAGAGTCTGACCAAGGATATCCAGATCTATCATCCTCCGAAGCCAAACGATCCGGACAACCAGATCGTCGGAACCTCGATCGCGACCATCAACATCGGTTTCAACGAAAATGATTTCCCGCTTGGAGAGGAGAACTGGACCTCCACGGTCACACGCGAACCCAGCTCCAAGAACGACTCTCTGAATCTCTTCCTCTATCCCTCTACGGACAGCGCCTCGACCGATCCGATAAACTACAGCCTCTCCTCCGAGGTGCTGTACACGGATACCGTCACGCAGAGCCCGCTGCGGATCGGCACGGGTCAGATGGCCTACACCGAGGATTCCACCGGACGGCCCGTGTTCTACGCGATGGGTCTGAGCGCCAACTACTTTGAGTCCCTGGATGGCGTCGAGGTCCATACCAACTCGGTCCGGCCCGTCATGGCGCCCATCAGCTATGGCGTGCTTCAGCGGGTCCGCGACGGCGTGCTGATCGATACCTATTATCTCATGGGCGGCGGCAACGCTGACAACGGCGTCACACTGCATGCAACACAAAACCCGGCAGGACAGAAGATCCAGCGAATGTTCCTGCAGGTCAGTCAGGATACGGAAGAGCAGCTTTTGACGGCTGAAGAAAAGGACCTGGCTGCAGCACTCTACTTTACCACAGACGGGCCGAACGGCCGGGAGCTTCGCACCAAGTATATCTACCTGACCGATCAGGGCTACAGCTCGATCCGTCCGGGCGAGGTTCTTGAGCTGGACTTCTGCGTAGACAATCTGCTGGAGGTCACCGGCGTCAACCTGGTCTGCATGGGACGCATGAACGCGGCCTTTGAGAACATCGAGATCCTTGAGCAGAATCCGCTCGGGGAGATCGTAAACAAGTGGAGCATCCGGGGAAGGGCGACGCCCACCAGAACGCCCGCCCGCTTCGATCTCAACGGACTGGTCAGTCTGCTGGATCTGGATCTGACCACAGCTCTGAGCGACGCCACGATCAACAGCGGCACCAACGGCGCGATCCGTATGACCGTCGGCTATCTGGACCAGACCGGCAATCTGATGATCGCCAACTATCCCAACGTCCGGCCGTATCTGGATAACACCCGCGGCTTCCAGGCCGGCGATACCGACCACCTGCGCCTGATGATCCCGGATATGACTGAGCTGCGCTGGATCGAGCTGGAGCCCGTCAGCGAGAGCGGGGCAGCCGTCAGCGCAACGTGGAAGCTGGAACGGCTGTCGGCCATGATCGATCTGTCCGGCCTCACCGTATCCCGGTATATCGATCAGCTCATCATCGAGGGCGAGCCGCTCCGGATCAGTCTGGCGGATATCCTGCTGGCCGGTACGGTATCTCTGGTGACTGACCCCGACGACAAGGGCAACGTGGCCGGCGACTACACGATCCCCACGGGCGGTTCTCTGGATCTCGCCCTCAATCCGGGCGAAGGCGTCCGGATCGTACCCAGGATCCAGGGCTCTACAAGCGGCATCGACGTCGATCTGAACCGGATCGATCCGGCGACAGGCGCTTTGGCCCGGGCGGATCTTGTGGATACCCGCGGCTATACGGCGGAGCTGCTGGAAGCCAATGCGGCCAGCGCCGAGGAAGCGGGCCGTCTGGAGGAGGCCGCTGTCTGGAGATCCATCGTTCCCGACGACGGCTCCTGGGCAGTCTATGAAACCTACGACGCCCTCTCCGGGCGGTACGATACCGAATGGATCACCCTGATCCCGCCGCACAACTACACAGACGCCGTCATCACCTTCCGGATCACGATGACCTCCCGGGAGAACAACGCCGCCTCGGTGTCCGTCAATCTGTCCGTGCCGCCGGAGCCGAATCCGGTGGAGCAGCTGCTGGAAGAGGCCAGAGCAAGGGACGCCGCTGCGGATGAGAACCATACGCACACCATGCAATACGTACCCGCTGTCGCGCCGACCTGCTCCACCGACGGAAACGTTCCGTACTATACTTGTACCGTCTGCGGCAAGGCATTTCAGGATATGGCGGGGACCGTCGAGATCCCGCTCTCGGAGCTCACGAAACCTGCGACCGGTCTTCACACCTACGGCTCCTACGTGACCAACAACGACGGGACGCACAGCAAGACCTGCTCCTCCTGCGGCACGCGCGAGACTGCCTCCTGCAGCTTCGGCGCCTGGACCGATAACCACGACGGCACCCATTCCGCCACCTGCACGGTCTGCGGCTATCAGATCACGGAGAACTGCGGACTCGAGTTCACAGGCTACGCGGCCCAACCCGGCTGCACCCAGGCGGGCCGTGGGATCTGGACCTGCTCCCGGTGCGGACGGACGGAGGAACGCAGCATCGAAGCCCTGGGCCATGCAGCCGGCAGCCCCGTGACGGAGAACCGGGTGGAGCCGACGGCAACGGAAGCAGGCGGTTATGACACGGTGGTATACTGCCAGCGCTGCGGCAAGGAGCTGAGCAGAGAACACACGACGCTCCCGCCCACAGGACCGGGGTCCGCCAATACGGGGGACCCCAGGGAATCAGCGCCGGTCTCAGCATCGGAGCTGCTCCGGAAACGGGAAGGCGAAGCCGATGTCTGACGGCATCTGCTTTGGCAGCATGGGAGACAGCAGGGAGCGGCGCCTTCCTCGCTCCTGCTCCCGAAAACAACGCATGAACGCGAACACAGCGGGCGCAGGCGCTTCCGATCCGGCTGCGCAGACGCGCCGGCCCCGGTTGCCTGCCGGAAGATAGGAGACGATACCAATGCTGAAAAAATCCTGGAAAGAACTCATGGATCGAATTCAAGAGGCCGACAAAAAAACGATGCTCCTGGTTGTCGTCATCCTCGTTTTCTCCGCGCTGTTTCTGGGGACCCTGATCCGCTTTCTTCTGGAAAACCTGAGCGCAAGCGTGGAGGGTTCGGGCTGGCGCTTCCGCTGGCAGCTTCTGGCGGAGCCTGCGACCTGGATCATCGGCGTTTCGATCGTGGTGTTTTTAGGCGTCATCTATGCCCTCAACGGCGGGTTTTCAAGCTCCAACAAGGGCGCCCGCTTTCTGAAGGGCAAGGGCGGCGAGAAGGACCGGATCGAGGGCTCTCTGGAAAACAGCCGCTTTCTGACCGACGAGGAGCGGGACAAGTACTTTCCGCCCTTCACCTATGAGACGCTTCCCGACGCAAAAAAGGACGGCGTTCCCGTGCGGGCGGTGCTGGACAAAAAGGGGCATCTTGTCGGCAATTTCAAGCCCGGCGTCCACGCCCTGGTCATCGGCGCGACCGGTTCCGGCAAGACCACGACCTTCATCAACCCCATGATCCAGCTCATCGGCGCCACCAACTGCGGCAGCTCGATGATCATGACCGACCCCAAGGGCGAGCTCTTTGACCTGCACTCCGGGTTTTTGAAAAGCCGGGGCTACAACGTCATGGTTCTGGACCTCCGCGACACCTATTCCTCCAGCCGCTGGAACCCGCTGGAACCCATCTGGGACGCCTATCAGGAGTATCTGGAGCTGGGCTCCGGGATCGTGGCCCACGTGGACGCCATGTCCGACTATCCCGATCTGAAGCGGATGGACGGCGAGGGCAAGGAGGACGAGCCCTGGATCGAGTGGAAGGGGAGAGCCTATCTGGACGCCGGTCACTGCAAGGACGACGTCTCCGTGGAACGGCAGAAGATCTATGACGCCATGTATGAAGATCTGAGCGACCTGGTCAGCGGCCTGATCCCCGTCCAGAACGAGAAGGACCCGCTCTGGGAGAAGGGCGCCCGCAGCATCGTGCAGGCCACCTGCCTTGCCATGCTGGAGGACAGCGCCGATCCGAATCTGGATATGACGAAGGAGAAATTCAATCTCTTCAACGTCAGCAAGGCCCTGACAGACAACACCAACAACTATCAGAATCTGAAGGATTACTTCGAGGGACGGGGCAAGCTCTCCCAGGCCTATCAGCTCTCCCGGCAGGTCCTTTCCGCACCCGAGGCCACGCTGGGCAGCTATATGTCCATCACGATGGATAAGCTGAGCCTGTTCAATGACCGGGGCCTCTGCTCGCTGACCAGCGCCACGGATATCAAGGCCGAAAAATTCGCCTACGAGCCCACGGCCCTCTTCCTCAAGATCCCGGATGAGAAGGACACCCGCCACGCCCTGGCCTCCCTCTTTATCCTCAGCACCTACAAGGCGCTGATCAAGGTGGCCACGGATCTGCCGGGTCAGACCCTTCCCCGGAACGTCTATTTCATCATGGACGAGTTCGGCAACATGCCGAAGATCGACAAGTTCGGACAGATGATCACAGTCGGCCGTTCCAGAAAGATCTGGTTCAGCATGGTGGTCCAGTCCTTTGTCCAGCTTACAAACGTGTACGGCAAGGAGGTCGCCGATATTGTCATCGGCAACTGCGGCGTCAAGATGTTCATCGGCTCCAACGACACCGATACCTGCAAGATGTTCTCCGAGATGTGCGGCAATATGACGGTCCGCACCTCCAGTACCTCCAGCTCCCTGAGCAGCAGGGCCGGCGACATCAACGTGTCAACCAACACCCAGGTTCGTCCGCTGATCTACCCCAGCGAGCTGCAGCGGCTGAACAACCAGGAGAGCACGGGCAACAGCATCATCGTTTCCTTCAACTCTTTCCCGCTGAAAACCAAATACACCCCCTCCTACAAGTGCCCGTTCTACAAATTCGGCCCGATGGATCTGACCGAGATCCGCAGCAACGTCTTCCGGGCCGACGAGGTGTACTACGATCTGTCCGTGCGCAACGAGAAGATTCTCGGCAGCGCCAACGCGTAGTCGGGGAGAAAAGGAGCGTGAGCATAGGATGACAGAAGCAAAACGGGAGATTCGTCAAGCGCTTTTGGGGCGGACGCAGCCATGCCCGGACGGAAGGCTGGAGGTCCTGAAAAAAGGGGAGACCCGCATGCCGCTGGGCGTTACGGACGGCGCCGGCGCGGTTCGCTTTCTCGGAATCTGCAAGAAGGCGCGAAGGCTGAAGGCCGCGTGCCCGGAACAGAAGGCGCGGCTGCTGGCGGCGCAGATCATGCAGGACGTGGGGCGGGAGCTCTCTCTTTCCGAACAGCCCGAGGCAGCGGCCTGCCTGATCCGCTACGTTTTGACGCGGCCTGCGGTGCTGGTCTTCAACTACCAGGATGGGATCCCCGTTGTGACTGCCTGGACCGGCCGCGGACTGACCGGATGGATCACCCTTCGCCGTGCGCTGCGCGCCTTCACCAGGCGGCTTCCGAAGGAGCTGCGCGTTACTGATGAGCCCGCTCCCCCGGATGCGGATGAGGTCCGGAAAAAGGAGCGGAAGGAGATCCGCCGGGAAGCAAAGCGGAAGCGCAAAGAGCAAAAGAATCGCAAAAAAGCAAAAAAATCATCCGGTCAAACCGGATCCTGATACGGAGGGACGAGCGAATGAGTCTGAAACTTGATTTGATCAACCGTGGGACGGAGGGCGAGCTTGTCATGATCGGCAGGCTGGATTCCCTGACTTCCGAGGACGCGGAAAAGGTCTTTGACGATCTGACGGAACGCTTCGACGTGCTGATCCTGAATATGCAGGGGCTGGACTATATTTCCAGCGCGGGTCTGCGTCTGATCAAGCGGGCTTATATGGCCTTGCGCCGCAAGGGAGGCAGCCTGAAGCTGAAGAACGTGAACAAAATGGTCATGGAGGTCTTCGAGGTCACCGGCTTTGCCGGCCTGCTGACGTTCATTTGAGCGATCCGGGTCTGTCGGACCGGGCCAGCCCGTACGGTCGTCCGACCGCGCGGACTGTCCCGATGTGCCGCAGACCCGGTTTGAGCAAAGCATTCGTTGTCATAGAAGGAGAGGTGAGGCGTTTTGCCGAAGCAACCATCCGCAGAAGCCCGGAAGAATCTGCGCGCTCCGGAAGTCCGGGAAGGAGAGACCTGGAAGCAGTATATCGATCGCCTGCGAAGCGGAACGACCATCGGCGCGGCGGAGCTGTCCGGGATCATTTGCGCCACGGTCCTCATGGGAAAGAATCCCGACGCCGCCGCCAAGGGGCGGACGCTGGATGCTCTCACAGAACGCCTGAGAAAGCAGCCCAGTTTTCGGAAGCTGCTCCGGGACCCGAATGCTCTGACCCTGGCCAGAAAGGGAAAGGGGACGGAGCTGATTGTCCGGATGGGCGAGATCAGGCGGGAGGAAGAGGCCGCCCGAAGGCGCTATCAGCGGGATGCCTCTCAGGTCCGGGACGACGCGCGTTTCCTGCGCTCCGCCGAGCGATCCATGAAGGACAGCTTTGCCGCCTGCAGTCCCGCCCAGCGGGAGCGGGAGAACAGGCTCTATCTGGAAATGATGAAACGCATGGATTACGCCCGGTCTCTGGCGGAACAGGGGATCCCCCTGGATGGCAAGACCTCCAGAGAGCTTGCGCAGGCTGTCCGGCGCTATAATGACGCCGCAAGCAAGATCCCCGGCGGACGGCACCAGGCTGCGGCCTCCCAGGAGGCGCTGTGCGTTCTCAAGCGCCTGATGCCGGAGGAGGAGTTCAACGGCTATTGCGCCGCGATCAACAAGGCCCACGGCGCGGTGAAGCCGACCCATCGGCGCTACGTGAATCCTGCGGATTACGGCGACGCGCTGCTGCGCGGCGAGGCCCGCTCCGCAAGAGACCTGATGCTGGCGGCGCAAAGGCAGCTCGGCCGGGGCATGACCGTGGACGGCTGCGCCACTGTCACCGCCATCATGCAGATCTCCAAGGGAAACCCCAACGCCATCATTCGGCGGGAGGCCCTGGAGACGGAGATCAAGAAGATGAAGCAGCCCGGCTCCGCCTTCCTGCGAACCATGTCGGACGATCGCGCCCGGGAGAAGTATGCGGAGCTTGCCAACGGGGGCAACGGAGCCCTGCTGGGCCGCTCGATCCTTCGGGACGCAAGGAATCACTCCGTCCGCTCCGCGCAATGGCAGGTGAATCAGTCTGTCAAATCTGCGGGCAGGGACGGCGTTTCCGTGGAGAAGCTCGCGGTCATTCTGGCAGCGCGTGAAATGGCGGTCAACGCCAGCGCAAGCCAGGAGATCAGCAACAGCGCCTTCCGGGTCAAGACCGAGCAGATCCGAAGCAGTCCGGGCTTCACGGCGCTGGCGGAACAGTACCGGAAGGACCCGTCCATGCGAAACCGGATCAACGAAGGTCTGACCAAGGGAGACGGCGGCAAGGCGCTGGAGCAGGAGTATCAAAAGGTACAAACGGTACAAAAAGAAAAAACGGCAGAGGCGCCGGTGCTGAAAAAGCCGGAGGAGTGAGCCTGCGCCGCTTCCCGTCATACGAAAATCCCGCCGCCCCGGTATCGGAGCGGCGGGATTCGATTGCCTGTTTGGGGAAATCTTACTTGATTTCGACCTCGGCGCCGGCAGCCTTGAGATCCTCGGCGAGCTTCTCAGCGTCTTCCTTGGAGATGGCTTCCTTGATGGGCTTGGGAGCGTTGTCAACCAGTTCCTTGGCTTCCTTCAGGCCCAGGCCGGTCACGGTGCGGACGACCTTGATGACGTTCAGCTTGGAAGCGCCAGCGGACTTCAGGATGACGTCGAACTCGGTCTTCTCTTCGACCTCAGCAGCGGCACCGGCAGCGGGACCGGCAACAGCGGCGGCAGCGGCGGAAACGCCGAAGGTCTCTTCCAGGGCATGAACCAGCTCGGACAGCTCGAGCACGGACAGGTTCTTGACTTCTTCGATCAGAGCAGCGATCTTTTCAGACATTGTAATATCCTCCAATTAGTAGTGTTTTGTTTGTTTTGTGGGTTAGGCTTCTGCGGGAGCGGGGCCTTCCTTCTGCTGGCGGATCTGATCGATGACGAAGGCCAGGGAAGAGATGGGGGCCAGGAAGGTGCCGAGGACCTGAGCGACCAGGGCATTCTTGGACGGCAGTTCGCCGAACGCGTTGAGGGCGTCCACGGTCTGAACCTTGCCTTCCACGATGCCGCCCTTGATTCTCAGAGCGTTCTTGTTCTTCTTTGCGAATTCGCTGACGATACGGGCGGGAGCAATGGGGTCGTCCGTGGTGGTGGCCATGGAAGTGGTGCCGTTGAGAACCTCGTCGAACTCGGTGAAGCCGGCCTTGTTGGCGGCGAACCGGGTCAGGGTGTTCTTGACAACGTTGTACTCCACGCCGGCTTCACGGAACTTGTTGCGAAGCTCGGTATCCTGAGCGACAGTGATGCCCTTGTAATCAACAAAGACCACTGCGGTTGCGGCCTGGATCCGTTCGGTCAGCTGCTCGACAATCGCTTTCTTGGTATTGAGTACCTGTGCGTTGGGCATGTTGGGTTGTCACCTCCGAATAGAATAAAAGTGTCCTTGCGGCCAAAGAACGCAAGGACACCGTAAATGTCAGAATGCGGAACCTCGGCAGGAATTACGGCCGGAAAACCGGCCACCTGCTGTCTTTGGCAGCCTGTACATAGTAGCACGCGGGAATCGGTTTGTCAAGTGCTTTTTTGAAAAAATCCGCCCTATTGCTCCTTACTGCTTCCGTTCCCCCTTCGGGTAGAAGACGTCGGTGGGGAAGGCGACCTTTGCGAACAGGTCGCAGGGCTCGTCGGGCGTGCCGGGGTCGTCGGAGCAGCTCCGATCCGGTACGGCAAAGTCGAAGGCCGGGATCAGAAGCTGGGCGCCCCGCTCCATCCGCACGGTGGAAAACTGCCCCAGGGTCACGAACAGCCGCCGCAGACCGGGCTCGTTGACCAGCGGGGCATCGAACAGATTGCAGACCGCGTCCGGCAGCTCCGGCCCCGGCCCGCCCAGCGGCGGCGTCTGGGGGACCTCCTGGATCGACGAGGCCAGAACCATCGGGTCCACGACCTCCACGGTGCAGACCGGCAGATTGTCTCCGTAGAGCCGCTCCGGGATCAGCTCGTTGTCGTCGCTGGAAAAGACCTTGGCCCGCAGCTCGCCGCCGTACAGGACCACCCGCTTGTTGAATACCGCCAGACCGTCCAGCGGCACGGGTCTTGCCGCCCCGGACAGGGCCTCGCCCGTGATGCGGTAGAAGAAGGTCAGGTCGGCGGTGTAGTGACCGCGATTGTAGGCGATGGGCGCAACGTCTATGTAGACGTGCAGCAGCTCGGCGCTCCTGGCGCGGGCCGTGGCCGCGCCGTTCAGGGCCGCCTGCGACGGTTCGGTCAGATAGACGCGCAGATCCTCGATGCAGTCCTTGTCAATGCAGGCGTCCTCGATCTGGTGGGTATGGATGCGCACGGTTTCCCGCCGTTCCTGCGGAACGCGCGCGGTCGGGTTGATTTGCTCCGGCATGGCGTTTACCTCCTCAACGGATTCAAGCAAATTGCTTACATAGCATAATATGAAGCATTTCGCCGGATGTGCAGGCGGTGCGTTTCCGCCGAAACCCGCTCTTGCTATTTTTCGCGCTTTGCGATACAATAGAGACGCAAAGGGGGGATGCGGCTTGATCAGCCATCTCAAATCCATGGGCATCGACGGCATCGAGGGCTATCCGGTTTCCGTGGAGTGCTTTATCTCCAACGGCCTGCCGAACTTCGAGGTCGTGGGCCTGCCCGACGCCTCGGTCAAGGAGGCGCGCGAGCGCGTTCGCGCAGCGGTCAAGACCTCCGGCTTCAAGTTCCCGCCCAGCCGCATCACCGTGAACCTTGCCCCCGCCAACACGAAAAAGACCGGCACGCTCTACGACCTGCCCATTCTGCTCGGCATTCTGGCCGCGCAGGAGCAGATCACCCTCCCGGACGACGACTGCGCCTTCCTGGGCGAGCTCAGCCTGGAGGGGAAGCTCCGACCCATCCCCGGCGTTCTGCCGATGGCGATCGCCGCGGTCCGGGCGGGGATCAGGACCCTCTACGTTCCCATTCAGAACGCCAAGGAGGCCACCCTGGCCGAGGGCCTGACCGTGATCCCGGTCTACAGCGTGCCCCAGCTCATCGCCCATCTGCGCGGCAGTCCGACCATCGTGCCCCAGGCCAGGTGGGAGCGCACCGACCTCCGCCGCGAGATTCCCGACTTCAAGGAGGTCATGGGCCAGGAAAACGCCAAGCGCGCGTTGGAGATCGCCGCCGCAGGCGGGCACAATATCCTGATGGTCGGACCTCCGGGCTCCGGGAAAAGCATGCTGGCCAAGCGCCTGCCCTCGATCCTGCCGGAGATGACCTCCGACGAATCGCTGGAGGTCACGCAGATCCATTCCATCCTCGGCCTGGTGGACCCGGACAACCCCCTCGTCACCACCCGCCCCTTCCGCAGTCCGCACCACACAGTCACGGCGGTCGGCCTTGCGGGCGGCGGCTCCGTTCCGAAGCCGGGCGAGATCTCTCTGGCGCACCGGGGCGTCCTGTTTCTGGACGAGCTGCCCGAGTTCCGCAAGGAGACGATGGAGGTCCTGCGCCAGCCCCTTGAGGACGGCAAGGTCACCATCACCCGCGCCACCGGCTCGGAGACCTACCCCTGCGAATTTATGCTGGTCTGCGCGATGAACCCCTGCCGCTGCGGCTGGTACGGCGACCCGAGCGGGCGCTGCACCTGCTCGGAGCAGTCGGTCCGCGGCTACGTGGGCCGCATTTCCGGCCCGCTGCTCGACCGCATCGACATCATCATCGAGGTCCCGGCGGTCTCCTTTGACGAGCTCCGCGCACGCAAGGAGGGCGAGCCCTCGTCCGCGATCCGCGCAAGGGTCAACGCCGCCCGTGCCGTTCAGCACAGGCGCTTTGCCGGAACGAACGTCGTGAACAACGCCCACATGAACCCGGAGCAGCTCCGCGCAGCCTGCGCCCTGTCGGAGGAATGCGCCGACCTGATGCGCGAGGCCTTCGACACCCTGGGCCTGACCGCCCGCAGCTACGACCGCATTCTGAAGGTCGCCCGCACGATCGCCGACCTGGACGGAGCGGAGGCCATCGGCCTGTCCCATCTGGCGGAGGCCATCCAGTACCGGACGTATCAGATCGGGCGGAATTGAGTAAATCAGGCAGTAGGCAGCAGGCAATAGGCAATAGGAGAAATAAGGGCGGCCTGACCCCAGGCCGCCGTGCGCTGCAGCCCCGTGCAGCTTACCGAATCAAATCCCACTTCAGGAGAACCGATATGAACGAAATCTTTTTGCTCAAGCTGGGCGAGATCGTCCTCAAGGGGGCGAACAAAAAAGCCTTTGAAAACAAGCTCTGCACCAACGTCTCGCGGCGGATGCGCCCCTTCGGTGCATTCAAGGTCAGCATCCTGCAGTCCACGGTCTACGTCGAGCCCGAAAACGAGACCTGCGACCTCGACGGGGCCTGGGACGCCTGCCATACGATCTTCGGCGCGGTGTCCATCTGCCGCTGCCGTCCCTGTGAGAAGGATCTCGACGCGATCTTTGCCGCGATCCAGGCCTATCTGGGCGACGATCTGGCGGCTGCCAAGTCCTTCAAGGTCGAATCCAAGCGCTCCGACAAGCGCTTCCCGCTGAACTCCATCCAGATCTCCCAGGAGATCGGCGGACGGCTGGCCGAGGCCTATCCCGAGGTCGCGGTGGACGTTCACGACCCCGACTATACCGTCTACGTGGAGGTCCGCGACTTCGCGGCCTACGTCCATGGCCCCGCCGAGCCCGGCGCGGGCGGTCTGCCCACCGGAGTCGGCGGACGGGCGGGGGTCCTGCTCTCCGGCGGCATCGACTCCCCGGTCGCGGGCTATATGATCGCCAAGCGCGGCGTGGAGCTGGAGGCCATCCACTTCTTCTCCTATCCCTACACCTCCGAGCGGGCCAAGGAAAAGGTCCTGGAGCTGGCTCGCCGCATGACCCGCTACTGCGGGCGCATGACCGTCAACGTGGTCGGCTTCACCGAGATCCAGGAGGCCATCCGGGACCACTGCCCCGAGGAATATTTTACGATCATCATGCGTAGATTTATGATGCGGATCGCGGAGCGCATCGCCCTGGACCACGGCTGCGGCTGCCTCGTCACCGGCGAAAATCTCGGACAGGTCGCCAGCCAGACGATGGAGGCAATGGCCGTCACCCACGCCGTCGTCCACATCCCGGTCTTCCATCCGCTGATCGGCATGGACAAGGAGGAGATCGTCCGCATCGCCCGCCGCATCGACACGCTGGAGACCTCCATTCTGCCCTATGAGGACTGCTGCACGGTCTTCACGCCCAAGCACCCCAAGACCAAGCCGAAGCTCGGCGCGGTCGAGGAGGTCGAATCCAGGCTGGAGGTCGAGGCTCTGATCGAGCGGGCCCTGCAAAATACGGAGCTGGTGAAGGTGCGCTATCATGGATAAGATTCAGGAATTGGTTGCGATCCTCAAGGAGCGGGGGCTGACCGTCTCCACCGCCGAATCCTGCACCGGCGGTCTGCTGGGCAAGTCGATCACCGATATCTCCGGGGCCTCCGCGGTCTATCCGGGCGGCGTGATCAGCTACTGCAACCGCGTCAAGCACGAGATCCTCGGCGTGGATCAGGAGATCCTCGATACCCTCGGCGCGGTCTCCGCTCCGGTCGCCCGTCAGATGGCGGAGGGCGTCCGCCGCGTGCTCCGGGCCGATCTCGGCGTCGGCGTGACCGGCATCGCCGGGCCGAACGGCGACGGGACCGGAAGGCCGGTCGGCCTGGTCTATATCGGCGCCGCTTCGGCGGAGGGCTTCCTCGTCCGCGAATTCCGCTTTGACGGAGACCGCGACGCGGTTCGCCGCCAGTCGGCGGAAGCTGCCGCCGCCCTGCTGCTGGAGCTTCTGGGTCAAACGCTTTGAACAATTCAAATCAGGGAGGGAGAGCATCGTATGCGCCGTAAATTGGAACGCTGGCTGCTGCCCTCCCTTTTTGCGCTCTGGCTGACCGTCCTGCTTCGGATCACGGTCTTTCGCCCCGGCTGCCTGACCCACGGCCTGTTCTCCGGACGGGTCGAGTGGGTCCCCTTCGTCTACCTCGCCAAGCTGATCCGAGTGGGCAACTGGCGATATTTCGCGTATCTGTTCGTGGGCAATCTGATCTGGTTCGTCCCCGCCGGGATCTTCGTGCGCCTGCATGACGCCCGGCGGCGCGGCAAAAACGCCGCCGGACCGACCGGTCGGAGCCGGAACGGTCCGTGCCGCGCGGCGGCCTTCGGCTTTGCCCTGTCGCTTGGGATCGAGCTGTCGCAGTTCGTCCTCGGCTCCGGCGTCACGGAGGTGGAGGACCTGATTCTGAATACGACCGGCGCGGTGCTGGGCTGGCTGGCAGCGGGCCTCGGAAGGAAGAGAACTGTTCAGCCCTGCGGGATGCAGGAGGGCAGTGGACAGCGGACAGGGGACAGTGGTTAGTCTGGCGCGTACCCACGCGCGCGGTTCCGCGTAGGGGCGCGTATCCACGCGCCCGGTTCCGCGAAGCGGAACAAATCGCCCGCAAGGGCGATG
>OCVV012828757.1_pt1 | contig 45181 bp, 62 predicted proteins | sample 1539721 | NCBI WGS metagenome assembly OCVV01 (sample SAMN02144230, study PRJEB22623) | gut metagenome | biome: sheep rumen | host: Ovis aries | place: New Zealand | reverse complement strand
CTTTTCGATTTCCTTCTGGATGATGGTGTCGTTCACGGCCTGAACGCCTTCCTCGGTGATGTTCCACTCGCGCTTGAGGTCATTGATGCGCTCCTGCATCGCGTTGCGCTTCTCCAAGTTCGTCTCCTTCTCAAGTTCCTGCTCCAACTCGGCCACGGTGTAGGCGATGGCCTGCTGCTGCGCTGCGAAGGCTCGGAGGTCGGCAATCTCGTTGTCGTACTTGAACTCGGTGAGGGCCAGTTCGCGCTCGGTATCGTCCTCGATGTTGTTTATCTCGGCTTCGCGGGCCTGACGGATATATTTCAGGTTGCTGATGACGGCATCAATGGGGTCTACCACCTTCGGGCCTTTGCCATTACGGCCACCGCCATTAAACAGCATATCGAACAGACCATCTACGGGCATGGAGTCAATGAGTTTCTGGATTTCATCATCAAGTGCCGCGACACCGTTCTTCGCGTCCTTAAGCCGACCTTCCGCACGGGCGGCCTCGTTGGCTTCAGGAGATATGGCATAGTTCGCCATCCCACCTTCCGTGTATGCGCCCATGTTGACCGTGTATCCGACTGCATTTGCACGGGTTCTTGCGGCATCTGCCCTCGCCTGCGCCTCATCCACCTTCGCCTGCGCTTCAATCCGCTTTCCGTAGAGTTCGGTGATCTTGTCCAGATAGGCACGGGCGATTGCTTGGTTCATCAAAGACTTCGTAAGGGCATCATGAGCGGCAGTTGCCTTCCCCAACATGATTTCCTCGGTTGACAGATTACCGAAATAGTCCTCATACTGGTTCTGCAAGATTTCACCGGCCTTCACACGATCCTCAATCGCCCTGGTCTCGTCTGTTGCAATTCGATATAGGACATCCGCCTGCGCTTCCGCTTTCGCTGCCGCCACATCTCCTTCATCGAAGGTCTTGTTCAGGTCTTCCTGTGCCTCCTTCCATGCCCGCGTCGCATCCCCTGCGGAGAAGGCGCTGGCAATCCAGTCGACAATCTTGTCGCCGTACATCGTCAGCAGGGAGATGACGACAATCATCGCCGTCTGCCAACTGAAAAGCGAGGTGACAATCTGCTTGATGGCAGGAACGACCTTCGCCTGCTCCCGCTGGATCTCAGCAAGGGTGGCTCCCTGCTGCTTCATCGTCTCAATCGCAGCCCTTCGCGCATTGTTCTCCTGCACGACCCGCTGTATCTGGTCCGTCAGAATCGGCAAGTTGTTGGAGATAGCCATGAAGTACATCCGCGCTCCCATCGTGATGGTCGGAGTCTCACGGACAATCTGCTGCATCGCAAGGCCGAGGCAGTTGAACGCCTTCTCGTAGTTACCCACACTCAACGTGTAGTTGCCCATCGCCTCCTTCAGACGCTTCTGCTCCTCGCGCACCAGACCGGCCATCTTGATAATATCCTGCCGGTCCTTTATCTCCTGCTGGTTGCCCGCGTGCATCGAGTTGGCAAGCGCAACCAACTGCGAGTATGCCTGCGACAACTCGTTGTAGGACATCTTCTGGAGTTCAGCCGTGTTGGATAGTTTCCGGCGGGTCTGCTCGTCAAGGTTCATCGCAGCAGCCTCTGCCTTCACCTGGTTGGTGTACTGACGGGAGACGTCCCTCGCAAGGATGCGGGCCTGAATCTCCTCCTCGTTGGCCACCTTCAACGTCTGGGACGCCTTCGCGGCCCGCTGCTTGGCGGCCGTGAGCGACTCAATCTGCTTCTTCAGGGCGTCAATCTCCTTGCTCAACTCGGCAATCTTCGCCCGGTCGGACTCCACACCGGGATTCGTGTTCTCCAGCGCTTTCCGCAGGGACTCCCCCTTCGTGCGCGCATTGTCTGCCAAGCGGTCGAACGTCCCCAACAGGGACTCCAACGACGCGGCCAACTCGTCTACCTTACCCTTGACACCACCCTGGAAGAGGTCCGTGTACTTAATCGGATTCGCCATATATCATTCTCTTATATATCATCAAATCCGTTAACCCCCTACGGATGTCTCTGCTTCATCTTCTTGCCCTGCTCCCGCAGGAACTCATACGCATTGTAATACTCCAGCACACTCATCCCCTTCACGTCCACGTGCAACTGCTGCGTCATCGCAAGGCACATGTTCTCATACTCGCGGTCGTACTCGATCTCTATGCTCCCGCTCCCGGAGAAAGACCTCGGCGCCATCATGTCGAGCAACCTCCCCTCCTCGGCCTTCAGCCGCTCCGCAGCCCCTATCAGCCCGTCAATCTCGTCAAGCGCCGCAAGGGCCATCCGCTTGAGCGACGCATACCACTCTATCCCCTTCGCACCCCCGAACAGGGAAGGGAAATACTCACCCATCTCCCCGTCTATTTTTTTTTTGACTCCGCCCGTCTCCGAGCGGACCTCCCTCACGGGCACGTCCCCCAAATCCTCCACCAAGGCGTCCAACTCGCTCTCGCTCCACCCCTCCGTGCTCCTTCCGTCCACGGCTGCCACCAGCGAGGCGAACGCGCTGAACGAAGGGTCGACACCCTGCTGCAAAAGGAAGACTCCCTGCCGCAGATTCTCCATCTCACGGGCCGCAAGGTCGACCTTCCCGGCCTTGATGAACGCCACCGTCTTCTGGATGTGGCCGTCCACCGCCGTGAGGTCGCTCCCGATGCCCGCATCCACAAGCAAGGCCCTGTTGAACCGATGGAAACGACCGATCGGCATGTCATCTATCGCGTCGTACAGGTCAAGTACGTGCTTTCCAACCCTAACCTTCCTCATAACCCCCTACGCCGCGAAAAAACGCCCCACAACCGCGGCAAGGGGAGCGGCGAAAACCACCGCAAACCCCATCCACGGCATAATAAACACACAACATAACAAGGAAATCCACCAGCAAAGGCAGAAATCACAAGAAAAAGCCTCCGAAACGAGCCTCGGAGAGCGCATCTGCACCCACGAACGGATACTCGCCCCACCGACCTCGAAACGGCCCATAAAAAGCACGGAAAATGCCGAAAAAAGGCCCACAACGACAGCCACGCAAAGGAAATCTAATAGGCACATGGCGGATCAATGTAAAAATAACCCGTAATCCTCAACGCGAAGAACGGCTGCATCATCAGCCTGGCGTCCACCTCCGAGACATCGAACCCCCTCCACACGGAGGAAGGCCGTTCGTAGACGTCCTCCACTTCCACCCACGCACGGGAGAGGCGCACGGCGCGCAGGACCTGCTCCTTCGCCATCTCGATGTTCCTCTCGGAAGGGGACACCTCGCGCATGTCTCCCCAGACGATGAGGTTGAACCGGCTTCTCCACCGCTCGTCGTAGCGATGCTCCATCGGCTCCTCAAGGTAGAAGAACGCAAGTCCCCCTACCCGGTCGTCCGGCAGCAACTGGACGTACTCGTCACCCTCCAGGGGCCAGTCCGGGTACACCTTGCGGCTCCCGTCGGCGAGCACGTGTGTGATGACCTCGGCCTTGCCGTAGACCTCCGAGAGCCATCCCACGTTGGACGCCAGCGACCTGCCAACGGCCTCGCACGGCACGTCGAACAGGCGCGGGTCACTCTTGATATGTACTGTTGCACTCATGATATTTTCTGCATTATCCTTTCACGTAACTGCGGCACGACATCCCTCCGCATCAGAAGGTCCCAGTTCTCGTCCGTCAGGCCGAACGTCTCCTGCCCGTACTTGGAGTAGACGTCCACCAGAATCCCCCGATGGTCCGGGACGCCCTGGTCGTTGCACATCTTCACGGAGTCCGGCCCGAAATCAACGTAGAATCCGCTGTGGAACAGGCCCGTGGAGAGGATGAGGTTCGGGACGTTGAACTTTCGCATCGCGTCGAACGGGTTGGTGGCGAACCGCTGCCGCTTGCGCAGCATGTAGCGCATCGCCGCGTCCCGCGTCCTGAAGAACGGGTCCTCGTCCATCGTCGGGGCGATGTCCCTCCCGTCAGACCGCTTGCCCGCATAGAGCTGCTCCTTCTGCATCGCCACCATCTCCAGCTCCACGGCGGGGTTGTCCTCCATCGCCGAGCGGAGAAGGTCCTCCAGGGAGTCGGCCACCTCGCGGACGCCGCGCACCATCTCGTCAAGCCTGCCCATAACGCACCCCCTTGCCCTTGCACTTGAGGCACACCGGGTCGATCGAGGTCGTGTCGATGTTCAGCGCATCGTATGCCTTGTCCAACTCGACCGCCAGTCCCCGCTTGAGTCCCGGCTCCCCGTCAAGGTCGGACAGCAACTGCGCCGCGTTGAGCTGGTTGCGGTTCACCCGCACGTCCGGGTTCATGGCGATGGCCTTGAGGGCGTCGTAGGCCACCTGCTTCTGGATGACCTGCGCGAAGATGCCCCGCTGGCTCACGATGAAGTCCGTAAGGTCGCAGCCCACGGAGTAGTAGAAGTTCATCCCGTAGTTGGTGTTCGGCGTGTAGACGATGTCGCTTTCGAGCCATACCTTGCTGCCCGACGACACCGCGAACGCGGGACCGAACGAGGCGTTGTACGACCCCGGCTCATAGTTCACGTCGGCGAGGAACGGAGCAACGCGGAAATACTTGTTCATCTCCATCCATTCCTCCTGACCGCCCTTGTTGCACTGGGCGCATGGCGCCTTGCTCCAGTCGCGGTCGTAGCGGATCGCGTCCATCCACTTGGGGAGGTCGGCCTGGTAGTAACCGAGGTACCACTTCTCGCCCGGCGTTTCGCTCCGCAGGAAGGCGGGATCGGAGCCGAGGTCGAGCCAGATGAAGGCGCCCGCAGCCGTGGTGATGTTGACCTGCCACGTGCGCACCGGCTCCATCGACCCGGAACGGAAGAGGTAGACCGTCACCACACCCTCGGCACCCTTCATCTGGAGTCCGAGCCGGTCGATCCGCACGGTCACTCCGAGGGACTTCACCGGGGCGATTTCGAACCCCACGAAGGCGCCGCGGTTGGTCACCGCATCGCTGAACCGCCCGACTCCCCCGAAGAGGGCCTTGCGCTCCAGGAGGTTGCGGCTCATCCTTCCGCTGACCTTGCGGGTGATGAAAGTCTGGACGGCACGGACGATGCCGCGCCGGGACAACTGCGAGAGATAGGAGTCGAACCCGTCCGTCCAGCCGGAAGGCATCACGGACCGCAGGTTCTCAAGGGTCAGGAGAGGATGCGCGTCCTGGTAGTGAAGCCCGCTCTCGGAGACCGTCAGGGCCTCGGCTATCTGCTTGCTCTCATCCCAGTCCTGCTCCCACCCCACAAGGGGAGTCAACCCCGTCACTATGTCATCAATCCTGTACATATCACAAAAAAGTGTCGGGGCTTGGTGTTCCCCGACACTAATTTAGACAATTTCGTACTTTGTACGAAAAAATTACTGCACAGCCTGGGTGCTGACGGTGTTGGTGACGTAGACCGGGAGGCCGTTTCCGGTGCCGGTGGCGATGGAACCCGCGAGGTACGGGGACGGACGGGTGGCGACAGCGGAGTTGTACGCGGTGACGTAGGCAACATCGACGCTGAATCCCCACTTCTCGCCGTGGACGCAGGTCATGTCAGCGGAGGCGTCTCCTGCGGTCTCGGAGAAGTCACCGACCTCCTCGTAGTAGTGGATGCCGACCGGGACGTCGAGTTCCGGCAGGTTGCCGATCCACCACTCATGTCCGGCGGCGCGGGTGCCGAGGACAGCCTCGCGGTCGAAACGGAACAGGAGATCGAGCTGACCGTCCTCGACAACGTAGAAGTTGCTGTACTGACCGGCGGTCTTGGTGATGTTCTTGGAGGTCCAGAAGTTCTTCCCGGCGTACTCCAGCCACTTGTTCATCGCGTTCTCCGGGCCGAACTCGGCCAGCTTGGCGATGTTGGCGCGCATGGCGAAGTCACCGAGGACATTGAGGCGGCGGTCGTAACCGTTGCTGCTCATGATGGCGTCAAGGTCACCGAGGATCGCGTCCTTCTGGATGTAGGGCACCTGGAGGACATTGCTGGTGACGGTGTAGCCGAGGGCCTCGTTGATGACCTGGGTCTTGACGGCGGAGATGGCCGTCACGGCGTCCTGGTCCATCTTGTTGGCCATCGCGCGGGAAGCATCGAGGAGCTTCTTGCGGAGGTCGCGCTCGTAGGAGATCTCGTTGTTCATGTACAGGGACGGAACCATCGAGACACCGACGAAGTAGGTGATGAAGTTGACCGTTGCGAAAGAGGACGTGCTCTCACCGGTAGGGATGGTGCAGGAACGGCTGGCGGCGACCTGCACGGAGCCGTTGTAGTTCAGCACCGGGAACTTGATGGAAGTGCCGATGGAGGAACGGGAACGGTTCTTGGTCTCGTCGCTGACGAGGCTGTCGCTGCGGCGGCTCTGCGCTACGAAAAGGTCGAGGGCACCGAACTGACGAGGTGCAACCTCGTTCTTGTCCAGGCGGCTGCGGCCGATGATGTCCTGGATTTTGGTTGCTGCTAAACTCATAATCAAAATAGTATTTGCTTTCTATATGCTGTCCGGCTACCCTCTGCCGACATTACATTCCATTACTGAAGCGGGAGCTTGTCCACGCCGTTCTCGCTGCTGATGCGGAAGAACTCGTCCTGCCACTCCTGCGTACCGCGCACGATGCCGCGGGTGGCGAGCTGCTTCTCGATGATCTCATGCGCCTCCACGCGGGTGCGCGCTCCGAGCGAACCGCCCGCGCCCTGCGGCGCCTTGCCGCCCGTGCCCAGACCGGCGCCCGTCTGCTCGACGAGTCCCAGGGCGGACAGCTCCCTTGTGATGAGGTCGGTGGCCGTGTACGGGGCCAGCGCCTTGTCGGGGTTGTTCATCCGCGTCTTGTCCTCGTTGTAGAAGACCAGCACCTTGCCGCCGTTGCCGTCGTCCTCGAACGCGGGGTGGAACCCCTTGACCGTGGACAGGGCCTGACGCAGGCCGAACTGCGCAAGCTGCGGGTTGACGTCCTTGCGGAGATGCACGGACGCGGCGGCAGCCTCAAGGGCGGAGTCAACGCGCATCGACAGCAGGGCACCCTCGTGCTCGGTCTTCGCTCGGTTGAACTCGTCCTTCAGGGCGCCGTATGCCTTCTTGGTGTTGGCAAGCTCCTTCTGGGCGGTCTCGTACTTCGAGGCGAGGTCCTTGTCGGCCACACCCTCGGCCACGGCCTTCTCCAGAGCGGCCTTCTCCTTCGTCAGGGAAGCGACCTGACCCTTCAGGGAGTCGTAGTCGGCGTACTTTCCCGCAAAGGCCTTCGCGGCCCGCTCAAGGTAGTTGTAGGTCTTCTCGGCCCCGTCGCGCTGCACACCGAGCACGGAGGAGATCGTCTCGTCCATCTCGTTGTACACCTCGCGGATGCGGGCCTTCATGTAGTTCTCCTCGTCGTTCTGCGACAGGGTGATGACGGTCGTCACCTGCTCGTCCGTCAGACCGGGCAGGTTCTTCGTGATGATGTCCTTCGTCAGAGCCATGTCTAATTCACGTTAGGGTTAGGATTCGCGTTCGTCTTCTGCAACGTGGGGTTCGTCTGGGTGCGCGGGTCCCAGAGGATCTTCAAGTCCCAACCCTGGGCCTCAAGGCTCCGCTTTCCGAACAGTTCGAACTCACGGGCGTTGTACTTCTGCAACATCGGTTCATAGAGCGGCTGACCCGTCTCCGGGTTGAAACCGCCCCTGCACTGGAGGACGTGGTAGACGTCCCGCTCATTCACCGGAACCTGATAGTTCTGCTCCGGCGCCACCTGCGCTTCGAGCGCGGATTTTGCTGTTTTCTTCGGCATATCTGTATAGTGTTTGGTTGATGATGTCCACCCTTTCGCGGTACGGACGGTCCACCGCGAACTCCGTCACGTTGTCGTTCTCCCGCTCGAACCTCGCCACGTAGGACGGGAAGCCCATCTTCAGTTCGAGGGTCGCCGCGTCGGATAGGCCCTTCTCCCAGAGGTTGAGCACCTCGTTGCGCGTCAGGGACGGGTACGGCTCCACGTCACGCAGGATCTTCAGCCGCTGCCGCTGCTGCGGGTCGTTGCGGTACTGCGTCTCCATGATCTTGGCACGGATAGCCTCCAGCTCGGATGCGCTTGCGCCGCCATCCTTCGCCTGCGCATAGACGCCCTGCAACCCCTCGACGGTCATCGTGAAGAAGTCCGTCCCGTAGGAAATGCTGCAAGACATGAAACTGCTGCCGTAACGCGCCATGCACATCAGCGAGTCGGCCCACGCCTGCGCGCTCTCGAACCCCTTCGTGATGTTCTCAAGCACGTTGGATCGCTTCTCATACGTGGCCTCCACCTGCTTGTCGGCAAGGGAGGTCTCGTTGATGATGGTGTTGTCCCTGCCAACGCAGGAATCCACGATCATCTTCCGCTGCCGCTCCATCTCCTCGACCGTGTACTTCAGGGCCGAGGAATCCACGCCCAGCATCCCCACCGGGTCGCCGAGCGCCTTCTGGTCGCCGTCCGGGACGGGGACTCGCACGAACGACCCCGGACCGGTCACCAGGTGCTTCTGGCACACGGGGCACAACGCAGGGACACCGTCGACGAGGAACGGGGAACCGTCCGCGCACACAAGCCTGCCGTGGTCGCAGCGGTGACCCTCGCCGTCATCGTAGTCGCAGTCCTCCTCATATCCCCAGTAGATGGGATAGGAGCCGGAGATGTCCTGCTGCCGCTTGGCCACATCCGAGTAGATGTACCAGTCCAGACGGTTCAGGACCTTCGTAATCGGACTGCGTTTGACGTCCGGCTCAAAAATTGAAATCGGCTCGTCCCAGAAAAACCTTGCAGGGGTCACCGCCAATGTATGGCGGTTCTCCAGCACCATCCCGCCGAGCAGCCCTCCGTCGAGGTCGAACCGGCGGTAGAACTCCGAGTCTATCTCGGTGACGCCGCCGAAGGAGTCGTGGAAGATGACGTAGGTCATCGCTCCCCGCTCGTCCTTCCCGTAGTCGATCACCTTCTCGACGGGGACGAAGTAGACGTAAGGACGGGGCCGCGCATCCCCGGCGTCCGGGGCCGCGGGCATGTCCACCACCATCACCGCGTTGATGCTGGAGCGGAACACCCGCCATGCCTCGTTACGCCAGAAGCCCGGCTCGCCGATGATCTCCTTGCGGTACCACTCCCAGTCATCCGCGTCGGCGGGGTCGTGGAACTGGTAGGAGAAGACGGGGTCGCGCCCGGTGAAGATGTCGGACAGGTCGTTGAACACCGCGTCCACCACATCCACCGACGGGAGCGGGTAACGCAGCAGACCCTTGAAGGTATTGAACTTGTCCTCCGGGAGGAATCCCTGCACCATCGCAAGCAGACGCGCCATCGGCGCCGACGTGCCGACCATCGGCTCGAAGTCCGGCTCCGCGTGCATGCGGACCCACTCCTGATGCCTGACGGCCTTCGCTATCTGCGGGGCCTTACCGCGCCTCTGGACGGCCTCCCTTACGTCTTGCTCGGACAAGCCTCTCACCGTTGAACTCATAGCCTTTGTCATCTAACATCCATCCTCCGTTGTCCCTCATGCGCAGCAGGCGCTCGGCCTGCGTGAAGGGCATACGCACCCCCATTCCGAGGGCATCGCAGCGCATCTTCACAACGGTCTCTTCCATGCCCTTCACCCTCCGTCAACTATGCGGGATTGACAAGCAAGGAAAGCGCGTCGAAATCAGGAGTCACGATGACCACATCGTCGCTCCAGTTCGGCTCCAGGCTCCAGGACACCGCGTTGGAATCCGGCTCCTGAAGACCGCCGTGGACCTTCGGACCGATGAAGAAACTGCGGACCGGGATCGGATAGTAGGTCGTGGCCGTGTCCGCGTCCTGGATGGCCTCGAACTGACCGTTCTCGTTGATGGGGATGATGCCAAGGTTGCCACCGGCAGCCTCGCACTCAAGGGCGCGCATCGCCTTGACGATGGTCTGCGGAAGGTGACGGAACGTGGCGCTCTCGGTCACGGGATTCGCACCGACAACCTGCGGGATGCCGCCAGGCACCTCGTTGCCGCTGCCCCAGGTGATGGCGTCGCCGCCGCTGTCGCTCAGACCGTAAATCTCTGGGGTGATGACCACCTTCTCGCCGTCGGTCGCGGCCAACTTCGCACTCCACGAAGCCAGAGCCGTGATGGGAGCGGTCGTTGTGAAGGAATTCAGGGTGCCGTCAGCCTTGCGAAGACGCATGACGGCCAACTTGCGCACCTGCCCGAAATCGGCAGGGCAGTCGTAATTGGGAAGACTCGGCAGCACAGCGCTCGCCGGACATGAACATACTCTCATTGCATTGAACTCTTTGTATATCTCTCGTACCGGCTACCCTCTGCCGTTATGACTACCCAAATTTAACAACCACTCCCCTTTCCACCAAAATCAATTCACGCGGCGGATGCCCCTTCTCGCAGCGGCATAACCGCCCGCACGACCGTCCGCTATCTCCTTCTCGTAGATCCCCGTCAGCGCATCCTCGATGTCATCGTGCGTGTTGCCCTTGAAGTACCTTAGAAACCTGCTCAGATGCGAACAGGCCTCCGGCCAACGGCTCTCCCACCCCACGGGGAAGATGATGCGGTCGTTCACCTCCGCGGCGTTGCTCACGATCCGCGCCTCCTTGTTGCCGTTCTGGTAGAACTGGGTCGTCCGCGCACGCACCCTCGGAGCGATGTTCTTCTCGAACTGCGCCCCTCCGGCATTGCTCTCCACCCACGCCTTCTGCGTCCCGTTCAGGTTCAGCATGTTCGGCACCGTCACATAAGTCACCGACGTGTCGTCCTGCGTGTAGATGATGTCCGTGACCAACGCGAACAGCAGCGGCCTGTACCTGCGGGTCCTCTCGTCGAAGTACCGCGTGGGACTCAGGTACACGTCGTAACACACCGCGGCAAGGTAGTCGTCACCCTGGTCCGCAACGTCAATGTACGCACCCCTGCGGATGCACCTACCCCACTCGCCCTTGTCCGTGTACGTCCTGAACGGCCTGTACAAACGGCTCTCGCTGCTCCCCGGATCACCCTGGTACAGACACTCGAACTGGTTCGGGTCGAGCCTGCGGCGCTCCTCCAGCTCCTCCAGCGGATGCCGCTCCGGCCACAACGCCTGCCCCTCCTCCCTGGGGTCGATCTCCGTCGGCTCTCCCACCTTGATCGCAGGGAAATTCACCAGCACCCACGCGTTCTCCGGCACACCCTCCAGATCAGACCAGGACTTCGCCCCCACAATCGGCTCGCCGCTCTTCTCGATCCTGCCGATGATGTCGTCCTCATGCCACCTGGTGAACACAATCAGCTCCTGGGAATCCTTGTGCAACCGCGTCCTGACTACCGACGTGTACCAGTTCCACGCCTGCTCCCTGATGATCGGAGAGTTCGCCTCCTTGAAGTCCTTGTACACATCGTCCAGGATCGCCACGTCCACCGGAATGCCCGTCAGACCGCCTCCGCGACCCACCGCCTTGATGAATCCCTGGCGACCCACCATGTCAGTCTGGTCCGCGCTGCACTGGTACGTGTTGTACTGACGCAATCCGCCGTCATTGATCAGACTCTCCGGGTACAGACTCTTGTACTCATAACTCCCCATCAACCGCTGACAGGCACGGTTGAACGTACGCGCCATCTGCAGCGAATAACTCGCAATCACCGACTTCGTGTCAGGATTCAACCCCTCGATGAACGTCGGCAACCCCCTCGAACTGCCCTCGCTCTTACCATGCTGCGGAGGCGCCGATACGATCAGCCGCTTGATCCGCCGATGAGCGAACAGGTCCAACACACGATAGTAGTTCCTGTGAAACCCCGCCACGTCCAAGTCCGGACGCTGATATCGCATGTACGCCTCGAAATTGTCCCTCGCAACAAACCGCACCAACGCGTCCGGATCACTCGCAATCCGACGCATCGCCTCACTTCCCCTCACCATCTCCCACCTCCTTCGCATCGGGAATCTCGACACCCTTCACCTGCTGGTACCTGCGGTCCTGCAATCCACGAACCATGTCCAGCATGTCCTCCGGCTTCATCCCCTCGAAATTGTAATAGTTCTTCGTACCCCTGTCACTCAACGCACCCTTGTTCACCCCCAATATCTTCAACGTCTGGTCCTGCAACACCTTCCGAGCCAAAATAATATTCTGATCCCCCGCAAAGTCCATCGACATGATCTCCTCATGACTCATCCCCATCTTACGCAAACTCGCGTAACTCTTCGCATCAACCTTGTGACTACCCCTGTAATCCTCCGCCAACTTCCTGTCCATGTCAGCCAACTTCGCCAACTCCCTCGCAATCACAGTCTCAACCCGACCAACGTTCGCAGCCTGCCACTCACTCAACGCCATCTCTACATCACTCTTAACCATCCCCTCCGTCAACAAATACTCCTCCCCACGATCCTGACGCCTGCGTCGCAACTCCAACGCTACCTCACGGTAACTCTTCCCATCCAACACCATCGACACCATCTCACTCAAATCCTCCTCCCGCTCCAACGGGTACTTCTTCCTGTCTGACCCCGTCAACTCCTGCAAACTGATACTCCCCCTACGAGTCACTATCCTGGGCCGATTAACAAGGGATGACCCACTTCCCCGCTTTGTCCTTGCCATAATTCTCAATCTTTTATATCTCCCCAAATTTAACCTCACACCCTCTCCCATACAAAAAATTGTTTCCCACACAACCCCACCAAAAATCTACCAAAAAATTTCCCAGAAAAATTCTCAAAAAAAATTCCCCAGAAAAATTTGTGAATCGTGGAGAGACATAACCCCGGCGCTGCGCTGCCGCTGGGGTGGGGGCCCCCCTTTTGCTACCCGTACCCCAATAACGCACCAAAACAAAGCCCGTATTGAATTATCTATTCTTTCCAGATACATTTACCGCCTGAATTCAGAAAGTCGCTCCGGGGTCACGAAACGGGCCAAATATGGGGCGCATCCAAATCCCCGCACAATCCAAACCCCAAACCGCACGGACTTCGCACACAAACGCACACGAAAAACAAAACCGCCGAACCAGGAACCAGGAACACGGGCGCCGGAGACGCGGAGCCGATTGGGAGACGGGCGGACCCCGACGCCAAAATCCGCTGCCAAAACTCCAAACGCAAAACCGCCGACAATAACAATAGCAACAACAATAACAACCACAAATAAATCTCCATCAACAACATTATATAAATCTTGATATGTTAATAGATATATATAAATAATATAATAATATATAATATATATAAATTAAACTTTGTTTAATTGTGTGGATTTCAACGAGTTATGTAAATTAGTTGGATGTAGGGTTGAGGGTTAAATAGATTGTAAGTAAAATAGTTGGATTGAGTTATGAATTGTAAAAACTTTCGAGCAAAAAGTTATAATTGTTAAATAAAATTTAACATATTAATTATATAATTCGCCCTATTTATTTTTGATTGTCAAATAATTGTAGCGTCTTTGTATTGGGATGAGATAAGAATCCTATCTAATTAAGTTCAATTTAACCCCACGCCCGCGCGCGTGACTAAATAAGGCGCTAAAATTATGGAACGTTACGATTATTTTTCCCACGTATGCGAAGATGTCCGGAATTACATTGAAGAAAACGGAATTGAAGTGAACCAGGAAAACCGCGAAGAAATCGAACAGCAGTTAAATGATGATCTTTTTGTCGATGATTCCGTAACCGGCAACGGCTCCGGCTCCTACTTTTGCAATGCCTGGAAAGCTGAGGAAGCTATTTCACATAATTGGGACTTGCTTGCCGAAGCTATTGACGAATTCGGGGGCAGTACGAACCCCAGGTGAATTTTTACCATGAAGAACGAAGTTACCATCATAAGCCCGTTTGGATGGCTTCAGAGGAAAGAAAACCTTTCCCGTAAGGAATTATACCAGCTCCGTACAAAAGCCCGCGAAATGGCCTCAAAATGCCTTCCATGGGACCAGTACGAAAAGACCATGCGGCATCTGGTCTACTACTACGAACTGCCTGACGGGACGGTCCGCGTCGAGATGCGGCCCCGCCTGGTAGACGACCAGACCTTCTACGACTTTGTCGACAGGTGCAAGCCGCTCTTCGTGGGAGCGATCCATCGCAATGAGTTAGTGTAAATTTTTGTCAAACCCACTTATGAATTTTTGATAATATCCCGTGAATTTTTAACTTTGCAACAAATCCGCCCCACATTCGGGCATTAAAACAACGAATCATGAACAACCAACCTTCCAACCGCTACACGATCGAAACCGTCAAACCCGGATTCTACTACGTCACCGACAACAAGACCCACGCATCGGTAACCTTCCATCAGGGACGATTCCAGGAATCGCAGGAATGGTACTTCCCCGCCGACCCCGCGATCCAGAATCCCGTCAAGATGCACCGCATCGCAGACGCCATCGAATCATGGCTCACTTGGCATCACGCCGACCTTCTGGGAGTCACCGAGAAATACTCCCTCCAGTTCTCCGAGGACAAGCAGACGATTATCTACACAAGGCACGGAATGACCGCAAAGCCCGGCGACCCAACCATCACCATCACCTTCCCGGCCTCCTGCTACAAGAAGACCATTGCGGCCCTCATCCGAAACGCGGGAAAGCATCTCCGGGACTACGAGGACGACTGGCATACCGTGGATTTTCGGTAATGACCCCTTCGTGAATTTTTGGCATGGCGCAGAGATTTTTCATCCAGACACACGGTAAGAAGTACGTCGCCGTCCCGGAGGACTACTCCCTGGAACGTTCATTCACCGCACGTTCCCCACATGGCATCCTGCGATACTTCGTCCTCGACGGCCAGACCTGGCGCAAGACCTACTACGTCCTAATCAGGATGCCGGACGACTCCTTCCGCGTCTACTACCGCGACAGGACGCAGTTCTCCGGCAGGAAATTCACCCAGTCCATCATCAATGCCTACAACGTCAGACCCGTCCGAACCCTCCGGCGGGACGAGCTGCCCGCACTCCTGGAACCGCATCACATCCGGCAGGTCAACGAAGCGGAGAAATGGCTCACGACCGTCGAACCCGCCGGAGAGGTCACCACCCTCTTGTGAATTTTTACCTTGTGCCATATTAAGGCACAATGAATTTTTAGGCAAAAGAAAACCCCGCAAGGATTTTTCTTCCCTGCGGGGTCATTCTTACACCGCTTTCCTCACGGCGTAGGTGAACTTTTCGCATCCCTTCTGGGTCGGGGAGACCTCCTTCATCGACTCCAGGCAGAGCTTCCTGCCCGGCTTGAGGTCTGCGAGGGAGCAATGGAGGCAGTTCCGGCACACCTTCTTGCCGTGCGAGACGCGCCACCGCTCCACGGCGATGACGAGCCATACGGCGTAGAACACCAGCAGGGCCGCGCAGCCGCACAGCCACAGCGGGGAGAGAGCCCAGAGCGGCGGGATGCCCGCGCCGAAGGCGTACCTCGCGGTCAGCAGCACCGCCGACAGGAACGGCGGCAGGGAAAGGATCAGGATCAGTTTCTTCTTGTCCATAGTCTATTCGTGTTTGAGTCGTAGCACTTCCAGGTCGTCCTTGACGGTCCACTCGGCGAATTTCTTCATCAGGGAGACCGTATGGGCGTACATCTCCTCGTTCCCGCGCCTGTAGGCGATGTTGGCCCGGTTCAGGTAGACGAGCCACGTCTGGTCGTCGCGGTCCATCGCGTCGAGGATGAACAGGGCAAAGTGGGCCTTCTGCCACTCCGGCCATTCCTCGTCCAGCAGCAGGGTGCGGAGCTGGTTCTTGCGGGTCATCCGCTCCCGCAGTTCTTCGTTAATAATCATCTTTCAGGTAGTTTTTCTTGTTGATGTAGTAATTGGTCTTGTCGGAGAGCCTCACGCGGGTCAGGCGCCGCAGGCCGTACTTCTTGCGCAGCATCTCGTCGTAGTTCTGGGCGAGCCGTGCCCGCGAGATGGCGAGGCGCCGCCGTTCGAGGGCTTCCGCGTCCTCGCCGTGTCCGGGCCTGAACCACGTGGCCCTCCCGTGTCGGTTTCCCTTCTGGAACCGGCCCTTGCTCATCAGCAGGCGTCGCGTCGGGCGGGAGCGCAGCTCGATGATGCGGTCGCGGTTGACGGCCCAGAAGTCCGGGGATTTCTTGAGGCCCATCTGCCGTGCCTTGTAGACCACGGCCCGGACGGAGATCCCGAAGTCCCTTGCGATGTCGGAGTTCATCCTCGTCGGGTAGTCCTGGGCCAGGGTGAACTCCATCATGTCCGTCCATTGGATTCTCTTCCCGCTTGCCATTATATCTCTTGGATTTCTATTCCCTTTAGTGCGTACATCATCTTTTTCTTGATGATATACTCTTTGGTCTTGTAGCCCTTCGTGTCCTCCACGACCGTCTGCCCGTCCCTTTCGTAGACGAAATCAGCGACATAGGCAACGGAACCCAGGAAGACCCTGCTGACCACCTTGTCTTTTGTCTTGAGGTGTTTCACGACATCCTTGTATACGGCGGGCAGCAGTTCGAATCTCACCTGCCGCCGGAGGTTGGTGATTTCTCCCCTCTTTTCCAGTTCCAGAAGGTAGAGGAACCGTTCACCCTCTTTCCCAGACGGGAATTTGATTCCGTCTATCACCATACTTTTCGCGTGGTACTTGTTTCCTCGTCTCCAGCTCATTTTTTGATTTCTTCTCTATCGTTCCATTGGATTTTCAGGTCGTAGGCCCAGACCTCCTGCCCGTTGAAAGTCCGTTTCCGTGGTTTGAAGTAGTGTTTGAGCCTTCCGGCCATTATCCCTGCGAGGGCGAGTCGGATTTCCTCCTCCGGCCTGTCGTCTGCGGGGCAGATGGCGTAGTGTCTGTAAACTTTTTCTCCATCGTTCACCTCAATGGTCGTTTTTGGCCCTTCCCGTGCGATTTCCTGCACTTTCTCCCATTCCGTGGACTCCTTATCCACTTTGTTGATAAAAGTGTCGTAAATCGGCTTTTTTCGGCCATACCAATTTGCTTTCCTTGCGAATTGTCGGTAACGTGCGAGGCAGTAGCCGTCCTGGAGGATGGAGTATTCGTAGAGCCATAGCAGGGCTTCCTTGTCCATCTCGCATTTGCGGAGGGCGTAGTAGTATTTCTTGCCGATCTCCTTGCGGAGTCTTGTGACGGTTTTCTTTCTCATAGCATTTCAAGTGCTTTGTCTATCCCGTAGTCCGCAGCCTCATGCCAAGTCTTGAAGGAATCGTGCATCGGATCGGGGTGCTCACTTTCAAGAGTATGCTCGTCATAGATTCTAACATCATACTCGGTGGTAAATTCCTCGGCTTCCCCTTTGTGAACGCAAGGAAAGGAATAGACGTTAATACTCAAACTCTTGGAAGCCAGCCAATCCAACGTCTTGCCGTAGGATGGCGGTTCGACGATGGTTTTCTTCTTGACCTTTCCGGTGAATTGGTCCGGCTCCAGCTCCGAGTTTACTTTGAGCGGCATCCATGCTTCGTAGAGCCGTTGGGCGAGGGATGCAGAAACTTTTGCGGTGTATCTTTTCTCCATATCAAACAATCTCTAATTGGTCTTTCGAATAAAGGTTGAGCGGGAGCGGGTCTGGAGCATCTTCTCCTTTTTCGCAGAATATCATCCATTCGTTGTCGAGCCATTCGACCCGACCCTCTTTCCCGTCGTCACATCTAACGTAGTCGGATGCGTGAATCATCCGTCCGTGCTTGTCGTAGTGGTAGGTTGGTCTTGTTTTCATATCTATCTTGGTTTGTAATCAAGTTTACCGTTTTTTACCAGCCATGCAATCTCGTCCGTTTCGTAAAGCCATACTCTCCCTTTCTTCTTGCAGCACAGGGGCAACTTTCCACGTTTACGGAGATACGGGAACAGGTTCCCATAGAACTTTATTCCGAGGTTCATGGCATTTAAGGTTTTGGTGGCTTGCCGTGCTGTCTGCCATGCATCTTCCGGCACCCTTGACTTGATGATGAGGTTTTGTGTCCCGTCTTGTAAAGAAAATACCCATGCATCGTAAGGGATGCTTTCTTGGCAGTCATCATCAGGATCGCAATCAATCCAGATCTGCGCATTGTCCTTCGCTTTCTTGAAGGCTGGATGTTCCAGGAGTTCTCTCTTTGTCATGACTATCTCTCCTTTAATTGCTTGATTAGTTCGTCGGCAAAAGTGATTGCTTCTTTTACAACTTCTTCGTATGAACACATTGAGCTCTTTTTATCAATGACTGCAGGCAGTACATCTTTCGCTGCCTCCCTGCGGAAAGCGTCCCAATCATCCAACTCTCGGTCTTGATAACCTTCTTGGTAAATCTTGTAGATACTTATCGGGCCAACAGCATGCTGACGTATCACTTCTTCTTGTGTTTTCATTTCTTGTCCTCCTTATATGCGTATTTCTCAACAATAACACAAATTAAACAAACAATGGGAATGCACACTAAAACTAAAGGCCACACCATTCCCAGTGCAATCCATCCTGGGTCAGAATTTTTTGCCCATCGTGAAAAACCAATGGCTGTAATAATCCACATCACTATGTAGAATATCACCAATAAAACTATCCAATACCAACTCATTTACTTGTCCTCCTTTCTTGTGTTAAGACCAAGTTCATAGAAGTGGCGAGCGGTTTCACGGATGAAACCAAGCAGTTTCGGCTTACCGAGTAGGTCTTGCATGAACTCTTTTGGAATAGAATGTATAGCCCAAGCCTTTGAAAAATCTTTTTCCAAATCCACTTCCGGCTGTTCCCGTGGATTCGTGTCTTTCTCTGCTTGCTCGTAGCCTTGCAAATATGCTTTCCTTAGTGTGCTATTAATATCATTATCCCAATCACCGTATTGATTTCCGATCCACTTCCCATAAACTGGGTATTCCTTTAACGCCGCTTCTTCTGCTCTCTTGCTCATACATCTTCCTCCTCTGCTCTTTGTCTATCCGCTGCTCCACGAAGACCAAGTTCATAGAAGTGACGAGCAATAGGATAAATATCATATGTATGATTAAATGAACTATCATTGTAATAAGAAATCACGTCGTCGTCATTTACACAAGCATTTTGTTTTTCGAGAAAATCATTAAATTCCTTCTCCAAATCAACCTCCGGCTGCTCTTGCTGGAGACGGTCGATAAGAATACCAACATATTGGTAAGCGGAATCTTTCCCTTCGTGGAATTTTCTTTTTTCTCTATCCGCACAACCTAATGCGATTTTATGAGCCGCTTTCTCGACCCATTTAACTTCTTTTCGCAGGCGATCTGCATCAATGTATTTCATACGTTTTCCTCCTCTTGGTTGACTTCAAGGATAATGATTTTTGCCTTTCCTCCTTTGAAGGTGTTTTCCTCACCATTCACACGATAAGTTCCACCTTTGAAAGAAAGTTCTACTATTTCATGCTCCTGCTGTAGAGAAGGTATAATTTCTTTGATCACAAAATCTAATGCACTGTTAGCAACATCATCTCCCAATGTGTTGCCATCATATTCAGTTGCACTAAATCTTTCTATCTCGGCAATCAGTTTGTCTGCGTCAATGTATTTGCTCATAATTCGATGTCTTTATCAATCCCACAAAGCATAAGTGCGTGTTGAAGTTGGTGGACATACTTGAAAAGTCCAAAAGCATTGATTTCGCAATTTGGGACATAGGTGTGGCAGTTAAATCCGCCTTCTTCCGGAAACCAACTTAGTCCGTCAGTTGGGTTGGGAAAATTCTTTTCCAGAATCTCCTGGGTAAGAAGAACAGGTTGAATGAATGGGTAAGTCACGATTGCCCGATTGTCGAGACCTATTTCACCAGTCCTTATCCAATCTACCGTGTGATATTCATTTGACATTACAGGTGCATCTGAAACTATCTGCACCCAATCCCCAAACATTAAATCTTGTGCGTTCATACTTTTTTCACATATTAAATTAATTCCTTATTCCGTTAGTAATCATCTGTGGATTATACCCACAATCAAAGTCAAGGTTATACTTATCGTATAGAACGGACAATGCTTCGAGGGATTCGTTAAGAATTTTTCCATAGTCAAGTCCTGCTTCATTGAGGCTTTTGTCAGAAATTTGAATATCAATGCATGTTTTCATATCTAAATCAATAAAATTGGTGCGATAAGAGGAGCCTTCCCGGGAGGACTCGTGGCAATCACTATTTACCATTTTCTCGCACCCTATGTTTTACGTCAGTTTCTTAAAAAAGCAGAAGGGGATGTTTTACCAACCGTCTTTATCATCCCACCGTAAGCTCTACTAAATGGTCATAGTTGGAATAGGATAGCTTCTGCTATTAGTTCACATCAGTTTCTTTAAGTTATTATACAAGTAAATCAGTTGCGATTGTTGACCGACATAAGAAAGTTCTCCGTAACAATTAATGGCGTTTAGTGCCTTCATCTGCTCCTCGGTTGGCTTCCAATGAGGCTGGGGCCGAAGGGATTTGAGTCTATTCACTGCCTTGTTATATTCGTCTACACCAATCCTTCCTTTCATCGCATAAAGCCCTGCGTGGAGTAACCGAAAGAACTTTTCATCTTCCTCGCTCCACTCTGCGGGCTTTACAGAAGTTGTATCTTTGGAAATAATAGGATAAGACTCATATTCTTGCTTTGAGAATACGAAGTCTGGGGTCTTATACTTTTCGGGAACTTCAACTTTCGAATGAGTTTCAAGAAACTCATTCACTTCTTCGTCGGTGGTTGGGAAGTCTTCGGGCTTCTGCCCTTTCTGCCATTGTGCAAAGTGACGAGCCGTTAGTTCATAACAATCCACGGTAATAACTTGTTTATTAACTCCGTAGATTTTAGCATCGTGAACCTCAATACATTCATCAAAAAACCTTTCGATTTCTTCATCTAAGTCATTTGACATCGGCGTTTTCTGCTCTTTCTGCTCATCCACTTCCTCCATCGCCTTGTTATATCCAGCCGTGCATCCGTGAGTGTATCCAGCCTTATATCCAAGTTCATACTCGTTGCATTTAAGGCATTGTTCAGGGACTTTAGTCCAACAAGACGGAGCCATAGTAGATGCACTTACATTCTCCGGCTCTTTCTGCTTTTCGAGGTAGGCAATAGCATCGGACGCATCTTTGACATCCTGTTCAACATTATTATCCTCTGCACATTTTTTCCATCTCACCATTTGCTCAATGAGCATCTTTCTTATCCTCTCGTCCTCGCTCTCGGCAAGCTGGGGAAAGAAATGCTCGGCATCTTCCTTGTCTGCTCCGGAAAGGCTTGGATATATTGTACGCATCCAATTCAGCGCTTCATCATAGGCTCTTGCCTTATCCTCTTTATTCATTGTTTTCATTTCTTTAAGTAAAACCTTTTCAACACTTCCTCGGTAATCACACCGTCCCCCTCCATCCCCCGGAGGTACTTGAACAAGTTGTCCCGGTTGGTCAAGGACTTCCCACAACGGTCGTCGTAGAGCAAGAGCAAGCGGACAATCTCCAGCCCTTCCTCGGACCAAGCATCCAAGACCTCCCATCCCTTGTCCTCGGCACTATGCTCGATGTCCTCGTTCAACACTTGAAAGGCGCGGAAGGCCATCTGAATGCCTTTGATGATTTGGTTGAATTGGAACTTCTTGTCCCTTCTGAACTCTTGCCCCGATGCCTTCATCCGCCGTTCGAAGTCCATCATCAGACGGTCCATCGCAAGGGAAACAACGTATAAAGTGTTAATCTCGGCGGTCAATGGATCGCGTTTCTCAATACTCGCCATTATCTTATCCTCCTATCTTTCCCGGTCAATTCGAAGTAATTGCACATTTCGCAGAGACGGGATGCAACCCGCTCCCCGTACCTCGCGTCAATAATGCGGTCGTTCGAGGTCAGAATCGTCATCAGGTTGCTCCGGTCTCCACGATACTCTATGATTGTCCGTATCACTTCGACCCGGTTCCCCATATACATCGTCTCCTTCTGCTCGGAACCGACATCATGGATGCAGAGTATCCTTGCGTTGAGAAACTGCGCCAGATCGCCCGATTTGGCGTATTCCACGCAAATCTCGTCAGCCCTCCGGGACTCCCATGTCATCGGCTCCACCTGCTCCCCTATCCGTATCTTCGCATACAGCGATGCGAGGTAGGTGCGGATGACCGACACAAGGACACTCTTGCCGGAGCCGGTCGGACCGCAGATGTAAAGCCCTTTCTTCGGATTACCCGGAACCACCTTCGCCGGGTCGAAAGGGTCGAGACCTTTGAACGGACGGGCATCCGCCCACTTCCGCACATTCTCATACACGGTCGCATTCATGCTGTCGATTGCGAAGTCCGGCACAAGCCTCTCTCCAATCTCCCGCATGAATCTCCGCAGGTCGTCTTCGTCATACTCCGCAAGGCCGTTCCATCGCTCGATTGAGCGGTACTCGATATTGCGCCGGACATTCTCCATCGCTTTGGAGAAGTCGAGCCGTTTCGCTTGTTTCATCGTCCCCATTTCGCATTTACGTTCAGCCGGTCCTCCCTTTCCTTGTCTCGGTCCCTATGTTCGTGCTTCTTCCACCACGACATAAACTGCGTGGCCCTATCCTTGGTGTTGAATGTCGGCTCATAATCAGCCTTTATTTTTTCACTACCCGGATTGTGTTCGCACCACTTGACGAGGAACATCTCCTGCGCCTCCTTCGGCATCCCGATCGCTGCGGCCGCGATGGATAACTCCTCCGATATGAGCTTCCGCTTGTATTCCGCGATGGCATCGGGATCGAATCCGAGGGTCGCCTTAAAGGCGGAGGTCAGATTCCGCCAATCCTGGGAAGGGGCTTGGGGTGGGGTCTCATTCCCTTGCTCGCCTACGTGCGTACTCGCATACGCGCCCGCAAAGGTTGGTGTATTATTATTTATTAATTTTTTATTATTATATTCTTCTTCTATATAGGGTGACGTAAAGTTGCCGTTCTCGTTGACAAACTCATTGACACGACCTTGACAATCGGTATTTATGACACCTTGGTAATCGTCATACTTGCAGATAGTTATGATAGTTTCTCTCCCTGACAATTTCTTGACAATTTCGTGCCCATTTTCAAGACACTCAAGCGCGTAACGTACTTGTCGGTCCGTTAGGTGCGTTTCTTTCGCCAACTTACTGGTTGTGGTGACGAGGGAACCTCGCGGAATTGATATTGACCGATAGGTAGTCTCTTCCCAGTTCGCTTCAAGAAGGAGATGAATCCAGATGCCGAGTATGTTCATATTGTCATACCACCTCCAACTTGACATCTTCCGATAGAGTTTGATGTAACCCATAGAACTTCCTTTACACATTGCTGCGATATGTAAAAAGGTTGCGCCCCTTCCCTTCGACCCTCTGAAGGATCGCTCGCAGCAAGGAAGAGGCGTAACCTGAAAAAGCCTGTCCTTTCCGCAAAGCGGGTGACATTAAAGGTCAGGCTCTTCTATATATCGTAGCGGATATATGCGTATGAGATATGTGCCGTCCCTTAATGTCACGAAAGGAACTACCCAAATTTACCCTTTCTCCTACGGAGAAAAAACTCCCGGAAGGAAAACCCTGAGAAAAACCTGCATCAGGCATCCGTTGCCGAAAACCTTGCAGGGGTGTCCGCCAAAGTATCCCTATCCGTCAGACTCCGCATCGTCCTCCTTCTTCGGAACGATCGCGTACTTCCCGTTCTCCAACCGAACCAGCCATCCGTGCCACAACTCGCACTCCACGACACCCTCCTCCCAGCCGTTGGCCGTCTTCCACCGAACCCTGTCTCCCCGCTTCATAACTAAAAGTTGATTAAACACCGCTCGAAATCCTCCTCGCTTACGTACTTTCCCAAGATGCCCCAGATGACATCCTTCGACCTGTCGTACAAGTCGGAGAACTCTATCTCGTCCATCTTCTCAAAGGAAATGCTTCTGGGAACTTCCACGAACTCCTTCAAGCGGGGATTGAAGTAAACATCGTAAAACCCCGCAGCGACAATGACATACGCACGGAAACCCTCCAGGGAGCGGAACCCGTTTGAGGTCCGCTCCGGGAGAAGGCTCCACGCCGCATTGAGCAGCGCCCAGAACTTGTTGTGGAAGGAAAGATTCCGCACGACCTTCACATCGGCCACGTAGGTCTGCCCTACCTTCAACTTCTTCTTCATGTCGTAGTCCCTATCGTACAAAGGCACAAGCCCCTGCGGCGTACAAAGAAGGTTCATTTTCATAGGAACGGCATGTCCTCGTTTGGCTTGGCCGGAGCAGGAGTGAACCCTCCCTGCTGCTGCCATCCCTGGTTGGGGGCATAGCCCTGGTTCTGCACGGGCTGCTGCGGAGCATAGCCCTGCTGCGGGGCATATCCCTGCGGTTGCTGATAAGGCTGCTGATAAGGCTGCTGCGGCGCCTGCTGGGGAGCGGTCTGCTGCGCGGGACGGAACCCGATTGCGTCAAGCTTGGGATACCACTTGCCTTGATACTCGTTCGCGGCGGGACGCCACGTCACGATGATCTCCGTGCCCAGCGGAGTGCCGAGCAGCCGGTTCACCTTCTCCACACCGCTCATCGAGAAGCAGAGGTTCTCCTCCTGCATCTGGCCGTTGATGAAACTGATAACGAAGTCGACCCGCTTCCACGGATTGCCGGTCGTGTTGGAAGTACCCTCGACCGGCTTGCCGACCCACTTCAACTTGCCCTGCCAAGGGGCGACGATATTGACATTCATATAAACTTGGTTTTATTGGTTCTTTATCCTCGGATGCTCTATCTTTTCGTAGTTCGCGTCAAGATAGGCGCAGAATTGCTCACAAACCTCCCTCAGACGGACTTTCGCCCCTTCGTGGGAGTAATCGTACCTCTCGCGGTAAATATCGCCGGAAATCAGCGCATTTTCGCCTTTTTGAATGTTCAGCTCCACGACCAGGTACTCGAACTCGCTGACGAACGCCATCTCGCCGCTCTCGATGAGGCAGTAGGGATAGACATCCTTCTGCCATCCGGCCTCGTACTTTCCGTAGTCGTACTTCATCGTGCTCTTGAGGTCGTATACCTTGTCGCGCCGGATGTAGTCGGCGTCGCCGTAAAGGATTACCGGGCCGTAGCAGGTGTCGAGCAGGGCTTCGCAGCGGTGCTGGCACGTGCTCCCGGCGAAATACTCCCACAGCCGTCTGAGCAGGTCAGCCGAGTATTCGAAGACGAACCCGTTCATCTCGGCACGAATTCCGCGCAGCCTGCCGTCGGGATTGTCCAGACGCCTTACCGTCATCCCCTCCATCGGCACCCTCCTCCACTCGATCTTCATGTCCACGATCTCGTTCAGGCACGTTCCCCTGTCGGCGGCCTCGATGGGTCCTCGGTCGACACGGTTGATGGCGTCCCACAGGTCGGCCTCCTTCTTCGCCTCGAACTCCTGCATCGTCATCGAGGGGTCTTTGGACGACCCGTAGAACTTCTCCCAGAGCCGGTCGGAATTCACGAAGTCGGACCAACTCTGGAGCAGGGACGGGGTGAACCTATACTTCGGCCTTGACATACGCGCCGTCGACTTTTGAATACTTGCAGCCGATCTCGGACGCCCTCTTGGAGAGGGCCTTCCCGGCGACCAGCTTGGAGTCGAAGATGTGGCCGAAGGACTTGGACGAGAACTCGGCGGTCAGCTTGTTCAGGTCATCCGCACCTTCGCAGGCGCCGACCCGCTCACGGATCGAGGCGACCAGCGCCTCGTACTTCGCGTTGACCTCCTCCTTCTTCCGCTGCGCCTGTTCGTAGTGCTCAAGCACGTCGGTGAGGAACCTGTTCTCGCCGATGATGTAGCCGGAGCAGTCCACAACCTGCGGCACCTCCATCACGTTGGGAAGGAAGCAGGTGTTCTTCGAATAGAAACTCTTTGCGAAGGACGTCCCGTCGTTGCCCCAGAGGACAACCCTCTTTCCGCCGAGGTCTGTCATGAATCCCAGCAGGTCGAGTTCCATCATGATGTCGGCCATGCTGGAGCCGCCTACGATCGGCCGCTCCACGAACGAATCGTCCACCTTGTCCTCCTGGGCGTGGGCGATGAACACCACGTTCTTCTGGCTCATCATGCACCGCTTGATGAACTCGCGGAACATTCCCTTGCGGACTCCGTAGCCCTGGAGGGAGAGGGAGCCGTCATAACCCTTGCGCATCTTCGGCTGGGTTCTGGTGATGTACTCGGACATGTAGTCGAGCAGCTTGCCGACGGTATCAACGATAACGGTCTTGACGGAAGGCAGGGCTGCAATCTCATCCATCGCCTGCTGCACGTCCTCCCACTTGGTGACCTGGACGGTCGGGACTCGGTGCGCGGTATGGGTTCTCCCCACACCGCCGTCCGTGTCGATGAGGACCGGGGACGGAGCGGACATCGCGAGGGTTGATTTGCCGACTCCCGGAGAGCCGTAGACCATCATGACGAGATTCTTCTTTTCCTGAATCTCGGAAGGCTGTTTAATGATTGACATAGTATTATGTTTTTATAAAAGTTGGATTTCGATGTATGGCGCGCTGTCGTGCGCATAGATGGTGAACGGCAAGTGATACGCGTAGCAGAGCGCGACCACGTCCAGCATGAATGCGTGGCAGATGTCACCTTCGTGGCCATAGATGATGGCCTTCTCGTCGTTGCATGTCATGGAATACTGCGGCTCTTCGAAGTATTCCTGATTGTAGAAACTTACAATCTCTTCAAGTCTGTTTATCATTTTTAGTATGGATATTGTTCTCTTTCAAACTCCGCCCGCTCCTCGCAGGCTTGTTCGTACAGGTCGTAGTCTTCTTCCGGATCATACGCCGGATCGGGTTCCTCGTCATAGGGCCAGGTCTTCGGATGCCAGTTCATTGTTAGAATAGGTATTGCTCCGTCACCCTCTGAGGGCCGAACCTTCTTCGATTGTTCAGCACGGTGAGCGGATTGCTGCGGTTTTCTTTCGGTGTTACGTAACGGAGATTCGACAATCGACTGTCGGAACGGTCGGTATTGATGTGGTCTATCTCCATCCCTTCTTCCTTCCTCCCGACAAACGCCTCCATCACAAGAACGTGAACCATGACCTTACGGCGTTTTTCTCCGTCCCGATATAGGGATACTCTCTTATACTCCTGAAGCGCGTCCACAAATGGTTTTAGCGGCCTTTTTGAGCCTTTCCTGCGGACTTCTCCCGCATCCGACACCTCATACTTGGGGAAATCGGCTATCGTTCTCCATTGAGTCATATTTCGAATAAGTTGTTTTGATGTGTAATGTTTTCTTGCTCGACCCCAAGAATGAAGTCGCAGATAAAATTCCGTGCGTAGTCTGGGCTGATCATGCTGCGCTCCTCGCTGCAAAGGCCGGAGGCTGGTGCGCTTTTAGCCTCCCAAACGACAAGTTTCTTCTTTGGCTCTTCATAGGTTCGCCCGTTTGTAGGTTCACATCCGAAGAACCAATACCCCGTTGGTTTTTGAAAATAATCCCCGCGAATACGCCTATTTTTATCTACAAACGACGGCTCTTTCAAGAAATTATTATGGAGATAATGCAGGGTGGAAAAAGGATTCTCTATAATTATCCTTATATCGCGCATCATACAATTCGCCACCAACTTGTAAAGTAATTTGTAGAAATGATTTCTATTATCGGCTCTCTCCAATATAGAGTCAAATTTTTCTTTCATTGATAAACTCTTATAATTTTGATTGTCGAGCCGAAAATAACATGGATTTACACTTCCTGTAAAATAGATGCACGGAAAAAACGCAAGCACTAAATCATCGCAACTGATTGAATCCCATACGCTTGCCACCCACCCCAAGGTACGCCTTTTCAATCTCAGCGAAAAGGTCAATGATGTGGTCGGTCTGGCCAAAGTTGTTCTGAATGTCGTAGTCCTCGGCAGGGATGCCCAACTTGATAAACTCGTTCTTGAACGTGCCCGATTGCTCAAACAAGCAATGGACTTTCCCTTTGATTTCCATCATACAAGAAATATCTTTTTACCTGTTTCCCGTTCGGCAGCTTGACGAACTCGGACTTGACCTCCACCCCGTCCGCCTTGATGTCAGCAATCCGCGCCGCAAGGCGGGCAGAACCGAACATGTAAAGAGCCTGCACCGAGGTGAGGGAGTTTCCCGCCTTCAGATGGGCGAGAATCAGAGCCTTCTGAGACGCGCTCGACCGCTCGTTCAAATTCACATTCTCTTTCATATCTTCGAAATCGTTATGTCGTAATCGGATGGATACCTGACAAGGCAGTCGGCGTAGAACGACCGCGCCCGGTCCTGCTCACGGAAATACCTTATGTCCACAAACCGCGCATGGTAGTAGACCGTCACCACCCAGCTCATCGGTGAAGGGCCTTTATGTTGTCCAACACCCAGGAACCGGTCATCCAAGCGAGGGGAAGGAAGACTATCCATCCCGCTTTCCCGGCGAAAAAGAGCCTGATGCACTCTATCGAGAACACGGCTGCGAGGATGGCGGCAAGGACCGCCTCCCCTATCAAATCGAACTTGTCCATCGTTATGTTGTGTTTGGTTTTGCCGAGAAAAAGCAGGAGGACATCCGGCGATCCCCCTGCCAGCCAATGAAAAACAATCGAAAAACTGAATCTGCGGTATTACGTGTAGCTGCCGGACTGACGCATCGCTGCGGCTTGGCGGACGGGAAAGCGGTCGGGCCGTCCCGCCCGGATGCTCCGCCGGGCATGGTCGCGGAGCAGATGCTGAAAGAATGAAGTAACCACCTCCTGTCTGTTGAATAAAACATCACAATATGGCAATGTCTGCCCGCATGAACCTCACGGCTCACGGATGGCGGAGAAGGGAGGAATCGGACCTCCTAATGTCCTATGGGTTGTCGCTGCCTATCCATTTAGCAGCCTATCTTCTCCGGGTTGCTCCCGGTTGCCTGTCCGGGAGCGGTAATATGTAAACTAAAACCAACATGTTAATCACCCACCTCACGGCGGTAACGTGGAGACCTGCGGAGGGTTCGAACCTCCATTTCCCCGTGCTTGGTACGAAATCTGGAAAGCGGGTCGTCTTGCCGATTCAGACGAGCAGGTCTTGCCGTTGACTGATAATAATAAAACGGGACTCTCACCCGACACGTGCCTTTTCACGCGGCTATGTGGTTGAACATGGTGTTTTCAGGAATCCGTCCAGTTCCGACTTTGCGATGCGGTTCTGGAGTCCGATGAGCCGCGGATGCAGTTTCCCGCACTTGGCCCACCGTGAGATGGTCTGGCGCGTCCTGCCGATGTACTCTCCCGCCTCCTGGTAGGTGAACCAGGTGTCGTGCCGGGGTTTCTCGGCATTGTCGTTGAACCTTCGCAGTTCTGCGGTGAGGGCGCGGATGAGGTCTCGGTCGCTGCCGGATAGTTCTATGGTTTCCATCGCTATCGCCTTGTCGCGGATATGACCGCTCGGTTTTCATTGAAGAACACGTTGACCTTGTACTGCATCTCGCAGTTGGGGTCGGAATTGAGTTTGGACGCAGCCACCCTCAAGGACATCCCGCACGAAGGAGTCGGCAGGTCGATGATTGCGGTTTCGCCCGATCGCAGGTCTCGGAGAACCTTGCCCCAAGCCCGTTTGGAGATATTCTCCTCTCTGCTCACTTTTTCCATCTGATAATCTTGTTTGCTCCCATCCCCATGCTTTCTCATGCACCACTTTGGACAAGGTGCCATCGGTCGGGTTAGAGCCTCACTCCGCTATCCTATGTAGGGTTTCATGCAATCTCGCATCGGGTTCTCTTGGGCAGCCAACTTTGTGAGTATATGTCCCATGACCGAACCATACTTATTTGCCATTCCCCTGCCGTGCTTTCAGGCCGGATAGCCAAAGTCCCAACCACCAGAACAAAATCGAAAGGTCTTGTCAGCGGTCCGGCACCCTCTTTCCTGGATTGCTCCCGTCAGCCTGGGCGAGCCTACTGGATGCCGTATTGGCGAAAATTCGATAATTACCACTTTAATTTGGTAAATTGGCGAAGACTTACTACTTTTGTAGTGGAAACCTCATAACATCAATAAATTGAATGCTATTCGTGGAGTAGCAAGCCTCCGCTTTATCTCATTCACCGAGGGCAAAGTTCGGGAAAAAACACTAATTATCCAAATTTTTTTGGAGAAATTTCACGAAAAGTTTTCAATTTTATTTTAACGCATTGAAAACTAATGGATTATGGACACGAACATCCAAGACCGAATTCAGTCCATCATTGATTTGCGATTTAACGGTGTCGCAAAACAATTCGGAGAGTATATCGGAAGGAACATGAACACCTTCAAAGACATCGTTTCCGGGAAGAGAACCGCTCCGAGTTATTCCCTCATTTATGACATCCTCACAAGCGATTTGGGGATAAATCCCGAGTGGTTGTTGCTCGGAGAAGGGCCGATGTATAAAGAAAAAAGGACGGAACGACCTCCAGTCCAATTCCAAAGTCAGACCAACAACGTTTTTATCACGAATTGGTCTGACCTGAAAGATGTCGTTATCGCTGCTATAAAAGAATCAAAGAATTAGCCTATTTGAAGAACGGATTGTCCTTCATCCGCACGGCATTCTCCTCCTTCGTCACGCGGAGGTACTGCTCCAACGTCTGCTCGTTCGACCAACCACCAATGAGCATTATCTCACGCATACTCGCACCCGCCAACCGCAGCAGGGTAGCACCCGTCCGTCTCGCCGTATGAGAGGTCACAAGACGCCACTTCTCCACCCGCTCCGTACCCTCCTTCCCGCGATGCTCCACCACCGAGCAGATGCCCGCCTCCCTGCACACCACCTTGATGTAGCGGTTGAACTTCTGGATGACCATCGCAGGAGCGACACCCCCGTTCCTGTCCAACACCTCACGCACCCTCGGAGCAACAGGAACGTACACGGGGGCCTTCGTCTTCTGATGGATGAAGTGTATCACCCCATCGTGGATAATCTCGTCAGAAAGCCGGGAATAGTCCGAAAAACGGGCCGCCGTGTACACTCCGAGGATGAAAAGATCCCGCGCCTTCGCACGGTACACACCCTTCGGCCTGTACGACCACAAGAGGTCGACCTCCTCCCGCGTCAGGTAGACAGCATCGGGATACTCCTTCCGCACCTTCCAGTCCTTGTACTCAAGGCGGGAATGATACCGCAGTTTCCTCCCCTCCTCCATCACGGACTTCAACTGACCGACCGTCTTCCGCCTGTAATTGACCGAGAAACCGCTCTCGTCCATCTTCAGCCCCAACTTGAAATAGAAGGAATCGTCCACATCGTCCCACGCGACGCCCTCGCCGATGAACTTGCGGATGTTGTTCACGAAGAGCTTGCGCTGCCTCACGGACGAGCCGCCCCTGGGCCACCACTCCTCCAGGTACTCCGAGAAGGTCGGGATTCCCTTCTCCGGCACCGGCCCCACGTACTCCTCGCCCCGGCAGATGCACCTCGCCTTCTCCAGAGCCACGGCAATCTCCTCCGGCGAAGAGATGTCGGTCAGCTCCTCGGTCAGCAGGGCACGGGCCTTGCGAAGCCTCACGTTGACCCGCTCGTCCCTCGTCCGGCCCTTCACGAAATCTCGCGGCAGGACGGAAATACCAAGATTCTTCTTATATTTGCGGTTGCGATGGGAAACGATTGCTATCAGAGGCGAATCCTTCTGCTTGGATGCCGGAACACCCTTCTGGGGGCTTTTCAGGTAGATGTCGAATGTCATGGCGGAGATGGGTTCAATTCAGTCAGCCACAAATATAGGAAAATCGTTCCCCAATCGCAAAAAAGGGGAACGATTTTGATAAAATAGTGTAATATTTATGTAAAATGCCGTTAACTTGTGTTAATAACAAATGCCGTCCAAATCATTGATAATCATAGTTATTACGTTGATTACAAGATGGTTAGATAATACCACCCTTCATTATCCCTATGCTCCACCGGGAAGGCCGTAGACATCGTTCTATGGCCGTTTTTCGTAAAAAAGGGGAACGAAAAGGGGAACGGTGCCGCCGAAGTAGCGATCCGTTCCCCGCGTGGAAAGGTTGGGTTGGGTTTCAGTCCTCTGCCGATTCCACCTTCAACTGGTAGATGTCGGCATCGTATTTGTCCGCGAGATATTCGGCGAAGTTGTTCATCTCCTTCTTCATCTCGTACTTGGTTATGTCCATGTCGTCAAAGACGAAGGTCACCTTGCATTCCATTATCTCTTTCTGATTAAGTCGAACTTGAGTCTTCCTCCGGCATACCATCCGTGTTCATCAAGCGAGGATGCGCGGTATCCGATTTCCGGGACGAATCTCCATCGGTTGCGCCCAAATTCAGCCTGTACGCCCACTTTGGCATCGTAGTAGTCCAATCCCACCTCTTGGCTGACAAAAGGGCTTACGGCCCACTTGTAGGGCTTGTAGGAGGTAACGTTCCTTGTCGTCTCGATGGTGACCGTCTCCCGGTATACTTTCAACGTGTCGAGGGACGGATGGTAGCCGGTCACGACCGCGTAGTAGACCGAGTCCTCCTGGTAGACCCTTCTCTCGATCGGGATGTCCACAAGGACGGAATCCCTCACGATGGTGGTGTCGTGCACCGGCAGATACTCCGTGACGGTCTTCCACCTCTCCACCTCGACCGGGACAAGACTGTCCCTCACGATGGTGTCGTAGACGAAAGTCGTGTCCGTCCGCTCGGTGAACTCCGGCCTTCTTGCGCGTTCCAACTCATAGCCGAACTTCCAACCGAGCCAGAACATCAAAGCGCAGACAACGAATGATACTATCTTCTTCTCCATTGCGCGTAGTGTTTACGGATGTAGATGTAACTGTAATCGCCCTCATTCGCCTTCGCCTCCCGCTCGAAGGAAATCCCTTCGTAGGCGGTCGAGGTATGGAAGACGAGCCGGAAGAGCCATTCAAGGCCGTAGATGACGTAGAACCCGACATAGGCAAGTTCCTTCATCTGCGCGGTGTGGATGGCTTCGTGATTGAGGATTCGCGCCTGCGTCCTCTGGTCTTTCTTGTCCCACCTTCCCTTGCGGACGAAGACCACCCCGAACAGGTTGACGGCAATGTAGCCGGGAAACGGGATTATGTTGCTCTGGATGACCTTCATCGTATCTCTATGGTTATCTTCTCACCTCTCTTGTAGGCCGCGTCCATCATCCGATAGAGCGCCTTAAAGGTATCCCGGCTGCTGGTTAGCTGGCCTTTCTTGGTGTTCTTACCGACCAGGATGCAGCCGAGTGTATCCAGCGCTGTGTTGCCGGGATGGATCAGGATGCCGTCGAAGCCGGGCACATTCATCAGCCGCGGCATCCTGCCGCCGCAGAGCTGCTTGTACCAGGTGACGGCGCCGTACTTCGGAGAGACAATGTCCATCCGCACGTTGTATGTTCCGCTTGGAATGGCGGTTTCCGCAAAGATTTTTTTAGACTTGATGACGGACAATGGGTCGGATTGCTTCAGACCCCTGTCCCGGTCTTCAAGTGCTTCGTAGAACCGCTTTCCGTTCACGAAAAGCCGTGAGATAGTGTACGTGGGTTGCTTCCACGCCCTGTCAATCATCAGTTTCATCGCTCTTCCTTTTTCCGGCTCACGAACTGACCCGTCTTCTTGTCGCGGATGGCCTTCTTGGCGTTGATGCCGAGGGCACGGTTGATCTCGACAATCTGCTTCTGCATCGCGGACATCGCCTCCTGATGCTCCGCACGTTCCTGCGCGAGTTGGTTGCGGAGTCCGCGAACCTCGTCCTCCAATTCCTTGATTCGGTGGTTCTGCTGCTCGATGAGCGGTTTGTAGACATCCTCCACGGTGCGGTGGATGTTCTCAATCTCATCGCGCTTGACCTCCGCCGTTCCCTTGCGCTTGTTGATCCTCCAGTTGAAGAACTGGGTGATGCCTCCACCGCCAAGAGCGGTAAGCACGTATCCGATGATTTCTCCTGTTTCCATGATTTAGGTTATCCAATAAGAAAAATGAACAACAAGGATAACCCACTTCCTTTGTAACAAAGATATGAAATTGACTTGTAAGAAAGAAAAAAAATTTATCTTTGCAGTCGGGAGCAACCTCGGCGTAGCTAACCGAGGCCAAAGGTGTCAAGTGGCCCCGCTCCCCTTTTTTATTTTTCACTTGAGCAACATAAATACACTTGATTATGTCAGCATTTTCTTTCGCTGTGCCCTACACGGCACAACAAGTCCTGCCGATGGCGGACTTCCGTTCCTACCTGGAACACTCGCTACGCGATCCGTTCACCCTTGACCTGAAGGACTGCACCCTCATGGAAGTGATTCGTTCGGCTATCAAATCCAAATCGCGTCTCCACCCAAAGTACCAATCCTCACTCGGAGGGCTGATTCACAATCTCGGCATCCTTGAGCGGGAATACCGTGTCGAACTACGACCCATCCAGATTACCGATGTCTTCTGGAGTTATTTCATCCCGTTCTGCCAAGACAGAGGCTTGAAGACATCCACGGTCAACACGATGTGTTGCCAACTGCGCTCCATCCTGAACTGGGCGGTCAAGTACAATGCGACCGTCTCCCCTACCTACTCCGATTTCGAAGTGCGGAGAACCCGGAACCAGGAGATTGCCCTGACCGCAGACGAAGTGTCGCGGATCGCATACTTTGACATAGACCGCTTCTATGCGGGCCGGAGGGCCGACTTCCGTCAGACGATGCACAGAGTCCGCGATATGTTCGTCCTGTCGGTGCAGTTGTACCAACGCCATTCCGACATGGTTCGGATAGAGCCTTCTTGCTTTGACCGCAATATCTTCCGCATCACCCAACAAAAGACAGGAAGCCTTGCTGTAGTAGACATCAATCGCTATTCCTGCGATTCCAAGACCGCATATCGGATTTTGGAGAAGTATGGATATGAAGCCCCGTACAAAGGCGACATAGGCAATTACAACCATTATCTCCACCGGCTGATGAAGGACATAGGCTTCAATGAGGAGGTCCGCCTGGAAGAACGATATAATGGCAAGTTGGTTGTGGAGAATGTGCCGAAGTGGAAGTGCATAGCGTCACACACGGCGAGGCGGACGGCTATCACCATCGCAGTCTTGCGTGGCCATAACATCCATGCGATCAAGAGGTGCAGCGGCCATTCGGACTTGCGCGTCCTGGAACGGTATATAAGGGACGAATAAAGAAAGGGACGGCTTCTGACCGTCCCTTCTTCGTATCTACGAACTTACTCAGTTAGGGGTTGAATTATATCTGCGTGGGCGAATATTGGAACTGCGTTGCGTTCGTCCCGACAAACGGGACATCCACGAAGAGGTCAAGATTATCGTGAACGAACTTGCTGATAATCCCGCAATAGTCCTGTGCGACCTGCCTGTAACCGATTGCCGTGAGGTGTCCCCGGTTGAAGGCGAGTTTATCGTTGGAGTGGGAATAGACCGCCATATCCAAGAGGAAACAATCGGAACGGCCCGCCACCACCTCCCGGATTGCCTCGTTCAGCACATCAAGGGAAACCCCGTCCGTGTTTTTGAGATAGGACTTTGACGGGAATTGCGTGGCAACGAATACCTTTATCTTGTTCTTCAAGACACCGCCATCGTTGTAGGAGTTCTGCGAAATAACGAGGTCAATGATGTCCCCAAGTGTGGACTTGAAGGTTTCGATGTCCGCATCTTCATCATCTGCCCAAGTGAGCCAATTGTTCACACCGATTTGAATGATACAGGCATCGTGACCGGAAAGGTCATCGTCCGAAAAATCAGCAAGCCATTGTTGCGCAGTATAGCCGGAATGAGCCGCATTGGTTGTGTCAATCCCCGCCATCTTCTTGATAAAGGACGGGATGTTGTAAAGCGGTTCTTTTGTCGTTATGTACGGACTGCCCGTTGCCACATTCTCCGCACCATACATCAGCGAATCACCAACGCAAAGGAGTTTGTTGAACACGGATATTTCATTTCCCGTGTAGTCGCACGGATTCGTGCCGAATTCCCTTTCCGTGAAGATTTCTTTCGGAAGTACAAAGGACTTGAACTCGTTCGGCTGGGTGTTCTCGCTGTCCGCAGCACACCAACACGAATCAACGGGATAAACCCCGTAGGCATTTGGTGCGGTGTTGGATATGGTGAAACGAGCATATTTCGCATTGACGGGCGGAGTGACGGGATTCGGCAACCTGTCCTCGGTTGAATATCCCCGGATAAATGCCTTCTTTTCATCGTAGAACGCAGCATAGAAATCAGCAAGTTTAAACCAAGTGTATTTCTTCGTTGCGTCAATGTCGCACCAATCAGTCGCCACCCACTGCGGCTGTGCCGGGACAGGTGTCAGGTTTCCGTCCGTTGCACTGATATATGCCCCCACCGTAAGCCGTGTACGGTCAATGATATTGCCCGCATCCAGGAGTTCCACATCGTTCAATTCCTCTGCGGAAATGTCAATCGGAAGGACGATGTTGTCCTTCGTTGTGTATTTGTTCGTGGTGTCCGCAAGCGGATTCAAACTGAAAACGATGCTTTGGTATGTCGCAACCTGCCCCGTGAAACGGATGAAGGCGGCATTTGCCGGGGCGGTTATCTGCGTCATATAACCGCTTGTCGAATTGTCCCCGGAGATGTATGTCTTATCCTCGTCATAGAATGCGTAATACTTTGCGAGGACTTTCCCGCCGATATAGTAGGTTTTGTTCTGCTCTACGGGGATGAAGGGACTTGCGACAAGTCCCGTGTTGTTCAGTTCGTAACCGCCACCACCATCGATGTAGGCGTCCACAAGCGCATCGGAATACACAAATAGGTTGAATTGTTCATCCAACTTTATGAAATCAATGCGTGTCCCCCTTATCGTATCCGTGTTCATCGTACCGACCACCGAAAAAGGGGCGGTTATCTTCACGGATGCGGAAGTGTAAGCATCATTGTTGTAGAATGTGATAGATTTAACATTCTTTGCCGCCGTGATGGTTGCGGTTGCCCCGATTGAAGTAAGCGGGGAGGATGTAAAATCCACAAGGGTATCGTCCACATACTTGACACGGACACGGATGCCGGAAGAAGGCGTTACGCCATCGGCAATCAATTTGACGGAGATGGTGCAACCCCTCGGAATAGATATGGGGTGTTCAAACGAACGGGCGGTCCACGAAACATCCTCTTTTAACACAATCGGACCTCCGATTTTCGTGTTCGTTGCCGTTTCAAGGTCGGTTATATCCTCATCCACATTTTGGCCTAATTGAGTGACTTTCCCGTCCAGCACCTTGCCCTGATAGGCACTCAACGCGGCTGTGGCGTCATCGGAATTCAAATTGTTCACAACCTCCAACTCTCCCGCCGCACCCGTGTAACCGCTATTGCCGGTCTCGCCCTTGATGCCGTTGAACTCGAAACTGAACTGATTGTTCTGGAATGACGCACTCCCGGACGGAGTGCCCGTGGTGTTGTTGACCGTGACGTTCACGGTCTGATCAATGGTCACATCATTGATGGCCTCCTCCGTGACCGAGACCATCTCAAGCAACCTGTCCTGCATCACCTGACCGGTGATCAACTCCTCACCGTTCTCATAAATGGTGTCGGCGATGTTCTGCTTTACCTGCTCAAAATCCGCTGCCATAATTCTCCTATTTCTTATGGCAAGAGGGTTATCCTGCCATGTCTTTCATAACATAGTAAGGATAACCCTCTTCCTTTCACTAACAAATATATTCAACTATACAATCATTCACAAAAAATCTTTTCCGCTAAATGACTACATCACCGTAGTCCTCCACCTGATTGTAAATCACCGCGAAGTCCCCGTCACTCTGGGCATACACCCAATAAGTCTTCGCAGACGTCTTCGGGAACTGCGGAGTAATCACGCCAGTCCTTGTCACCCTCCCGTTCGCGGGAACGGTCACCGTCATCGCAGCAGACGCACCCTCCCGCTGGCCGCTCTGAGGGTCCTGGTCCGGCACATCCGCATCCGTGGAATACAAGTACACCACAATGTTCGACACCGTCCTGTCCATCGTCTGGTTCGACTGCACGACCAACTCCCACGACACCTGCGTACCCAACGAATCGTTCCAATACGCATTGACGTACATCTCGATGATGGAACCGGGTGTCCTGATGGTGACCGTCTGCGGAACGGTCACGTCAAACGATGCGTACTGACCCTCCCCGATCGTGCTATCCATCGTCATCTGCGTGGACGACAGGAAAGGAATCACCGACCATTGGCCGACAAGGTTGTTCGCCCCCTCAATCCTGATGGTGGCGGCGCCCGTCCCCAACACCGCCGTGGACGTCAAGGCCAGCCACCGCGTACTGCGGTACAACACCACGCCGAGGTAGTGCTGTGACAGCGGGATGTTGTTGACGGAGATGTCCGCCAGGGAGAGGTTGTCGCTGTCGACACTATTGAGGTCGTAGGCGAACTCGATGACACCCTGCGTTGACATCCAGATGTCGGTCGATGCCAACGTGTCGGCCACCGGCTTTATGGCATCACTCTTATATTGTATCAAATCGAATGCCCGAAATCTTGAAGTCGGATAGACATACGTCCACCCCAACTGTCCGTGCAGCAACTTGTACAGGAACGTGACCGAATTGGTCATCGAGCCGAAATCCGTGAACGACTGGATGTTCAGGCCGCACTTGCCATCATCCCCCTTCCACCAGACCGAGTCGTCCTTCCACCGCCACGCGGAAGGGTCGGAAGACGTCCTGTCTAACTGCGTCACCGTATTCCAGTCGGAATAGACAACCGACTTGTACTTCGCCCACTTGTTGAGAAGACCGTCTTGGGCGGCAGAGAGGATATTGCCGCCCAAGTCCATCTTGCCGCTCCCCGTGGCACCCTGCAAGGAGCCGCGAGGGGCATTGACTATCGGTGCGTAGGACGTTGCCATAGGCTATCCCTCCAACTTCTTTACCCGCTCGGACAACTGCTGCACCGCACGGACAAGGTAAGGGATGACCATCGCGTAGTTCACCGAGAGCATCTTCTCCCCGCTCACCGCCTCCGGCAGCACACCCTTCATCTCCTGCGCCACGAATCCGTAGGAATGGTCACCGTTGGACTTCCAGTCGAACTCCACGGGATTGAGCCGGGAAAGCACTCCGAGCGCGTCCTGCAACGGGACGATGTTCTCCTTCAGCCGCACATCGGAGGTCTGGTTGAAGGCCGTCGCATACATCGCTCCGCTTGCACGGACATCGCCCGTGACATCCGCACCCGCATCGACCGACAACTCGCCGTCCACGTTGAAGTCCGAGTCAACCCCCATAACGCCGCTCGAATTCGTGAACTTGCCGCTCCCCAACTGCAAGTAAGACCCCGTCCCGCTGATGACCACGTTGTTCTGGAACTGCGTGGACGCGGAAAAGGTCTTTGCCCCCGTGATGGTCTGGACGGTGTCGGTCAGGACGGCAGAGCCGCTGCCCGCAGACGCGACACCTCCGGCGCCGCTGTATCCGTCCGTGTACATGTTGCCATGGATGCGGATGGCATCGGCGTTCTGGTCGTACTCGATGTAGGTCTCCGTATTGCCGGAGTTGCCGAAGTAGAGCCGCTGCACCGTGGTGTCGCCCGTCAGGGTCTTGTCACCCGCCAGGGTCTGCGCCCCGGTCGTGACCACGCCGCTCTGCGTGCCGCTTGCGGACGGGATGGTGGCCGTGTCGCTGCCGCCGTCCGTGGTTACCTCGATGACCGGCCCTGCGGTCGTGCCGTTCCTGTAAGAGACCGTTGGAGTGACGAACCTCAACTGGTCGTAAATCTGCTGCGCGGTGACGTCTCCCGTATACCCCGCGACCGAGGATACCGCACCGCCACCGCCGCCGGAGCCGGACGACCACGGCACATTGACATAGGCAAGGCCGTCCGAGTTGATCTCAAGGCCGTAGTACCTGCCGGAGACGGACGTGCCCGTGCTTATCGAGGAAGAGGATACATCCGTGGAACGGACCGCCGCAGGCTTGACACCGCCGATGGCCGATGCGGTCGCCCTCTTCAGGGAGATGGTCGAGCCGTAGATGTCAATGCCGGTACCCGCCGAGTAACTCCCGCCGCCTCCGCCTCCCCCGGCGTTGTTGTAAATCTCCTTCGCGGTCGCAGCCGTGATGGTCATCGTGTTGTCAAGGTTGGTCGCGGAAAGTAACTCCGCAAGGGAGGTCACCACCTTGACGTTTCCGGCGATCTTGCCCGTCGGCTTTGTCTTGTTGGTCATCCTCCACGCAGAGCCGTCATAAACGAACTCAAGAATCTCATACTGGCCCCACGCGAAATCGAACCCGTCACCGTTGTAGGCGGTCATGTAGGCCTGCTTCGCACCCGTCGACGAGACGTTCAGGGTGATGTTCGTGGCCGTGTTGGAAGAGGTGCAGAGCACGACCAACTGCGTCCCCTGCACAAGGTCGTCCGCCGTGAATCCGGCTGCGTTCACGACCTTGTCGGCCGTGCCCTTCGCCGTGTTCAGGGTGCCGATGAACGTGCCACGCGCCACGGTCGTCTCACCGCCTCCGCCTCCGCCGCCGGGGTCGAAGTTGTTGAACGCGGTCTCCATCTCGTTGACCATCTCCAGCAATCGGTCTTGCAGGAGCTGGCCGGTAATGAGCTGCGCCCCGTTCTGACGGATGGACGCAACTATATCGCTTCGTAATTGGGTAAAGTCAACTGCCATACCTTTCGTTTAGTTATATGGCAGAGGAAAGAGGTCTGCCATGATGTAGCCTTGCTTTGGGAATCACCCTCTTTCCCGTTATTCCAAAGATAAGAAAAATCCGTCAATTCATCTGCTGAATCGTCAGCGCGAACGCGACGTCCTCGAATCCGACCGCGATGAACGCGTCCCGCATCGCCCCGGTCGTGTTCGCGTCGATGTCCACCCGCAGGGTACGCACGTCCACCTTCGTGATGTGCAGCCATCCCGCCGAGGCGCTCACCCGGTCGTACATCGGATAGACCGTCACCGTGATTGTGTTCGCTGACGCCACGACAAGCGCACGGTCGTAGTTGAACTGACGGGCACCCGTGACGTGCACCTTAAGCTGGCGGCTCTCGATACTGAGCGCCTGCGCCCGCTGGATGACCACCGTGTTTGTCTGGAACTCGCAGGTCACCGCCGCGAGGTAGCCCTGCGGCTGCCACTCCGGGGTCATCAGGAACTTGTCGCACAGGTAGACCCGCCCCAACGTGTCGGTCACCATCACCATGTCGGAAAGACCCACGATGCGCAGGGCATCGCAGACCTCCTCCGTGGCGAGGAACGAGAAACGGTAGGTCTTCTCGGAGGTCTGTCGCGTGGCGAAGAAGAAACCCTCCCTCTCCTCGCCCTCCTCCTCGAAGGTGTACTCCGGCATCGCCACCTCGGCATAGAGGTACATGAAGTTTATGTAGTCCACACCCTGGTAGAGCATCTTGCCGCCCTGGTAGGTGATGTCCGTGTTGGAGTACCAGTCGATGCGGAGGTAATCCGTCAGGTCAAGGACGAGGGTCATCACCTCGGAATAGAAGGTCTGGGGAAGACCGTCCACGATGCAACTTATCTCAAGGTAGAACCGCCCTTCCGTGCGGTCGCGCGGGCTGTCCTCCTGCCCGCCATCGCCCTCATCGCCCGTGAGGTAGGAATCGTCGTAGTCGAAGTTGAAGTCGCCGCCGATGACCTGGCTCCATTGCAGGTCGGTGTTCGCAGGGAAGACGATGTTCGTCATGTTGTCGTAGGGGATGACCGTCAGCCCAGCCCTCGACATCAGCACCGAAATCTCCGCGCTCGCCCCCGTATTGAGGTTGTAGATGCGGACCGAGTCGACCTGCACGTTCGCGGAACGGACGGGTATCTGGAAAGGCAGGAGCCGGTCACGGTGGGCGATGAGCGGCCATACCCTGTCGTATGCGTAGAACTTACGGAATCCCTGCTCTTCGATGGTCTCATACCACGGCAAGGGGGAGAGGTTGCTGTTCCTATTCATCTTCTGTCGGTAGTTTTAATTCGGCCTTCGCCGAGGTGGAAAAGAGGTTGTATTCAATGGAGGTTATCTCACCGTAGCCGATGCCTGTCTGGACGAGGTCGTAGTCGTTCAGCGCCCCCGTGCAGGGGAACGTGACGGTCTGCGTCCTCGCACGGACGGTGTCGTGGCAGGTCATCGCGTAGCCGCCCTGGTAGACGGCCTGCGGGGCGCTCATATCGTAACCGAAGTAATGGCTCTCCAGATACTCGAAGGACATGTAGCCGTTCTGCAAGACATAGTAGCCGTCGATGAGGTCGCCCGTGATGAAAGGCACCCCGTACACGCCGTCGACCGGCGCCGCATCCAAGACGACCCATCCCTCGTCACCCGTGCCGGACGCGCCGGAGATGAGCCAGTCCACATCGGAGTAGAAATTGGCGATGCTCACCTTCTCTATCTGACCCTTCGTCACGTAGCCGGAGCGGTACTGGATCGGAAGTCCGTTGAACGGTGCCGACTGGCTCGATGCGAAACTCAGTTCTGTCCGCTCCGGCAACTCCGTCTTGGCGAATCCGTACTTGTCCTGCCCGAACGACCACGGCTTGAGGTTGCGCGGATGGTAGACCGACGTCAGGTCGACCGCAGCCTCCCTGTCCGCCTTCGTGTACGACCCTCCGTACATGTACCACGATACGTGCTCGATGTGCAGATGCCCCTCGGCGTCGATGTGCCAGTAGGCGTGGAAGCAGTCGCGCAGCATGTCGAATATCTGCCGCAGGGTTATCTTTCCGGTCTGCGCGGCATTCTGATAGTAGGTCTTCTTGACGTTAGAGAGCTGGGCGATGAAGAGCTTGCGCCCCGACCGCAGAGGACTCCCGTTATTGAGGAAGAGCGAGTCCGCCAGGGAGAAGGTGACCGGCAGGCCGCTGTCCCCCGTTATCTCGTCCAGGAGGACGTTTATCGCCGCTTCGAGCGGATAGGCGTCATTGAGGGTGTAGGACTCCGAGAGGGTCGGAGAGGACGATCCGTCCGCACGGAGATTGGACACCCACAGGCTGAACGGCTTCCAGAGCGACCGCGAGATGGGGATGTAGTCGTCACCCGGACTGACGAAGTAGTTGCCGAACGAGTCCTGACCCCACTCCGTAGGGTCTCTCCGGGTCGCGGCGGAGATGACGAAGTCCCCTTCTACCGATCCTCCGAGGGGATTGACCCACGTGTAGTTCAGGTTGGCCGGGATGATGTCGTCGGCGGGTATCTTCGTCCACGCGCCAGTCACCTGCTGGCCCGATATGACCCGCGAATAGATGCACGACTCTCCGAGCGACCGCGCGGAGGTCTCCGGGAATCCGAGACGGATTATCTTGAACGATGCGTATCCCTGCCGGTCGTAATAGAACGTGCTGCCGGACTGACCGATAGACCTCGCCTTCGAACCCGGAACCTCCGTGGCGACATCGTAGTAGTAGAGAGCCGCCGCGAGGTAGTAGGTGAAAGTAGACCCGTTCGACTCCCGCTCGACCCACAAGCGGAGTCGCAGCGACTGGCCGGAGCCGTCGAAGACAAGCGGGTCGTCGCCGTAGGAGAGCGACTCCCATTTCTCCCCGACATAGACGTCGTTGTAGTTACCGTATGCGTAAGCGCTGTTGATGCGGTAAGCGAAACGGGACGCGACTTTTGCGAACTTGTAGTCGTCGACGAGCATGCTCTCGGTCACCTCGGAGTAGGCGACCTGGATGTCCTGCTCCCACGATGTCGTTCCGACGAAGTTGGTCAGCACCCTGTCACCCACACCGTCCGATGTCGCATAGACCTGGAGGATGTTGCGCTTGTGCATGGTCAGCTTTTCGCTCGCGGGTGCGAGCCGGACGAGGTCGTACTCCTTCTCCATCCCGTCAAGGACGGCCTTGTAGTAGTCGTATGGAGCCGGAGTCACCCTGCACGTATGCTTGTCCGCGTCGAACTCGCAGTCGGTCTTCCAGAACACCCCGTTCCAGACGAACTCCCCGCAGGTGAACGTCAGGATGAACTTGGTGTCGAACGGCTGCGCAACGATCCACGCGAAGTCATCGCCCTGGAAGACAAAGTCCTCGCCCAGTTCGGTGCGCCTGAACCGCTCACCGGTCTGCAACTTGGATTGCAGGGTGATGCCTGCGGAGAAGTTCGGGTAGCAGACCCGCCCGTTCACCGTCACACTTGTCTCTATCATGATACGATCCTCCTCGTTATGTTCTTGTACCGTGTGATTCTCGTCCCTCCGACCACGGTCTCCGACCGCTCACCGCCCTTGCGGATGGCCTTTATGTCGGAAGAGATGGTGGAAAGGTATGGAGAGTCGAAGGTATTGTTCATGTTCATCGTGAACTCCCCATCGCCGCCGGAGAAGGCGCCCATGTACTTCTCCACAAACTCTCCCTTGTTGATGGAGTCGATGATTTCCGCGACCATCGGGTAGCCGTACCTGCCGGTCTGCCGTGCGTTGATGACCGCCACGGTCTCTCCGCGTTCGATGCGGCGGGGTCTTCCGTCCGGCATGTGGCCGAAGTCGACATCGTGGCCGGATGCGTGTGTGCCACCGTAGCCGATGTACTCAGTACCGCCCTCTCCGTACTGTTGCGCTGCCATCTGGCGGGCCTGTATCTTCGCAGCGGCAAAGGATGCAAACATCGCTGCGATGGCTGCCACGGCGAGGGCCTGACCGACAATCGGTATGGCGGAGAAGTTCTTCAGGATCTGCGCCGCAGCCGTAGCCATCGAGGACACCTGCGTCATCGAGTCGACCCGTTCCTTCATCCGTGCGTAGCGCTCCTCCTCGGCCTGCGCCTCGGCGAGTTGCTGCCTGCGCAGGGATAGTTCCTTGCGGGCGAACTCCACGTTGTTGGCGTATCCGTTTTCATAGGCGTTCAGTTCGGCATCGTAGACCTTCTCGGCGGCCTTTACCTGCGCCTCCGCAGCTTCGACGGCAGCCTTCGCCTGTTCGTGGTAGAGGTCGATGATTTCCTCGATGTTGTTGGCGGTCAGTTTGAGCGCACGTTCAAGGTTGCGGAGGAACTTGTTGAAGTCCTTTCCGAAGAACTTCTCAAGGATGCCGCCGCCCTCCTGCTCCTCGTTCACCGTCTTGAGCAGACCGCGCAGGGTCTCCCGGACAATCTCGATGCGTATGGCCGCTTCCTTGCTCCCGTCGTTGAACGCCTCCATGCTCGCCAGCATCGCAGTCCAGTATTGAATCTCGTTCTGGGTCTGCTGTCGGTCAAGCGCGTCTCCCTCAAGGTCGTTCTCTGCCCGCTTGTTGGCAAGGTCAAGTTCGAGTTTCAGTTGGTTCTGCCGCTGCGAAACGAGTTGATCGATGCGCTTCTGCCGGATTTCAGCGAGTTTATCGTCCTTTTCGATTTCCTTCTGGATGATGGTGTCGTTCACGGCCTGAACGCCTTCCTCGGTGATGTTCCACTCGCGCTTGAGGTCATTGATGCG
>OCVV011349035.1_pt1 | contig 45182 bp, 32 predicted proteins | sample 1539721 | NCBI WGS metagenome assembly OCVV01 (sample SAMN02144230, study PRJEB22623) | gut metagenome | biome: sheep rumen | host: Ovis aries | place: New Zealand | reverse complement strand
CCACTCCGAGGAGTAATATGCAGGTGAGTAGGAAACGAGCAGGTATTAGGCAGGTAACGATACCGAGCCAATTCTCTCTCGTTAGTGTCTCTCCAGTCTGATTTGGACTACCATGTAGCCATTTAAACATAAATTTGTTTTTCATTGTGTTTGATTGTATTTAGTTAATAATTATTTTATTTTTTATCTAATCCCAATTGTTTAACTACTTCATATTCCTCCCATACAAGTGCGACTTGTTTTTTAGTTCGAAAAATAGTCGTTATTGCTAATACCAATACAATGCCAAATAAAACTGCAATTTTACAGCAAAATCCTTCCATAGACATAGATACGTATGCCATCCAACTCATGGGTATGGCTAAGTTGCGTAAAAGCACCAACTGCTTTTCTAACGTTAGAACAGCTGTTTGTGGATGATATATAATAGCCGTATTGTATGCCTCATAATATTTATCCATCATTTCATTTTCATCCATCTTTTTGGAATTAAGTAGTTTCTTAGTTTGCTCATGCAAGAAATGTCTTTGTTGATGATTGCAAATATATTTCTTAACCAACCGGGTATTTAAGACCCAGCGTAGTTTGCCCGTTAGGATATCTGTTATTTGGTGGTTAATGATACCTAATCCATAGGCAATGGCAAGCAACATGAAACCCGTCAAAAGGGATGTCTCTTTAATGAACAGACTTATTTGCGAACATCCGTTCAAGTGGATATCGAATAGTAAGATACATCCTATTGCTATCATGGCAAGGATGTCATACAAATTAAATTTCGATATTAATCGCTCCATATATCAGTTAATTTTAAACCGTTGTTGTATTCCGTTCCTACGCACGCGTGCAATATAATCGTATATGGTTTCATCATTGTAAAGTTGATGCCCGTCTTTATCTTTCATTTTCATCATTGCCAAGGTAATTAGCGAGAATTCGTTACGGATATTAGTCGCAAAAATCCCCTTATCGTCAGTGTTGATGGATACATTAATGATAGGGTCTGTGGGTTTAGCAACAATGGGTTTGAAGGTGAAGATTGGGTGTTTGTCGTAGCGCTCAAAACCTCCAATCATAATATTTGATGATGGACAGCACTCTATGGCAATACCTTTTTCTGCTATTTTACGAATCATCTCCTTCTGAATCAAGGGGATAATTTTAGCTATTTGTTCGGGGTACTTACCGATATATGCTTCATTACCTTTTGTTTTTACGGATTTAGATGTCATGTATTCCGATAAAATATCATTAGCTATTTTATCTTTCATCGCGCTATGAACCGATATGTCATCTACAATAGCAGAGTCTTTCCATAATTGTGAGGCAGTCGGTTCGTTGTGTTCATTACTACGCAGTAACATACTATGCCAATAATGAAGCATGTTAAACTCAGATGTATACTCAATATCCGCAAATAATGTTGATGCTGTATCTTGCAAATATAGTTCAAACGAACCGGGTAGCGCAATATCATATTGTTTTGCCTGATAGTATAGCCAAACGCAATTGTCTAACATGGCTTGTTTGGATATAAGTGTTTTGAAATGGCGTTTGCGGTAGTATTCTTGAGCGTCAATAGACAGCGCCAATGCATGCCCAATCCTGCTATGTAAGTCTAATTGAAGGAATAAAATCGCTTCGTCTATAGCGCGAAGTCCATCCACTAAATCATAAAAATCCTCTCCTACGTGGTATGTGCGTCCTATTGTTTTGAAGTAGGCCGCATAGCGGAACATATGCCCATAGACCTCAGGGCGGCAAAATAGTTCTGAACCTGCCACATCAATACCTACAATTTGCGGTTTAGACTCCAATATATTTTGGGCTTTATTCGCATTTTGTCGGTCAGCAATGGTTAGTATCTTTTCAAAACCATTTTTAATTTTTCTTCTATAGTCTGCATGACGTTCTACATTTTCTTTAGTGGTGTCATCTTTTACTTTTAAGAAATGTACTACAAATGAGAGTCTTTCGTTCACATCTTGAAGGACGATGTCTTCCGTAATAGGGCTTGCTTTATAGGATGCGTTTAATAATTTGAGTAAACAGCTTTGCTCATCAGGCACAATGCGCGTTTCTAAATAATCTTTGAGCGAGTCATTACCAATGGTCGATTGAACAATGATTCGATTAGACAGGCGCTTTAATATCGGGTGTATAGTCTTGTTCTTCTTGTTTTGAGTGATAGCAAAATTCTCAAATCCATGGAGAAGATTCGTCTCAATATAATCTCTGCGAATATTTGTCTTCAAAAGCAGATAGATATAGAAATATCCACCAAACATTCTTGCCTTTCTATTTCCACCAAACCAACTCATAAAAGCCTGATACATCAAATTGCGCTCGCCATGATAAATTATATCAATATTTTGAGCTTCATTAGCTATATTGGGTGAATTTGGTATAGCATAATCAAGGATGAAATCTTCATTTTTGGTATGTAAAGCACCTGCTACATGACAGAGAATCTTTCCTTCTAATGTAGCAGCATAGTTCTCTGCGAAATTCTCATCTTCCAAGATTTTTTTAAGAATATCTAAATTGGTGATAGAGATAGTATCATCGTTTAGCACAAAAATGCGGAATAGCATTTCGCGCAAGAATACAGCCGCTATGCATTTGCAACGCCGAGAATATAATTGTTCAATAGAAGAAGGATAGTAAGTGCTTTCTTGATAAGCCCCAAAATAATCGGTCTTGAATTTATTTTGAGTGCTATTCATCATACTTATCCAGTTCAAATGGAAAACATCAGCAGTAGCATTTAAATGATTATGCACATCAGCTAATCCTTCTTCTAAGATAGTATTCAGTCTCTCGTTATCATGCGGCAATATATCACCCCAAAGGAAGGTGGTGCGGGCAGGTGATTTGTCTAGCAGATTTGCATCGTATTCAGCCAGATATGCAAGTACTAAAGCGTCTTCTCCAATAATATGCGATATCTCACGCCACCTTAATAGTTGCTTAAACTGCACGCGGGGCTTATTGTATCTATCAATTAAGAGCATTTGGGCGCCTACGTGGTATAGCAATTGAAGTACTCTGCATAATGGTGAATAGTTCTCTTGTAGCGGTTTACCAAGCCATTCATCATAAAGTATTTTCTCCAACATTTTCCACTCCGAAACAGTAAACGCCGAACTTCTCCAACGTGTAATGTCAGAGAAATAATCTCGAAGAAACTCTTGCCTTGCGGGCTGTTTGTTCTCCAAGAGTTGCACTGCTAATTCTATTGGAAAATCATAGAACAGCGTTTTTATGGCAGTACGCTCGAAGTCCATACATTATTTTAAATAGGGTGTTAGTCTATCTATAATTTCATTCAGATGAGTTTTTAATTCCTTTTTTGTATATGAGTTATTAGGAAATAACTCGTCCCACAATGTCTCGTCAATGTTGGCGAGATTAGGTTGGTCTTTACACAACATCTCAATAATTTTATCCCGCTTCCTTTTCTGGTTTTCTGCCAAGGAAGGAAAAATTTCTGAGTATGTCATCTCTTTTTTATGTGAATCATGCGTGATAAACGTAAAAATCTCATTAAATTCACCCTCCTCTTCATTTTTTAGATACTCAATGATAGGAGTTAAAAAATTAAATGGAAGTTTGTATGGATCATTCTTGTCGTCGCTCGAATAGGGATAAAGAGATATTTTCAGTTCTTGAATATCTTTATATGCCCACCGCAATTTATACGTATTTTCTCCTGTGTCTTTATGTTTATTGCATAAGCGATTCTTTGTTAACTCTTCTACAATAGATTGTTGGACTTCAGATACACGTATGCAACCATCGGATAACAATTTATGATATCTCTCTAATATTTTTTCTTTATCTGCTTTCTCTGGCCATTTTTCTCCTGCATTATGGAATGTCATCTGAGAAATAAGCGACCAAGGTTGTCTCTTAATGTATCTGTAAAATAATGTACCGTCCTTGCCAAATCGCTTGAAGGCATAAGGGATGTTTACAATATTATAAAAGATAGACAAAAAATCAAATGCCAAGTATTGCATTTTTATATTTTCGTAGACACCTATAAACGGTGGATTAACAGATCGTCTATTTCTTGTTGCAGCTTTTCCATCTAACTGATAGGTCGTGCATAATATGAAATACTCACATCTTTGAACTTTTCTTTTAAAATCTTCAGGAAATTGAAATACAAAAATATTTTTTTTGTTTATATAATTTAAAAATTGCTTATTACAAGATTCTAATAATTCTGCTAGCTTTTTACCGTCAATAGCACGCTCATCTCTATGCTCATTTGACTTGGCTATATCGTTTATCAAACTTCCCGATATGTACGTGAAATATCCTCCGTTAAGGAATTTTTGGAGAGTATTTGTTCCTTCATATATTGAATCATATTTGTATATCTGAACATCGGATTTAGCACCTGCTTCTCCAATAAAGCTATCGCGCAATTCTGTTTGTGTAGTCGCTTCATCATACAACTCGTATAGTTTCATGGAATAGTATGATCGAACGAAAAACAAAAGCATCTTAATATCATTATCCGTCGTTATCGCTTCTATCTGTTTGATTACATAATAAACATCTCCGACAGAAATGTTATGAGATTTATTTTCTGGCAGAACTATTTTATCATATAACCCATCAATATTTCTGTTCTCTTTATTATCATTGAGACGTGAGTTGAGATACGAAACCACAAATTTATTAACAGATATTATATCACTATACTCAGCCAACTCAACAGCAAAATCTTTATCTTTTTCATTCAGATTGTTGTGAATCCAAGAGTGATAAAAATAATTCTTAAATGTGGTTTTATTTGATAGTAAAACATCCTCTAAACGTTCATCATTTTCATAAATATTCGGCATAGTTACCAATAGACCGATTAATTGATTTATTTCTCGGAGATTGTGCGGAACGATAGGAGAAACAGAACGGCTATTGTAAAATAAGAAGCGAGTCTTGTTGAATATAAGCCTGACAATAGTCTCTTTTACAGATAGTTTGTTAATGTCTTTTAATAATTCCCCGTTACGTTCATACAAATACATTTTGTTTTCTATAATATTATTAGGCGATGGCATGATAACTCGATGTCCCTCAGGAATAAACTTTGTAACATACTTTTGAGCCATGTCCGTAATCTGCTCATCGGAAATAATTCCATTATACTTTACATTCTCGCTAATTGCCAATCGTATAGCGTCCAACAACTGCTCAACTTTTACAGCCATCAGCACAATACATTGTTGATGGTTAAGGTATTTGCGAATATTTTCAGCCATTTCATAGGCTTCTGTCATGTTCAAATCAATATCATCAATTCCTATGACCAAAACCGACTTCTTATAATATTTGAGGTAGCATTGAAATAAATCGGCAATAGCTTTGCGTAGGCGCACGTTAGCTGCCAATACAGATAACTCGCTAATGGCATCGTATAAATCTTCCTTCTTGTCTAAGGCAGCCAAGCATTTTTTTGCATTGGCGAAGTTTTCCATTAAAGACCGATATTCCCCATTTGAGATTTCGCTAGATTTGTTAGGTTTTTGAGAATCTTGCACCACCTTCTCATACATCTGACCAATGATAAGTTCAACGATATTGTGCTGTTCGTCAAAAAATGATGGATCTACTAAAGGCAAAACCATGTTACTTCCATTTTCTAACACATGCCCGTAAGGGAATAAATCAGCCTCTTGGGCAACTTTAAATGTCATAGTATCATGTAAAATTCTCCTTACCGTTGTTAAGGCAGATGTCTTGCCTTCGCCTCGATCTCCACAAAAGGCAATTACGTTAGAGATATTTTTCTCAAACTCATCTTTTTGGGGAGAATTAGTTGTGCGAGCAATAATATCGTTGATGATAGTGAATGCCTGCTTATACTGCTCTCTAAAAAGTGAATGATCAAACTGCTCTTTGGTTTTTTCAATCACAATTCCAGTCTCTTCTCCCTTTCGGAAGATTATTTTATTATCTTCTGCCATAATCTAATATTTGTGTTATTATTGTGTTGAGTTCTTTTCCTTATCTCTTTTTATGTCTCTTTTTCTTTCTTAATTACTTCCCTTTACTCGTTGCTGCTTTCGTCTATTTTATTGCTTTCTAAACTTTTCTTAAAGAGGGATGGTATAAAGCGTTCACTGAAACCTGCAATATAACCTGCTAATCCTATGGCGCCTGTTGCATATTCAAACGAACCGAATAATAAACCCATCCTAACAAGTAACAAAGATACCATCGCCGAAAAAGCACCAAGTGTCAGTCGACTGAAAGTCCGTATAAATAGTCCAAAACGCCCTCCATATGTAAGTTCCTCTAATGACGGATACCTAAACCATAACGAGGAATACGCTCCCATTAGTCCCATGACAATTGATATAAAAATCTGCAACGTCCATTCATACTCTCCTCCAAACGTAAATTGAGGTAAAGAGAACATTATCAAAACCGGCGCTAATGCTATACATACAATCATCGTGGCAAACGTTAACGTCAAGTTACGGGTCGTATTCATATTGCGTTTCTCCACAAACTCTTTGGCATCATTGGCTAATTGAACCGCTTGTTCATACCCACACCAATACCGTAAACCGTGCGCATATCCTAATTTCTGCAAGAAAGTGTATTTGTCATCTTTAGACAGAATTTTAGTCGGTGAGGTCTGCACTTTGCGTATATATTCATAGGTTTTATTATCCTCCTCCATGTCGTAATTGGTAACTTCAGAGAGGTCCCCCTTTTCTTTACAAATAAGTTCATCTTCTGTGTCTATATAGACAAGGAAACAAAATGAATCTCCTAATAGAGCCTGCAATTGTAGCATTTGAGAATCAGCAGACATCGGACTTGAGACCGCTATGATTTTCCGGACTTTAGCGTCGGGGAAGAGATATTGATAATACTCTTTAGGCTGTTCAGCGTTTTTTTGATTTTCGATTTCTGTTATAAGTTGCTGAACTCGTAATTTACGTGCTTCCACCAACTTATCATATTCCCATTGCTTGTTTTCAAAATGTTTCTTCAGTATTTGATTTTGTTCTTCTATATCTTCAATATTCGGAACTTGATTTTCAGTAGTAGAATGCTCATCCTCTATAGCCACCTCAGAAGCCTTGTTAGCGTTTTCTTGGTCAAGTTGGTCGAGTACCTCACGGAACCCATTGATAGCGTCGTGCCGCATTTCGGGTGGCATGATTTCCAATGCTTGACGCATCATATTAACAATGTTCTTATCCATGAGTTTTATGTTTTATGGTTGTTATATATTTTTTTGCTCGCAAGTGCGAAAAGTTTTATTTTATCTCGGTTTTTGTGTAGTCTCGCTCCGTCGTCGAGCGTCAGACGCCTTTCCACACAAAAAAAGCGGTAAATCCGTATATTGAATTTACCGCTTAAAAGTTTTTCCTATTCCTGAAACCGGTCAGTAACTTTATCTATCAAATATTATTCGCTGGTGGTATCTCATCCTCTTTATGACCTTCCAAAGGCAATTCGTCAGGAGGATTGGTGAAGTTTATGGCACGTTTGGGCGAGATAACACTATGTCCTAAGCGCTTTTCAAAATCCAAACGGGCGGTCTTGGCAACTCCTGCACCTTCTGCTGCGATGTGGGCACTTTCATTATACCCCTGCGGGTTGCGCTCTTCAGACAACTGCGTTGCTGCGGCTTCTGCCAGACCATTGAGCATTAGTTCGACATTCGTCATATTATCGCGGAGATTCTCCTTTGTCAGACCTTTGTAGTCCTTATATTCGCGGGTGCTCATGCCTGACCATATTTTAGACATTAAATCCGTTAAGCCGGCGTAGTCGCTTTCATTCTCAATGCCGCTACGTTTCCATTCATCGGTTAGGCCTTTTCGAATCTCAATTGTTTTGATTCGTTGATTAATCCAGTCTTCCGAATATCCTTTGCGGCGATAGTCTTGTATGGCTTGGTCAATGGATAATTCCGGGTCAATCATTTGGTCTATGCGCAGTGCTCCGACGGAGGCTAACCAACGCTTCAAAGGCTCGACTTTTTTAGAGGGAATAGACTGAATGATACGAAGAACACCTTCTGTATCTGCAACATCCGTAAGGCGTTGTTTGCCATCAGGGGCAGTTAGTTTCAACTGTTGACAATTTGTCAACACTTCATCTGCGCCCTCTTTTTTTAAGCGTTCTTTTAACTTTGACCAATAGAACGTTGCGCCACGTGGAGTGGTTTGCTCGGTTAATACTCCAACGATATCGACTACTGAAAAGAAGAATCTTTCACTTTCAGCATCCCATTTATAACGAATTTGCAGTCCTTCAAAGAGTTTGATGGTCTCAAGTGTGTTCATAGTTGCTTGATTCTAAAGATAGTGCAAAGTTACACAAAATATTTTGTATATGCAAATCTTTTTGTATATTTTTACACTAATTCAGTTTTTTGCGGTAAATCCAATATTTCAAAGGTCACTTGCCTCGTTTTTCCCCGAGGCGGGGGAATATGATATTTTGACCCATAGTGATATATAAAAAACAAGACACGAGATCGCTCTCATGTCAGGCAAATTAGAAGTATTGTGTTAAAATCTTTTAGAGTTTAGCGAGCCTTTGTGTCAAGCGTTTGGGGCTCTGGCGCGTGTCCCAAATAACATCAACGATAATCATATCTTCATCTATATGATAAATCATTTTGCTCAAATCTCCGATAAGCACAAATCTGAGACCTAACGTTGTATGTTTTTTTGTTTTTACCGGCGAACCGCTATTCGGGAAATCGATGATTTGTCTTTCGGCACTATCGGTAGCTTTGCAGAATTCGTCAAAAACAATCTTCCCGAAATGAATGCCTATATATTGAGCTATTCCCTCCCAGTCGGAATACGCTCCTTCAGTCCAAATCAGCTTCATACGGCAGTAGAAAGGAACATACTATCAGCCAATTGAGCACGCATTTGTTTGGCTTGATCCTGAGTATATACTCTGCCCGCGGTGACATCTTCAAGCGACATGTCAATCGCTCGGTCAAGCCTATCTATCTCGTCTTGCTCTGCTTGCAATCTGCGGATATCTTGCTCCATTTGTTGGCTGAACCAAACCTTGTCCTCCAATGGCAATGTCAGCAAGACGTATTGCAACAATCCATTTAATGTTTCTTGTGCCATAGTTGTATCTTTTTGCGTTTGCAACGCAAAAGTATAACTTTTTTCCGAATTATGCAAATTTTTGTGCAAAAATCTTCATTTTTTGTCTGTTTTTTAATAAATCACTATGTCAAAGGTCACTTGCCTCATTTTTCCCTGAGGCGCGGGATGGTTTTGTGCAGAGAGGAGAGTTACGGCTGGCAGAAGGGTAATCTGCGGCGGGCAATACTTGGAGTGTACGGATGCCGCACGGATGTTTTCCGTCGGGTACGTTAGAGGTACGATGATATCCCGGCGTCCTCCTATAACTCACTGCCCGATGCCGCTTATTGTTCGCTGAGCGTTTGCTGAACGTTCGGTCAGCGTTTGGTAGCCATAGCGGCAGAGCCTGCGTCTAAGCACCGGTACATACGAAAAAAGCGTGCGAGTTATTTTCTCGTCACGCTTACTCATTGGCTCGCAAAATAAGGGAATTTCGGTAATAGATCTAAAGATACGCCCAAAGGGCATGCCCATAGCATACCCCGAGAGCGTTTAGTAGTTCTTTGTTGCGACCGAAAAGAATGTTGCGAATATTCAGAGTAACCGCGACAAAACGTTATAAACGCTGTTTTTCATATGTACGAAAAGAGACTCCTCTCAATTCGCCGACAAAGTTACTACTTTTTTAGGAGTTATGCAAATAAAAGTGTGATTTTTTTTCAAATTCCCACAAAATGGGGAATTTAGGGAGCCGAGTTAATCGGAATCTATCGGAGGTTATCCGAGATTATCGGAGGTTATCGGATGGAAGGAAAGGAACGCCCCGCTGAGGCGGGGCGCACTTATCAAAGAAAGAGCAGTGGGGTTAGTGCTCGTGGTCATGATGGTGCTCGTGAGAGCGGCAGTCATGATCTTCGCAGGGGTGCTCTCCGTCTTCAAACTCCAGCGTCGAGTGGGCGATATTATGCTCCTCTAACTCTTCCTTCAAGGCGTGCTTGACCGCCGGCATTTCGGTGAGGTCATCCACAACCACATGGGCGGTGAGGGCATTCTCTGTCGTTGAAAGCGCCCAGATATGCAAGTGGTGAACATCAAGTACGTGATCCACCTCTTTCATGTGGTGTTCAATCTCATGCAAATCAATCGACTCGGGCACGGCGTCCATAGAGAGACGGAGTGACTCGTGCAACAACCCCCAAGTGCCAACCAAGATGACGGCGGCGATGATGAGGGACATGATGGGATCCACAATCGTCCAACCGGTGAAGATGATGATAAGACCGGAAATAACAACCCCGACAGACACTAATGTGTCGGCTGCCATATGGAGGAACGCACCTTTGATATTAAGGTCCTCCTTCTGTCCCTTCATGAGCAGAAGCGCGGTTGCGCCGTTGATGATGATGCCGATGGCGGCAGTCCAGGAGATAATCTCACCGTTAACAGGGTCGGGGTTCTTGAACTTGCGAATGGCTTCCACAATGATAGCACCGACCGCAATGAGCAGTAAGACTGCATTGAGGAGGGAAATCAACACAGAGGATTTTTTATAACCATAGGTGTGCTTGTCGTCCGAGGCGACTTGGGTCAGTCTCATAGCTACCAGCACTAACAGCAGCGAAAAGACATCAGAGAGGTTATGCCCGGCGTCAGAGAGAAGCGACAAGGAGTTTTGCCAGAAACCGACACCGGCTTCAATGATGACAAACAGCAGATTGATGATAGCTGCAATGAGCACAATGTGTTTGTTCTGTGCAGTGGCATGCGCATGATGATGGTGATGATGATGTTCCATAATTGTGAGGAATAAATAAACGCACCAAGCGGTAGAGTATATACCCTGCGACGAGTGCTAAAATACAATATGTTATGATTTGTTGAAGCATTTGTGCAGCCATGTGCCCGGTTTATGTGGTTTTATAGCGGGATGAGGGAGCCGAGTTGGTAGATTAGGGTTGCCAATACCCACGCTATCGTGGTCGAGTAGAGTAGCGAGAACCACATCCATCTGTCGCCTATCTCCTGCCGTATCGTCGCCAAAGTCGAGAAACACGGGCAGTAGAGCAAGATGAAAATCATCATGGCAAAGGCTGCCAAAGCGGACGGAATAGAGGCTTCAATGCCGTCCGGATTAAGCTCTGCCATACAAGAAGCAATTACCTCTTTGGCTGCGGCTCCGGCAATCAATGATACTCCGCTTTTCCACTCCAAGCCCATAGGTCTGAACACCGGTTCGATGGCGTGCCCCGCCTGTCCGAGGTAGGACATTTCCAACTGCTCGGAAGCTGTAACTTCCTCGTGGTGCGGGAAATAGCCTAAAGCCCATATGACAATAGACACGAGCAATACAATGGTCGATACGCGTTTGAGCCACTCCTTTGCCTTGTCCCACATATGAATCATGGCATTGCGGAAAGTCGGCAGACGGTACGGCGGGAGCTCCATGACGAAGGGGTTGTCTTGTTTCTTAAATGTCGTCTTGGACAGTAATAGCGAGGTGATGATAGCAACCACTAAACCAATGAGATAGATGGATAGCAATACTAACGCCTTGTGACGTTCGAAGAAGATGTCCACCAACATGATATAAACCGGCAGGCGCGCCGAGCAAGAGATGAACGGAACAGTGACAATCGTTAAGATACGGTCGCGGGGATTTTCCAGTGTACGTGCCGCCAACACCGCCGGTACGGAACAACCGAAGCCGATGATGTAGGGGATAAAGGACTTGCCGTGCAGCCCCATTCGGTGCATAAGTTTATCGGTGATAAAGGCAGCGCGTGCCATGTAGCCCGAGTCCTCCATCAAGGCGATGAAGAAGAAGAGAATCATGATTTGCGGCACAAAGACCAGCACGGCGCCCACACCCGCGATGATGCCATCGACCAGTAAGTCCGTCAACATCCCCGGGTTCATGATATTCCTCAACCACTCCCCCAATGATGTCATGCCCATTTCTATCCAGTCTTGGGGATAGGCACCGATAACAAAGGTGACTTCGAACATCAGGAAAAGGAACAAGAAGAGGATAGGGAATCCTAACCACTTATTGGTCAGTATCTTATCGACAGCATAGCCGAGTGCTTTGTCCCGCTCTTTTTTAGAGGGGGTGAGCGTCTCGGAGAGTGCCCCGCGGATGAAACCGTATTTGAGGTCCGAGATAATGGAGGAGATGTCCTCGTCCTCCTTTTGCTCAAAGTCTTTGCGGTATTGTTCAGCGACCTTTAGGATTTCTTCTCCATTGGGTAATGCCTTAATGGCATCGCCGGTTGTACGGTCGTGCTCAATGAGTTTCAACGCCACATAACGAGGCGGAAATTTGACCGTCAACTCCGTGTCATTGAGCAAGATAAGTGACTTAATCTCGGCAATGGCTTCTTCCATATCTTTGCCGTAATTGATATGGATATGTTTGGTGTGCTCAAAATGGTCCTCATAGACCTGCACAATGGCTTCAAGGACATTGTCTAATCCCCATCCGGTGCGTGCTATAACCGGCACGACCGGCATGCCCAAGAGTGTGCCGAGTGCTTCGTGGTCTAAAGTATCTCCGCTCTTTTGGAGTTCGTCATACATATTGAGAGCGAGAACCATATGGTGGTTTCGGTCAATCAGTTGGGTCGTCAAGAAGAGGTTTCGCTCCAGCGCGCCTGCATTGACGATATCCAAGACGATATCCACATTCTCATTATCCAGATAATCACGGACGTACAACTCATCCGGACTATATTCCGTCAAGGAGTAAGTGCCGGGCAGGTCAATGAGGTGAATAGTATAAGGTCCGTGATGGAAGATACCTTCTTTGGAGTCAACGGTGACGCCGGAGTAGTTGCCGACCTTCTCATGGAGACCTGTAGCGAAGTTGAAGAACGATGTTTTGCCGCAGTTGGGGTTCCCGACCAATGCAACGGTGATGTCGTGCGAGAGTTCATCTGCCTCGTGGTGCACATGTTCCTCTAAAACCCCGTGGTAGAGGTTGTCAGGGTGTGCTTCGGCGTCCATGGACAATACTTCGATGTTATGAGCCTCGGAGCGGCGCAGTGAGACGTGCGATCCCATGATTTCATACTCAATAGGGTCTAAAAGCGGGGCATTTTTCAAAACAGTAATGGTTTCGCCTTTCACGAAACCTAATTCCAAGATACGATGGCGGAAACCTCCGTGGCCATGTACTTTGATAATCACACACTTAGAACCTGTTGGAATGTCGGCAAGTGTTACTGTAGGTTTGGTACTAATCATAGTCTAAGTAAAAATCGTGCAAAATTACTCATTTTACACGACTTATGCAATCCCTAAAAGTAGGTAAAAAGTGGAGCTTTCGTGACCTCGGAGGGGCTCAAACCCTCAACCTTCAGAACCGGAATCTGACACTCTATTCAATTGAGCTACGAGGCCGTAAATACTAATCTCTGCTTACTCCTGCGATTAGGTAAATCAGGTACGCCAAGGATGACAAGGCAGCGATGACGTAGGTATAAGCTGCTGTGCGTAGGGCAGAGGCAGCCATGGGCGTTGTTTCGGCATTCGTGATGCCCGCTATTTCCAGCCACTCAACAGCGCGCCGTGAAGCGTCCAACTCGACCGGAAGGGTAATGATGCTGAAGAGGGTAGTCATGCCGTACAGCCCAATGCCAATCCAGAGCAGTTGCGGGAAGGTCTCAAACACCAACATACCGCCTATGATAATCCACATAACCCAGCGATTGGCAAAATTGACAACCGGTACCAGAGCCGAACGCAACTGCAAGGGCGCATATTCGGCTTGGTGTTGAAGGGCATGTCCGGTCTCATGAGCAGCGACAGCTGCGGCGGCCACAGAAGCTGAGTTATAAACCGATTCGGACAAATTGATTGTCTTATCGGAAGGGTTAAAATGGTCGGTGAGATGTCCGGGTATGCAGGTGACACGCACATCATCAATGCCGTTATCACGCAACATACGCTCTGCCACTTCTTTTCCGGTGAGGAGCAGCGGTACGCGAGAAAACTTCTCGAACTTGCGGTTGAGCGAATTCGAGACAATCATGCTCGCAATCAACACTACTATAAATATGATCCAATACATTATTATATTCTTTTTCTACATTGTTTGCACTCCCCATACACATAGAGCGAAAAATGCTGCATGTAGAAGTTCGAGTACTTTCGTGATTTGAGCAGATTGGTCAGCGCCACATCGCGGAACTCCGATATACGTCCGCAGCGGGAGCAGATGATCTGCATATGGTTGTGTTTAAGCCCTATTACTTCATATTGCGCGCCGCCAGACTGGTGGTATTGTTTGCCCAAGAGGTGAACCAGGCGTGCTTCCTGCAAGAGGGTCATTGTGTTATAGACCGTCGCTTTACTAATCTTGAGCGTCTGAGCCACGGCTATCAGCTCGTCCATGTAGAAGGGCTGCGTCAATAAGCAAGCTTGCTCCAAGATGGTATAGCGCTCTCGGGTATGTCGGTAGCCGTTCTTGGTTAAATAAACAGCTAATCGGTCCCTGTTGAGCCGTGTGAGCTCGTCACTTTTCATATCGGCATGATATAAGCGCGGCGACGCTTATGCTGGATGTGGTCAAACATCTCGAAGTTAGCCTGATTCTTGTGGTTCGTCTCCAAGATAGAAGTGGTCTCGACTTCCTCAATACCGTATTTGGCATAATAGGGAATCTGCTCATTAAAGATGACCGCCGTAACGCCTTTATCTTGATAATCAGGACGAACACCGATAAGCAATAAGTCGAAGTGTTTCATCTTCTTAGCCTTCAACGCTCGTAACATCCTGAGCCAGCCGAAGGGGAAAAGTTTGCCACCGGATTTGCGTAGTGCTTCCGATACATCGGGCATGCCCAATCCGACACCGACTATCTCGTTATTCTCATTCTCCACAATCGTGACGAAATCGAAGTTCAGAAGCCTAAAATATATGTCGGAGTAGTACTGCTTCTGTCGATAGGTCATCGGAGTGTAGTTATAGAGTTTCTGGTACGCTGCGTCAAGCACATCGAAGTACTCGAGAGTCGGGTATGCTTCCAATAGCTCTTTGGCGGAGTGTACCTTATGGACATGTAGGTGGAAGCGCTCTTTGACGATTTTATCCAAGCGTGCATAGCGTTCGGGAACGGCCCGAGGCGCCTTAATGAGGAACTCAATCCAGTCCACTTCCTTCTTCAGTCCATATGCCTCATAATGGTCTAAATAATACGGGTAGTTGTAGAGCGAAGCCATGGGGGCTAAGTAATCATACCCCTCAACGAGCGCGCCTTCTTTATCAAAATCGGTGAATCCTACGGGTCCGTTCATTTCGGTCATACCATTCTCACGCCCATATTGTGCAACAGCGTCCAAGAGGGCTTTAGATACCTCTTTATCATCAATGAAATCAATCCACCCGAAGCGGACATGCTTATTCTGCCACGTCTCATTGGCTCGATGATTGATGAGGGCAGCCACGCGTCCGACAAGTTCGTTGTCTTTATAGGCGAGGAAGAGCTTAAACTGCGAGAACTCTAAGGCGGGATTCTTCTTGGAATTCCACGTCGTGTACTCGTCCATATCTAAGGACGGACAGTAGTATGGGCAGTCTTTATAAAGCTTATTAGCAAACTGCACAAAGAGCTTCAACTCTTTTTTGGTTTCAACAGTTTTGATAACAACGGCCATATTTTTCCATTTAAGCGTGCAAAGTTACACTTTTTTTTGCAGATAACCAAATTTTTTTGTATTTTTGCGTCAAAAAGAGAATATTTATGACAATAGCAGTTTATTGTGCTTCGTCTAATCAGGTCCATCCTCATTATTATGAAGAGGCGGAGCGGTTGGGTCAGTTGTGTGCCGAGTCGGGTATTTCTGTTCTTTACGGTGATGGCGGAATCGGTCTTATGGGTGCGCTATGTCGGGGTGTGCGGAGTCGCGGGGGACAGATAACGGGTGTTATTCCGGAGTTTATGGTTGCTGAGGGGTGGAATAATCCCGCGAGTACGGAAACGATTGTGGTCAAGACCATGCATGAGCGTAAGGCATTGATTGCCGGTAGGGCGGATGCCATGGTTGCCCTGCCGGGCGGAATAGGTACTTTTGAAGAACTATTGGAAGTGCTGACCTGGAAACAATTAGGCCTACATACGAAACCCATTGTAATTCTCAACACCAACGGCTACTACGACGATTTGCTGCGGTGCCTGGATAAGATGGTCGCCGAACATTTCATGCGTCCGATTCATCGTGAGCAGATGTTCCAAGTGGTGGAAAGGGCAGAGGAAGTGATAGAGACGATAAAAAATGCCCCTCGATGGTCGAAGGACATACGCCGTGAAGCTGCTATTTAAGTTAGGAACTTACGCGAGCTTATTCACGTAGATTGCCAATTTAGATTTGAGATTGGCAGCCTTGTTGCGATGAATGATGTTGCGCTTAGCCAACTTGTCAAGCAACGAAGTTACTTTGGGCAATTGAGCAGCTGCCTCATTCTTATCAGTAGTAGCGCGCAAGTCGCGAACCGCATTGCGGGTGGTCTTGGCGTAATAGTGATTGTGTTGCTTGCGAGTTGCAGTTTGGCGGATGCGCTTCAAAGATGATTTGTGATTTGCCATCTTACTTTTATTTAGTTATTAATTATTGTTTCGTAGTAAGTAGCCTATAGCAGAGTCGAACTGCTCTTTACAGAATGAAAATCTGTCGTCCTAGCCGATAGACGAATAGGCCATTCGCATTGTTTTTCCGGGTCGTGCCGAAAAAAGCGGTGCAAAATTAGTACTTTTTTTTGATATGACCAAATTTTTTAGCAAAAAAATACATTTTTTTTTGATATGTCGATATTTTTTGCTATTTTTGCACTCAAAAATGGGAATAATTGATGAAAAAACGCATTTTTCTTCTCATAGGAACGATATTGATGATGGGCATCGGGAGCCTTTCTGCTCAAGATGGTATCAAACAGCCGGACCTGCAGACGGCAGATAGTTATTTTTTCGACCCCACTCGAGATTTTGTCAAGCAGACTGAGCCCTATAAGTTCGGTGTGGAGTGGCGTGTGGAAGCAGGCTATAACCAGAACTGGCAACACTCGGTAGATACTACCACCTCTTTCGGCTACCTGCACGGGGGACAGATAGGTGCAGCTGTTGATTTCCTGCTGCCGATGGGGTTTAGCTTGCAGACCGGTCTCTATTACTCCCTCTCGTATGGTTATCGCCAGTCGGGTTATCGCTCCGTTATAGTCCCGACCGATACGAATGTCGTGCCGATTGAGTATATCGGTCATCATATCTACGAGCATAACCTTATTATACCCGTGCGCGCGTACTACACGCACACGATAGCTAAAAAATGGCGGTTCTTTTTCTTCGCCGGTCCGCAACTGCAGATAGGGCTGAGCCAGTATGATAAGCAGGTTAACCAGTTGAGCGCCGAGACGGAGCATTTTCTCAATACCAAGGGCGTTATCACCACCTCCCATGACAGATATGCTTCTGCGGAGTTGAGCCGCGTCAATATCCAGTTCGGTCTCGGTGGCGGCTTTGAGTGGGATAGGTTGAGACTGTCTGCCGGATATGATTTCGGACTCAACAACCTCATCCGTACCAAGGTGGTGTCCACATCCCATATGTGGGAGTGGAGTTGGTATGTCCGAATGGGTGTTCGGATTGGTAAAGACCGAAAGACGATTATGAACGACAAAACCGTTAATACCTCAAGTTTTTAATACATAACGACATAACAGGGGTGCTGAAAGGCTGAGATTAGACCCTATGAACGTAGGCAGGTAATGCTGCCGACGGACTAAGAGCGATTGCTTTCTCATGTGCCCCTTATGGTGTAAAAAATCAAAGCATATGAGAAAACAATTTCTTTTTATCGAGCAATCCGTATTGGTGATTGCGTTGTGCATCTTGCATTGTGTAGAACTATCGGCTGTAGAGCCTACTCAGTGGGATTCTATCCCGGAAGACAATCCGTTTTGGCTGCAAGAAGTGACAATAACCGGCACTCCGAAGGTTTTTGTTAACCAAGTGATAGAGAAAACGCCTGAGCAGATAAGAGTTGATAACATAGGTCAGAACCTGCCGTACCTGCTTAATAACACTCCGGGCTTGGTCACCACCAGCGATGACGGTTTAGGTATCGGATATACTTATTTTCATATCCGTGGTACCGACCATAGCCGTATCAATATGACGCTCAACGATGTACCGCTAAATGACCCTGAAAGCCAAACGGTCTTCTGGGTCAATATGACTGATATGGGAAGTAACTTAAGCGGTATAAAGATTCAGCGAGGTGTCGGCGCCTCCGTCAGTGGCTCAAGTGCATTTGGAGCCAGCCTCAATATGAATGGTTTCTATGACCTCAAGCAGTTGCGTGAGCAACCCATAAGGGCAGAAGTGTCCTTTACGGGCGGTATGTATAATACCTTCCGTGAATCTGTCCAACTCTATGCAAAGAAGGGTAATTGGCATTTCGGGGGACGGGTGTCCAAAGTCAATAGTGACGGTTATATAGACCGCGCCTTCTCGGACCTCTTTAGTTATAAAGGGGAGGTTGGGTGGCAATCACCTCAGCAAGCCAACGGCGCTAAAACGTCGGTGACGCTTATTGCCTTAGGCGGTAAGGAAAAGACCTATATGGCCTGGTATGGCGTAGATGAAGCAACTATGAACGCGAATCGTCGGTTTAATCCGGCGGGCTTAATGAGTTATACGACTTCGCAAGGGGAGGAGGCAACCATTGCCTACCCGGACCAGACGGATAACTACACTCAGCACCATGCTCAATTGCATATCCGCCATACACTCAACCGCCATTGGTCATTACGCGCCATAGCCCATTACACCTACGGCACGGGTTTTTATGAAATGGCTGATTATGGCGCCTATACCGATACTACAGGTTGGTCAGGTATAACGCGGGACGGGCTGACAAACCACACCGCCGGAGCGCAAATGCAGGCGCAGTATCTGAATGATAAATGGTCTGCGGTCTTTGGTGTCGTGGGGCAGTATTATATATGCGACCACTGGGGAACGCTGTCACATATGAATACCTATCGGGGAAGAGGAAGCAAATGGGATGCTAATATATATGCTAAATTCTCTCAGTTCCTATTACAACGGGCACAGGAGCGGTTGACTCTTTATGAGGATGTGCAATACCGATTGGTGGACCATTTGATGACGGGAGATATAGATTACACTTGGGCGGGTAATACTTTTACAATACATCCTACATACCATTTCTTCAACCCTAAAGCCGGTTTAGAGTACTTTAATCACGGTCACCAATTGACAGTGTCTTTCGCTATGGCGAATAGAGAACCGACAAGGGCTAACTTCATTGATGCCGTGCTGAATGGGAGAGACAATCCGCGTCCGGAGATGTTACTGGACTATGAATTGGGGTATAACTACTCGTTTACTAAAGAGCAAACAGGTGCCTCCGGTGTGTATGGATCAGTGGGCGCAAACCTCTATTTCATGCAATACAAGGATCAGTTGGTAGCTACCGGTCAAGTAGATGTCAATAATTATGCAATCCTTGCCAATATCGCCAATTCCTATCGGACAGGAATAGAGTTGCAATATACTTTCCACTTTACTAAGTGGCTGAGTTTTGAAGGTAATCTTGTTTGGTCTCGCAACCGTTGGAAAGTGTCTTCTTCTAAGTGGAATAACCTATCTTTCTCGCCGGATTGGACAGCTTATAATGCCCTCAACTTTCATGTAGCCGGATTCACAGGTATCATCAATAACCAAGTGGTTAGCAGCCAGTATCTGACTAATGACGAGGAGGCTTATGCGCGTCTCAACGCCTATACGGTCACGAACCTTAATCTGAGCTATATCCTGCCTATTAAAAAGACCAACGCCCCTCAAATTGAGTTGCGTTGTCTAATCAATAATCTCTTTGATACCAAGTATTGCAGCAATGGCGGTTCTGCCGATGGTTATACTTGGTATTTCCCGCAGGCGGGTATCAATGTACACGCAGGTTTTGCCGTACGATGGTGAGGATTAGCCTGCCGATAAGGTATATCCCGACGGGAATAAGTGCCCATACATAATCGAGGGTGAAGGCATGCGCCCATGTATTCGGCAGCCAACCGAGGCTAATCGGTATGGCTGCTATTGTTGCAACCGTAAGGACACCAATCAGCGAAGCCGAGATAGTTCTTGCCTTGTATTCCACTCGCGGCAAGAGGTAAATCCATACGCCGAAGAGGACGATGAGTATAGCTGGTAGGAAATATGAACAGGCTGCAATAATCAATGAGCAGTAAAATGCCGGTCTCGTTGCTTCATATTGAAATTTCTCCATTCGGTTGAGGATATGGTAACTAATCTCCAAGCCAATGGCAGGTATGATGCCTAACCAGTAATAGAGGTTATGGAGAGTCCTTAGTTGTCCCAAGCCTACATAGATTCCCAGTCCCACAAGGAGCAGAGCCCATGGTAGGTGGCGGTATATGAGTCGGGCCTGATAGACTTGCATGGCGTTTTATTGGATAAATCCTTTCCTTCTCAACAAATACTTTGGGTCAGCATCTTTGCCCCTAAACTCTTGATACAATTCTGCTGCATCGCGTGTGCCGCCTTGCTCCAACATGTGTTTAAAGCGAGCGGCAATTTCAGGATGCGTAATATCTCCTGTCTCTTTGAAAGCTTCAAAAGCGTCAGCGTCTAATACGGCAGACCAGGTGTAACTATAGTAACCTGCTTCGTAACCTGTGGTGAAAATGTGGTTATAGAATGTCGGTCGATAGCGCACGATGATTTGGGGAATCATTCCCATCTTCTTGAGGGAAGCTGCCTCAAAGGCATTGACATCTATAGTGTCCATGGTTGTCAATTCATGAAAATCCATATCGAGGATAGAGGCACTTAACAATTCGGTCTCTACGAAGCCTTGGTTGAATTGCTTCGCGGCATTGATTTTAGCAATAAGGCTATCCGGCATTACTTCGCCTGTCTGATAGTGGAAGGCGTAGGTCGCCAATATCTCCGGCTCGTAGCAGTAATTTTCCATGAACTGGCTGGGCATTTCGACGAAGTCACGTGGCACATTCGTACCGGCTAAAGACTCATAATGGGCGCGGCTAAGCAACCCATGAAGTGCATGGCCGAACTCGTGGAAGAGCGTCTCAACATCATCCATAGACAGCAGGGACGGATTGTCTTTAGTGGGTTTATTGAAGTTGCCGACATTGATAATCACCGGTCGGTGGTCCTTGCCGGACGCATCAACATATTGGTGGCAGATGTCGTTCATCCATGCTCCCGGTCGCTTTCCCGCCCGCGGAAAATAATCGGTATAAAGAATGCCGACTAATTCGCCCTTCGGGTCTGTCACGCGGAATGTCTCCACTTCATCATTATAGACCGGCAGGTCATGTACTTGCTCAAAATTAAGCCCATAGAGATTATGCGCCAACAAGAATACGCCTTTGCGGACATTTGATAGTTCGAAGTACGGTTTCAGTTCCTCCTCGTTGAGGTCATATTTCTCTTTGCGTAGTTTCTCCGCATAGTACCACCAGTCCCATGGCTCAATAGGCTCATCGGTCATAGCCTGCAGGGCTGCGGCTTCGCGTTTAGCGGCAGCCAAAGACGGTCCCCATACTCTTTGGAGGAGTTCATCAGCGTTGCGGGCATTTTTAGCCATAGCGTCTTGCAGAATATAATCAGCCGGGTTGGTGAAGCCCATGAGGTGTGCTTTCTCTATGCGTAGCCGCATGGTTTGGTTGATAACCGACTTATTATCATAGGCATTATCGTGGTTGCCGCGGGTTGTATAAGCCAAGAGCAATTGTCGGCGCAATTCCCGATTGGCGCAATATTGCAGCACGGGGGTGAAGGATGTACGTTTGGGGCTAAAGAGCCATCCTTCCTTGCCGGCAGCTTCTGCCGCTTCGCGGGCTGCGTCTTTGGCGGATGCGGGCAGACCTTCCAGTTCCGCCTCATCGGTGATGAGTATTTGAGCCTCGGGGGCATTGGTCTCCGCTACTACATTTTGGCCGAACAACAAACTCAGGCGTGCCAGTTCTTGGTTAATGGCTGCCAAACGCTCTTTGTCTGCTTGGTTGAGGTTCGCGCCGTTCTCAACAAAGGAACGGTAGGTCTCTTCGGTAAGTCTCAGGTCTTCGCCGCTAAGTCCCAATGTTTCTCGCTGATTATAGACATGAGCTATGCGGGCGAATAATTTGTCATTGAGCAGAATGTCATCAGACAGCGCGCTGAGTTCAGGACTGATGGTATTGGCAATCTCGTCCATCTCATCATTACCATCGGCTTCTAAGATGTTGAAGAAAATGCCCTCCACTCTGTCGAGCAATGCACCGCTACGTTCCAGGGCAACGATGGTATTTTCAAAGGTCGGTTCTTCGGGATTTGTGACAATAGCCTCTATCTCGGCTTGATTCTGCTTGATTGCCTCCCTGAATGCAGGCAGGTAATCTTTTAATTCTATCTTATCCATTGCTACGATACCATATTCATTGGGGGTATCGAGGAGAGGATTAATGCGTTTACAACTTATAAAACTCATACTTAGTAGTGCTATAGCACTGATGAAAAGGGTTGTATATTTCATATCTATTGGATTTTAACATCTTTTTTTATGGTGTTGGCGATGATGCGTCGGAGTTCAGCGGACTGTCCTTCTCGGTCTTTATGGAAGATTGGTCGGAAATCCTGCATGTAGCGACAAGGCGCTAACTTGATGTTAAGGTCGTCCAGATTGCCGGAGACATCAACCCCAAGCCAGATGGGCTTGAGCAAGGAAGCATGGTAGTCGAAGGTCATATCGAGATTGTGATTACCCCCGACAGCTGCCATGTATTTATCGATACTGAGGCAGAGTGGATAAACGGTCAAGCGGTCTTTGTAAAGTGCCATTTGGCAATTGATGGAATCGACTACGTTTCGTTGCTTGGGGCTGAAGAGTAGGAGTTTACTGATCTTCTCAAAAGTCTCGTTGTCAAGCAATACTAAGTCCTTGCCTTCTATATCACATGCTCCGCGGAGGGTTGATATTTTCGGTTTATATTGACTGGTCAAATATGTCTCTAAGGTCAGGTGAAATTGAGCTTTGCCTTCAAACGAACTGAGCATTGGCACTAACGAATCTATTTGTGGAATCATCCTAATGAGGTTGTGGATGTCAATTTCAATCAAGTGAAAATCCACGCCGGCATAAAGGTGATTGCGTCGAGGCGTCTCATATAGCGCCGTCAGTTGCATCCGTGCAGCTTCGCAGATAAAGCCCATTTCTTCCAGAACGAGTTTGCCGTCCTTAACATAGAGTTTTCCCCCTAAGTGCTCCAATACCTCGTTGGAGAAATAGGCGGTGCGGATATGGGTTACCAGTCCAAGATCCATGTGTGTAGGCACCATAAAGGGCTCTTTTTCTGTCTCCGGTTGCTTAGATTCTGTCGTGGCCGGTGAGGAGGATATAGTGTCTTTAGATGTATTGAGGGAGTTGACAATCTCCATCAGTTGGTTGACATCCGTGACCTCGGAGTTGAAGGTCAACGCGCCTGTCAAATCGCCTTCATTCCTTAGCCATTTGCCCACATGGCGAATTTCACCGGATAAAGAGAAATCGCTATTGCCCAAATCAATGCGAGAACTATCAATCTTGAAGATTCTATTGGAGTAGGTGAAATCGATAATCGGAATATCTAACGGCATGCCTAACTTGGGGTATTGCACATCGCCGTTCTCCAATTGGAACCGTAACCGTGGATTCCATTTCAGAAGCACATTATCTGCGTCTTTGTTGTACAGCGCTTTAGCTTCTACATCGAACCGCTGCGTTGTGATGGCAATCGTTTGTCCCATAGTAGCCTCCATGGCGTTGGCTGCTAAAGCCACTTCTATGCGCGGTTTATCGGCAGCACGTCGAGAGGGGGACAAAGCGGCTTTGCCTTTCGGAACTCTTAAGTGGGCATAGATGGTGTCCATTTTGGCGGTTAGTTCATCCATTGTAAAGGTTAGTTCCACCGCCGGAATTGTACTATTCGCAGGAGTATTCTTGCCGCCTATTTGAATATGCGTATCCATATTGTCAGCCAATACATTGAGACTATCTTCCCATATGAGATTCAGGGCGGAAAGATTTAGGTCGGCTTGGGCATTGATACGCTCGTACTTTAAGGCGGTTAAATCATCAAGTGTGCTCTTGAGAACAAGTGTGCCTTGGGCGTTACCGGATAGTTGGTTGGTGACTGAATCGGAATGGATGAAATAGTCTGCATCTGCAAGATTGAGGTTTACTTTGGCACTTAGGTCACAGAGAGGGTTGCTAAGTTCAAATTTCTCGCCGTTCTTCAGTATATCAGTCGCTCTTCCTTTAACCGTAATGGACGAATGTTTGGTGTGTGCATACAGGGTGTTGAGCCGGGCGGAGGTTAGGTTCTTTTGATTGAGATCAAGATGTAGGTCGATGTCCCCGCGCAGTGCATCAATATAGTAGGGAAGAGGTTTATATCTTCCTTTGGCATTAGTGAGTTGGAGATTAGCGTCCACGGTGGGTAAGTTCAGACTATCGTACAGACCGTAGGCATGTGCTTGTAAGCGAATGAGTCCATCGGCTTGGATATCCTTAGGCCATAGTGAAGCGTATTGTGGCGGTAAGATAGCCATTAATTGGCTAATCTGCCAGTTTCCGGTCTCTATGGTTACATCGGCATTGATGGTATCAAGAGCCAATGACGGTGTGCTGACTATGCCGGCAAGTTTAATTTCAAACTGCTTCAAAGCGAGTGAACTGCCGTCTAACACAAGGGCAACGAGACCCTCTGCTTGATCGGGCTGGGCGAGCGAGAGAAAGGCTTTGAGTCTCATCAACGGCAGGCTGTCTCGATCATCTTTGAGGGTAAGACGACTTACATCTGCTGTCAGCCGATCCTCAAATCGTATGGTTTTGAGAGTCCAAGAGCCGGAGGTCGTATCGGTTGTGTCTGAGGGGAGGTGAAAGGCAGGGATATTGGTCTTTCCGTCGCGATTCATATATAGATTGGCTTCAACATCGCGTATCGCTAACTTGGAGATATCAATATACCCGTCTAAAGCCTGCTTGACATCGAGTCCGACGATGAGTTCCGGTACTGCCAAAACGGTGTCGGATTGGGCACCCTCCATAGGATTGATGATGTAAAGACCTTTTAATCGTAAACCGACATCCGGAAAGGTGCTCAGGACGGTCAACTCTACTTCATCCAATTGGTGCTCGCATAGCAAAACCGAATCTACTACGCGGTTGACTATGGGGGTTAGCCGCTTCGGGGTTAAAATGACGTGACAGACTATCCCCACTACCAAGAGCACGATACCGATAAGGGCGCCGAGGGTGATGCCGATGATCTTAAGAGTTTTTTTCATTGAGCTACTTTAACTAAATAGACGCGTTTGCTGCCATCTTGGATAGAGAGGTTGTTGTCGGTTAAACTGTAGATGGTTTGGTCTATAGCGGACTGCGCTTGTGAGACATTAATCATATGTCTCATCCGGATATAATCCGTTCCTTTCTTCCACATGAACCAGCCATTACCATGATACACCAAACTCGACTCATAGTAATCGTCGCTTTCATCCCATGTTTTGCCCCAACAGTAGCCTTCTTCGGCAGATTCGTCGTAGAATACGAAATGCAAGCCCGATGTGGTCGGGCTCACGCCTTGCCAATGCCCGATGAGTTGCTGTCGGGTACCGATTTCCGTACTCGAGCTACTTCCTCCAAAAATGCAAGAGGTCATCCCTAAACTGACCACTGCACATACTATGGCAATAATAATTCTTTGTCTCATTTTTCCACTTTAATATGTAGTCTTTTTCCGTTGAGTTCTACTTCTTCGCCTTGCGGTGTAGAAGTTAGGTCCAAGTGTCGTGCCAGGACCTGCGAAGCAATATAGTCATTGAAATGCAGCACGGCATTGTGGACCTCGGTGCAATCTTCAATCTCTACTTCGATACGGTCGGTTACTTCAAAACCTGCGGATTTACGGATATTCTGTATACGATTGATGAGTTCACGCGCTATACCTTCTTCTAAAAGAGATTCCGTCAGTTCTATATCAAGTGCAATGGTTAGCGCTCCCTCATTCATTACAAGCCAGCCGGGCATGTTCTCTGTCAAGATTTCCACATCTTCCGGTATAAGCGAATAACCTGCAACCATGAAGGTTCCCGTTTCTTCAAACTTCGCGATATCTTCTTGGCTCATCGTATTGATGGCGGCGGCAATGGACTTCATCTGACTGCCTACTTTTTTACCCAATATGGGATACTTAGGTCGTATCTTCTTGACTAATTGAACGGAGGGGTCGTTCTTATCCACTATTTGCAAACTCTGAATATTGACCTCAGAGCGGATAAGTCCTTCCACATGCAGGAGTGCTTCCTTGGTCGCCTCATCGGGGGCAGGGATAACCGCCTTCTGTAGCGGCTGACGAACGTTGAGTTTAGCATTCTTTCTTAAACTCAATATCATGGATGTAGCTTGTTGGGCCAAAGCCATCTGACGCTCTAAGGTCTTGTCAATCATGCTCTCATCTACTTTGGGCCATTCGCTCAGGTGCACAGTCTCACCTGTCAAATCCCGATAAAGTCTATCTGCATAGAACGGAGCCATGGGGGCTATCAATTGAGCTACGGTTTTCAGACAGGTGTACAATGTCTCATACGCTGCCTGTTTATCCGCGTCCATTGTGCCGCCCCAGAACCGCTTGCGGTTCAACCTCACATACCAATTGCTAAGCTCATTCTGCACAAAAGCCGATACAACACGCCCTGCCGGAGTGGGGTCATAATGCTCGTAGTGTTCCGTGCAGGCTTTTACTACTGAGTTAAGACGACTTAAAATCCACCGATCGATCTCCTGCAACCATTCAGACTTCCCTTGAGTAGTCAGCGGCGATGCCTCGGCAGACCAGTGATCTACATTCGCATATAGGGCAAAGAAACTATATGTATTATACAAGGTCCCAAAGAACTTACGCTGAATCTCTGCAACCCCTTCGGGGTCAAACCGTAGATTCTCCCAGGGGTCAGAGTTAGTCAGCATATACATCCTCACTGCATCTGCGCCATAGGTCGATAAAGCACTGAAGGGATCTACTGCATTGCCCTTACGTTTACTCATCTTATCGCCGGCTTTGTCTAATACAAGGCCATTGGAAATGACGTTCTTGTAAGCGACATTGCCTTCTATCATAGTGTGGATGGCATGCAGTGTGAAGAACCAGCCGCGTGTCTGATCTACACCCTCCGAGATAAAGTCGGCGGTGCGGGGCGCATCTTGATTTTCGAAAGGATAGTGGTTCTGCGCGTAGGGCATAGCTCCCGAATCAAACCATACATCGATGAGATCTAATTCCCGCTTCATCGGCTTGCCGGTTGGGCTTACCAGCACGATGCTGTCCACATAGGGACGGTGTAGGTCAATGACGGCAGGATCGTAGTTGTCTTTGCTGTAGTCGCCCACAATGTGCTTGGGCCATGGGTTGGCTTTCATCAATCCGGCTGCAACGGCTTTGTCTATTTCTTCGAAGAGCTCTTTGATTGACCCGATGCATAACTCCTCTTGGCCATCCTCTGTTCGCCAGATGGGAAGGGGAGTTCCCCAATAACGTGAACGACTGAGGTTCCAGTCATTGAGATTCTCAAGCCATTTACCGAAACGACCGGTGCCGGTGGATTCGGGTTGCCAATTGATTGTTTTATTGAGGGCAATCATCTGCTCTTTGGCTTTGGTAGAGCGGATGAACCAACTGTCTAAAGGATAGTAGATGATGGGGGTATCGGTTCGCCAGCAATGCGGATAGGAGTGCACGTGTTTCTCAATCTTAAAGACGGTACCTGTTTGCTTCATGTACATGCATAGACGGATGTTAAGATCCTCTTCCTTGAGTGCTTTGGGTTCATCGTATTTATCATTGGTCCAGAAATGCACCTTGTCGTAGGCGTTCTTGACAAACTCACCAGACCATCTGTCGTATAAATCGTGGTTGATGTATCCCGTGTTGAACGTCTCATCCAGCTCTTCGCATAGCCAATACTTGCCGCTGAAATCAACCATGGGACGTGTCTCTCCGTTCTTGGTAATCATGAATAAGGACGGTATCCCTGCGGCATCGGCAACCCGCTTATCATCAGCACCAAAGGTAGGCGCAATATGTACAATACCGGTTCCTTCGTCTGTCGTGACATAATCGCCGCTAATGACGCGGAAGGCATCGCCGCTGCGGTCAGTGATGGTGTCGGTCTCTTTGTCGTAACTGACGGGCTTGACCCATGGGAAAAGTTGCTCGTAGTGCATGCCCACGAGGTCCATTCCCTTGTACTGAGCGATAATCTCGGGAGACTCGCCTAACTCTTTAACGAAATGAGAGAGGCAGGCTTTGGCAAGGATATACGAGGCGTTTTCGGACTTTACTTCGACATAATCGATTTTTTCACCGACGCATAATGCCGTATTGCTCGGCAATGTCCATGGCGTCGTCGTCCATGCCAAGAAATATCGCTCTTCGGCTGATTTGCCGGTAAGGCGGAATTTTGCCGTACATGTTGTATCTTTTACATCGCGGTAGCAGCCGGGTTGGTTGATTTCGTGACTCGCTAAACCCGTACCCGCCATTGGACTATATGGCTGAATCGTATAACCTTTGTATAGATAGCCTTTCTTGTACAATTCTTTTAGTAAGTACCATACTGTCTCAATGTACTTGTTGTCATAGGTGATATAAGGATTGTCTAAATCAACCCAATAACCCATTTGTTTTGTCAGGTTCGTCCATTCTTTCGTGTACTTCATCACCTCCCGACGGCACGCAGCATTATATTCATCCACGCTAATCTTCTTGCCGATATCTTCTTTCTTGATATGCAGTAGCTTCTCTACACCCAATTCAACCGGCAAACCGTGCGTATCCCATCCTGCTTTGCGATGTACGCGGTAACCCTGCATCGTCTTGTAGCGGCAGAAAGCATCTTTAATACTCCGTGCCAAGACATGGTGGATTCCCGGCATACCATTGGCGGATGGAGGCCCTTCGAAAAAAATGAAGTTGCCTTTAGCCCCATGCTCTAAGGATTGCTCAAATAATTTTTCTTGCTCCCAATGAGCTAACATCTCGCCGCTCAACTGAGGCAGATTTAGTTGTTTATATTCTTTGTACATAAATTACTCTTGACTTTTGATTTTCACTTCTTCCTTATAATGGCACCCTGGTCACCTGGGAACCTGGAAAATATAACTTTCGGTCTCCGCTACACCACCATTACATGTTAGTCTTGACTCCTGATTCCTTACTCTTTATTAGCCCTTGGGCGCTTACTCCTTACTCTAATACGCTATCGCGAAGACGACACGTCCTTTTGAAGGCTTGCCCGTCACCATACATTTGCCGGGTGTTGTCACATCGTGTCCGGGAATCTCACCCTCCATCGGAATACAGCGGATAGTGGCTTTGGTCTCGGCTTTGATTTTCTCTTCAGTTTCGGGGGTGCCATCCCAGTGACATAGTAGGAAGCCGCCTTTCTTAATCTCTTCCTTGAACTCCTCATAACTGTCGCACTCACGCGTATTATCTATACGATACGATAATGCTTTCTCATAGCAGTTCGCCTGTATGGCATCCAATAACGCTTGGATATGTTCTACGATGCCTTCTAATGGCAATGTTTCTTTCGTCAGTGTGTCCCGACGAGCTACTTCTACTGTTCCGTTCTCCAAATCGCGAGCTCCCATCGCTATACGTACCGGGATACCTTTCAATTCGTAGTCCGCAAACTTGTAGCCCGGTGTCAATTGATCACGAGTATCTACTTTCACACGTATACCGAGCTTTTGCAGTGTGTCTGCTATCGGCCTGAGTTTCTCCATAATAGGCGCCAAATCCTCAGCTTTCTTGAAAATGGGGACTATCACGACTTGTATAGGAGCTAACGCGGGCGGAAGAACAAGACCGTTATCATCCGAGTGGGTCATTATTAGTGCGCCCATCAAACGCGTTGATACACCCCAAGAGGTCGCCCAAACATATTCGTACTTATTCTCTTTGGAGAGATATTGCACATCGAATGACTTGGCAAAATTCTGCCCGAGGAAATGGCTTGTCCCTGCTTGCAATGCTTTGCCGTCTTGCATCATCGCTTCGATGCAGTAGGTGTTAAGTGCCCCCGCGAAACGCTCGTTGGGACTCTTGACGCCCCGTACAACCGGAAGAGCCATCACTTTACGCGTGAAATCCGCATAGACGTCCAGCATCTGTCGTGCAAAATCCTCGGCTTCCTCCGAGGTGGCGTGAGCTGTATGACCTTCTTGCCATAAGAACTCAGCCGTTCTGAGGAAGAGCCTTGTGCGCATCTCCCAACGCATCACATTGCACCATTGATTGCAGAGAATTGGCAGGTCGCGGTAGGAGGAAATCCAGTTCTTATAAGTGCTCCATATAATCGTTTCTGAGGTCGGACGAATAATCATCTCCTCTTCGAGTTTAGCCGACGGATCCACTACCACCCCTTTACCATTGGGGTCGTTCATCAATCGGTGGTGGGTCACTACGGCACACTCTTTCGCAAAACCCTCTACATGTTCTGCCTCGCGGCTAAAGAAGGATTTCGGAATAAGTAACGGGAAATAGGCGTTTTGAACGCCTTTTGATTTGAATCGTTGGTCTAACTCACTTTGTATCCGCTCCCATATGGCATAGCCATAGGGCTTAATCACCATGCAACCTCGCACGGCACTTTGTTCTGCTAAGTCGGCTTTAACCACCAACTCGTTGTACCACTTGGAGTAATCCTCACTCCGAGGGGTCAGTTTCTGATAATTCGCCATATATATTTCTGTATTCTATATTCTATATACTTTATAATGATGCCCTTGGCACCTGGTCTCCTGAATAAACTTTCAACTTTTGACTTTCTGCTTTCGACTTTCGACTTTTGACTTTCGACTTACAACCAAACGCTCACCGAACGATTACCGAACAATCACACTTTCAACTTTCGACTTATCGTAAATATAAAGGGACGGCAGATTACGCGCTTGTTGGTCTAAGTCGAGCCCATAGCCGATGACGAACTGATGGGGAATAAGTAAAGCAGGATATTCCGGCGCTGATTCGGGATACTGTAAAGCATCGGGTTTAAAGAGAAACGATGTAACCCGTACCGTTTTAGCTCCCAATTGGTAAAGGCGTTTTTTGAGGTAACGCATAGATAGCCCCGTGTCAATAATGTCCTCAATGACTATGACATCCCTGTCCATGATATCTGCTGTTACGGGCACGGTCTCTTGCACTTCTCCGGTTGTTTCTGTACCGACATAAGACCTTAGCTTGACAAAGGCAACCTCTGTTGGCATAGTCATCTTACGTAAGAGATCCGACGCATACATAAACGCACCGGTAAGAACAACGACAAAAACAGGGTTGAGCCCTTGATAGTCGTGGTTGATCTGCCCTGCGACTTGCCCGACAAGCGTATCTATTTCTTGGGGAGTCTTGTACTCCTTAAAGTGCATGCCTTGTAGTTCCATATGCTATCATTAAAAACGCCACGAGCAACCGATTACTCCATTGATTCCCTGAGAATCATAGGCGTAATAGAGGTCATTATGGCGGTGGATAATATTATTTAGGTGTAGGAAAAATGCGAGATTTTTCTCTACCCAATCATATTGACAACCTATATTGATATCAATCAGCGGCTTGAGTTTGTGATCTCCATCATAGGCCAGTGCCCATCTTTCGCCTGCGAATCGTGAGTCTAAGAATAGAGACCAATTCTTATTAATCCGCCCGTCAACGCGTAACCCTACTTCCCAATTAGGACGGTCATAAACACGGCCGGGAGTCGTCACTATCCCGGTATCAAGTGTGCAGTCATAAACCCCATTGGTATTGTGGTCGAGGATGTTCATTCTTTTCCAGCCGTAATAATCTCCCCATACATGGATGGAAACGATATCTTGATAGTGGAATGATACGGCAGCACCTACCTTCACACGCTGATAATCATTATAGAGGTGGTCAAACCAACCTACAGTCTTGTCGCCCGCAAGAGGCTTCGAAGCATATATGGTGGATTGGTTAAGCTGAAGAGCATAACCGCCGTGCACTTCCAAGAGCAACCATTTTTGGGGCTTGATGTGGAAACCGATAGTGCCGTCAATAGGGATATATGAACCTACATGCTTAGAACCTACGGTGATCAAACCATTATAATAGAGGCATTCATAGAGCCATGCCTGCTCGGAAGCATTGGTAAACCGACCTTTGAAATCACCATAGAGGGTCAACCACTGTTTGGCAATCTGGGCTTCAAAACGGATATTCGGAGATGGTGCAAAAGCAATGGTTTCACTACCGGAGAGCAGTTTTCCTTTGCCGAATACAAGATCGAGATTAACACCGGCATGCAGTGTAAAGCGGTTGCCATAATAGGCATAGAACGGCTCAAGTTTCAGTGAATGACGCGGGTTGTGCGTTTGTATGGGACGACCGGTTCCAACACGATAAGTCGCTTGAAAAGCATTCCATGCAGCTTCCGCAGGCAGAATAAAATTATTCTGCAGCGCGATATTCAAACCACCATGGTGAGCTGAGCCCGCCCATTCAAGATTGATATGGGTGCGCAACTGATGCTCATCGACTACGTTCGGCAGATGAATCATGAAATAGCCGATAGAGGCATTGTATTGAAAATCTTCCTTCTTAGCCGCCTTGACGCCGAAACGGAACTCAGCTTCCCAACTGATTTGGCGACTGTCGTCCTTCCCCGGCATGGCATAAAAGAGGTTGGCACCCTTGAGATCCATATAGATGGTGGCGCGTGAGAAGGGGTGCTTGAAATTAAAACCTAAGTTGGTCGCTGAATTTGTTCGTGAACCCCACATGGCTTTATGGTGTGCAAAAAGATCAACGATAGAGTTTTTGCCATCATCCACATGATAGGTGAAGTCAAAGAGCGTAGAGGGATGTCCTAATGCCCCGCGGATATAGCCGTGAAGCGGCTTGGGGGATGTGAAATGTTGTGTTTGCGATAAAAGGGATGTCGTGTTGAAGGACGGTGCAAATACTTCTGTATAGTCGGAGTAATCGACCTTGGCGGGCTCAAACGAGGTCTCAAGGACAGTTGGACTTGTCTTGAGTTTACCTGCGGATTGAATGATAGGCTGAAACTCACGCTCAACTGTGACAGAGCGGTTCAGCACCGTATCTTGCGCATAACCGGATAGTGCTACCTGCATTAGGCAAACGACTACCATAATAAATTTAGTTCTCATCGTTGTCCTCCTCTTCATTTGAGCCGTTTAATTGTTCTTCCGCAGCGTCGAGAGCTTGTAGTCTCTGGTGCACAATAGTGAGAATATCATCATTGGCTCGATAGTTATTGAGTAATGTAAGCAAGTATTGTCGCGCTTGGAAGGTGTCGCCTTTTTCTTGATTAATATCCGCGAGGAGTATCAATGATTTAGCTAACCAGTATTGGTGCTGAGTATTCATTTCTGCAAATGACATAATCTCCTGCTCGGCATTGTCATATGCTCCCAATTGATAAGCGCAATTCGCCAACTGATACTTTGCCTCGGCGCCTTGTGCCGTGCGAACTTCCTCTGCCAGCGGTGTCCAGTCAACAATGGCTTGACCGTATTGTTTTTTCGCCATATAAGCCTTCGCGCGATCATATAGCGCCTCCAAGCGCATCGACTCGCTTACGGGCTCATCCTCAAGAATATCGGTGGCTATTGCTATGGTTGCTTCGGTGTCGTTGAGATTATATTGGCATCGCAGCACACCTAAACGAGCCATATTGAGATTGTCGCGAGAAGGCGCAATGGGAATTAACTGCCGGAAGTACCCTAATGCCTCATTATAGGATGCCTTATCATAACTTATCTCGGCAGCACGAGTTAATGCCTCTACCATGTAAGGATTGCCCGTAATAGTCGTAAGCGCCTTATACTCCTTCAATGCCTTCTCATAGTCCTTGGTCTTATAATAATTGACAGCCGCTAAATAGTGTGCTGTGTATCGAAGTGAATCCTCGCGGAAACTGGACGTCATGTGGTACTTACCGAGCGTCTTGGAGTATGCGACATACTGATCCACTTGATTGGTTTCAACATACAATGCCTCTAAACCGGACAATGCCGTATAGGCTTCTTCCGTAGCGGGGAAGCGCTCAATCGTTTGTTTATAGGCGGCAATAGCTTTATCGGTCTCGCCTAAATTGGTGTACAGCATCGCCCTCTCAAGGCAGGATTTCCTTGTCTGCTCAGAGCGCGGATAGGAGGCTAAGAGTTGTTCATACGCTTGCAGTGCAGCGCGCTCATCTTCCTTAATAAGATAGGTGCGCGCAATCTCATACAATGCGTCATCCGCATAATCGGATTTCGGATACCGACTCACAAGAGCTTGCATTGTCTTTATTTTAGCCGAATAATTACGTTGCAATCCTTCTGCATAGCCCTTTTGGAAATAGGAATAGTCTCCTGCTGTACTTTGATAATCTATAGCACGTTGGTAGTAATTGATTGCCTCATTGAAGGCGCGTGCATTAAATGCACAATCACCCAACCGGTTAAGGGCATCTGCGTAGGTCGGATCTGTGGACATAATCACTTTGAGATAATCTTCAAAATCCGCTTTGGCAGAGGGGTAGTTCTTGAGAGCAAAGTGATTATAACCACTCAGGTACTTAGCTTTGGAGAGATTAGGGGAGTCTTTTGCTTTTGACGAAGCATAAAAAGCCTTCAGGTCTTTCGCGCAATCTTCATAACGACCTAAAGCATAGTCTGTCTCTGCGCGAAGATAGTAAGTCTCTGTCTTCAAAGCCAATCCTCCGACAGGATCATCAATAACTGCGGTGAACCAATCTGATGCTTTTTGATATTGTCCTTGTAAATACGAGTCTATTGCTAATTGGTAACGCAGGAATTGCTTTGCTTCCAAGAGTTTGCGGTTGGGAGACTCAATGGACTCTAACGCTTTGAGAGCTGCCTCGTAGTTCTTGGACTGACGAAAGGCGTCACTCAGCAGCGCCAATATATTATCCTCATATTTAGAGCCGGGATATTGTTTCAGAAAGTCTGTAAAAGCGTTGACGCTTTCGCCCAATGCCGAGGAGGATTGATAAGTCGTTAAGGCATAGTTATATAGTGCCTCTTCCCGTACCGTTGAGTTGAGCCCGGACTGATACGCCGCTAAGTAGTTCTGTTTAGCCTGCTCTATATTGCCTTGCTGCATGAAGGCATGACCTAAACACAGGTACATTGACTCACTCAAACTATCCCGTTTAACCTCTACCTTACGTAAATAGTTGATAGCCTGTTGATAGTCCTTTAGGTGATAATAGGAGGCACCTAACAGATACACATCGTTGCGAACAAGTTCATACGGCGCATTATCCTCTTTCTCGATTCCTTTCTTGGACTTACTTTCTTGCGCTTCCGCTTTGGCTTTTCCAAGCAATGTCTCATAGGTCTTGAGGTGGGAGACTGCCGATTGGTAATCGCGGTTCTGGAATGCTATCTCACCCAACATGCGGTGTAACTCTGCATTGTTGTGGTTATTAGGTTGTTCGCTTAGTAACTTGGCGGCGCGGGTGGTTACCTGCTCGTAATCCCCTTGAGCATAATAGACTTGGACGATATAGTAGGGTATAGTCTTGCTATATGTCTTATTCGTTTCCAATTCCAAAAGTGCCGGTAATGCCTTATCGTAAGTGCCGAGCTTATACATGCAGTAAGCGTAGTAGTAGGCACCACGAGTTTGGTATTCTGAAGGCCTTTTCTTCAGTATATTGAAGTATGTCGCGGCATTCTCATACCGTTGTAGCATCATATAGGCATAGCCCCTATAGAACTGATATTCTGGCTGATGAGGACGAGTCAGGGACTTGAAATCTACCAATTCCAACTCCTTCAACGCCTTCTTGTGCAAACCTCTTTCTTCCAACAAGACACCATCCATAAAATGTATCTCATCAAGATACGTCGTGTACGGGAAGAGGACAAGATATGTTCTCAAATCCTGTTCAAGTTGCCGAGGTGCCGTGCGTGCTTCATACCTTTCAGCAAGCGAAAGGTATTCACGCTCCATTTGGCTGACTTGACCAAATGCAACCGACACAATCAGTATTGCTATGAGTAGGCTACCTATTCGTCTCATATACTAAGGGACTTTCTAATAATTTATTTATTTTAACTTCGACTTCTCACCATTAGCCCTTCGGGCGAGCGGCTACGCCGCGTCACCATTAGGGGCTTTGGCCTCCCGGTATCCCGGTCTCCCGGTAACCCGGTCTCCCGGCCTCCCTCTCTCTCCGCTGCACAGCCGCCGGCTTTCGATTCCTCAACGCTTACGCTGATGTTTCTTTTGCAAGGCTTGTTGTTTACGGCGGTTGATAACACCTAAAATAATGAAGATAGCTAATGCTACAAACACTACTACAATAAAGACAATCATTGTCGAAGAAAGGTTATCGCCTTTCACACGATTCCACATCTTGATCATATCTTCTGTTTGTTCAGCCGCATCGTGCATTAATGCACCGCGTTCAATGACGCTGATGTCAGGATAAAGCACTTGGTTGGCATGAACCGCTCTCGCTTCATCACCAAAGATATAACTCAAATCAACAGCCTCGGCATATTCTTCCTCATCGTTTGCCCAATCTAAAATTTCTGGACTCGCAATCACGGATACATAACCAATCTCTTCCATATTGCGTATCGCATTATCCGGACGACACATGTAGTTGATGAAGTAAGTGGCTGCTTTTACATTCTTCGCGTAAATCGGTATGCACCAACCGTCAAACCATACATTTGTGCCCTCGTCAGGTACTAAATAACCTAACTCAACACCATTCTCAGCGGCCTGTTCTATCGCCCATGCTGCATCACCCGACCAGGACAAATTTAGCCACATTTTGCCTTTCGTCATCTCTTCTTTGCCGAAATCTACTTCCCAACCCGCAATATTGTCTTTTGCAGCAATCAGTATATCCTCCACACGCTGCATACGCTCCGGCGTGATTTGTTGCACCAACTCATCGCGAGTCACTTCACCACGCGCAATCTCATCCTTATAGGCATATAGCACCAAAACCGAATAAACATCCCTAAAGGCATCTTTCACAAAGATATGGTTCGCATACTTCGGATTTGTTAATGCACTCCATGAACGTATCGAATCAACCTCTACATAAGCTGGATTATACAGCCAACCTGTCGTTCCCCACATGTAACCTGCAACATAGTCTGCTACATGTATAGCACTATCAGCAGCCTTGGGAGCCATCTGCTCGAACTTCTCCACTGCAAAGGGAGCTACATTGTTGAAATAGTAGTGGTCTGCTGGTACCAAATCCTTGCGAATCGGTTGCAGCAGTTTATTTTTTAACATACGCTCAATGATGTACTCCGAAGGACAAATCACATCGTAATCCTCATGACCTACCTCAATCTCGGTTAACATGGATTCGTTGATGTCGAAGGTCTGATAAATCACTTCTACCTTCTCGCCGGTCATCTGCTCATACCATTCTGGGAAACTGTTGAGCACTTCTTCATCAATGTAATCTGCCCAGTTATACACCTTTAGTGTGTGCGCGCGATCAATCGCAAAACTGCTCATCGCGAACATAGCTACGAGCACAAAAGAAAAGATTTTTTTCATTTTTATATACCCTATTTTCATTAATTATTATTTTTACTCTTTTAACTCTCGACTTCTTCCTTATAACGGCACCCTGGTCACCATTATATTTTAGTCCTTACTCCTTATTCCCGACTATCTCTTTGGCGCTGATTTTGAGGCGCGCCAGTTGATTATCAGCAGTAACACTAACATCGTTACGAAGATGAGCGAGAAGAGGGGACGCAACTCCGGAGTCAAACCTCCCTTGCGTGCGTCCGCGTATATAAAGGTACTGAGGGTGTTGAGACCGCCACTGCCTTTCGTGAAGAATGTAACTCCGAAATCATCGATACTCAATGTGATGCTCAAGATGAAGCCGCTCAACATGCCCGGCCATAACTCTGGCATCATCACCTTACGTAGTGCCTGAAAAGGCGTTGCTCCCAAATCCAAAGCTGCTTCATAGATATTGGGGTTCATCTTCGTCAAACGCGGCATCACACTTAATACAACATATGGCGTACAGAATACCACATGCGCAATAATCACAGTCGCCAATCCGCGGCTTATTCCTAAAAACACGAACAACAGAAAGAGCGATATACCCGTCAGAATATCAGGATTGATCATCGGTACGCTGTTCAGTAACTGAATCGCTTGACGGCTGCGTTGACGCATGTTGAAAATACCGATTGCCGCCAATGTTCCTAATAGTGTCGCAAATGTTGCGGCTACAACGGCAATCAGCAGGGTGTACAACAGCGCCGAATACATATTTGGATCTACATGCACCTGCGCCACGCGGTCGTAACCGGTGAAGAGGTTTTCGTATAAGCCGAACGTGAAGCCCGTCCAGTTGCCTAACACCTTGCTGCGTGTGAACGAGAAGAAGATAATAAGCACAATCGGAGCATACAATAGAATCAGCAGTAGCCATAAATAGGACTGCGCAAAAATACGGCGAATCCTTAGACTGCGCTCGCGTTTTTTTGCCTCTAATTGGGCAGTACTTAGTGTTTTCGTCTCAATCATATTACACTCTTAGCCTCCTGCTCGTCTTTGTTCCCGAAGAAACTGGTTAAACCGATAATCAGCAGCAGTACTAAGGACAATGCTGCACCGTAATTCCACATCTGCAAACCACCTTCACCAAACGCACGCTGAATCAGCGAACCGAACAGCGTTATCTTATTGCGAGTCAGTAACTCGGAGATGGCAAAGGTCGAAACCGTAGGCATGAACACCATGACAACTCCGCTATAAATACCCGATTTGGAGAGCGGTAGAATAACTTTTAAAAATACCTCCTTGCGGTTTGCACCTAAATCATGTGCTGCCTCAATGAGTGAGTGATCCATCTTCTGCAGTGTGTTATAAATCGGATAAATCATAAACGGCAGAAAATCATAACACATACCGTACAACAATGCTCCCTCACCTAAAGGGATAGAGAACATATTAAAGAGCTCAACGGTAGCCAACGTCCGAAGAAGAAAATTGATCCACATCGGCAGAATGAACAAAATGGACATCACCGCCGGAGTCTTTAATTCCGCTGTAGCCATAATATACGCCGCCGGATAACCTAATAGCAGACAGATTAGCGTCGTTTGAAAGGCAATCGCAATCGAGTAGATAAACGTGTTCACCGCCTCACTCGTGGAGAAGAACTGCACGAAATTGTGCAGCGTGAAATCGCCGCTTGGTGTCGTGAACGCATATACCACAATCAGCAGGAGTGGCAGCACAACGAACAGAATTAGGAACAGCACATAAGGCCATGCCCAACTGCGACGATTGTCAAAAACACGGGATAGTTTCATGGCCTTACTCATTCGTATTATTGTCCTCTGCTTTGCTTAATAGTATAACATCCGGGGCTATCTGGATACCTACGCGGTCGCCGTGATCCCACACATCATCGGTGTTCACAAATAGGTCGTAACCCTCGTCCGTCCGGATAGTCAGATTATAATGATTACCCTTATAGAGTAGGTAATGCACCTCACCGGAGAGTACACCCTCGTCCTCGTAGTCTAATAACTCTACTTCGCGGAATGGCACTTGTACGGTCACTTTCTCACCGACGGTGAAAGGCGCAATCTGATCCTCTTTGACCTCCCATTCGGCGTCGAGGAAACGCACCTTGCCGTTCTTGAGCACCTCGCCTTCGAAATAATTATAGCGGTAATGCTCTTTCTTCATAATCTGAATGTCTTCGGGACGGACAAGCATGCCTACTTGAGTACCGGGCACGAACTCATGGTAGTCTTGTACCATGAACTCATAGCCGTCTTCCGTCTTTACCGTCATCTCGTAATGAACCCCTTTGAAGATACAACTCTCTACCACACCGTACCATTTGGTGAACTTACCCTTCGGTACCCTGTCCTCCGGATCCAAATCGGATTGCTTTGAGTCCGTAGGACGGTCTTTCGTCTTTTGACTCTCAACTTCCCATATATAGATATCCTCCGGACGAATAACCACATCTACCGGCTTATTCTCACCGAAACCTTCGTCCACGCAATCAAACTCTTTGTCGCAGAAACTTACTTTGCGGTCGCGAATCATTGTGCCGCTCAAGATGTTACTCTCTCCGATGAAATCTGCCACAAAACAGTTTACAGGCTCGTTATAAATATCCGTCGGTGTGCCGATTTGTTGTATTTTGCCTTCGCGCATCACAACCACACGATCACTCAATGTCAACGCCTCTTCTTGGTCATGAGTAACATAGATAAAGGTGATCCCCAATTTTTTGTGCATCTCCTTCAACTCCAACTGCATGTCTTTGCGCATCTTCAAATCCAGAGCCGCTAAAGGCTCATCCAATAGCAATACCTCCGGCTGGTTCACGATTGCACGCGCTATAGCTACACGCTGTTGCTGACCTCCCGATAACGAATCCACATCGCGGTACTCATAATCGGACATGGAAACCATCTTAAGAGCCTTCTTAACACGCTTCTCCATCTCCTCTTGAGCTACACCCTTCAACTTAAGACCGAATGCAATATTCTCAAATACATTCAAATGGGGGAATAACGCATATTTCTGGAATACCGTATTCACAGGACGCTCGTTAGGCGGTAGCGAGGTCATGTCCTCGCCATTCAGGAGTATATCCCCCTCCGTCGCAGTCTGAAAACCTGCAATGCAACGGAGCAACGTTGTTTTACCACAGCCCGATGGACCCAAAATAGTGACAAACTCGCCTTTCTTAATCTGAAGGCTTACATTGTCTAAAGCGTATTTGCCATCCTCAAATGATTTCGTGACATTACGCACCTCGATGATGTAATCAGTCTTTGCCAATTTAGTAAATATTTAAGAGTATTTATAAAATTTGCCAAATAAAATATTCATTAACAGGGCTTAACTAAAAACGTGGAATTCTTAGAAGTGCCCTTAACGCTGTGAGCGCTTGCGCTCAAGCTCATCCAAAATAATTTTACGTATTCTTTGATGCGTAGGTGTAACCTCTACATATTCATCTTCTTTAATATACTCCAAGGCTTCCTCTAAGCTGAACTTGACAGCCGGAGGCAATACCGCCTTATCGTCTGCGGATTTAGAACGCATATTCGTCAAGTTTTTCGCCTTAACGACATTGATAACAATATCTTGATCCTTGGAACTCTCACCGCATACCTGACCGGCATAAACCTCTTCGCCCGGGTCAATGAAGAAACGACCACGGTCTTGTAATTTATCTAACGCGTAGGCGGATGCCGTACCCGTCTCCATCACAATCAGCGAACCGTTCACACGCTTCTCAATCTCTCCCTTATAAGGCTGGAATTCTAAGAACCGATGCGCCATAATTGCCTCACCTGCAGATACATTCATTACGTAGGTACGCATACCGATTATGCCGCGACTCGGAATGGTGAACTCCAACTGTACACGGTCATTAACCATGTTCATGGACGTCATCTCACCCTTATGGGTTGAAACATACTCGATAATCTTACCCGAACATTCCTCGGGGGTATTGACAGTCAACTGCTCTATAGGCTCGCACCGCACACCGTCAATCTCTTTGATAATAACTTGAGGCTGACCTACTTGCAACTCATACCCCTCGCGACGCATCGTCTCAATCAATACACTCAAATGCAGTACTCCACGCCCGTAAACACGCCAAGCATTCTCCTTCTCAGCCGGCTCAACACGCAGAGCAAGGTTCTTCTCTAATTCGCGTTGCAAACGTTCGTAGATATGACGACTGGTCACAAACTTTCCGTCTTGACCAAAGAAAGGACTGTCGTTGATAGTGAATGTCATTGACATGGTCGGCTCATCAATGGCAATCGGTTTCAGTGGCTCCGGATTCTCAATGTCACATATCGTATCGCCAATCTCAAAGCCTTCTATACCAATCAATGCGCATATATCGCCGCTGTGGACCTCGTCCGTCTTAACATGCCCCATACCCTTGAAAGTATGCAACTCTTTAATCTTGGTGCGCACCTTCGTGCCGTCTTTCTTAAAAAGCGTCACACTCTGACCGTCTCGCAATACACCTCTGTGTACACGACCTACTGCAATTCGACCTACATAAGGGTTATAATCCAAACTCGTTATCAGCATCTGAGGAGTACCTTCTAACTCCTCCGGAGCGGGAATATACTCGATAATCGCATCCATCAACGCCGTCAAATCGGTCGTCGGCTTGTGCCAATCGGTACTCATCCAACCATTCTTCGCGGAACCGAAAATAGTCTGAAAATCCAATTGGTCATCATTCGCATCAAGATTCACCATCAAGTCAAAAACAGCCTCTTGAACCTCGTCAGGACGGCAATTCAACTTATCTACCTTGTTGATAACCACTATCGGTTTGAGATTTAATTCCAATGCCTTTTGAAGCACAAAACGCGTCTGAGGCATCGGACCTTCAAAAGCATCTACCAACAGCAATACACCATCTGCCATATTCAGCACACGCTCTACCTCGCCTCCGAAGTCGGCGTGCCCCGGAGTGTCGATGATGTTTATCTTATAACCCTTATATTCTATGGAAACATTCTTGGCAAGAATCGTTATGCCCCGCTCACGCTCGAGGTCATTGTTATCCAAAATCAACTCTTTGTCTTCTACTCCTTCTTGACGGCTCTTTTCAACCACCTTCGCTGTGTAAAGCATCTTGTCCACCAAGGTCGTCTTACCATGGTCCACGTGCGCGATAATCGCTATATTCCTAATCTTTTGCATACTTTAATAACTAATATTTGTGCTTAATGCACATTTCAGCCCGCAAAAGTACAAAAAAAAATCGACACTTGCAAATAAAATCCACTTTTTTGTGTATTTTCCAAAAAAGTTTTTGTTTTATTTGTTTATGTCAAAAAAAAGTAGTATCTTTGCGCTCTAAAGTTTGGGCGTTTGTTACGTATATCTGTTAGATGAAACGGCTGATTAGTATAGCATTTGCTTTTTTAGTCCCGCTTATCGTGTTTGCCATCCCCCTAAGGACGGAAAACTCTCTTGCTATACGTGGCGGAGTGGGCTATAATAATGTGCACAATTTCCTGCCGGAAACGACTGCCCCGGGTGGCGGAGCACTGCAACTTGGCTTGGGATACCGCTTGCACGATAGGCAGAACGGATTCCTCTTTCATGCCGGCATGGAAATGGCATATGGCATGTCTATAATGACCCATAACGACATGACTGAACAGAAATCCATGCTGGACACCGAGTCTGAACCGATGCTGATGATTTATGATATTCAATCAATTCGAGAAACCCAACAGTATGTTTCGGGCGGTATTGAATTGCTTTTGGGCTATCAAAGCCGCAAAGGATGGTATGCCTTGGCGGGACCTAAATTCGCATATGCCTTTTATAATCCTGTTCATTCAGCCTCAATAGTCACCGCACGTGGACGGTATCCTAATTTGATTGAAGACTTGGCTGACATGCCCGACCATTTCTTCTCGACCACACATAATGCGGCGACCAATATATATCCCGCCATGCCTAAAATCTCTTTGGCGTTGGAATTGGGTTATACCGTTCATCTCTCTAATTGGCGCTTACGGGCACGCAGCGAGCGTACTAAGGATTTTCAGATTGCACTCTTTGCGGAATATGGATTTCTCTTTAAATCGGGTGTACAACCATATTCCGAACTCATTGCCTCATATTCGGAGGGGACGTATTCACCTCAGGTTAATCCCTTCTTGTGGTATAATGTCAATAGCAATAGGGTCGCCAATCTGACTTGTGGTATCAAAATGACCTACCTCTTCAATTGGCGCTCATGCCTCTGCCACTAAATATTTTTTTCTTATCGCGACACTACGAATATTATTGATTACATTCCGGTCCCATTGTACTTGACATTTAAAACATAGATATTTGAATTGTAATAGTTATGGATTTTTTCACAAAGTTATTTTCTTTTTTCATTATCTGGGGAAAACCCGAGGACAAATCTCGGAAAAACAAACGAGGTGGATTTAAGAATATGATGTCATCCAACCTTATGCCTCCCGGCCCTCCGGGTCCTCCCGGGCCAAGATAACCTGTGCCTTTCAACACTCGACAACCTTGTTGCCCGAACACCTTGGCATTTGGTCTCCTGGTATCCCGGATATCTGGACACCTTATAATCTGGGCACCCGCCCACATGGTAACCTGACAACCTGGTCTCCTATATTAAAGCCACAGGGCACCCGGTGACCTGGGAACCTGGTAACCTGGTAAAATAGTCGTATCTCCAATGGTGAAAGGTTCTGGGACTCGCACGCGTAGCGATCGTTCGAGCGAAGCGAGATAAGTATGAAAGTTTACTTACATCACTACCCGCAGTACTGCATCGTGGTACGCAGTACCGGCTATTTATCACTACCTGAAAAATAAAAAAAACAGCCCCAAAAAGGCTGCGGAGTGGAGTATAGGGGACTCGAACCCCTTACCTTAACATTGCGAACGTTACGCTCTACCAGATGAGCTAATACCCCTAAAATTAAAATAAAAGCGCCTCATAGCGCTCGTGGAGCACAGGAGACTCGAACTCCTCACCTCAACAATGCCATTGTTGCGCTCTACCAGATGAGCTAGTACCCCTGTCTTGTGACCCATGCAGGATTCAAACCTGCAACCTTCTGATCCGTAGTCAGATACTCTATTCAGTTGAGCTAATGGGCCATGCTTCTTGACGAAAGCGACTGCAAAATTATAACTTTTTTTTGATTCCACCAAATTTTTTTTGCTTTTTTTGTGTTTTTTCATCTTTTTGACCCTTTTTCAGTATTTTTCTACCATATTCAGCTCCCTCAGTCTCTCTATCCCCTCTCTATTCCCTCTAATCTCAGTCTCCCTCTCTATCTCCTCTCTGCCTCTTTCTCTATGTCTTTTCCTAAATTTAGTAGACAGTTTTTTAATATCATTTCCTAGTCAAGTAGACATCTTCCTAATGTTCGTTGACACTTTCCTGGT
>OCVV011336758.1_pt1 | contig 45185 bp, 51 predicted proteins | sample 1539721 | NCBI WGS metagenome assembly OCVV01 (sample SAMN02144230, study PRJEB22623) | gut metagenome | biome: sheep rumen | host: Ovis aries | place: New Zealand | reverse complement strand
GGGCCTCCCCGCAGCCGTGGAAGTACGCCTCGCGGAAGACGTCGCCGACGGAGAGGAAGGCCCCCGGGACCGGACAGGCCGCCACGTCGGTCTCACAGCAGCACCCGAGCACGTAGAGGGCATCGCCCCTGGTCTTGGCCTGCGCGAAGTAGCAGGTCTCGAGCAGGTCGCAGGCGCTCCGGTAGGCCTCCGCGTACCTGCCCGCGGCGAGCAGCGACTGCGCCCGCGCGAGCTTGGCCGATGCGATCCGGTCGTCCTCGAGGAGGTTCTGCTCGCCGGCTCCCTCCCCGCCGCGCGCGTCCTGCGCCCCCGCGAGGGCCCCGTTGGGGGCGCAGGACGCGTCAAGCCGGTCTGCCCCGACGCTGGGGAGAATCAGGCTTGCGAGGTGGTCGACGGGCGCCGTGCAGCCGGGGGAGTCGTAGTGCTCCCAGAGGTAGTAGGTGGAGGCGACGAGCGAGAGCGTCGCGAGGAGGTCGGGCAGGGACCTCCCGTCGAAGGGGTCCCTGCCGCCGGGAGCCTCGTTGCACGCCCCCTCGTTCGGCCCGGCCGCGCGCACCCCGAGCGCGGCCGGGAGATCGAGGCCGGGGAGGCTGAGGTCACCCCCGTAGCTCCAGAGGTGTGCCCCCGTGCTGCGCCTAACCTCGCAGGAGGTGTCGGGGGCCGCGCCGCTCCTGTCGTCGGAGAGCAGGGTGCGCAGGTGCCGGCGGAAGACGTCGAGCTCCTCGGGTGCCAGGCCGGAGACGACCTCCTCCCAGCGCGCGGCGAAGGCCTGCTGGTAGGGGAAGTCCCTGGGGGCGTACGGGAGGCCGGTTCCTGGGTCGAGCGGGCTCCTCAGCAGGAGCTCCATGATCTGGGCGCAGCTCCTGCGTCCGGAGTCGCTGCCGCAGAAGAAGCGGGTCCTCGTCGCCCCGCGCGAGATCCGGGAGAGTACGCCCTTGTCGGCGTCGGTCAGGGGGCCCGAGGCCAGGGCATCGGAAATCATCCGGACCATGTCTCCCTGGCTCAGGTTTGGTGGGACGAGGTTGTTCCAGTGGATGACGTTCGTGGTTGCTGCCCTCCGGCTCATGCGGGTTCCTCCTTTGATTATATAGGGACCGCGGCTGGACTCCCGTGCCCGTGAGGCCACCGATGTGAACGCCTCCGCTACTTCCGGTCCATCGAGATGGTCTCGCCGCCACTCTCGAGGACGAGGTGCCCGCTCTCGTCGATGTGATACGTGCAGGAGATGCTATCCAGGCCGGTCTTGAACGTGAGCACGCCGTCGCTCGCTACGCCCGTGATTGCGGCGGCATCGTCCCCGTCGTGGTAGGTCATCGTCGCGTCGCTGCCGTCGATGGTGATGGTGATGTAGTCATCCGGGTTGCCGGGGACCTGGGTGATCCAGGTGCCGTCCGAGGAGGAGCAAGCGGAGAGCAGAAGGCTCGCGACGAGCGCCAGCACGATCAAGGCGATGGCGGGACGGGTGCGCGTGCCGGTCTTCTCGATGGTCTCTTCCATGGTCTTCTCCCTTCGATGGGCGCCTGCCCGGCGCCCTGCCTCCCGGCCCTCTGCCGGTTGGTCTCTGACTGGGACCACTATCGGGGAGGCGGGGCGTTTCAGGTAGGGCGTCCGGGGCGGCGCCGTGGAACGCCGGCGCACGAAACGTGAAACGCGAGACAGGCGATCGGGATTGTTCGGGCAGCCCCTCCCGCCAGGCTTTTCTCCGCACGGCCAAAGATAACCGCCGTCCACACGAACTTGTTTGAACAATTGCTCGTGCGCCATTTTGTTGGAAATAGGTCGTTCAAAAAAGAGAACGTGCCGCGCACCCATCCGGAGACGCCCTCCAGCGAGCAGCCGCGGGGAGGGTGAAGTTGTTGCGTGCCATAACGTTTTTCACCGATGACGCGTGACGTCGGGGGGCTGCCGCAGGTGCCGTGCGCCCCCCCTCGATCGCGTAGGCGCGGGCGTACCGCCACTCCTGCGCGGACGTCCTGTTCATGCGCTCGACCCTGCCGTTCTGCCAAGGGCCGTGGGGCCCGGTGCGCTTGTGTTCGATGCCCGCGGCCTCCGGCCAGTCGTTGAACAGCGCCGATTGGTATCCGCTGCCGTTGTCGGTCATCACGCGCTTGGCCCTGCGCTAGCATGCTGTGACATGAGAGGGCACCCCTCGCCGTAGGCCTAGACAACTCACGGCTTGGCGGAGGCCTCTCTATTTGTTGCCCCCGAGCGTAGACAACGTCTTGGCGCTGAACAGCTGGCGCTGACAAATTTCTGCGTAAAAATGCATCGTGTGGATGCTTTGGGATGTGACGGCCCACAATCTGACCACAATTGAGGATTGTATTTTCGCAGGTAGAAAGCTTGCTTTTCTCCCCTAATAAAAAGCCCTTCGAATGTCAAGACTTTTCATTGACCTGGAATTCCAACTTCGTTAAGTTATTAGATTGCGACAACTGCCGCTTTTTATCTCGTCGAAGGAGGAAGTGCCTGGTGCCTACCGCAAAGTCTTCCCAGCCCGCACAGGAGCAGCGCAAGCGCGTGAGCTTCAGCAAGATCCCTAGTGCGATGGAGTTGCCCAACCTCATTTCCGTACAGAAGGAGTCTTTCAACCGCTTCATGACCGAAGGCCTGGCCGAGTGCTTCGCCGAGTTTTCGCCCATCGAGAACTCTGCGAAGAACATGCAGGTCACCTTTGGTGAACACCAGTTTGGCGACGCGCCCGCGGACATTGCCGAGTGCCGTGCCAAGGACATGTCGTACCAGGCGCCGCTCTTCGTCGACGTGCGCTTCGTGAACACCGACACGGGCGAGATCAAGGAGCAGCTCGTCTTCATGGGCGACTTCCCCCTGATGACTGACCGCGGTACGTTCATCATCAACGGTACCGAGCGCGTCGTCGTCTCGCAGTTGGTCCGCTCCCCGGGCGTGTACTTCTCCGAGGAGCTCGACAACGGCGTGACCGTGCAGCACGTGCAGTTCATCCCTGCGCGTGGTGCGTGGCTTGAGTTCGAGGTCGACAAGCACGGCCACCTGGTGGTCTCCATCGACCGCAAGCGCCGCCAGAGCGCAACCCTGCTGCTCCGCGCGCTCGGCATCGCCGAGAGCGACGACGAGATCATGAACCTGCTTGGCGACTCCGACGTGGTTCGCGCCACGCTGGAGCGTGACGTTGCCACGACTCGCGAGGATGCACTTCTCGAGATCTACCGTCGCCAGCGCCCGGGCGAGCCGCCCACCGTCGACTCCGCGATGAAGCTGCTGGACAGCCTGTACTTCAACCACCAGCGCTACGACCTCGCGCGCGTCGGCCGTTACAAGATCAACAAGAAGCTCGAGCTTGATGTCGATGCGCAGGAGAAGATTCTGACGCAGGAGGACATCGTCTGCGCGCTGAGGTACCTGCTCGCACTGCACGACGGTGACACCACCAAGAAGTTCGACGACATCGACCACTTCGGCAACCGCCGCGTCCGCACCGTGGGCGAGCTGGTGCAGAACCAGTTCCGCATCGGCATGAGCCGTATGGAGCGCGTCATCCGCGAGCGCATGGCCTCCCAGGACGCCGACGACATCACGCCGCAGTCCCTAATCAACATCCGCCCGATCGTGGCGGCCATCAAGGAGTTCTTCGGCTCTTCTCAGCTGTCCCAGTTTATGGACCAGTCCAACCCGCTTGCCGGCCTTACCCACAAGCGCCGCCTGTCCGCACTGGGCCCTGGCGGCCTTGCCGGTCACAAGTCCGGCTCCAGCCGTCGTACGAACGTCCCGACCGCAGTCCGCGACGTCCACAACTCCCACTATGCGCGCATGTGCCCGATCGAGACCCCCGAAGGCCCGAACATCGGCCTCATCGGCTCGCTCGCGCTGTACGCGCACGTGAACGAGTACGGCTTCATCGAGGCGCCGTACCGTCGCGTCGTTGACGGCCGCGTCACCGACGACATCGACTGGATGACCGCCGACGAGGAGGAGAACCACGTCATCGCGCCGGCGAACACTCCCGTCGACCCGAACACCGGCCACTTTGTCGCCGTCGATCCCGAGGGCAAGACCTACAAGCCCGAGACCGTCATCGCGCGTACGCGCAACTTCGACGGTTCGTTCGGCGCACCCGCGTCCGTGCCCGTCGAGACCGTCGACTACATGGACGTCTCCCCGCGCCAGCTCCTTTCCGTCGCGGCGAACCTCATTCCGTTCCTCGAGCACGACGACGCAAAGCGTACCCTCATGGGCGCAAACATGCAGCGTCAGGCAGTGCCCCTGATCAAGCCGCGCGCGCCGTACGTCGGCACCGGCCTCGAGCGCCGTGCCGCACTCGACTCCGGCGAGCTCATCGTCGCTAAGCACGCGGGCACCGTCGTCGAGGTCGACGCCGCCCACGTGGTCGTCGACACCGCGAACGGCCCCGAGCGCTTCGACCTTCCCAAGTATCAGCGCTCCAACCAGAGCACCTGCATCAACCACCGTCCCGTGGTCCACGTGGGCCAGAAGGTCGAGGCCGGCGAGCCGCTGACCGACGGCACGTCCATCGACCACGGCGAGCTTGCACTGGGCACGAACCTGACCGTGGCGTACATGCCGTGGGAGGGCTACAACTACGAGGACGGCATCGTCGTCTCGGAGCGCGTTGTCCAGGACGACCTGCTGACCTCCATCAACATCTCCCGTCACGAGATCGACGCCCGCGACACGAAGCTCGGTCCCGAGGAGATCACCCGCGAGATCCCGAACCAGAGCGAGGACATGCTCGCGAACCTCGACGACGATGGCATCATTCGCATCGGCGCTGAGGTCGGCCCCGGTGACATTCTCGTCGGCAAGGTGACCCCGAAGGGCGAGCAGGCCCTTACCGCAGAGGAGCGCCTGCTCCGCGCGATCTTCGGCGCCAAGGCGCACGACGTTCGTGACACGTCCCTCAAGATGCCGCACGGCGCGTATGGCCGTGTCGTCGACGTGGTGCGCTTCAGCCGCGAGGCCGGCGACGACCTCCCGCCCGGAGTGAACGATCTCGTCCGCGTATTCGTCGCGCAGCGCCGCAAGATCCAGCAGGGCGACAAGATCTCCGGTCGTCACGGCAACAAGGGCGTCGTCTGCAACGTCCTGCCGGTTGAGGACATGCCCTACATGGCCGACGGCACGCCCGTCGACGTGCTTCTTGACCCGCTGGGCGTCCCCTCCCGTATGAACGTGGGCCAGCTCATGGAGTGCCACCTCGGCTGGGCCGCGAGCCACGGCTGGGACGTCGACTCCGCGGACTCCAAGGAGGTCGTGGACGGCCCGATGTACGTCTCGACGCCCGTCCTCGACGGCGCGACCGACGACGAGGTCCAGGAGGCCCTGCGCCGCACGAACATCAACATCATGAATAAGGCCCTGCGCACCTACGGCGAGCACCTCCGCAAGGAGTTCGTGCCCCAGCTGAACGAGATGGGCAAGACCACGCTGTACGATGGCCGCACCGGCGAGCCCTTCGAGAGCCCGATTACCGTCGGCACCTCGTACATCCTGAAGCTCGGCCACATGGTCGACGACAAGATTCACGCTCGCTCGACTGGCCCCTACAGCCTCGTCACGCAGCAGCCCCTGGGTGGCAAGGCCCAGTTCGGCGGCCAGCGCTTCGGCGAGATGGAGGTCTGGGCGCTGTACGCGTACGGCGCTGCCAACGTCCTCCACGAGCTCATGACCGTCAAGTCCGACGACACGAACGGCCGCGTCAAGACGTACGAGGCCATCGTCAAGGGCGAGAACGTCCCCAGGCCCGGCATCCCCGAGTCCTTCAAGGTCCTCGTCAAGGAGATTCGTTCCCTCGCGCTCAACATCGAGCCGATCTCCTACAAGAGGCCCGAGAAGGGCCCCAAGTCGCAGGAGGACGTCCAGGACGAGAACAGCGTGGACGTCTTCGCTGGCGCCGACAGCGCCGACGACCTGATCGGTGGCGTTGCCTCCGATTCCGAGAAGGGCTCCGAGGCCCTGATCGGCGACAATTCCGACGATAAGGAGTAGCGAACGTGGCAGATTTCGATACCACTGATTTCGACGCGATAAAGATCTCGCTCGCCTCCGCAGATGAGATTCGCAGCTGGTCGCACGGCGAGGTCAAGAAGCCCGAGACCATCAACTACCGCACCCTCAAGCCCGAGAAGGACGGTCTTTTCTGCGAGAAGATCTTCGGTCCCGTCAAGGACTGGGAGTGCGCCTGCGGCAAGTACAAGGGCATCCGCTTCAAGGGCATCGTCTGCGAGCGCTGCGGCGTCGAGGTCACGAGCGCCAAGGTGCGCCGCGAGCGCATGGGCCACATCGAGCTGGCCGCGCCCGTCTCGCACATCTGGTACTTCAAGAGCCCGGCGACCTTCCCCCTGGCGCGCCTGCTCGACATGAAGAGCAAGGACCTCGAGAAGGTCCTGTACTTCGCGAGCTACGTCATCACCTCCGTCGACGCCGAGGCCCGCGAGGCCGACGCGGACGACCTCAAGGAGGAACTGGCCGCAGACCTCGAGGAGCTCGATGCCGAGCGCGACGACGAGATCGAGCGCCTCAAGGCGCAGGGCGATCCCGACGCCGCCGGCGAGTTTGGCGACGACGAGGTCCTCTCGGCCGACGAGGTCCGCATGGGCATCGCAGACCTCGAGGAGGAGTACGCGGAGGAGAAGAAGCTTCGCCAGGACGCCTTCGACAAGTTCATGCAGCTCGAGGAGCGCGAGCTCATTTCCGATGAGTCGCTCTTCACCGAGATGAAGCGCTACTACTCCATCTACTTCAAGGGTGGCATGGGCGCCGAGGCCATCCGCGAGCTCCTTCGCGGCATCGACCTGGGCGATGAGGCAGACCGTCTCCGCGCCATCGTTGCGTCCGACGACGCCCAGAAGCAGAAGAAGGAGCGTGCGGTCAAGCGCCTCGAGATCGTCGACGCCTTCCTGAAGGGCGGCAACGATCCTGCCAACATGATCCTGGACGTCATCCCGGTCATCCCGCCCGACCTGCGCCCGATGGTGCAGCTCGACGGCGGCCGCTTCGCGGCGTCCGACCTGAACGACCTCTACCGTCGCGTCATCAACCGCAACAACCGCCTCAAGCGCCTGCTCGACCTCGATGCTCCCGCGATCATCGTCAACAACGAGAAGCGCATGCTCCAGGAGTCGGTTGACGCCCTCTTCGACAATGGTCGCCGTGGTCGTCCGGTCACGGGCCGCGGCGGTAGGCCTCTCAAGTCCCTCGCCGAGTCCCTCAAGGGCAAGCAGGGTCGCTTCCGTCAGAACCTGCTGGGCAAGCGTGTCGACTACTCCGGCCGTTCGGTCATCGTCGTCGACCCGCACCTCCAGCTCCACCAGTGCGGCCTTCCCTCCGCGATGGCGCTCGAGCTCTTCAAGCCGTTCGTCATGCGTCGTCTCGTCGAGCTCGGCAAGGTCGAGAACATCAAGGGTGCCAAGCGCGCCATCGACCGCGGCATGCCCGTGGTCTGGGACGTCCTGGACGAGGTCATCAAGGGCCGCCTGGTCCTGCTCAATCGCGCGCCTACGCTGCACCGTCTGTCCATCCAGGCGTTCGAGCCGGTGCTCGTCGAGGGCAAGGCCATCCACCTGCACCCGCTCGTCTGCGCGCCGTTCAACGCAGACTTCGACGGCGACCAGATGTCCGTGCACGTGCCCCTGTCCACGCAGGCCCAGACCGAGGCCCGCGTCCTGATGCTTTCGAGCAACAACCTCCGCTCGCCGGCTTCGGGCAAGGTCCTCACCGTGCCGTCCCAGGACATGGTCTTCGGCGTGTACTTCCTCACTACCGAGAAGAACGACGACCAGCCCTCCAGCCACACCTTTGCAAGCTTCGAGGACGCTCTCGCGGCGTTCGACAGCATGGGCGACCTCGACATCCAGGGCAAGATCTGCGTCCGCGTCAAGCCTGAGCAGGCCAACGTCGTCGACGGCGAAAAGCGCTACTTCCGCATCGTCGACGGCTGGGGCAAGTTCGAGGACCTCGACCTCACGAACGGCTCCGCGCGCTTCGAGACCACCATCGGCCGCGTCATCTTCAACAAGTGCCTGCCTGCCGACTATCCGTTCATGAACTACAAGATGGTCAAGGGCGACATCTCCAAGCTCGTCAACGACTGCTGCGATCGCTACAGCACCGCTAAGGTCGAGCCGATCCTGGACGCCATCAAGGCGACCGGCTTCCACTACGCCACCCGTGCGGGTCTGACCATCTCCGTCTGGGACGCAACCATCCCGGAGGACAAGCCGCAGATCCTCGCGGACGCGCAGGAGCGAGTCGACACCATCAACGAGTACTACGAGGACGGCTTCCTGTCCGAGCAGGAGCGCCACGTCGAGGTCGTCAACGCCTGGACGGAGTGCACCGACAAGCTCTCCGCAGAGATGCTCGCCGGCTTCAACGAGGACAACCCCATCTTCATGATGGCCGACTCCGGCGCCCGAGGCTCCAAGACCCAGCTGCGTCAGGTCGCAGGCATGCGTGGCCTCATGGCCGACATGTCCGGCGACACGATCGACCTCCCGATCAAGTCCAACTTCCGCGAGGGCCTCGAGCCGCTGGAGTACTTCATCTCCACGTACGGCGCCCGTAAGGGCCTCGTCGACACGGCATCCCACACGTCCGACTCCGGCTACCTCACCCGCCGTCTCGTCGACGTCGCCCAGGACGTCATCGTGCGCGAGGAGGACTGCGGTACGGACGAGGCCGTCACGTATGACATAATCAAGCCGGGCGAGACCGACGTCGACCTCGACCTCATCGGCCGCTGCACGCTGCACGACGTCGTGAACCCCACGACGGGCGAGGTCATCATCGCCGCCGGCGACTACGTCGAGTCCAAGGCGCAGCTCCAGCAGATGGTGGAGGCGGGCATCAAGAAGGTCGAGCTCCGCGCGCTGCTCACCTGCAAGTCCAAGTACGGCGTCTGCCAGCGCTGCTACGGCTGGGACCTCTCCACGCGTCGCCCGGTCAACATCGGCACCTCCGTCGGCGTCATCGCCGCGCAGTCCATCGGCGAGCCGGGCACCCAGCTCACCATGCGTACGATTCACTCCGGCGGCGTCGCGGGCGCCGACGACATCACGCAGGGCCTCCCGACGGTCGCCCGCATGTTCGACGTCGTCGGCAACGTCAACGAGAAGATCCTCGGCCGCGAGGCGGATCTCGCTCCCTACTCCGGCATCCTCTCGATCACGCCCGAGCAGACCGAGTACCTCATTCGCATCCTCGATGCTGACGACCGCTCCAGGATCCTCGTCGAGTGGCGCGTCCCCGCGTCCGTGCGATTCATGCCGGGCTTCGAGGACGGCGTCGAGGTTCGAGCCGGCGACCAGATCACCCGCGGCTTCGTCAACTTCCGCAAGCTCCGCAGCCTGACGGACATCGAGTCCACCATGCACACGTTCGTGAAGTCGGTCAAGGACGTCTACACGTCCCAGGGCGTCGACCTCAACGACAAGCACATCGAGGTCATCGCTCGACAGATGCTGCGTCGCGTCCAGGTCACCAACCCCGGCGACTCCACGTACCTCCTCGGCCAGTACGTCGACCGCTACGTGTTCGCGGACACCGTTCGCAACATCGCGCTCGCCGGCGGCACCCCGCCCGAGGCGGAGCCCGTCATCCTCGGCACCCTCAAGGTCGCGAGCTCCATCGACTCCTGGCTGTCCTCCGCGTCGTTCATCCGCACGGCGGGCGTCCTCACGGAGTCTGCCATCAAGGGCGAGGTCGACCATCTGCTCGACCTCAAGTCCAACGTCATCGTCGGCAAGAAGATCCCGGCAGGCACCGGCCTTCGCGCATACGACGACGTCAAGCTCACCTACCATGGCAAGCGCATCGACGGACCCACCTCGCCCATGGCGAAGTCTCTTCCCGAGTGGGCTCCCGAGGAGCTCAAGGGCATCGAGGAGCAGCTTCCCAAGCAGCTCGACTGGATCGGCGACGACTACGGCTACGGCGGCGTCTACTCCAAGAACGGCCGCACCCTGTCCTCCGAGGACGCGAAGCTCTACCTCTTCGACGACCTCGGCGTGTCGCAGCGCTGGACCAACAAGTTCAGCGAGGTCGGCATCGAGACCGTGGGCGACCTCATTGGCAAGACCGAGGACGACCTGCTTCGCATCGACGGCATCGGCGCCAAGGCGATCGAGGAGCTCCGCGACGGCCTCGAGGCCCGCAACCTCCTCTACATCCTTGAGCCCGACGAGGACGAGGCAGACAGCGAGGATCTTTCCCAGCTGCTCAATATGGTCTTCTCGCCCGACGCGGACAGCGACATCATGCTCGGCACGGCCGCGCCGTCCAAGCACCAGTCCTTCGACGACGAGCTCATCGGCGGCTCCTCGAACGAGGATCAGGAGGAAAGCTCCGAGTCCCAGGTCATCAACGAGGACCTCGGCTCCCTTCACGACCTGCTTTCCCAGGTCGAGAAGAACGAGTCCTCTGACTCGGAGGAGTAGCTCCTAGGCTCGCGCGGCACTCGCGCGCGACATAACGGCCATCAGGCCCCGGCTCAGCCAAGAGCCGGGGCCTTTGTCTTACCTGCGCGCAAATGGGTATCACTTGCCATAGGCAACGTTCGGACAACGTTCGGCGGCGCGCCCGTGGCGCGTCGCGGGTCGCGAAGGGGTGGTGTCGTTATGGAAGTCAAGTTCACGCGCTCGAAGTGGGGGACCATCCTCTGGGGCGTCGCCAGCGCCGTCCTGGGCGTCTTCATGTTCGTCAACCCGGGCGCCACGGCAAAGGGCGTCACGGTCCTCTTTGGCTGGGTGCTCACCATCGCGGGCGTCCTCGCGCTCGTGAGCGCCTTCACGCACTGGAGCATCATCCTGTCCACGCTCGACCTCTACGCAGGCGCACTTTCGCTCCTGTTTGGCCTGCTCATCCTCGCCTGGCCGGAGTTCTTCGTCGCGTTCATCTTCGTGATGCTCGGTCTCTACGTCATCGCGGCGGGATTCTCCACACTCGCGGGCTCCAACGCCCTGCGCATCCTGGGCATCAAGGGGTCGGGCGCAGGCATTGCGCTCTCCATGCTCTCCGTCATCCTGGGCATCCTCGTCATCATGTCGCCGTTTGCCATGGCCAACATCGCCATGTCCGTTGGCGGCATCGCGCTCATCTACACGGGCCTCGTACACATTGCGCAGGGCATCAAGATGCCAAAGTAGGAAGGGTGACAGCCGTGCCTGGCTATACGGCGCCAGACATGTCTCATAATGTCATGGGCCTGCCGTCCGTGCGTGGCGGCAAGCCGCCTGCATACACTCCGTCGAAGGGATGAGTTATGGCACGCGTGTTCATCAGTCCCAGCAAGTACGTTCAGGGTCCAGGGGAGCTGGCAAAGCTCGGCAGCTATGTGGCAAATTACGGCAAGAAGGCCCTCGTCGTGATATCCGCTGGCGGCATCCGTCGTTCCGGCGACGTGGTGAAGAAGAGCTTTGCCGATGCCGATATCGCATTTGACTTTGACGAGTTCAACGGCGAGTGCTCGCAGGCGGAAATCGACCGCCTCGTGGGCGACGCGCGCGAGAAGGGCTCGGACGTCGTCGTTGGCATCGGTGGCGGCAAGATCTTCGACACGGCCAAGGCAGTCGCAAGCGCCGTGGACGCGCCCGTCGTGGTGGTGCCGACGATCGCCGCGACCGATGCGCCGTGCTCCGCGCTTTCCGTCGTGTACACGGATGACGGCCAGTTCAAGGAGTACCAGTTCTTCAAGGCGAACCCGAACCTCGTGCTCATGGACACGGAGGTCATCAGCAAGAGCCCCGTTCGCCTGACCGTAAGCGGCATGGGCGACGCGCTGGCGACGTACTTCGAGGCACGCGCGTGCAAGCGCTCCGATGCCACGACCTGCGCCGGCGACAAGGTGACCTCCGCGGCCATGGCCCTTGCGCGCCTGTGCTATGACACGCTGATGTCCGACGGCGTGAAGGCGAAGATCGCGCTCGAGGCGGGGGCGTGCACCGAGTCTGTCGAGAAGATCATCGAGGCCAACACGCTGCTTTCCGGCCTTGGCTTCGAGTCGGCGGGCCTCGCGGCGGCACATGCCATCCACAACGGCCTTACCGCCATGCCCGAGACGCACGCGTTCTACCACGGCGAGAAGGTCGCGTTTGGCACGCTGTCACAGCTGGTGTTGGAGGATGCCGACGAGCTGCCCGAGGTGCTTGACTTCTGCGTGCAGCTTGGCCTTCCGGTCACGTTTGAGCAGCTGGGCGTGAAGGACGCGAGCTACGACCGCGTGCTCGAGGTGGCGAAGCTCGCGTGCGCGCCAAACGACACCCTGCACAACATGCCGTTCGAGGTAACGCCGGAGAAGGTCGCGAACGCGATGCTCGCGGCGGACGCTCTGGGCAGAAACGAGCTCGTGGCGTACGAGTAGCGCCAGGACCACGGGGGCGCTCCGGTGCCAGAGATGTGCGAGCCAAGGTGCCACGTTCTTCTCGCCCGAAAGAGAAATGCCAGTTAGATGGGGTTATCTGCGCGACTGGCATGCATGACAGGCGAGTTTGAGGAGGCGCTTGCTCCCAGGGCCAAAGTGGGTAAGATACACATAACCAGCGGTGCCCGTCCCGGTCCTCAAGGGTTAAATGCGGGCGACGCAGGTTACTAGTTGCTATGAGGGCCCAGTTCCAGCTGGGCCCTCAACGCATCCTCCGTCATCCGTGTAGTTGCTTATTACCAAGGAACCCTCCCGCCAATGCGGCGGGGAGGGTTCTGTCGTGCGCTCCCAGATTTTGGCCGGGCTGGCGGCGCCGCGGAGTATACTTGTGTAGACATTATGTAATGTGACCAATTTAGTGTCTAAACAGGTGTCTGAACATGGCCTTGCGCGCCGCGCCGGTCCGGATCAGAAAGGGGAAGCCAGTGGACAGGAACAGCAGGATCTGCATCGTGGGTGGAGGCCCCGCCGGGCTCTCGTTGGCCATGTACCTCGAGAAGAACGGGTTTGACCACTACACCATCTTCGAGCGCAGCGGCCGCGTGGGCGGCAAGGCGTTCAGCCCGCTCATGAAGGTGAAGAACCGCAAGGGCGAGTGGGAGGACCGCACCATAGAGATGGGCGCGGTCATGGGCTGCGGCACGTACTTTGCGGTGCACGAGTGCGAGGAGTTTGGCCACACGTCCCACGCCGACGGCCCGCAGATGGGTCGTCGCTTCATGAACACGGACGGCACCCCCATCAAGGAGAGCAAGCTGGGGCTGCTCAAGAAGGTCATGAAGATGCGCAAGCTCAACCACCTGCTCGCGACCAAGTACAAGGGCTACGACGTCAACGGTCACCGCGGCGTGGCACAGGGCCGCTACGAGGGACCATGTCCTTCTCCGCAGATGAAGCTGGCGCACATCGAGGGCGAGAACCCAAACCTGAAGGACCTGAGCATGCCGTTTAGCGAGTTTCTTAAGCTGAACGACTGCGAGGACGCCGAGCTTGTGTGGAAGGGGCCGTTCACGAGCTTTGGCTACGGATACTTCGACGAGATTCCCGCGGCCTACGTCCTGAAGTACCTGGACGCGTTCACCGTGAAGCAGTTCCTTTCCACCGGCAGGCTCTGGACGTGGAAGAACGGCACAAACTCCATCTGGACCGGCGTCAACAGCGCGCTGCGCCATCCGGCGAACCTCAACAGCGAGGTCACGGCTGTGCGCCGCACGGAGGATCACGTGTACGTGCGCGTGAACGGCGGCGAGGAGCAGGAGTTTGACAAGCTGGTCATCTGCACGCCGCTTGAGATGTTCACGTCCTACGGCGACGCCACGGAGCAGGAGCGCGAGCTGTTTGGCAAGATCCAGCACAAGGAGTACTTCACCATGGCCGTGCGCACGGAGGAGGAGAAGAGCCCCGACATCAGCTACTACTACTTTGCTAACATGACGCCCGAGACTCGCGGCCACCTTATGGTGTTCTATCACCGCTGGCCGGACGCGGGCGCGCAGCCGCTGGTGACGTTCACGCTGCGCAACCACGAGGGGGCGGAGGACGTGCCGTTTGACGAGGCGCGCGACACCACGCTTTCCGACATGGCGAAGTCCGGCCTGCCCGTGATGAAGACCGAGCGGATTGACGACTGGTACTACTTCCCGCATGTGAGCTCGGCAGACTACGCCGACGGCTGGTACGACAAGGTCGAGGCCCTGCAGGGCGAGCACAACACGTACTTTGCGGGCGAGGTCATGTCGTTTGGCGACATGGAGGAGACCGCGGAGTACTCGCGCGACCTGGTGCGCCGCTTCTTCCACTAGGTCTACGGGCGCCTGCGGGTACCTTGCAGGCGTCTGCGGGTTGCTTTGGGATTTTTTGCTGGGCCGCCTGCCGCGCGTGCGGCGGGCGGCTTTTGCGTGGCGTCGCGTGACGTAAGGGCACCGCGAGCCGCGTGGGCGTACGGCGCCGCTATACTAGGGTGATGCCCGCCCGGCATGCGCGGCCCGCCCAAGCGTGGTGGCCGCGCGGCGATGCCGCGGGCAAGCCGAAGGGAGCCGCATGGCAGAAACTCACATGACGAACGGCTGCGGGTGCAAGATTGCGAACGACGACACGCTTCGCGCGCACCTCGCCAACGACGACGTGGTCTACAGCGCGACGCAGATTTTCGACGCGCTTTCCGACTCCACGCGCTTCCAGATCCTGGGCGTGCTCGTGCTGGGCGAGAAGAGCGTGTCTGACCTGCAGGAAGTCTGCCATGTGTCCCAGTCCGCCATTTCGCACCAGCTCAGGCTCCTGCGCGACCGCGGCCTTGTGAACGCGCGCCGTGACGGGCAGCGCATGATCTACTCGCTTGCGGACGAGCACGTGGAGCAGCTGCTGCGCGTGGGTCTGTCGCATGCGGCCGAGGACGCGCGCCCGGAGTAGGACGTCGCGCGAATGTGCACGGGGCGTGGAAAAGGGATACGCCCGGCACCGTGGCGTTTTGACATCTGGGCTTCAAGAGATTAAAGTTCACCATTGCGTCAAATTGCGCTAGGAGTCTGTCTGTATCCGCTGCAGGGTGGCCTTCCAGGGCAAAGTCGCAGGTATCTGTCCCCAACAATCCGAGGTAGCGGTGCTGCGTTGCCTCTGATACATAGGTGCTCGCGCACCAAATTCCGTTTGATCCTATTAAGGAGAGAAGCTTTGCCTACTATCAACCAGCTCGTCCGTCAGGGTCGCGTCTCCCACAAGGCCAAGTCCAAGAACGCCGCCCTCCAGCACAACCCCCAGAAGCGTGGCGTCTGCACCCGTGTGTTCACCACGACCCCCAAGAAGCCTAACTCTGCACTTCGTAAGGTCGCGCGTGTCCGCCTGGTCAACGGCATCGAGGTCACCGCTTACATCCCGGGCGAGGGCCACAACCTGCAGGAGCACTCCATCGTCCTGATTCGTGGCGGCCGTGTTCGCGACCTGCCTGGTGTCCGTTACAAGATCATCCGCGGCGCCTATGACTGCGCGGCAGTTCAGGACCGCAAGAAGGCTCGTTCCCGCTACGGCGCAAAGCGCCCCAAGAACTAGCCGCAAGGTCCCATCTGAATTAGCTACGAGTTTTTAGGAGATACAACATGCCGCGTCGTGCAGCAGCAGTCCGTCGTGAGGTCCAGCCGGACGCCGTTTACAACAACCGTCTCGTGACCCAGCTCATCAACAAGGTCCTCCTGGATGGCAAGAAGGCCACCGCCGAGCGCATCGTCTACGGTGCCTTCGACCTCGTCAAGGAGAAGACCGATTCCGATCCCCTGGCCACCTTCAAGAAGGCCATGGACAACGTCCGCCCGACCCTCGAGGTCAAGCCCAAGCGCGTTGGTGGCGCTACCTACCAGGTTCCTATGGAGGTCAACTCTCGTCGCGCGACGACCCTCGCCATCCGCTGGATCGTCAACTACAGCCGCGCCCGCAAGGAGAAGACCATGGCGGAGCGCCTCGCCAACGAGATCATGGATGCGGCCAACGGCGTTGGCGCTTCCGTGAAGCGCCGTGAGGACCTCTTCAAGATGGCAGAGGCCAACCGCGCGTTCTCGCACTATCGCTTCTAGTCCAGGGGAGTAGCGACACATGGCAAAAGTTAAGTACAAGCTCGAAGACCTTCGCAACATCGGCATCATGGCTCACATCGATGCTGGTAAGACGACTACCACCGAGCGCATCTTGTACTACACCGGCAAGACCCACAAGATCGGCGAGGTCCACGACGGTGCAGCCACCATGGACTGGATGGTTCAGGAGCAGGAGCGCGGCGTGACCATCACCTCCGCCGCAACCACGTGCTTCTGGAAGGACCACGTCATCCAGATCATCGACACCCCGGGCCACGTTGACTTCACCGCAGAGGTCGAGCGCTGCCTGCGCGTCCTCGACGGTGCCGTCGCGGTCTTCGACGCCGTTGCCGGCGTCCAGCCGCAGTCCGAGACCGTCTGGCGTCAGGCTGCCAACTACAACGTCCCGCGCATCGCCTTCATCAACAAGTACGACCGCGTCGGCGCTGACTTCTTCCACGCCATCGAGACCATGAAGGAGCGCCTTGGCTCCAACGCCGTGGCCGCCCAGATCCCCATGGGCTCCGAGTCCAACTTCTGGGGCCTCATCGACCTCGTCACCAACACCGCGTGGGACTTCAAGGAAGACGCCAAGGGCATGATCTACCCCGAGCCCATGGACGAGATTCCTGACGAGTTCAAGGACATTGCCGCCGAGAAGCGCGAGGAGCTCCTGGACGCAGCCTCCAACTACGACGACGACCTGATGGAGAAGATCCTCATGGAGGAGGAGGTTCCTGTCGATCAGCTGAAGGCCGCCATCCGCAAGGGCGTCATCGCCAACGAGCTCAACCCCGTCTTCGTGGGCTCCGCCTACAAGAACAAGGGCATCCAGGAGCTTCTGGACGCCGTCGTCGACTACCTGCCCAGCCCGCTTGACGTCAAGGAGATTGACGGCAAGAACCTCGAGGGCGAGGACGAGGTCCGTCACGCGGACGTCAAGGAGCCCTTCTCGGCCCTTGCCTTCAAGATCATGACCGACCCGTTCGTCGGCAAGCTCACCTACATCCGCGTGTACTCTGGTCAGGCGGAGGCTGGTAGCTACGTCTACAACTCCGTCAAGGACGGCCGCGAGCGCCTTGGCCGCATCCTCGAGATGAACGCGAACGACCGTGTCGACCGTGAGGAGTGCTCCGCCGGTGACATCGTCGCGTGCGTCGGCCTGAAGAACACCTCCACCGGTGACACCCTCTGCGACGAGAAGCACCCCATCGTGCTCGAGTCCATCGACTTTGCTGACCCCGTCATCGACGTTGCCGTCGAGCCGAAGTCCAAGGCCGAGCAGGACAAGATGTCCGTTGGCCTCGCCAAGCTCGCCGAGGAGGACCCGACCTTCCGCGTCCACACCGACCACGAGACCGGACAGACCATCATCGCCGGCATGGGCGAGCTTCACCTTGAGATCATCGTCGACCGTCTCCGTCGCGAGTTCCACGTCGACTGCAACGTCGGCAAGCCGCAGGTCGCCTACCGCGAGACCGCCGGCCACGCCGTCCAGCACGTCCAGGGTAAGTTCGTCCGTCAGTCCGGCGGCCGCGGCCAGTACGGCGACGCGATCATCGACCTCGAGCCGATGGAGCCGGGCTTTGGCTACGAGTTCGTCGACGGCACCGTCGGCGGCTCCGTCCCCAAGGAGTACATCCCCTCTGTCGACAAGGGCATCCAGGAGGCTCTGGAGTCCGGTGTCATCGCTGGCTACCCCGTCCAGGACATCAAGGTCACCCTGGTCGACGGCTCCTACCACGAGGTCGACTCCTCCGAGGCGGCCTTCAAGATCGCCGGCTCCATGGCGATCAAGAACGCCCTTCAGCAGTCTGACCCTGTTCTTCTCGAGCCCGTCGAGGAGGTCACCGTCGAGACGCCCGAGCAGTACATGGGCGACGTCATGGGCAACCTCTCCGGCCGTCGCGGCAAGATCGAGGGCATGGAGGACCGTGCCAACACCAAGCTCATCCGTGCAAAGGTGCCCCTGGGCGAGATGTTTGGTTACGCAACCGACCTGCGCTCCCAGACGCAGGGCCGCGCGTCCTACACCATGCAGTTCTCCAGCTACGAGCCCGTCCCGAAGAACATCAAGGACGAGATCGTCGCAAAGAGTGGCGTCAACGCCTAAGTTAAGTAGCCAACGGTAGCTCAGGCTGCCATTTGATGGAGGTATTAGAAGTGTCAAGCCAGAAGATCAGGATCCGCCTCAAGGGCTACGATCACGAGGTCGTTGACCAGTCCGCGAAGCTCATCGTCGACACCGCTCAGAAGACCGGTGCCCGCGTCTCTGGTCCTATCCCCCTGCCGACCGAGCGTAACCTCTACACGGTCATCCGCTCGCCGCACAAGGACAAGGACTCCCGCGAGGAGTTCGAGATGCGCACGCACAAGCGCCTCATCGACATCCTCGACCCCAGCTCCTCGACCGTCGACTCGCTCATGCGCCTCGACCTTCCAGCTGGCGTCGACATCGAGATCAAGCTCTAAGCTTTCGCGACTCGATACGCTGACAGGCCCCGCCGCTCATTCGAGTGGCGGGGCTTTTGCGTGCGCAAAAGGCTGGCGTGGGTGCGCAAATCCACGATGGAGCAACGCAAATCCTCAAGCGACGTCGCTTGAGAAGGGTTCGCCCTAAGCTATTTACATGCGAAACCGCAGGTAAACTATAGAGTTGTAACGCTTGAGGAGCTTGCTCCATCGCTTGAGGTTCGAGCCCGAGGCTGGCCCTATCCCAGCACTATCCCAGCAGCTGTGATCGCAGGTCGTCGGAACGTTGGGCAAAAAGCCCGGTTCGACGCGGTGGCGTGACTCCAAGCAGCGGCGCGACCCGTTGCCTCACGATATTGTCGAACTTCGTTGGGTCCATCAGGCGTTGCGACCTGATGGTGATCATGGTGTAGCCCATGTCCTCGAGGGCGGACTTGCGATCGTCGTCGTGGTCTCGCACGGAAGGCTCCCCGTGGACCATGTCGCTGTCGTATTCCATCACAAGCTTCTCTGACGGCCACGCAAGATCGGCCAGCAGGTACGGCGTTCGTAGGTAGCGCTCCCACGATTCCGCAAGGTCTATGCGGTAGTTAGCGCGGCATGCGGGGAGCCCGTAACCTCCGAGCCGTGTCGGCAGCGTCAGAAGAAGCGCGAGGGACGTCTCCGCGGGCGACCGGAATCCCTCAACCTCGTATGAGAGCGCCTTCCGTGCCGGACGGACCCCGCGGGCTCCCGCGCACTTCGATAAGAAATCCCCCAAAGCAGCCAGGCTGGTCAACGGCGGGCGCGAGTGGAACGATCGCGCGCCCTGGTTCAGCGAGTACCCTCCCGTGACCTCGCAAGCATACGCGGCAAGTCGCGGCACGGATAGGGTGGACGCCATCTGCAGATAGGTGAACTCCGGTGTGGACAGCCTCACGGACGGGCCAATCGCGACAAACGACCGATCCGGAATTTCGCGCATCCAGACATGATTTCGAATCTGCCGTCCGTAAAGGCGGTCGGAATCCTTGGCGACAAGTATGTCGATGGGCCTCGGAAGCGAGCGAAGCTCTGGCGTCGAAAGGATTCCCTGCGAGAAGAGCGCGCGGTACGAGTGGGGGAGGTTTGTGGGACGACAGTCCTCTATGCGTGGACAGCGCGCGTAGTCTCTTGCGCGCGTGCTTCTCCAGAGCGACTGTGCCGAGCTGTGGGAAATGTAGATGGGCATGCGCCCCCCCTCGATCTTCGCGGTTTTGGCCGGGCAATTCTTCGTGGTGCCCCATCATGCCACATGGCACTTGCAGTACCTTCGCAGTCGTCTTGCGCCAAACTTTGGGACTCACGGGAACCAAGAACGTAGCGCCATGGTGTCACGCTGCGCCAGGGCCACGCTTTCGCGAGCCCCGCAGGCCGCACCTGCATGGCACGCAAAGCCCCTCTCGCCTTCTGGCCTGCGATTTTTGCAGGGATTGTGGCGCAAAAAATGTGGATGCTTACCACGGTCCCGAGCGTGTACACTAGTCAGGCTGTGTTTTTATGGCTTATGCCGTCTAAATCGCTCGTCCCCAACCTGTGAGGGGGCGCCTGCCCGCGAGGTGGCGACATGCCTGCACGGCACTCGTTGGATGTGGTCCGCTGGGGAGAGTCGCAGGATGCGTCTCTAAGGTCCCATGACCACCGAAGGAAAGGACCAGGAATGGTCAACACTATCCTCGGCCGCAAGCTCGGGATGACGCAGGTGTGGGATGAGGACGACAACGTCGTGCCCGTCACCGTCGTCCTCGCTGGCCCCTGCACCGTCTCGCAGGTCAAGACGAAGGCAACTGACGGCTACGACGCCGTCCAGATTGGCTTCGGAGACATCTCTGCCAAGCACGTGAACAAGCCCATGGCTGGCCACTTTGCCGCCGCCGGCGTCGAGCCCATGCGCTACCTGCGCGAGGTCCGCGTCCCCGAGGGCGAGGAGCACGCCACTGGCGAGAAGGTCACCGTCGCCGACTTCGCAGACGTCCAGACCGTCGACGTCACCGGTACCTCCAAGGGCAAGGGCTTCCAGGGCACCATCAAGCGCTGGAACTTCTCCCGCGGCCCCATGGCTCACGGTTCCCGCAACCAGCGCGAGCCGGGCTCCATCGGCCAGTGCGCCTACCCCGCGCGCGTCCGCAAGGGCCTGCACATGGCTGGCCACATGGGCAACGAGCGTGTCACCGTCAAGAACCTGAAGCTCGTTCGTGTCGACGCCGAGCAGAACCTCATGCTCATCAAGGGCGCTGTCCCCGGCGGCAAGAACGCTCTCGTTTCGATCCGCATGGCCTAAGGGCCCGTTCGTAATCACACCCTAAGGCTAACAAGGAGGACTAATGTCCAAGATCGAAGTTAAGAACGTGGAGGGGAAGGCGGCCGGCGAGGTCGAGCTTTCCTCCGACGTCTTCGGCATTGAGCCGAACATCCCCGTGGTGCACCAGGTCGTCGTGGCCTACGAGGCCTCCCTGCGTCAGGGCACCCACTCCGTCAAGAACCGTCACGAGGTCTCCGGCGGCGGCGTCAAGCCTTGGCGCCAGAAGGGCACCGGTCGTGCCCGCCAGGGCTCCATCCGCGCTGGCCAGTGGGTCGGCGGCGGCGTCATCTTCGGGCCCCAGGTCCGCAGCCACGCCAAGCGCGCCAACAACAAGGAGAAGAAGCTCGCGATGCGCTCCGTCCTCTCCGGCAAGCTCGCTGACGGCGAGCTCGTGCTCGTGGACGAGCTGAAGTTCGAGGCCCCCAAGACCAAGCAGGCCGTCGCTCTTCTCAGCGCCCTTGCCCTCGACGGCAAGCGCGTGACCGTCGTCGTCGACGACGAGGACATCAACACCTACCTCGCCTTCAGGAACCTTCCGAAGGTCAACGTGATCGGTGTCTCCGAGTCCAACACCCGCAACCTGCTCGACAATGGCGCCCTCGTCATGTCCACCGTGGTTGCCAAGCAGCTCGAGGAGGTGCTCGCGTAATGAACTCCATCTATAACGTCATCATCCGCCCGGTCGTCTCCGAGCGTTCGTTCGACCTGATGTCCCAGGGCAAGTACACCTTCGAGGTTGCCGCCAAGGCTCCGAAGGAGGAGATTGCCGACGCAGTCGAGAAGCTCTTCAATGTTCACGTCCTCAAGGTCAACACCATGTGGGTGAAGCCGAAGAACAAGCGCGTCCGCTATGTCACCGGCAAGACCCGCACCTGGAAGAAGGCCGTCGTCACCATCGCCGAGGGTGAGCAGATCGAGGTCTTCGCCAACCAGCAGGCTGCTGCTGAGGAGTAAGTGGTTTTTCGCCCGAGCCTCCTTGGAGGCCGGGCTTTCATGCCGCGCATGATGGATACGCGCGGTACCGTGGTAATCCGGTGTCGGCGTGCCATTCCCGGGCACACCGGCCAACGGACAAGAAAGGGAAGCAGTAATGGCAGTTAGACATCTGAAGGCAACGAGCGCCGGCAGGCGTTGGCAGACCATCTCCGACTTCGCGGAGATCACTACCGACAAGCCCGAGAAGTCCCTCCTCGAGCCCCTGCCCAAGAAGGCCGGCCGCAACAACAACGGCCGCATCACCACCCGTCACCAGGGTGGCGGCGTTAAGCGCCAGTACCGCAAGATCGACTTCAAGCGTCAGAAGGACGACGTGCCGGCCAAGGTCGCGACCATCGAGTACGACCCGAACCGCACCGCGAACATCGCCCTGCTCCACTACGTCGACGGCGCCAAGGCCTACATCCTGGCCCCCGAGGGCCTGCACGTGGGCGACATGGTCGTCTCTGGCACCAAGGACGTCGACATCAAGCCGGGCAACTGCACGGTTCTCTCCGAGATCCCCGTCGGTACCCTGCTGCACAACGTCGAGTTCCAGCCTGGCAAGGGCGCCGCGATGGCTCGTTCCGCCGGCACCTCCGTCCAGCTCATGGGTAAGGACAACGGCTATGCGGCGCTCCGCATGCCCTCCGGCGAGCTTCGCCGCGTCCTTCTCACCTGCCGCGCCACCATCGGCGTCGTGGGCAACGCCGAGCACGGCAACATCGTGATCGGCAAGGCCGGTCGTCACCGTCACATGAACGTGCGTCCGACCGTCCGTGGTACCGTCATGAACCCCGTCGACCACCCGCACGGCGGCGGCGAGGGCAAGAACCACACCTCCGGTCGTCCCTCCGTTACGCCTTGGGGCAAGCCGACCAAGGGCTTCAAGACCCGCGACCCGAAGAAGGCCTCGAACCGCCTCATCATCCGTCGTCGCAACAAGAAGTAACCGGAACACGAACATTAGGAGATTCCAAGAATGAGCAGAAGTCTCAAGAAGGGCCCGTTTGTGGAGACTCGCCTCCTTGCGCGTGTCGCCGCGATGAACGAGGCAGGCAAGAAGGAGGTCGTGAAGACCTGGTCGCGTTCCTCCACCATCTTCCCCGAGATGGTTGGCCACACGATCGCCGTCCACGACGGCCGCAAGCATGTCCCCGTATACGTCACCGAGTCCATGGTTGGTCACAAGCTGGGCGAGTTCGCCCCCACCCGCACCTTCCGTGGTCACAAGCAGGCTTAACAGGGGGTATGGAGTAAATGGCTAACAACAACGAGGTCAAGGCCACCGCAAAGTACGTGCGCATGGCGCCGCGCAAGGTGCGCATGGTCGTCGACCAGATTCGCAACAAGTCCGTGGAGCAGGCCCTTGAGGTCCTCCAGTTCTCGACCCGCGCGGCCGCTGAGCCCGTCGCGAAGGTCCTCCGCTCCGCGGTGGCCAACGCCGAGAACAACAACAACCTTCGTTCCGACAACCTCGTGATCAAGGCTGCCTACGTGGACGAGGGCCCGACCCTGAAGCGCATCCGCCCGCGCGCCAAGGGCTCCGCTTCGCGCATCAACAAGCGCACCAGCCACATCACCGTCGTCGTTGCACCTCGAAAGGAGGCGTAGGGGAAGTATGGGTCAGAAAGTACAGCCTACCGGCTTCCGTCTCGGCATCACCGAGGAGTGGCGTTCCCGTTGGTACGCCGATAAGAAGGACTACGCCAAGAACCTTGCCAACGATATGCAGATTCGCAAGTTCCTCGAGAAGAAGCTTGCGAGCGCCGCACTGTCCCGCGTCGATATCGAGCGCGCCGGCGACAAGGTGAAGGTCATCATCTACACCGCCCGCCCGGGCATCGTGATCGGCAAGAAGGGCTCCGAGATCGACGCCCTGCGTGCCGAGCTCGAGAAGATGGCCGGCGTCTCCAAGGGCAACATCTCCGTCGACGTCATCGAGATCAAGCGTCCGGAGCTCGACGCCCAGCTGGTGGCCCAGTCCATCGCCGAGCAGCTCGAGGGCCGCATCGCCTTCCGTCGTGCCGTCCGCAAGGCCATCCAGTCCGCCCGCAAGGCAGGTGCCAAGGGTATCCGTATCCAGTGCTCCGGCCGTCTGAACGGCGCCGAGATGGGTCGCCGCGAGTGGTCCCGCGAGGGTCGCGTGCCTCTGCACACCCTGCGCGCCAAGATCGGCTTCGGCGAGGCTACCGCTCGCACCACCATGGGTGCCTGTGGCGTTAAGGTTTGGATCTATCTCGGCGAGAAGATGCCTGGTCAGCCTGCGCCTAACCCGGCGCTTGAGGGCTCCAGCCGTCCCCGTCGCCGTAACGAGAGGAGGGGTCGCTAATGCTGGCTCCTAAGCGAGTCCTTCACCGCAAGGTACAGCGCGGCTCCATGAAGGGTCAGGCCAAGGGCAACACCGAGCTGCACTTTGGCAAGTGGGGTCTTGTCGCGCTCGAGCGTCACTGGATCACCAACCGTCAGATCGAGGCCGGCCGTGTCGCCATCGTCCGTCGCATGAAGCGTGGCGGCAAGATCTGGATCACCATCTTCCCCGACAAGCCGATCTCCAAGAAGCCGGCTGAGACCCGTATGGGTAAGGGTAAGGGCAACCCCGAGGAGTGGGTGGCCGTTGTCAAGCCGGGTCGCGTCATGTACGAGATCGACGGCGTCGACGAGGCAACCGCCAAGGCTGCACTCCGTCTTGCTCAGTACAAGATGCCGATCAAGACCAAGATCATCACCCGCGCCGAGCAGGACGTGGAGGAGTAGTCAACATGAAGTACAAGGATATTCGCGAGCTCTCCGACGAGGAGCTTGCTCAGAAGCTCGAGGACGGCCGCGCAGAGCTGTTCAACCTTCGCTTCCAGATGGCTACCAGCCAGCTGGACAACACGGCCCGCGTCAGCGTCGTCAAGCGTGACATTGCCCGCATCCAGACCGAGATGCGCGCTCGTCAGATCGCAGCGGACAACGCCGCTGCGCAGAACTAGTCGCAGGAGATAAGAAATGGCAGATACCGAAAGCAGGAACGTACGTAAGGTCCGCACCGGTGAGGTCATCTCCCTCTCTGGCGACAAGACCGTCACCGTTCAGATCACCTACCGTAAGCACCACCCCAAGTACGGCAAGATGATGACCATCAGCAAGAAGCTCCACTGCCATGACGAGAAGAACGAGTGTGGCCTCGGCGACACCGTCCGCGTCATGGAGACCCGTCCCATGTCCAAGACCAAGCGCTGGCGTGTCGTGGAGATCGTGGAGAAGGCAAAGTAACGATCGTATTCACCCCGCCCGACAATGTGCGTGCGCAAGCGAGCGCCTCTTGCGGGCAGGTATGGAGGAACAGCAATGATCCAAATGGAGACCATGCTCAACGTCGCTGATAACAGTGGCGCTAAGCGCGTGAAGTGCATCAAGGTCATGGGTGGCTCCAAGCGCCGTTATGCTGGCCTCGCCGACGTCATCATGTGCGCCGTGCAGGAGGCTACGCCGGGCGGTTCTGTGAAGAAGGGCGATATCGTTCGCTGCGTTGTCGTCCGCACCACCAAGGAGACCCGCCGCAAGGACGGCAGCTACATCAAGTTCGACCAGAACGCCTGCGTCCTGGTCAACAAGGATGGCGAGCCCAAGGGCACCCGTATCTTCGGGCCTGTGGCACGCGAGCTGCGCGATCACAAGTACATGAAGATCGTCTCGCTCGCACCCGAGACGCTGTAGGGGAGTGAGAACGAATGGCAAAGATGAACGTTAAGAAGGGCGACCAGGTCGAGGTCCTGTCCGGCAAGGACAAGGGCAAGCGCGGCGAGGTCATCGTGGCCCTTCCCTCTGAGGGCAAGGTTGTCGTTCGTGGCGTTGCAGTCGTGAAGAAGGCTCAGCGCCCGACCCAGGCCAACCAGCAGGGCGGCATTGTCGAGAAGGAGGCCGCGATCGACGTCTCCAACGTCGCCCTCGTGTGCCCCACCTGCGGCAAGGCCACTCGCGTCGGCCACGCCGAGGAGGACGGCAAGAAGGTCCGCGTCTGCAAGAAGTGCGGCGCCAAGTTCTAGTCCTTCTCGCCCAGCGCGATTTTAAGGGACTCGTCTTCGGACGGGTCCCTCTTTCTGTGCGCATTGAACTTTTCGGAAAGAATCTTGGAGCAAGGGCTGGCGAGAAGAGCGGGGGCATGCCGCCAAGGCCACTTCGAAATAGTGTCTGATATGCGGAGATTTGCCGCAGACCAGTTCGTGCTGGAAATTTGTCTTACGAACACGTAATATTTGACCTTGCGTCTCTGTGAACGGGATAGGTATGTCTCGGGAACGGACGCACGGCTCCTGGTCACAGGGACCAGGAGGTGCGAGGACCAACCCCGCACTTAAAACCCCATGAGTGAGGAGTGCCACATGGCAGACAAGTACGTTCCTCGTCTTAAGGAGATGTACGTCTCCGAGATCCGCGACGAGCTGCAGAAGAAGTTCGAGTACAAGAACGTCAACCAGATTCCCAAGATCGAGAAGATCGTCGTGAACATGGGTGTCGGCGAGGCTGCTACCGATTCCAAGGCCATCGAGGGCGCTGTTGCCGACCTCCGCGCCATCACCGGCCAGCAGCCCATGGTGACCCACGCCCGCAAGTCCATCGCAACCTTCCACCTGCGTGAGGGCCAGGCCATCGGCGCCAAGGTGACCCTGCGTGGCAACCGCATGTACGAGTTCCTCGATCGTCTGATCTGCATCGCGATCCCCCGCATCCGCGACTTCCGCGGCATCAGCAGCAAGTCCTTCGACGGCCACGGCAACTTCTCCATGGGCGTCACCGAGCAGCTGATCTTCCCCGAGATCGACTTCGACAAGATCGATCACACCCGCGGCATGGACATCACCATCGTGACCACCGCCCCGACTGACGAGGAGGGCAGGGCGCTCATCGCGGCCTTCCACTTCCCGTTCAAGAAGGACTAGTCAATATAGTTTGTCAAACACCCCGGCGGGGTGCCGGGGTCTCTTCCTGAAGGAGGATTTGTGGCTAAGACATCGATGATCGTCAAGGCGAACCGCGAGCCGAAGTTTTCGACGCGCAAGCAGAACCGTTGCCAGCGCTGTGGCCGACCCCACTCCGTCTATCGCAAGTTCGGTCTCTGCCGTGTCTGCTTCCGCGAGATGGCGAGCAAGGGCGAGCTCCCTGGCGTCACCAAGGCTTCTTGGTAGCAAAGGGCTCTGGCGTTTAGGCATCCTTGCTACGGGCTTGGATGAACCAGACGCGCAGTTTCATCACTAACGAAGGAGAAGGAATCAATGAAGGTTACTGATCCCATCGCAGACATGCTGACGCGCATTCGCAACGCTAACTCTGCCGGCAAGTCCGAGGTCTCCATGCCCTCGAGCAAGGTCCTGGTTGAGATTGCCCGCGTCATCTGCGAGGAGGGCTACATCAAGAGCTACGAGGTCGAGGACACCAAGCCTCAGAAGACCCTCCACATCACGCTCAAGTATGGCGCCCGTCACGCCAAGGTCATCCGCGGCATCCGTCGCGTCTCCAAGCTTGGCCTTCGCATCTACACCACCGCAGCTGACATGCCGCGCGTCCAGGGTGGTCTCGGCACTGCCGTCATCTCCACCTCCAAGGGCATGATGTGCGACCGCGATGCTCGCAAGCTCGGCATCGGCGGCGAGGTCATCTGCTACATCTGGTAACCAACGGACGAATCTAGATAGGAGGAGACAATGTCTCGTATTGGTAAGAAGCCTGTCACGGTTCCCGCTGGTGTTACTGTGACCATCGATGGCGCCACCGTTACGGTCAAGGGCGGCAAGGGCGAGCTCACTCGCACTTTCTCCGACCTGGTGACCATCGCTCAGGAGGGTTCCGAGGTTCTCGTTACCCGCAACGACGAGTCCACTGAGTCTAACGCTCAGCAGGGCCTTACTCGCACCCTCATCCACAACATGGTGATCGGCGTCTCCGAAGGCTTCGCTAAGAAGCTCGAGCTGACCGGCGTCGGCTACCGTGTCGCTCTCAAGGGCACTGGTCTCGACCTCTCCCTCGGCTACTCTCATCCCGTCCTCGTTGATGCTCCCCAGGGCATCTCCTTCGAGGTTCCCGACAACACCCACATCGTTGTCAAGGGCATCTCCAAGGAGCAGGTGGGCCAGGTTGCCGCCGAGGTCCGCGCCAAGCGTCCGCCCGAGCCTTACAAGGGCAAGGGCATCCACTACGAAGGCGAACACATTCGTAGGAAGCTCGGCAAGGCTGGTAAGTAGTCTTCGCTAGGCCATAGATAAGACCATCACCCCGTCAGGTGATGGCGATTGAAGGAGAAGGTATGAACAAGAACCAGGCTAAGCGTGCGAGCCTTCAGCGCCGTAAGCGCCGCGTTCGCGCCAAGGTTTTCGGCACCGCCGAGCGTCCTCGTCTGAGCGTCCACCGTACCAACGCTCACATCTACGCCCAGGTCATTGACGACCAGGATGGCAAGACCATCTGCTCCGCCTCTACCCTGAGCCCCGAGTTCAAGGAGACCGGCAAGGTCGGCTCCAACAAGGAGGCCGCGGAGTTCGTCGGCAAGCTCATCGGCGAGCGTGCCGTCGCCAAGGGTGTTACCGAGGTCACGTTTGACCGCGGTGGCTTCATCTATCACGGCCGCGTCCAGGCTCTGGCAGACGGTGCCCGTGCCGCGGGCCTGAAGTTCTAGGAGGAATTTGAATGCCACGTGATCGTAAGCGCCAGAATGACTCCGATCTTCAGGAGCGCGTAGTCTACATCCACCGTGTTTCCAAGACCGTTAAGGGCGGCCACCGTATGTCGCTCGTCGCTCTCGTCGTCGTCGGTGACGGCAAGGGCAACATCGGCCTTGGTCAGGGTAAGTCCGCCGAGGTCCCTCTGGCGATCCAGAAGGGCGTCGAGGACGCAAAGAAGAACATGTTCCACGTCCCCGTAACCGCCGGAGGCTCGATTCCTCACCCCGTCGACGGCCACTTCGGTGCTGGCCATGTTCTGATCAAGCCGGCTATCGAGGGTACCGGTGTCATCGCCGGCGGCCCCGTCCGTCCGCTCTTCGAGCTCGCTGGTATCACCAACGTGCTGTCCAAGTCGCTCGGTACCGACAACGCTCTCAACATCATCAAGGCTGCCGCCGAGGGCCTCAAGTCCCTCTCCAGCCCTGAGCAGGCTGCTGAGCGTCGTGGCCTTACCGTCAGCGAGATGTTCAACGGTAAGGAGGACTAACTATGGCAGACGAGAAGAAGCTCACTGTCAAGCTCGTCCGCAGCGCCGTCGCGTCGGTCAAGAAGGACCAGACGAGGACCTGCTTCGCCATGGGTCTCCGCAAGATCGGCGACGTCGCCGTGCTGCCCGACAACCCGAGCGTTCGTGGAATGATCTTCAAGGTCAAGCACCTTGTTGAGGTTGAAGAGAACTAAGGAGTCAACCAAATGCAGCTCAATGATCTTCGCCCCGCGGAGGGCTCCAAGAAGTCCCGCAAGCGCATCGGCCGCGGCAACTCTTCTGGCCACGGCACCACCGCTGGTCGCGGTACCAATGGTCAGCTCTCCCGCTCTGGTGGCGGCAAGGGTGCTGGCTTCGAGGGCGGTCAGACCCAGCTCGCGATGCGCCTTCCTAAGCTCCCTGGCTTCGTGAACCACAACCGCGTCGAGTACGCTCCCGTGAACGTTGCCCGACTCGAGGCTCTCTTCGCCGACGGCGAGACCGTCGACGGCGAGTCCCTGATGGCCAAGGGCGTCATCAAGCACGACTACATCCCCGTCAAGGTCCTCGGCGACGGCGAGATTACCAAGAAGCTCACCGTCAAGGTCGACAAGGTCTCCGCTTCCGCCAAGGCCAAGATTGAGGCGGCTGGAGGAAAGGTCGAGCAGGCGTGCTAAAGGGAATCGCAAATGCGTTCCGCATTCCGGAGCTCAGGAAGAAGATTCTGATTACCATCGGAATCCTCGCCCTGTATCGCTTTGGTGCCTATCTGCCCGCCCCGGGCGTGCCGTTCGCGAGCATGCTCGAGGCGTTCCAGACGGCTGCCGCCGGTAGCGGTGCCATCGCGGTGCTCAACCTGTTCTCTGGTGGCGCTCTTTCCCGCGTCTCCGTCTTCAGCCTCGGAATCATGCCTTACATCACCGCGCAGATTATTCTGCAGATGTTCCAGGCTGTCATTCCTTCCCTTGGAGAGCTCGCGAAGGAGGGGGAGTCCGGTCAGCGCAAGATCACGCAGTACACGCGTTACCTTACGATTGGCCTCGCGCTCATCAACGCAATCGGTTACCTCTTCCTCTTCAAGAGCTACGGCATCGATTTCTCCCAGCTCGGCTTCCCCGAGTTCATCGAGGACATCGTGGTTGTTGGCGTGCTTCTCACCGGCGCCATCATAATCATGTGGCTTGGCGAGGTCATCACGCAGCGTGGTGTAGGCAACGGCATGTCGCTCATCATCTTTGCGAACATCATGGCTGGCCTTCCCTCTGCTCTGATTTCCTCCGTTAAGACCTCGAGCACGGGAGCCGTCGTAACGCTGATAACCGTTCTGGTGATGATCGCGATTATTCCCGTGATCGTCTACATCGAGCGCGGACAGCGTCGCATTCCGGTTCAGTATGCGAAGAGGGTTGTTGGCAGAAGGATCATGGGTGGACAGTCCACCTATCTTCCGATCAAGGTGAACACGGCTGGCGTCGTGCCTATCATCTTCGCATCCGCTCTTCTCTATCTGCCGGCGCAGCTTGCGGTCTTCTTCCCCAACGTGGGATGGATTCAGTTCGTTGCGAACGCGCTTGCCTCCGGTTGGGTGAACTGGGTGCTCTCCGTTCTTCTCATCGTGTTCTTCGCGTACTTCTACACCTCCATGGTGTTTAACCCGGATGAGACTGCCGACCAGCTCCGCAAGGCGGGCGGCTTCATCCCGGGCGTGCGGCCCGGCAACGCCACCGCCGAGTACATCAAGAGCGTGCTTGATCACATCACGCTCCCTGGTGCGCTGTTCATGGCGGTCCTGGCCGTCGTTCCCTCCATCCTGTTCTCCATCACGGGCAACACCCTGATGCAGTCCTTTGGAGGAACCTCGGTCCTGATCATGGTCGGCGTGGCCATGGACACGATCTCTCAGCTCGAGAGCCAGCTGAAGATGCACAACTACGAGGGCTTCTTCAAGTAGCCTTCGGACTGCGTCGAACGCGCAACCACACAAGGAGGGGGCCTTCGGGCTCCCTCCTTTTTGCTGCAAAGTGACTTCACAGCGGCTCCGTCTGCCAGAACGATATGCCAATTCCAACGTTGCGAGCGACGGTGGCCCTGTTTAGGGGCTAGACTAGGGTTGTTGGTGCGTCGAGAGAGGTACGGCGCAATGCTATGCGAAAGGTGGAAACCAATGAAGATCGTCCTTCTCGGCGCCCCGGGTGCTGGCAAGGGAACCCAGGCACAGAAGCTCGTCGCGGACTACGGCGTGGCCCACATCTCTACGGGCGACCTGCTTCGTGCGGCCGTCAAGGCCCAGTCAAAGCTTGGCGTCGAGGCCAAGGGGTACATGGATGCGGGCAAACTCGTTCCCGACCAGCTGGTTATCGACCTGGTGAAGGAGCGCCTTGCGCAGAATGACGCTCAGAAGGGCTTCATACTCGATGGCTTCCCGCGCAACACCGCTCAGGCCGAGGTGCTCGACAAGGAGCTTTCCGACATGGGCATCGCGCTCGATGCGGCACTTCTTGTGGACGTGAAGGCTGACGTGATCATCAACCGTTTGAGCTCCAGGCGGACGTGTCGCTCCTGCGGATACACTGCTGGCGCCGGCGTCGACGTCTGCCCCCGCTGCGGCGGCGAGATGTACCAGCGCGACGACGACAAGCCCGAGACCATCAAGAAGCGTCTGGACACCTACGAGAGCCAAACGGCTCCGCTCGTTGGGTACTACCGCGAGCATGGCATCCTGAAGGAGGTTGACGGAGACCGTCCCGTCGACGAGGTGTACGCCGACGTCAAGGTGCTCCTTGGCCTATGATCCACATCAAGTCCCAGCTAGACATGGACACGTACCGCGCAAGCGCCGGGGACCTCTCCAAGAGGGCCCTGCGCCTTGCGGGGTCTCTTGCTAAGCCGGGAACGAGCACGAAGCAGATCGACCAGGCGGTCGAGGGCTTTATCAGGCAGAACGGCGCCAAGCCCGGCTTCAAGGGCTACGGAGGCTTCCCGGGCAGCATCTGTGCCTCTGTAAACGACGAGGTCGTGCACGGCATTCCCTCGCCGGAGGTGTTCCTGCGCGACGGCGACATCATCTCCGTGGACGTGGGTGCGAACAAGGCCGGATGGGCGGGCGACAACGCGTGGACGTTCTACGTGGGCACGGTTTCCGACCAGGTCAAGGGCTTGTGCGAGTGCGCTCGGGACTGCCTTAAGGACGCCATAGAGCAGGCGGTCCCCGGCAATCGCCTTGGCGACGTTGGCTACGCCGTTCAGTCAAAGGCCGAGAAGAACGGCTACGGTGTTGTGCGCGACTACGTGGGCCACGGCGTGGGCCACTCGATGCACGAGGACCCGAACGTCCCGAACTACGGCAAGAAGGGCAGGGGGGTGCTGCTTCAGGTGGGCATGATGATTGCCATCGAGCCCATGCTCACGCTAGGACTTGCCCAGACCCACGTGCGGCGGAACGGCTGGACCGTGGTGACGGACGACGGCCTGCCTGCCGCCCACTACGAGAACACGATCGGCATCACCAAGGATGGCCCCGTCATCCTGACACAGGACTCGTTTGGCCCATGGTGCCGCATGCAAGGCGGCAAAGTGGGCTCAGAGGAATAGCGGAGCACGGCGCCAGGCTCTTCTCGCCTGGCGATATGTGCACCAAAGATGAATCGACCGGCACGTCATGGACGTGCTGTGTTGATTTATGTATGATATTCAGTCGCTGTGATTCACAGGGAGAAAGTAGGCAAGGTGGCAAAGCAAAGCGGAATCGAGCTGGAGGGAAAGGTCATCGAACCCCTTCCCAACGCAATGTTCAACGTTGAGCTCGAGAACGGGAAGACGATCCTCTGCACCATCTCGGGCAAGATCAGGATGAACTACATCCGCATCCTGCCGGGAGACAAGGTCGTGGTGGAGATTTCCCCGTACGACCTCACGAAGGGTCGCATCACCTATCGCTACAAGTAGTCCCTTGTGGACGTGCGTCCGTGTGGGCGCATCCGGCCTTGGATATTCACGCCTGCGGCTGGGCGAGTACATAGAGGCGTCTTAGCACCACCTGAGGCGTCGAGCAACACCAGTTCGTGTTAGAACTACCGAAAGGAAACGCAAAATGAAGGTACGTCCTTCGGTCAAGAAGATGTGCGACAAGTGCAAGATCATTCGTCGCCATGGCAAGGTTTACGTGATCTGCGAGAACCCTCGCCACAAGCAGCGTCAGGGCTAAGAGAGGAGCTCGAAGTTGGCACGTATCAACGGCGTTGACCTTCCCCGCGAGAAGCGCGTTGAGGTTGGTCTTACGTATCTCTATGGCATCGGTCAGACCAGCGCTACCAAGATCTGCGCTGAGACTGGCGTGAATCCCGACACCCGCGTCAAGGACCTCACCGAGGACGACGTGACGAAGATTCGCGACTACATCGACGCGAACTTCACCACCGAGGGTGACCTCCGTCGCGAGGTTCGTCAGAACGTTGCCCGCCTGATGGAGATCGGCTGCTACCGCGGCCTCCGTCACCGCAAGGGCCTTCCTGTCCACGGCCAGCGCACCCACACCAACGCTCGCACCCGCAAGGGCAAGAAGCGTCAGATCGGTGCAAAGAAGCGCGGGTAGGGAGTAGATAAATGGCACAGAAGAAGAACCAGCGCGGCACCCAGCGCGTCCGTCGCGCCGACCGCAAGAACATCGCTGTGGGCCAGGCTCACATCAAGAGCACGTTCAACAACACGATTATCTCCATCACCGATCCCCAGGGCAACGTTATCGCCTGGCAGTCCGGTGGCACCGTCGGCTTCAAGGGCTCCCGCAAGTCCACCCCGTTTGCCGCCCAGGTCGCGGCTGAGGCCTGCGCCAAGGCAGCCATGGAGCACGGCCTTCACAGGGTCGCTGTGTTCGTGAAGGGTCCCGGCTCCGGCCGCGAGACCGCAATCCGTTCCCTCCAGGCCGCCGGCCTCGAGGTTTCGGGCATCCAGGACAAGACCCCCATTCCGCACAACGGTTGCCGTCCGTGCAAGCGTCGTCGCGTGTAGTAAGGAAGGACAGTAGCAATGGCAGTTGATAGGACCCCTGTCCTCAAGAGGTGCCGCCAGCTCGGCATCGAGCCCGTGACCATGGGCTACAACAAGAAGAGCAATCGCGGTGAGCACCAGCGTCGTCGTCGCCAGGAGAGCGAGTACGGCCAGCAGCTCCGCGAGAAGCAGAAGGCCAAGTTCATCTACGGCGTTCTGGAGAAGCAGTTCCGCGGCTACTATGACAAGGCCAAGAAGGTCGAGGGCATCACGGGCGACAACCTGATGACCATCCTCGAGTCCCGCCTGGACAACGTCATCTTCCGCCTTGGCTTCGCCCGCACCCGCAAGGAGGCCCGTCAGACCGTCCGTCACGGCCACATCACCGTGAACGGCCACCGCGTCGACATCCCCTCCTACCAGGTGAAGGCCGGCGACGTCGTTGCCGTCGCTCCCAAGTACAAGGACCTTCTCCCCATCAAGGAGGCCCTGATTTCCTCCGAGCACGTCGCGGTTCCCGCGTGGCTCGAGGTGGACATCGAGAAGCTCCAGGGCACTGTCCTGCAGCTCCCCGTCCGCGACCAGATCGACCTTGACATTGACGCTCAGCTCATCGTCGAGCTCTACTCCAAGTAAGTCTGGACCGGTAGGAGGTTTTCATGTCCGAATTCATCCGACCGCAGGTGTCGGTCGAGGAGATTTCCGAGAATCTCGCCCGCGTTACCGCGGAGCCGCTGGAGCGTGGCTACGGAGATACCCTCGGAAACTCTCTTCGCCGCGTTCTCCTGTCGTCCCTTGAGGGAGCGGCAGTCGAGGCCATCCAGATTGATGGCGTGCAGCACGAGTTCACGACCGTCGAGGGCGCCTACGAGGACGTCACCGACATCGTCCTGAACGTCAAGGGCCTGGTGTTCAAGAGCATGGGCACTGGTGACGAGGCCACCGCGACCGTCAGCATCGACGGCCCGTGCACCGTCACCGGCGGCGACTTCCACGTCCCCGCCGAGTTCGAGCTCGTGAACAAGGACCACGTCATCTGCACGCTGGGCGAGGGCGCTCACCTGACGATGCAGATGCGCATCGGCGTCGGCCGCGGCTACGTGTCCGGCGACGACAACGAGCGCGAGGGCGACCCCATCGGCATCATCCACGTGGACTCGCTCTTCTCGCCCGTGCGCCGCTGCGCCAAGACGGTCGAGCCCTGCCGCGTTGGCCAGCACACCAACTATGACCGTCTGATCCTCGAGGTCGAGACGGACGGCTCCGTTTCGCCGCGTGACGCGGTGGTCGAGGCCGCAAACATCGTCGACCAGCACATGAACGCTTTCATGAGCCTGGCTGACGAGGAGGAGCCCGCCGAGGACACCTCCATCTTCGCCACCGGCGAGGTCGAGGACAACACGGAGCTTGACAAGCAGATCGAGGACCTGGACCTTTCCGTCCGCTCCTACAACTGCCTCAAGCGCGCCGGTATCCACTCCGTCCGCCAGCTGGTGGAGTTCTCCGAGAACGACCTGCTCAACATCCGCAACTTTGGCGTCAAGTCCATCGAGGAAGTCAAGGACAAGCTCGAATCCATGGGTCTTAGCCTCAAGGCCTAGGACAAGTCGCAAGTTTCACTTAGGAGTATCTAGACCATGAGACACAACAAGAAGCGTGGCATGAAGCTTGGCACCGATGCCAGCCACACCAAGGCCATGAAGAGGAGCCTCGTCGCTTCCCTCCTCGCCAACGACCGCATCAAGACCCTCGATGTGCGCGCCAAGGCCATCCGTCCCGACGTGGACAAGGTCATCACCTGGGCCAAGAAGGGCGACCTGCACTCCCGTCGTCTTGCCATCGCCAAGGTCGGCGACAAGGAGATCGTGCGTGAGGTCTTCGAGAAGGCCGCTCAGGGCATGTGGGCAGACCGCAACGGCGGCTACACCCGCATCATGAAGCTTGGTCCTCGGAAGGGCGACGCCGCTGAGGTCGTCATCATCGAGCTCGTGACCGAGCCGGTGAAGGGCGCCAAGGCCGAGACCACCGTCACCAAGGTGGAGCCGGTCGAGGAGGCTGCTGCCGAGGAGACCACCGAGGAGTAGGCTCTTGCCACCTCGCACATAGCTTTGCCAGGGGCTCGCTTGCGCGGGCCCCTTTTTGCTGCGTCGCTTTTAGCGAGAAGTGCGTGGCGTGTGGATTGACGGCGTCACTTGGACCTTCGGAAGACTGTCTTGCGGTTTGCTGGCAGACTATGGTGCCGAATTCAGGGCGTTTTGCACGACGTCCGAGTATCTTTACGCAAACTTTGAAACGGGTCGAATATGGCCTTACAATCGCTTGGATGGTTGATTGCTAAGTATCCGCCGCATGGAGCAGCCAAGCTGCGTTGCGAGCGGAAATGTCCCTGTACGAAACGGAGCCTTACGTGGAACGGGAAGACATGGCACGGGGTGACATCCGTGAGGATGCCGTCGATCCGGCGCGGGAGCTGGCGCTGCCCAAGAACCTTGTTGCCGGGACCCTTGCGATCACGCTTGGCTACCGCGGCGAGGGATTCGCGGGCTATGCGGAGCAGCCCGGCCAGCGCACCGTGGCGGGGGAGCTTCGCCTGGCGCTGGAGACACTGCTGCGTCGCGACGTCGACATGGAGTGCGCGGGGCGCACGGACGCGGGGGTGAGCGCGCTTGGACAGGTCGTGAGCGTGCACGTCACCGCAGAGGAGCTTAAGCGTCCGGCGAGGCGTCTGACGGCGTCACTTGTTGCGCTTACGCCGGACGACCTTTCCATACGCGGGCTTCGGCTGGGAGGGCCGTCCTTCTCCGCGAGGTTCGATGCGACGCGGCGCTCGTACCGCTACCGCATCTGCTGCGGTCCGGCGCGGCCCGTGCTGGCATGGGACCACGCGTGGTGGCTGCGCAGCGTGCCGGCGCTCGATGCGGACGCGATGGACGCGGCGGCGCAGGCGCTCGTGGGGGAGCACGACTTCCGTAGCTTCTGCAAGGCGACGTCCGCGCACCTGCTCGAGGCGGACGGGCGCTCCACGTGCCGCTGCCTCTCGTCCGTGCGCGTGAGTCGCGTCTGCGAGGCGGGAGAGGACCTCGTGGCCGTGGACGTGACGGGCAACGCCTTCCTGCATAACATGGTCAGGATCATCGTGGGGTCGCTCGTGGAGGTTGGGCGCGGCCATCGCGACGCCGCGTGGCTCGAGGGTGCGCTTGCGGCGCGGGACCGCTCTGCAGCCGGTCCCACGGCTCCGGCGCGGGGCCTTGTGTTCGAGCGGGTCGACTACCCCGACGGTGCGCTCGAGGCGTGGAGGTAGCCACGCCGCTGCTTGCGGACATCGCGTGGCAGCCGCATGATGGCTCAAATTAACGTGTGTGAAGATTTTTCAGCCCAAGGCGCACATTGTGTGCCTTGGGTATAATGCACTCCGCGTTTTGCGACAAAAGCGCAGGTAAATACATATGTTCATCTGCTCATATGTTGACGCTTGGCGATGTGGACGCCTGGCGCGACGGCATTAAACATAAAGATGTAAACAGGTTGGAGCACACGTGACGCCAAGCATCATTTTGGACGTACTTCTGGACAGCGTGCACGACACGCTGGAGCTGATTCCGTTCCTCTTTCTCACCTACCTTGCGATGGAGGCGCTCGAGCACACGGCCGGCGGCCGCACGGAGCGCATCATCGCTCGCGCCGACAAGTCGGGCCCCGTGGTGGGCGCCCTCCTGGGCGCGCTGCCACAGTGCGGCTTCTCCGCAATGGCCGGCACGCTGTACGCGGCGCGTGTCGTATCTGCCGGCACGCTCGTCTCCGTCATCCTCGCGACGTCCGACGAGATGATTCCCGTGTTCGTGGCGCATGCGGAGCCCGCGGGCCGCATGTTCGCGATCATCGGCTTCAAGGTGGTCGCGGGCATGGTCGTCGGCCTTTTGGTCGACGTGGTGCTGCGCGCGCTGCATCGCGCGGGCGACGGCCATGCGCACATCGCGGAGCTGTGCGAGGCCGCCCACTGCGACTGCGGGGAGATCGATGCGGACACGGATGGCGCGCTCTTCTCGCCCAAGGCGCCCTCCGCGGGCGAGAAGAACGCCGCCGCGGCCGCGGCGCAAGGCGATGCGCACGACCACGCCCACGCGCACGGCCACGCCCACGCGCACGGCCATGGTGCGTCGCGCGGGCGCCGCGTGTGGCACATCGTGCGCAGCGCGCTGGTGCACACGGCGGAGGTCACGTTCTTCATCTTCCTGGTAACGCTGGTGTTTGGCTTCGTGATCGAGGCGGCCGGCACCGATGCGATCGCCCATGCCCTGGGCAGTCACCCCGTGCGCGCCACCATGCTGGCCGCGCTCATCGGGCTCATCCCCAACTGCGGCGCCTCCGTGGCGATCACCCAGCTGTACCTGCAGGGCTCGCTGGCGGCGGGCCCCATGATGGCAGGCCTTCTGGTCTCTGGCGGCATGGGGTTGCTCGTGCTGTTCCGCACCAACCGCGACATGCGGCAGAACCTCATTATCACGGCGTTCGTGTACGTGGTGGGCGTAGTTCTGGGGCTTGTGGTCGCGGGATTAGGTATCATCTTCTGATAGGGCGCCCTCGGGCGCATTCGGCCCTGGGGAGGAAGCATGCCATTTAGACAGCGCGAGAGGTTCGAGCGTACGGACGTCCCTCGCTACAGCCCGTATCGCAACGCCATCGCCATAGGCGTGCTGGTGGCTGTGGGCGTGCTTTTGGTGGTGCTGGTGAGCACGCTGTGGGCGAAGGCGCAGAAGCCCATCAGCGTCGGCAACGAGTCCCTGAGCAAGTCGATTCAGGCGCAAGGCCAGGTGACGAGCCCAGACGGCTATACCGTGTCGCAGGACTCGTTCACGAACATCCTGGTGCTCACGGTAGACGACGTGAACGCGCAGTCGCCCAAGCTCACGAAGGCCCAGATCCTGAGCCTGGACGCCACGGCGCGCAAGGGCACGCTCGTGACCATCCCCCTGGACGCCAAGGTGAACGACGGCAAGGCGGACGTGCGCCTGCGGGACCTGTACTCCGGCTCCGGCGCGTCCGCGTGCATCGTGTCGCTGTCGAAGGCCGCGAACCTGCGCATGACCCACGCCATGCTGGCCTCGGACGACGTGTGGGACAAGATCGAGAGCTACAAGGGCGCCGGCGTGAGCGCGCTTTTAAGCCACGGTGCCGACCTGCTGTACAGCATCAACACGGACATGAGCACCGGCGATTTGATGGACGTGGCCGAGCTGGTGCAGTCCATCGGCGTGAACAACCTGAAGCGCATGGACGCGCCGGCGAGCCAGGAGGCGGACGGTGCGGGCGGCAGCTGGTCGGTCCTCAACTCCGCGCAGCTTGGGGCGGACATCGGGATCATGGTGCCCGCGGCGTAGCGACGTCGCGGCGCCATCGCGCCCCTCGGTTTGTACAGTTGTTGAACTCCACCGCTCCATCACACGACACCGGGCACGGTAGGGGATAATTCGACCTGCAGCACTATCCGCCGCATCGCGCGGCACGGTCGCCCAATCGTCGTTTGGAGAGCTTGCGGAATGGTTCCTCACACGCCTGGAATATCGGTCATCATGCCGGCGTACAATGTGGACGGATATGTGCGGCGTGCCGTCGAGAGCCTGCAGCACCAGACGTTTGGCGACTTCGAGCTCCTGGTGGTGGACGATGGCTCGACAGACCGCACCGGGCAGATTCTGGACTCCATCGCAGACCGCGACATCCGCGTGACGGTGTACCACCGCCAGAACGGCGGCGCCCCGGCGGCCCGCAACTACGCGCTCGACCGCGCGCGCGGCACGTACGTCATGTTCATGGACGCGGACGACTGGGTCGAGCCGCGCATGCTGGAAGAGATGTACGAGTTTGCCCAGGCAAACCGCCTGGAGCTCGCTATTTCCGGCTTCTACATCGACACGTACTACGGCAGTGCGGACGAGCACACGACGGAGCTCAAGTCCTGCGCAGACGCCGTGTACCAGACGCAGGGGGAGTTCCGCGCGGCGGCGTTTCGCCTGTTCGACCAGAACCAGCTGTATCCGCCCTGGAACAAGCTGTTCCTGCGCGAGCGCATCGAGCGCCTGGGCATCCGCTTCCGCCCCACGTTCTGGGACGACTTCCCCTTCGTGCTCGACTTCATCCGCGACGTGCAGCGCGTCGGCGTCATGTCGCGCCCGTACTACCACTTCATCCGTCAGCGCAGCGAGTCCGAGACCGCCCGTTGGCGCCCGGACATGTACGCAAAGCGCGAGGAGGAGCACACCTGGATGCTCGACCTCTACAAGCACTGGGGCCTGTCCGGCGACGCTGCCAGCAACGAGATGATTCAGCGCCGCTACATCGAGCGTCTCGTCGGCTGCATCGAGAACGTGTGCAACCCCAAGTGCGAGCTGAGCGAGAAGGATAAGATCTCCCAGATCGACGCCATGATCAACAGCGAGCGTGCGCAGATCGCGGTGGTTGCGGCGCGTCCGCGCTCCCGCATGATGGCCGCGATGCTCGTGCCCATCAAGCAGCGCAACGCCGTCCTGGCCTATCAGGAGGGCAAGTTCATCTCGTTCGTGAAGCGCCACAACACCAAGGTGTTCGCGACGCTGAAAGCCAACCGCTAGCGCCTATCCGCAAAACCCGTGGTTGCCGGGGGACCGTCCGCGCATGTGACCGGACGGTCCCCCGGTACCTTGCTATCTTGCGGCTGCCTGCGGGCGGGCGTACAGCGCCGCCAGTTCCTGCAGGACGTCCACCATGGCCTCGAGCTCCGGCACGGGCACAAACTCGCGCACCCCGTGCGCGTTGTAGTAGCACGCGGAGAGGTTCGCGCACGCAAAGCCCCTAAAGCTCAGCTGGCTGCCGTCGGTTCCGCCGCGCATGGGCACGCAGCGCATCTGCTGCCCCACCTTCGCATACGCCGTCCGGGCGTTCTCTATCAGGTGTCGGTACTCGGGACGCGTCACCACGTTTGCCAGGTTGTGGTACTGGTCCTCGATCTGGATGGTCAGCACTTCTCGCCCGCCGCCGTACGTCTGGTTCACAAGGTCCACGGCGCGCCTCATCACGTCCTTGCGAGACTCCACCTTCGCCTGGTCGTGGTCGCGAATGATGTAGTCGGCACGCGCCTCCTCGCAGTTGCCTTCCGTCCGCTCCAGGTAATAGAAGCCCTCGTAACCTTCGGTGTACTCCGGCCGCTCCTGCGCGGGGATCATCGCATGGAATCTCATGACGGCCTCGGAAGCGTTCACCATGATGCCTTTCGCCGTGCCCGTGTGAACGGAGGTCCCGCTTGCACGTACCTTTGCCTCCGCGGCGTTGAACGTCTCGTAGCAGAACTCGCCCAGGGGACCGCCGTCGATGGTGTAGCCAAAGCTTGCGCCAAACTCCTCAAGGTCGAGAAGCGCCGCCCCGTGGCCGATCTCCTCGTCCGGCACAAAGGCAACCGCCAGCCGCGGGTGGGGGAGCGTGGGGTCCTGACGAAGCCGCGCAAGCAGCGACACCACCATGGCGACGCCGGCCTTGTCGTCGCCGCCCAGAAGCGACGTGCCGTCGCTCGTCACCAAATCCCAGCCCACCATGTGTTCAAGCTGCGGGTTCGTGGCGGGGCTTATGGCGACCTCGCGTCCGTCGCGCCCGCGACCGATGGTAAGGGTGCCGCCGTCGTAGTGCCTGACCTGCGGGCGCACGGGGTCGCCGTACGTCTGCCACGCGGTGTCCAGGTGGCAGCACAGGCCCAGCGCCGGCAACCCCTCCGCGCCCGCGCTTGCCGGCCAGTGTGCCGTCACGTAGGCGTTTGGCGTCACCGTCACGTCCTGGGCGCCAAGTGCGCGCAGGTCTGCGGCCACCGCGTTTGCCATGTCAAGCTGGCTTGCCGTGGAGGGCACGGCATCTGCCGTCAGGGGGTTCGATTGCGACGGCACCGCGCAGTAGCGCAGGAAGCGGTCGAGAACGTCGCTCATACGGGTTCCTTTCTTTCACATGGCTGCGGGGCGCATGCCGGCTCGTCGTGCGCCGGCCGCGCCCCGCCCAAGGCTTGCGGATGTCTTGCTACTCCCTGACCCCGTACTGCTCGTAGTACTTGTCGATTGCGGCCTTGAGCCCGTCGTCGATCACAACGCGCCCCTCAACCTCGTGGTCGTACAGCGTGTCCACAACCTCGCGCATGTTCACGATGGACGCCACGGGGAAGCCGTACTTCTCCTGAATCTCCTGCTGTGCGGTTACCTTGCCGCCCTTGCCGACCTCCATGCGGTTGAGCGATACCATCAGCCCAACAACCTTCACGTCCGCGGCTGCCTTGAGCTTGGGGTACGTCTCGTCAATGGACTTGCCGGACGTGGTCACGTCCTCCACGATCACCACGCGGTCGCCGTCGTGAAGGTCGGCGCCCAGGAGCTGGCCCTTGTCCGCGCCGTGGTCCTTGACCTCCTTGCGGTCGCTGCAGTAACGGACCTCCTTGCCGTATAGCTCGTGGTAGGCGATGGCCGTCACGACGGAAAGGGGAATGCCCTTGTACGCGGGGCCAAACACGATATCAAAATCGTCACCAAAGTTCTCGTGGATGGCCTGCGCGTAGAACTTGCCCAGGCGGCTGAGCTGCTCGCCGGTCACGTATGCGCCGGCGTTCATGAAGAACGGCGACTTGCGCCCGCTCTTGAGCGTGAAGTCGCCAAACTTCAGCACGTCGCTCTGAACCATGAACTCGATGAACTCCTGCTTGTAGGCCTCCATTGGCCTCTCCTCTCGTCGATGGCGTCGCATTCATGGTAGCGCAGGGATGTCCGCAAGGCGCCCGCAACCGGCGTTGCCGCACCTCGCAGGCTCCAGATCGGCGAGGTGCGTCCCTCGCCGCTTCGCATCAACAGCATGGTTGGAATGCCGTCAGAATCGGTGGCTTGCACCTGCCGGCCCTATTCCTCGAGCGACCAGTTCTCCCTCAGCTCTTGCTCTAGCGCCCGAAAGATAGAGATGTACTTCTCGCGCGTCTTGCTGATCGAGGGGTCTACTCCAAAAAGTTCTCAAGCTTTCTGTTGCTCAAAGAGGACCACCCCATCGCGACGAATGTCCTGGATAAGTTCCTGCCTTACGGGCCGATCGAGGTCGACGACGTCGTACGAGAGCAGGGTGAGCGTCTCCTCGTCGACGTCCAAGGCAAACTTTGCGACATTTCCACCGGATGCCGCAAGGTCGATGTCGCTTCTCGCAGAGTTGTCGCCACGCGCGCGGGACCCAAAGAGTATGACCTTGCAAACCCCGTTCCGCTCCGTCGTGATGTCGCTGCCGTGGCGTTTGGGCCTCATGCCCACGCCTTGGACGAGAAGAGCCCCGGCCGCGGGTTGCGGTCGGGGCTCGGCTTCAAGCGGATGCCAGCTGTGGGCGTGCGGCTACTCGCCGTCCTTGCCCAGGAGCACCTTGGTCATGTCCGCGGCGGCCTTCTTGCCGGCGCCCATGGCCAGGATGACGGTCGCGGCACCGGTCACGATGTCGCCGCCAGCCCAGATCTTGGGGTTGGAGGTGCGGCCGGTCTCCTCGTCAGCCACGATGTAGCCCCACTTGTTCAGCTCCATGCCGCCGATCTTCTTCGCGAAGGGGTTGGCGTTGGTGCCGATGGCGGAAATCGCCACGTCGCAGGGGATCTCCTCGATGGCGCCCTCGATGGGCACGGGGCGACGGCGGCCAGAGGCGTCCGGCTCGCCCAGCTCCATGTCCTGCACCTTGACGGCACGCACGGCGCCGTCCTCGCCGGCGATGAACTCGAGCGGCGAGACGAGCTCGTGGATCTTGACGCCCTCGGCCTTGGCGTGAAGGACCTCGGCGCGACGCGCGGGCATCTCGGCCTCGGTGCGGCGGTAGCACAGGGTGACCTCCTCGGCACCCAGGCGCAGCGCGGTGCGGACGGAGTCCATGGCCACGTTGCCGCCGCCAAAGACCACGACGTGCTTGCCGTGCTTGGTGGGGGTGTCGTACTGCGGGAACTTGTTCGCCTTCATGAGGTTCACGCGCGTGAGGTACTCGTTCGCGAAGAACACGTTGGGGAGGTTCTCGCCCGGGATGTTGAGCAGCTTGGGGAGGCCGGCGCCGGTTGCCACGTAGATGGCGTCAAAGCCCTTCTCGCCCAGAAGCTCTTCGGCGTTGGCAAGGTTGCCCATGACGGAGTTGAACTGGAACTTGACGCCCAGGTCCTTGAGGCCGTCGATCTCGCGCTTGACGACCGTCTTGGGCAGACGGAACTCGGGGATGCCGTACACGAGCACGCCGCCGCCGGTGAAGAACGCCTCGAACACGGTGACGTCAAAGCCGTTGCGGGCAAGCTCGCCGGCGCAGGTGATGCCGGACGGGCCGGAGCCGATAACGGCGACCTTCTTACCGTTCTTGGGGGCGAGCTTGGGCTTGCTGGCAAGCTCGGGCTGGTCGCCCAGGAAGCGCTCGAGCTGGCCGATGGCGACCGGCTGGCTCTTGACGCCACGGATGCACTTGCCCTCGCACTGGGTCTCCTGCGGGCAGACGCGGCCGCAGATGGCGGGCAGCATGGACTGCTCGTGGATGATGTCGAGGCCCTCGCCAAACTTGTGCTCGTAGATCTTCTCGATGAACGCGGGGATGTTGATGTTGACGGGGCAGCCCTGCACGCAGAGGGGCTTCTTGCACCTCATGCAGCGCGCGGCCTCGGCCACGGCCATCTCCTCCGTGAAGCCCTTGTCGACGGGACGGAAGTCATGGGCGCGCTCGGCGGCGGGCTCCTCGTTATCTGGCGTGCGCGGAGCCTTCATGTCCGCGACCCAGCGACCGTTTACCTCTGGCATGCGCAGTTCGCCTCCTCATAGGCCTTGAGGGCCTGGCCCTCCTCGGTACGGTATGCAGCCTGACGCGCGCGAAGGTCGTTCCAGTCGACCTTGGTCGCGTCAAAGTCCGGACCGTCGACGCAGGCGAACTTGGTCTCGCCGCCAACCTCGACGCGGCAGCAGCCGCACATGCCCGTGCCGTCGACCATGATGGGGTTGAGCGACGCGGTGATGGGGGTGCCATACTTCTCGGCCGTGAGGGACGAGAACTTCATCATCGGCACGGGGCCGACGCAGAAGACCTGGTCGACGGCCTTGGCCTGGAGCAGACGCTCCAGCGGGGCGGTGACCACGCCCTTCTCGCCGTAGGAACCGTCATCCGTGGTGATGTGGATGTGGTCCTCCGGCAGCAGGCTGCGGAACTGCTCCTCGAGCAGCAGCAGGTCCTTGGTGCGGGCGCCCATGATGGCGTGCACCTCGTGGCCGGTCGCGACAAGCTGGCGCGCGACGGGGTA
>OCVV011352515.1_pt1 | contig 45217 bp, 36 predicted proteins | sample 1539721 | NCBI WGS metagenome assembly OCVV01 (sample SAMN02144230, study PRJEB22623) | gut metagenome | biome: sheep rumen | host: Ovis aries | place: New Zealand | reverse complement strand
AAGGCTTGCTTATGCTCAGGGCAGGCCGGGCCAAACTCGTCTCCCGTGTTGAAGACACGGTAGACTCAGACAGGTGGCCCTAAAACGCCCAGCCGTGAGGGCCGTGCGTTTTACCTGCCCTTCTCTATAAGCTTCGCCAAGTACAACTGACTGCTCAAAATAATTCCCTCCCCAGGAGGTATAACTCGAAGGCTCCAATTTCCTGCCGGGCTATGAGATGGAGATATTCCACGGGTGCCATCATACAGGCAGCAGTTTAAATGTTGAACAAAAAGTCCAAACTGTCGGAGAATCTTGTATCACCAACAAAAGAGGCAAGTTTGGAAAATCTAAGCTAACCTTTCTAAAATTGATTGACGGAGCGACAATCAGGGTCGAGGACTGCACCGCTCTGGCGAGTGAATAGTTCGGAGTCATAGATGTACTTGCCGGAAAAAGGGCAGAGGGAGGGTAAAACGCCCGGCCCTCATGGCTGGGCGTTTTAGCGCATCGCATGTCTGAGCAGACCGGGCTTTCAGGACGGGATGCGAGTTAAAGCGGCCCTCACGATGCCCTTTTTCCGGCTTAGTACATCTTGATGACGAACTCCTGAACGAGCAGAGAGGTGCAGCCGCAGACCCGTCCCTCCTCTACAAATCCGTATTTGGGGGTGCAGACATGGTTTTGCAAAAAAAGATTCTCTTTTTTTCGCAACGTGATACAATATCAAGATATTGAACGCGCTGGACGGGCTGGCCATTTCTGGATCCGGCGGCAGGTTTTGCGCGTTTCTATTGAAATCATTCAGACTGGAACTCAATTTGCAATTCATTTGAGAGGAAAGATATGAAAAAGCCCAATAAACTCCATGCGGCAGCTTCTGTCGCAGCATGCAAAATGACACGATTGATCCTTCGCAAGACCGGACGGGGAGGAACCGCTATCCCCGGTATTGTCGGTCTGAAAGTGTCGAAAAATATCCTGGCAGCCGTTTCACAGGGGATGAAGATCGTCGTAGTCACCGGCACCAACGGCAAGACCACAACCTGCAACATGATCGAGCACGCGCTCACTTCCGCCGGTCATGACTGCCTCCTGAACAAATCCGGTGCAAATCTCATGCACGGGATCGCCTCCGATCTCATCTGCAGTGCAGACTGGAAGGGAAAGGCCAGGCATGACTATGCGGTCCTGGAGTGCGACGAGGCGGCGCTCAAGCAGATCGTCCCCTATATCCGCCCCAGAGCTATTGTCGTGACCAACCTGTTCAGCGACCAGGTCGACAGATACGGCGGCGTAGAGAACACACTCAAGGAGATCCGCACCGGTGTCGAGCGCAGTCCCAAATCCGTTCTGGTGCTCAATGCAGAGGATCCCCTGTCGGCCTCTCTGGCAATCGATGTGCCCAACAAGGTCGTCTGGTACGGTCTTAATGACACGGTCGGCACCCAGGGGAATGTCGATCTCTCCGACGCGGGCAAATGCCCCAAATGCGGAAACGACTATGAGTATGACTACCATATTTATGCCCATCTGGGAGGTTTCCGCTGCCCTCAGTGCGGTCACAGACGTCAGGATCCCGATGTGGCTGTCTCTGCAATCACAGAGAAATCCTCCGAGGGCTCTGTCGTCCGCATGCGTCCCGGCAAAAAGGCCTCCGAGCAGGACGTCCGCATCGCCCTTCCGGCGGTCTACAATATTTACAATGCCGCCGCCTCTGTCGCGGCCATCCTGGCTCTGAAGCTCCCTGCACAGGAAGCTGTTGATGCTCTCTCCTCGGCACGTGCTTCTTTCGGACGGCTCGAGACCTTCGACCTCAACGGCAACCGCCTGCAGATGATCCTGGTCAAAAATCCCGCGGGATGCAACCAGGCATTTTCCTATATCACAGGACTCGAGGAAGATTTCAGCGCTGTCCTCTGCCTTAACAACCGCACCGGTGACGGCCACGACATCTCCTGGATCGAGTCCACCGATTACGAAAAACTTGTCAACAGCCCTCACCTGAAAAAACTGTATGTGGGCGGGGACAAGGCACAGGATCTCTACGCCCGTCTGCAGAAGGCCGGCGCAGCGGATGAAGCCCTGGAGCTCTTCACCGACTACTCCGCTCTCGTCGAAAAGCTGAAGGAAGAGCCCAATCCGGTCTTCCTGCTTCCCAACTACACTGCAATGATGGAACTTAGAGACGCACTCAGCCCCGAGACCGGCGCCCGGGACTTCTGGGAATGATGAAGCGACTTCCTTCTTTGTGCACACATCCTAAATAGTTATGAAATGAAGGATATTGCGCTATAAAGAATAAAAAACACAGACAAAAAACCGGAGCAGTCAGACAGGTCATTTTTCATGTGCCCGTCCGGCTGTTCCGGTTTTTTTAATCCTGTAAAATACTGTGTGCAGCACTGTAATACTATGTGAGCAAATCCGTAAAGTCTCTGTAAGCGCCGCCATTAACAGGGAGTCTGTTTCAGACTCTCATGTTTTCTCACTCGCTGTAAGGGATGAAGTCAATGGACATGCCGACATAGCCCGCGCGGATGTTCGAGGCATCTTCATAGGAAATCGCTTCGTAGTCTTCCGCGGCATTCAGAGTATCCTCTCCTTCAAAGCCGTCTCCGCCGATCACAGCCAGGTCTTCCGCATCATTGACTACAAACCAGGGTTCCTCCCGGTTCAGGCTCTCATCCATGACCAGCATTTTCTTGCAGACAAGGTCTCCGCCGTTCAGGTCAAAATAGCTGATCTCCCAGTTGCCGTCATCCTGGATCGCTTCTCTGCGGATCGTTTTGTCCTCGCAGATGTAGTAGATGCAGTCTTCATCGCTCGAGGCGATCTCAACCGGAATACCGTCTTCCATCATATAGATCTCGAAGACCGCACCCTCACCGTAGAGCTGGGGATCTGTGGGGCCGATCAGGAGTTCTTCGTTTCCGTCGTCATCGAGGTCCATGTAGATATAGCCCAGGTCTCCCGGTTTTTCAATCTCCGAGGCCATTTCATTCAGACCGCTGACGGCAAAATCGTCCTCTACCCATCCGTCAAGGAGTGCATCTCCGTAAAGATCCACGATCTCCCCGTATTCGGGCGGATACTCTTCCGCTGTGGGGTTGGAATATTCCTGTGCAACTTTCGGTTTCCGCTCTTTTTTCCTCTGCGCCCTGAACTCTTTGCGCTTCTTTTCATAGGCAACAATAAAGTCCACATTGGCCTGCTCATAGCGGTTGAACATCTCGGAAGTGAAATCATCCGGATTGATGGTGCCGGTATACCATCCCTGCCTGTTGAAATAATCCTGGATCGACTTAGTGGCGAATTTGCGACCGCGCCTCGCATAAAATTCATTGCGCGCCAGCATCAGTTCATTGTCGTCCATCCAGCTGATATCCGCCTCGGTAATATAATAGGTGTCGCTGTCGGGGAGCAGATAGTTGCTGTTCATGGTCTGCGCCTCAAATTCGCGGGAGGACCGCGCGGACATCATAGCATCTCCCGACCGTGCGCTCTGTGCCGCAGACACCGGAGCCGCCAGAGTTCCGGCTGTAATCATCAGTGCCGCAGCCGCGGCAGTAAATCGTGCATTTATCTTTTTCATCATTTATACCTCCGCACAGATTGTTCTGTTCATTCTTTATTACAATTACATGCCGCCCGTCAGAGCAGCACCCGCGGGGGAAAATCCCCAAAGGGCTTTCTCCGATGCGGTAACAGGATGTCCGCACCGCCGCGCGGCTAAAACATTCTGCATGAAAAACAGGTAATCTCCGTCAGGGGACAGGCGCGCGGCACAGGACCCGCGGGCGCTTTTGAATCCCTTCTACCTTAAAAAGTCGTTCATCCTGCCCGCCCGGTTACATTCCGGACACAAAAACAGAAAGAAAAAAGGCAGCCTGCCGGGATTGTATGTCCGGCAGCTGCCCGCAGCTGCAATTTCGTCCAGATCGGATAAATCTGACGATCACGCTCTTTCCAAATCACTCAGAAGACTCTCTATATAATGAATTTCCTTTTCCAGAGAATCCTTCTGTCTGTCGAGTTCCTCCATATGCACCATCTGTGTCTCAAGCTGGTCATCCCGAAGCAGCAGAAAACCTCCTGATACAACGTAGGGAAGCTTCTGTTTCTTCACGGTTTCCCCGTAGCGCACCGTAATCACTGCGCTCTGCTGACTGATGACGGTCCCGGGACCGTACTGGGTATGCTCTACCTCCCTGCCTTCGAGCAAGGGCATCTCAAATCCGCTGCGAAGAGCTTCCACTGCCGCCAGCCTGCTCTGCAAAGAGTCCTTCTGCGCATTCAGTTTTTCGGATCGTTCTCTCTTTTCCTCTTCCTTCTGACGCTGAGAAGATGTTTTCTTTCTGGTCTCTGTCCCTGCTTTAGCTGCCATTCTCTCACCCTTTCCGACCGCCGCTCATCAGAGCGGCATCCGCAATGCAATCACGGGATGTCTGCGCCGCCTTGCGGCAAAACATCCTGCATGAAAAATATCCTGTCATCGATATTTTTTACGCTTTCCTGCCTTCCAGACCACATGGGAATTATTCTAAAAAACCCTACAGCACCAAATATTATACCACAAATTGTCTGATAATATAATCGGATTTCCGAATAATTTTATTTTTTCTAATAACTAATACAGTAAAAAGAGCCTCTTTGGCATATCTGAATGCAACAGGCTGCGGCCAGGGTTCAGCGACCTGTCTATATAGTTTTTTTGGCTCCGGAGATTCTGAGGATCAGTGATCTGATCAGTAATCTTTCTCCATGCCGCACATACTGCAGACTTTCACGCCTTTCAGGCCGCCTTTGAAGAAGCCGCCGCAATACTGGCAGCGTCCCTGTCTTCTCCAGACAGGCCTGCGGCTGCGCAGGTACTCAGCGTCCTTGGCCTCCGCCTCCTTGCGGCGGAGAAAGTCTGTGACAGCAGGGAGTTCCGGGCAGGCGGAAAATGCCGCCTTGTCAATCTCCTGCAGGCTTGCGGGAAGGGCGATGTCGGAGAGGGATATGCAGCTCTGGAAAGCGTTTTTGCGGATGACCAGAAGTCTGGTGGAGAGGCGGACCCTCTCAAGATGCTCGCAGCCGCTGAAAGCGCCCTCGCGGATCTCGGTCACGCTGTCGGGGAGCTCCACGCTCACCACACGCGCATTGTGGAAGGCCTCGGCGCCGATATTGATGACCCCGTCGGGAACACGAACGTATTCACTCTGGCCGATATAGCGGACCAGTGTGGAGCCGTCCATGAGGAAGTCCCCTTCCTTCCTGCCGGCAGCGCCCATTGCAGCAGCCGCACCCGGGACCAGACCGGGAATCATGCCGCCCATGGCCGCGGAAGCAGCCGCGCCCTCCGGCTGTGCCTGCGCAGTCTTACGGACTGCCGTTCCATAGAGCTGCACATGAAAGCGGCCTGTCCCGTCGGACATGGGGACCGCTGTCTGTCTCAGACCGATCACGGCGTCCGCCTGCAGGAGCGCCGCGCTCTTGCGGATCTCCCGAAGGGCCTGCAGAAAGCCCTGGTCGGGATCAGACTGCTCGCGGCAGGATCCGCAGACAGGACCTACGATTTCGTATCCCGCATGCAGGTCAAGAGTTGTCACTGTCATCTTCATCATATCTGTCATCTTCTGCTCCTTTATCCGTATATCTGCCGGGGGAATCACGGCTGTCAGAAAAAGTCCGCCATGTGATAATAATTGAAGGTCATCGGCTTTTGTCTGATTGACGTTTTGCATCCCTGACGTGTAAGATAGACATAATTATGCACCGCGGGCCTGAAAAACCGCAGGCGGCCGCCGGATCCGAACTTCTTTTCCGTGCCCATACCGGTGCCTGTATATTCGCAAAGTATAGTTTACCACATGGAGGGTCTTTTTGAAAAAGCTAATCCGCGTGTTTATCGCAGTATTCTGCCTTTTTTTTGTATTGCTGGCAATACCCGGCAGTCATCTGCGCGCAATTTCCCCTTATACACAGAAAATACCGGAGTATATGTCCCGGGCCACACTCCGGCTGGCCGAGTCTATCGACAGCCTGATGGGCAGCCGGACCGGTCCGGACTCCCATGAAACCGCCTCTTCGGCACAGGGCAGCGGCCGGGAGAAGGCAAAAACCCAGGATGCTTCCGGACAGGATTCTGTAAAAGAAGAAAAAGAGCAGGATTCTTCCGGACAGGATTCCCTGAAAAAAGAAAAAGAGCAGGATCCCGCTCCGTCGGGCAGCGGCCGGTCCGGGGACCGCGGAACACAGACTCCTGCACAGACACCCGCAAAGGCAGGCGCGGAAACTGTCTCAGAGGACGGCGGACAGGGAAAAGACGGAAAAGAGGAAAAAGAGACCGAATTCAAAGAGCTGTATTATTACTATACAAAAATCTCTGATGAAGAGCGTCTTCTGTATGACGCAATGCTCCTGCTGGCCATGAATTACGGCAGCGGCGGCAAGGACTCCGAAACCCGCCTTCTGGAGACCAATCCGGCTTCGGATGCATTTGCAGAAAGCTATACACGGGCGTATAATGCTCTGATAAGAGACCACCCGGAGCTGTTCTGGATCGCGCAGGAGAAGGCTCAATTTGAATGCAGATATTATCTCCTGCCCTCTCTGGGCGGACAATACAGAGTGATCCTCTCGCTCTCCGACGCAAGCGGTCAGGAGACCTTCAATGAAGACGGTGTCAGCATCTATCTGCAGCAGCAGGCACTTCTGGAAAAGGCCGCCGATGCCCTGCTCGAGCAGGTGGATTTCACACAGTCGGACGCGGGCATTGCACTGCAGCTGCACGACCTGCTGATCGACACTGCCTGGTATAACTCGGATGCGGCTCTGAGCGCTTCCGTGTACGATTACGCGCATACCGCCTACGGAGCACTGGTCGAAGACAGCAGCGGCAATGCGGGCGCTGCGCTCTGCGACGGCTATGCCATGGCCTATGAATATCTGATGCAGCGGGCAGGCCTGAGCTGCATTGTTGTCTCCGGCTATGCCGGCCCCACGGAAGCAGACACCGAGAAGCATGCCTGGAACCTGGTGGAACTGGACGGCGAGTGGTATGAGGTCGACGCCACATGGGATGATCTGGATTTTCTGCTCTCCCCTTCGGAAGACGGCTATGAGTTGGTTCTGGAAGCTCTCTCCGACGAGGATTATATGAGCAGGATCCGGCATTACATGTTCAACCGGACTACCGAGGAGATGCGGTCCTTCACGCCGGGAGACGAATTCACCTATGTCAGTGATAACGGATGGGTGGCACTGCTGCAGCCCTCGGTCCATATCCGGTCCACAGCAGACGAAAGCGAAGAGAACCGCGACTACGTGACCCCGCTGGCTCCCACAGCGGAAGGTACATGGTACACTTGGGAAATGCTGACCGGACGCGAATAAATGCGGCACGATCTTTAACACCGCCAGAAACGCCAGAAATGAGGAAAAAAGCATGACGGAAAAAAACAAAACTGGAAACCGGAGACGGTCCATCTGCCGTTCTCTCATAATCGCATCCCTGTGCGCAGGCCTGCTGCTGGCAGGCTGCGGCGCAAACAATTCTGCGCAGACACAGGTCCCCGAAGCCGGCTCTGAAAGTGCAGCGACACAGAATGCCGCCGCGGAAAAGACAGGGCAGGAAGCCTCCGGCACAGAAGCCGCAGAAGCCTCTGCTGCAGCGACAACGGCCCAGTCCGCCGCCTCCGCTGCTACAGGCGACCAATATGCCGATCCGGACTGGGCAGGCAGCGGGCAGTCCCCTGCATTCTCCGCAAAGGATAAGGGGCTGGTCATCGTCCTTGACCCCGGACATGCATCACAGGTCCCCGAAACCCAGGAGCCGGTCGGCCCGGGTTCCACCGAGATGAAGGAGGCAGACACCGTCGGCACTTTCGGACCTGCCAGCGGTCTGCACGAGTATGACCTGACAATGGATGTCAGCCAGAAGCTGCGCACCGAACTCGAGGAGCGCGGATATGAAGTAAAGATGACACACAGCGACACCTTCAATCCCATCGGCTGTGTCGACCGCGCTGCTGTTGCAAATGAAAATAAGGCAGACGCCTTTATCCGCATCCATGCCAACGGCTCCGAAAACACCGAGGCAAACGGCGCCATGACCATCTGCATCACAAAGGACAACCCCTATCATCCGGAGCTGTACAGCGCCTCTGCCCGTCTGTCCGATATCATTCTCAATACATACTGTGACCAGACAGGCGCCAAAAAGGAATATGTCTGGGAGACCGACTCCATGACCGGCAACAACTGGGCCGAGGTCCCCACAACGCTGATCGAGCTCGGATATATGACCAATATCGACGAAGACCTGCGGATGAACCAGGATTCCTACCAGAAGATCATGGCCGCAGCCATCGCGGACGGCCTGGACAAATGGTTTGCCGAGATGCCTGAGGAGGAACTGGCCATGCATCCCTCACTTTCCGGGGATAATGCAGGCAGCGCAGACACATCCTCCACTTCCGAAGAAGCGGCAGAGGACAGCACAGCCTGGGAGACCGGCACTGACGCCGGCAATACTGAAGACGGCGAAGCCGGCTCCGGTGAAACCGATGACGCCGATGACGCCGACGGATCACAGGACAGTGGAGCCGAAAGCGGAGAAGACGGGCAGGAGGGCAGTCCCGCACAGCCCACACCTTCCACAGGAACTCCCGCCGGGACATCTTCCGGAAACGGAACCGGTGTTACCGCCGGTTCGGACAATGATTCCGAATAACAGGAAGAACCCTGAAGGCCTTCCGAAGCATTTTGAAAGACACTGCAGATTTTGAACGGCACTGCAGAATTGAACGGCACTGCAGATTGCAGATTCCTTCAGTGCTGGAATGCATCCCGAAAAACATCAAAAACATCATCGAAAACATTTTTGGAATCATCTTCGGATACATCTTCAGAAGCATCATTAGAACATATAAAAAGACACCCTTCGGAAAAAACCACATTTTCCAAAGGGTGTCTTTTTTTCAGATTGAATTGAGCGCCCAACCGGGCGGCAGGCGGATGCCGCGCACACGACCGCCCCGGTGCCTATCGATTTCTCGTCAGCCAGTGGCGGATGAAGATGTACAGGCAGATTGCAAATGCCAGCATAAATCCGAAAAAGCCAAGGGCGGGAATGCCCAGCATTTTGGGCCGCATGTCTGTCGTGCAGATGATACTGGAGCCGATCAGGAGGGCCATGACCCACAGTCCCATGACAATGTTCCGAACCAGTCTGCGCAGCAGATCGCTCATCTCTCTGGTCGTGTCCAGCCTCATATTCACAGTCGCCTGCCCCTTCAGGTATTCCTCCAGGGCGCTCTTGACCAGGGGCGGGATCTCAACCGTCTTGTAGGCGGCGGTATAGAGTTTCCTTCCCGTGCGCCTCGCCTCATGTTTGAGGTCAAACTGTTCGAAAGTGGTCTCTCGGATGCGGGCGGCAGCGATCTCGATCATGTTGATGTCGGGGCTGATCTCGGTGAGGACGCCCTGCATATGGTTGAGTCCTCGGGCAAGCATGGTCATGCCGTGCGGGAGCTTAAGCCCGTTCTCCTTCATGATCTCAAGCACCTGCATAAAGAAGTCGAGTATATCGATACTTCCCAGGGACATCTTGCCGTAGCGCTCGACCAGGGTGCGGAGTTCGCGGTAGAGACGGCCATCGTCCACTTTGCCCTTGGTATCACAGAGCTCCAGAATCGCGCTCTCCAGACCTGCGATATCGCTGACGGCGAGGGAGCGGATCGCACGCTCCATCAGTTTCTTGTCACGGGTGGAAAGCCGCCCCATCATGCCCATGTCGATCCAGACGATCTTTCCGTCGTGAACCTTGACATTGCCCGGGTGGGGATCCGCATGGAAAAAGCCGTCTTCCATAACCTGTTTGATATAGTTGTTGACGAACTTTCGCCCCACCTCGTTCAGGTCATATCCGCGGCTCAGGAGATGATCCTTGTCATTGATCGGGCAGCCGCCGACATACTCCATCACCAGCACACGGCTTGTGGTGTACTCGCGGTAGAGGTGAGGAACGCGGACATAGGCAATCCCGCTGTTGTTGCGGGTAAATTCCTCAATATTTGCCGCTTCCTTGAGGAAATCCATCTCCTCCTGGGCGACGGCCCACATCTCATCCAGGATCATGCCCAGATCGACGACATTCTTGAGCCCGCCGACAGAAGGCATCAGATGCACCAGTCTGTGCAGAAGGCCGATATCGCGCGCCATCATATCATAGATGCCCTTGCGCTGTACCTTGATGACGACATCCTCTCCGGTCAGCAGCCTTGCCCGATGCACCTGGGCGATCGATGCCGACCCCAGTGAATCCTCCTCGATCGATGAAAAAAACTTGTGCCAGTCTTCCCGATAGGAGCGGTTGATGACTTCCTCTACCTCGGAAAAAGGCATGGGTTTGACATCATAATTCAGCTTGATGAGCTCGTCGCAGTAGGCTTTGGGGAGAATGTCCGAGTGCAGGGACATGATCTGTCCGAGTTTAATATAGGTTGGCCCGAGTTCCTCGAGAATGACCCTGAGTTTTTCCGGTGTCACGCCCCGCGTGATGTGGTTTCGGAAAAGCACTTCCCGGATCTCCTTCATCCTGGACCGGTTGTCCATCTTTGCTTTCTCTTCCATAGTCTTCCCCAGTCTGTCAGATGCAGGCTGCCGCAGGGGCAGCACATTTACTTATTTTCCATATGGTATTCCATATGAAAATGCCCGCAGCGGAAACCGGCCCTGAAGGCCATACCCGCAGCGGGCAGTTCATATCACATTTGCAAGCCGCGCGTCAGCAGTGAGCCGTGCACAGACAAATCAACATTGAGTTGCGCCGAGCTCGCTCGAAAGCGGCAACCTGTAAATTATTCCTCGGAAACTTCTCCCGCGGGAGCATAGCCTTCATCCTTGAGGGCATCATCCATTGCGTCAAGCTCTGCAGATGCAGCTGCGATCTCGTCGCCTTCCGTCACACCGGTGACATCATCAATTGCCTTCTCGGCTTCAGCGATCTTGGACTTGAGCAGAGCCAGCTCGTCCGCGCTCATCTTGGCAAGCTTTTCTTCGATAGAAACAGCATCAGCCTTGCGGGCTTCCATTGTCTTCCTGACATTGTGCTGCAGCTCTTTGTTGAGTTCCTTGCCCTGCTCAACAGTGATCTCACCCTTTTTTACGAGATCATCAATGATCTGGGAGGATTTCTCCACTGTTGTAGCGGCAGCTCCAATGCCGACAAGAAGAATTTTCTTGAGGCCGTCACCGATTTTCTCCATTGCCATTTTATACATCCTCTCTTTCCGGAGCGATCTTGACAGTGTTTTTTTCAGCAATACCGTGACGCTCCTGCACGGTCCTGCCGCAGTTACCGTTTTGAAAATAACCGATCTTCCGGCGCCGCGTTCCGGTCTTTTCCGCCGCGCCTGTCATGTATCATAATGATCAAATGTTGCAAAGCTGTTTCGGAAAAGAAATTTTTGTGAAAAGATTTCCGAAATTATTTCTAAACAACACTCTTTGATTCAGGACCCGCCGTCGCTTCCTCTTATCCTCATATAGCGGCGGCAGCTTTCACCGGGAAAGACCGCGCCTGTTCTCAGAAGCTTCTGAGCACATACAAAAGGCGGGGAATAAAGATGATCAGGCCTGCTGCCGCCGCCATGATGGCAGCGATCAGGACCGCCCCGGCAGCCGTGTCCTTGGCCCGTTTTGCCAGAGGCTGATATTCCTTTGTCACCAGGTCAACCACAGCCTCAAGCGCTGTGTTGACAAGTTCCAGGCCCATGATCAGTCCGAAAAGAACCAGGCAGATGCACCACTCGGTCACCGAGATGTGCAGGATCAGTCCGAAAAAGACGACCAGCACTGCCATGGTGCAATGGATCTTCATATTGCGTTCTTCCAAGCCGGCAAATATTCCGTCAAATGCGTGTCCGAAACTCTTTGTGATCGTCTGGGCTGTCGTCTTATGTTTCCGGCTGCTTTTCCCGGCTGCTTTTCTGTGTTTTTCTGTCCGGCGGCCTTTACGGCCTGCCTGTCCAGCAGTCTCCGCTGCCCCGCTGCTTTTGCGCCGGCCCTTCTTCCTGCTCTGTCCGCCTGCAGGTCCGGCAGCTTTTCCGCCTTGTCCGGCTGCAGGCCCGGCAGTCTTTCTGCCGTCAGCCGCCGCGGGTCCGGCAGTCTTTTTATTCTCAACAGCTGCGTCTTCTGCAGGCTGTGTACCGTCAATGACACCGTTCTTAGCAGCTTCTGTGCCCCTGTTCACATCCTGATCCCGATCTGTCTCTACCATGATCCATCTCCGATCCAGAGTTCATTCGTTTGCCGTACTTTTTACTTAAGAAGGTATTAAAAAACGTTATTAAAAACTGTTTCCACACCTATTTTTCCACAGCAGAGCACCTTTGTCAATTGTCGAAAACTGCCGCGCAATCCTGCAGGCCCCGATTACAATGATACGTCGAGGACATGCTCCCCGCACCGGCGTCAAAGATCTCGTCGCAGGATATCAGAAATACATCCAGCGGTTATTCCGGCTCTGGGCAAGCGCGACGTAATACCGGATCCCGTCTTCATCATTCATTGTCAGCTCGCCCCTGCCGTTTTCTTCGTCATTCATCTTGGCGACCGTCCTGCAGGCCTTTCCGTACTCTTTTGTCAGACGGCGAAGTCTGGAGGAAAGGTGCTGCATGGCAAGCAGGATAAAGGTTGGTCTTTCTTCAAACATCCGGTCCAGTCCCTCCTCAGTGAGGCGGGTCAGAACTGTGTCATCTTCCAGGACTACAGCAGTTGCGGAACGGGGCAGCTTTTCAATCAGTCCCATTTCGCCGAAGAACTGGTTCTCATTGAGCTCAGCGAGTTTCACCTCCTGCTCTGTGCCGTAGTCTGTGTAGATACCGACAGTGCCGCTGCCGATATAGTACATGCAGTCTCCTGCATCGCCCTGGCGGAAGATAACCTGCTCTTTCCTGAAACGCAGGTTCTCCCTCATCTCTCCGTGCTCTTCCCGGATCTGTTCAATATCTTCATATGTTTCCATCGCTTCGAGCGAAGTGCTGAGATTGAAGAAGCGATCATAGTCTTTCAGGAATTTTTTGATCTTGGAGAGAAGTCCTTCTTTTCTGCTGTCGATTTCTCCTCTTGTCCGGTGCATTTCACTGATGGTATTGCATACTTCCGTATAATCCTCGGTCAGCTCCCGCAGACGGCGGCTCAGGTTTTTCATGATCATCTTGATCTGTTCGGGGTCTTCCGAAAAGAAGTTACTGAGCTCCTCTGCGCTGATCTCGAGGACCTTGACCTCATCATGTGCAGCCACAACTGTAGCAGACCTTGTCCACGCCTCCAGAACTGCCATCTCGCCGAAGATCCTGCCTTCCCCGAGTTCTGTCAGCTTTGTCTCATCCTTGGTTCCGTAGCCGAGAAAAACACAGACTGTACCCTCGATGACCTTGTACATGCATTTGCCTGCAGAGCCTTCCCAAAAAATCACTTCATTCTGCTTAAATACTTTTTCCTGCATGTTCTACTCCTCTCACTCTCATTAACGGTATTTATTACAATTGTGTTTGTTTTTACACGATTACAGACACATTATACTATAAATCGTATACTGTTTATCCATTTTTTACAAATCTGTCCTGCTGATTTACAGCTGTCCGCGCCGGCGGTCCCTGGCATCAAGCACCTCCCGTATGTCCTCGTGCAGGCCCGGACCGTCCATGGTCCTGCGGGTGTATTCGATGATGAGGTCCGCCTCCGGCGTATCTGTAAGGATTTTCTCCAGCAGGGGAGTGAAATCAATGGTCCCGTCGTGCAGGCGCCGGTGCTGGTCATTCATGCCGTCATTGTTGTGCAGATGGTAGGCGCGGATCTGCGGCTGCAGATCTTCGATCAGACCAAAGAGGTCCCAGCCATTGGCATTTGCGTGTCCGATATCAATGAGCACACCGCACCGCATGTCACGGCAGAAGTCTGTAAATTCCCTCTGGTCCAGCAGCATGTTTTTCTGCAGGATCGTCCCTGTGTTTTCAATCAGTACCTCGCAGTCGATGGTCCCGAAAAGTTCCCGGAGTTCTCTGTAATTTTCTACGGCATTGCAGAGCATCTGCTCTTTGGCGGCCGGATCAACGCGGCAGTTATTGAGATGCATGGTAAAATGTGTACTTCCCAGAATCTGTGCGTACTGATAAGTCTGACGGACATGCCACATGGATTCCTCATATTCGGCCGTTCCTCTCGCCGCGGAATGCTCCACGCAGTAGACCGGTCCGTGGAAGGAGATCCGGTGCTTTTGCAGGACATCGAGATTGTCTCTCAGGGCCTTTTCAAAATCGCGCAGGTCAAACATGGCCAGAATCTCAAATCCTATTTTATCTCCGTAAGCTCTGGAATAGTCCCTGATCCGGGACAGTGAAGAACTGCCGAACAGACAGGTATCTATATAAACCGGATTCATGTTCATCTTTTTTATCACCTGTTTCTTAATCACTAATGCAGATCAATATCATACGCTGAAAACCTTCTCCATCCAGGCGCCAAAACAGGCAGGTTTTGCCGTCAGCCGGAGAGTGAACAGGTCATTTTCCTTCTCTGTTATTTTGGCATAGAGACCATCGCCGATGTCAATCTTCAGATTCTCATAGGCGGAAAGTTTCTCTTCCGTCTGCAGGACCAGCTCATCGTCGGAGACCGCCTGGATCATTCCCGGCTTTTTCTCGCCGGACACATGCTTTCCGTCCAGGGAGTAAAAGCCGACGGCGGCCGGAACCGGCAGTTTTCTCAGTTTCTCTGTTTTTTTCTCCAGGTGCAGATCATAGGGAGCACCGATCCCCGACACCCCGTAAACCCTGGTCGTCTCCTGTACTCCCTTGGGGGTGATATCGAGTGTGAAATCGACCTCCAGATCCTCCCGGATCATGGCGCGGGTCGCGGAGGAGATCAGGATCTGTCCCTCTGTCGTGTAGGATTCGATCCTTCCCGCCAGATTGACAGCAGCTCCCATGACGCCGTATTTGGTGCGGCGCTCGGAACCGATGTTGCCCAGGATCACCTCATCCGTGTTGATACCGATCCCCATCGACAGAGGCATGAATCCCCGCTCTGCATTCCACTCGTTGACTGCCTTCATCCTGCTCTGCATGCCGACCGCAGCCGCCACCGCGTCCGAGGCGTGGGTCTGTGTGGTCACCGGCGCGCCGAAGATCACAAACATACCGTCTCCCAGGAACTCGATCAGGGTCCCGTTGAAGCGGCTGATCTCCTCGTACATCTCGGAAAAATAGTGATTGACCATGGCGATCAGGTCCTGGGGCTGCATCCTCTCGCAGAGCATGGTAAAGCCCCTGAGATCGCTCATCATGATGGTCAGCGTGCGCTTCTGCCCGCCCAGCTTCCAGCCGTCCGGAGACTCGAGGATCTCCCTGACAATATCATCGGACAGATACCGTCCGAAGGTCTCCTGCAGCACCCGGTTGCGCAATGCCAGACTCTCATTGAGCTTCCTGATCTTTTCCATGGCCATCACAGCGTCCCGCATCTGGGTCAGTTCCGTGATATCGCTGATGACCAGGATTACGCCGACAGGCTCGTCCAGCTCTTTGAGATAAGAGGACACAATACGCAGCTGCTTCCGGCCCCGCGCTGTATAGTAGGGCACATATCTCTCCTGCCGTCTGCCCTTCATATAGATGACATCCAGAACACATTCCGTGAAGGGGTCATTCTCCTCCTCCGCAAAAAAACAGCTGGCAAATTTCCTGTGCTCCAGTTCCTCCCTCTCCCGTTCCAGAATTGCCACCGCGGCATCGTTGACAAGCTCGATCATGCCGTCAAACCGAATGGCCATGACACCTTCCGACATATCAGAGATTATGCTGTTTTGAATAATTCTCCGGTTTTTCATAGTGACTCCCCGGCCGTCAGCCTCTGTCATCCCGGGTTCTGCCGCATCTGCGGAAAAAGCCCCTCCGGATCTTTATACATCCCGGCGGATACCGCCCCCAGCTTCGCACAGGTCCCTGATCACTTCGCCTGCAATGATAAGCCCTGCCACAGAGGGCACGAAGGGGAGGCTTCCCGGTGTCGACCGGCGCGGGCGGGTCTTTTCCCCTTTTTCACCGATTTCTGCCGGCTTCTTTCCCTCTCCTTCATCGGTTCCTGCCGGATTCTTTCCCTCTCTTTCACCGGTTCCTGCCGGATTCTTCTCCTCCGGATGATCTCCGGCTCTCTCCTCTGAATCCTGCATGGAATCCTGTATGGAGCCGCCGGACACTTCCGGCTGCAGAGGTTTCTCCCTGGAATATACGACTTTCAGGCTTTTCACACCGCGCTTTTTCAATTCCCGGCGCATGACCCGCGCCAGAGGATCTATGGAAGTCTCATAAATATCCGCCACCTCGAATGCGGAGGGATCCAGTTTATTTCCCGCGCCCATAGCGCTGATGATAGGTACTCCCGCCTCCTCTGCCTGCAGGACCAGCTGGATCTTGCCCGTCACTGTGTCGATCGCATCCACAACATAATCATAGGCGGAAAAGTCAAACTGTCCGGCTGTCTCGGGAAGATAAAAGCATTTATGTCTGTGCACCACGGCATCCGGATTGATGGACAGAATACGCTCCGCCATGACATCGACCTTGTTCCGGCCGATCGTATCCATGGTCGCGATGATCTGGCGGTTCAGGTTGGAGAGCACCACTTCGTCATTGTCGATCAGGTCGATCTCTCCCACTCCGCTTCTGGCCAGAGCTTCCGTGACATAACCGCCGACACCGCCGACGCCGAAAACGGCGACCCTCGATGCCGCAAGCTTTTTCATCGCCTCATCCCCCAGCAGCATCCTGCTCCTGGAAAATCTGTCTTCCATAATATTTACCTCAGTTCCATGGCTGTGTGAGTTCCATTGCCGCGTGAGCTCCATTAGCCACATGAGTTCCATCGGCCGCGTGAGCTCCATTGACTGCTTGAGCTCCATTGGCCGCGTGAGTTCCATTGGCTGTGTGAGCCCCATTGGCCGCGTGCCATGATCGGCGTATGGATAATCTGCCTGCCAAAGCGGCAGCCCCCATCGTCCCGTCAGTCACTTGATGAAATGATCGATCGCGTGATTCAGAGCTTCCACCGCTTCCAGATCATCCTGCTCGATTGCCTCTACGATGCAGTGGCTGATGTGGTTTTTCATGATCACCTTGCCGGTGTTGTTTATCGCATTGCGGACCGCCGACAGCTGGATCAGGACTTCGCTGCAGTCCTCATCCCGCTCCACCATCCTTCTGACAGATTCCAGATGGCCGATCGCCCTTGAGAGCCTGTTGAGGACAGCTTTCTTCTCATCATCACTGTGTACGTGATGATGACCGCGGCTTTCATGTGAATGCGTTTGTGTATGCGTGTGGGCATGCTCGTGTGTATGATCGTGCATTTCTACTCCCGAATGAAATGTATACATGTTATACCGGATTATATTATATCATCCCTTCGCAACTATCGGTAGAAAAGATGGCGGCCCCTGTTTCCCCGCTGCTTCTCCTGTTTCCTTCCCCCCTGCTTCTCCAACTGTATTCCGTTCATTTCCCGCGGCTGGTTTCTGTGACTGGTTCCGTGACTGCTTTCAGTGACTGCTTTCTGTGGCTGTTTTCTGTGGCTGTTTTCGGGAATCTTATCCCCCCGCCCCGCTTCCTGCCTTTTTTTCATTCTGATAAAATACCATTGTGGAAGAAAATTACTCACCGCTTTTGTACAAACTACAAAATACAGTATCCTTCTCTTCCGGATCAGTGCCGGAGCGATTCCCTTTTTGCCGGCCTGCATGATAGATCAGCAATCTTTGAAAACAGAAAGGAAGCCTCACATGCATATTCCCGATCATTATCTCAGCCCCCAGACATGCGCCATCATGACAGCCGCCGTCATTCCCGCCTGGGCTGTCTCTATCAAAAAGATCCGTCTGGAACTGCCGCTCAAAAAGATCTCGCTGATGGGTGTGGGCGCAGCCTTTTCCTTCCTGGGAATGATGTTCAATATCCCCCTCCCCGGAGGTACCACCGGCCACGCAGTGGGAGGCACCCTGATCGCCATTCTGCTGGGCCCCTACGCGGCCTGTATCAGCGTCAGTATGGCGCTGCTGCTGCAGGCTCTGCTCTTCGGAGACGGCGGCATCCTGGCCTTCGGTGCCAACTGCTTTAACATGGCCTTCGTCCTGCCCTTTGTGGGATATGCGGTCGCCTGTATGATCTCACCCGCTCTGAGAAATACATCCGGCATTATGGCAGGGTCCGGCACCGGAACCCTCCCCCGGGCTTCCGCTCCCGGCAATCGCAAAAGAAACCTGATCGCGGCGGCCATTGGCTCCTATGCAGGAATCAACGCGGCATCCCTGTGCGCGGCCATCGAGTTCGGCATCCAGCCCATGCTCTTCCGGGATGCAGCGGGGAATGCCCTCTACTGCCCCTATGATCTGCGAATCGCCATCCCCGGTATGATGATCGGCCACCTGACCATCTTCGGACTTGCGGAAGTCATTTTCACTGTCGCCATTCTGTCCTTTGTATACGCGACAATGGCGGACACCGCCTCCGCAGCCGTCAGAGAACAGGCTTCTGCTGATTCTGCCGCTCCTGCGGCTTCCGGCAAGGCAAAGGGGGATCTTCCCCTCAAGGTCCTGCTCGGCGCCCTGATCGTGCTGACTCCCCTGGGACTCCTCGCCGAGGGCACCGCCTGGGGCGAATGGGGCGTGGACGAAATCGCCGCCACCGGCGCGGGATACACCCCCGAAGGAATGCTCAAGGGCTTCACCTTTGAAGCCATCCTGCCGGACTACTCGCTGGAGGGTCTTCCCGACTGGACTGCCTACATCCTGGCAGCGGTCATCGGCACTGCCCTGCTATTGATCATCTTCCGCGCTGCTGCAGCTCTCGCTTCAAAAAAGCTCGGAGAACCTGCTGCCTGAGTTAAGTTGGGGACGGTTTGGAGACAGGGGACGGTTGGAGACACAGAACCGTCCCCTGTCTCCAAACCGTCCTTTTTCTCCAGAACCTTTCCCTGTCTCCCCCCCCACAATTATCATTTATGACTGAATCCATCCTGAAAATCCTGTCTCTTCTCTCTGAAAGAGACCTTCCCGGACAGGTTCCGGAACATACTGCAGGAAAAGGTCTCCTGAAAAATATTGCACCGGCTCTGCGGCTCTTCACCGCTCTCTGGTGCATTCTTTTGTGTGCCCTTTCCCACAACGCGGTCTTTGTAATCGGAGTCCTGGCCGTAGAGCTGGTCCGGCTGGCGCTCCTGCCGGGAAAGTCCCTGCTGCGTGTTCTGAGAAGGGTGATCCCGCCGGTTCTTTTTTCCCTGCTGATCCTGCTGCCCGGATTCTTTCTGGGACACCCCAGGACAATGCTGACCATCTCCATGAAGGTCCTGACGACCGTCCTGATCCTTGCCCTCCTCAATGAAGACCTGCGCTGGCAGCAGATCACGGCCTCTTTTCACGCCCTCCATGTTCCCCAGGTGTTCATCCTGACTCTGGACATGACCGTCCGCTTTCTGGACCTCATGGGCCGCATGAGCCAGGCCATGTACGAGGCCGTCACCCTGCGCACAGTCTCCTCCTCGGGAAAACAGTACGACCGGTCCAGAATGAAGGCGGCAGGCGGAATCCTGGGCACAGTCTTTCTGCGGTCGGAGATCATGGCCGCTGAGGTCACCGAAGCCATGGAATGCCGCTGTTTTGACGGCACCTTCAGAATCTATGAAAAACACAAAAGAGGACCTGCAGATTATATCTACGCACTGCTGATCCCCCTGCTTCTGGCCGTCTTTTTCCTCACCGGCCGCTGAAAAATTTCTGTTTTCCTGAAGCTGCTGCGGCTATGGAACGGACACAATTCACTGCTCTCAACGCGGATAATAGGGCAGAGGCGGCCATGCCGCCCTCTACCCCCCTACCGGCCCGTGTCCGCCGTAAAGCGGAAAATACATTACACGTTACACGGGCCGTGTCATTAAAAAGCCGCCCTCACCGGGCGGCACAGGAGCTCTCTATGATCGTTTTAAATGACGTAACCTATCGCTATCCCGACGGCACCCCGGGGCTGAACCATGTCAGCCTGCATCTGCACGCAGGAGAATGCTGCGTCCTGACCGGTCCCAACGGCAGCGGCAAATCCACCCTCTTCCGCATCCTGAACGGACTGGCCTTTCCCCAGTCCGGCTCCTACCTGCTGGATGATCAGCCCATCACGGAAAGCTATCTCAGGAACAAAAAAAACGCGGCAGCCTTCCACCGCCGCATCGGTTACCTTTTTCAGAACAGCGAGACACAGCTCTTCACCCGCAGCGTCGAGGATGAAGTCGCCTTCGGCCTGTGGCAGCTGGGCCTCTCCGAAGAAGAGGTGCACGCCCGTACCGACCACTATCTGGACATGCTCTCCCTGACCGCAATGAGGCACCGCGCCCCCTTCCATCTGAGCGGAGGCGAAAAAAAGCGCTGTGCCCTGGCCGCCGTCCTGGCCATGGAGCCGCAGGTCCTGATCATGGACGAGCCCCTGGGCGGACTGGACGAAGAGGGACAGCGCTGGATCTCCGACTGCATCCTCTCCCTCAAGGGAAAGGACCGCCTCATCCTGGCCGCCACACACAGCCGGTCTCTGGCAGACAGCCTGGCCGACCGCATACTGACAATGGATAAAGAGCATGGAATACACTAGGTGGGGGAGACGGTTGGAGACAGGGGACGGTTCTATGTCTCCAGCCTGTCTCCAACCGTCCCCCAAAGAAAAAAAGCACCGGCATCCCATTCGCGGGTACCGGTGCTTTCTATATGACTGGATCAATTTAAACTCAGGGTCTTCACAGTCCTGTTATAAAGCCGCAGGAAGAAGATGACGGACAGCAGTGCCGACATCAGTTCCGCGATGGGGAAGGCCCACCAGATCAGGGTGACTTCTCCGAAGGTAGCCAGGAACATGGCGACCGGGATCAGAACAACCAGCTGTCGTCCGACAGAGACGATCAGGGAGTAGTAGCTGTAGGAAAACGCCTGGAAGATGGAGCCCATGGCGATACAGGCGCCCGCCAGACCAAAGGAAAGCGAGATGATCCTCAGGGCCGGAACCCCGATGCGGATCATTTCCTCAGAGGCATTGAACATACCCAACAGGGCATGGGGGAAGAGGTGGAAGACCAGTGTTCCGCAGAGCATGATTCCCACGGCCAGGCTTACGGAGAACTTGAGGGCTTCCTTGATGCGGTCGCTCCTGCGCGCGCCGTAGTTGTAGGCGAGCACGGGGATGAGACCGTTGTTCAGACCGAAGACCGGCATGAAGAAGAAGCTCTGGAGCTTGAAGTATACGCCGAAGACTGCGGTCGCCGTCTTGGAAAATGTGCCCAGGATCTGGTTCATGGCGTAGGTCATGATGGAACCGATGGACATCATCAGGATGGACGGAGCAGCCACGAAGTAGATCTTTTTGATGATCTCCCCGGAGGGATGCAGGATCTGCGGAATCGAGATATGGATGTCCTCGTTCTTTGTGATATTGAGATAACAGCTGACGCAGGCAGCCACTACCTGGCCCAGGACCGTTGCGGCTGCGGCGCCGGCAACGCCCATCTTCGGGAAGCCGAAGAGGCCGAAGATCATGATCGGGTCAAAAATGATATTGATGATGGCGCCGGTGGCCTGGGAGATCATACTGTAGAAGGTGCGCCCGGTGGACTGCAGGAGCCTCTCAAAAGTGATCTGGAAAACCGCGCCGAAGGACATGCACAGGACGATCCTCAGGTAAATCGTGCCGTACTCCTGCACCAGGGCATCCTTGATCTGTGTCCCGATGAAGGGACCCGCGCCGAACAGGCCGATCAGCAGGAAAAGGATGTAGGTCAGGATGGCCAGAAACAGACCGTTGTTGGCGGCTTCATCCGCGCGGTCAAACCGCCTCTCTCCCAGGGATTTGGACAGGAGGGCATTGATACCGACGCCTGTACCTGCCGAGAAAGAGATCAGCATATTCTGCATGGGGAAGGCCAGGGTGACCGCCGTCAGCGCGTCCTCAGACAGCCGTGCGACAAACATACTGTCCACAACATTATATAGAGCCTGAACCAGCATCGATACCATCATGGGCAGCGACATGGTGATGATCAGTTTTTTTACAGGCATAGTGCCCATCTTGTTTTCTCTGGTCTTCTGCATGCGGGTAAATCCTTTCCGTCAAAAAACTCCGCACCGCCTGCATACCGGCTGTACGGAACAGATACCTCTCCTTTACCTTGTACTTTAATTATTCTCTATTAGTAAGACAAGATAATAGCATACAAATAAAATTCATACAACATAATTTTTCACCATACAAAAACCATGGCAGAAACACCTGCCATGGCTTTTATTTCAGCATCAATAGATCCGCTCCGGTCTCTTTTTGCGCCGGAAAGACTGCTGCTCTCTCTTTCAAATCTCAATCTCTTATTCTTCGACAGAATCAGATTCTGCAGATCCATCTTCTCCGGATTCCTCTTCTCCGGACTCAGATTCCTCCGCTTCGACTGCCTCATCCCCGTCTTCCGCCTCTGCTGCGCCTTCACTTTCATAGGGCTCGTCGGGCTCCTGGTAATATTTTTTGTCAATAAAATAGCCGATTCCGAAGCCGATCACTGCAACGGCGAGCTGAGGAATCTGCGACTCAAGTCTCAGCAGACCGCCAATGATCAGGCCGAAGGCGTAGCCCAGCGCAACGCCGTAAAACTCCGATTTGGGAATGGTGTTAAAATATTTTTTCTGTGTACTGTGGGTTTTCTTTTTATTATTCATCGTTTTTACCCCGTTTCAGGCTCACTGTATATACTTGCTGAATCCGCCTGCTGTTTTACTCTGCGTCTTCTTCCCCGTCGTCATCCGCATTGCGGGCAAACATAGCCTTGAGTGTATCCTGTGTGGAAGCCCCCTCGATCACCTGGCGTTCTGCAGGCGTCTGTGCGGCAGCCTTCGACACAGAAACTGCGGCCTCTGTACCTTCTACAGCCTCTTCAGCTCCCTCTTCCGGCTCATCCTTGACCATGAAATGTTTCTGGTCGTACCACCAGCCGATGATCACGCCGATGATACAGAAAAAGATGGCAAAATCGCTGTTGTTGACCTCAGCGATACCGCTCAGATTGATCACAGCGGGGATTATATAGCCAATCGCAATACCCAGAACAAATCCATAGAATTCCGACGCGGGAATCCTGCCGTAGATCGTCCTCTGCGTACTGTGATATCCGTTCTTTGCACTTTTTATTTCAAATTTCAATGATCATTACCCCCTTCACATTTTCCCGTTCCGCTCAGGATCCGCTCACAGTGCCCGTCCCCGGGCGATGAAGCACAGGTTCTGGTTCCTCTTAGAGAAAACAGGCGCCCGGAGACGCGGCTCCGGACGCCTTATATCCATTAAGTAATATATCGCTGAAAATCGCCGGTGTCAATCAAAGACACCAAACCAAAAACGCCGCGAGACGCCGTGCCGGGATCAAAACCGGATCGCAGCCGGGAATCATGATGAGACTATAACCGGCTGCCGGTCAGGCGGGCAGCAGCCCTCTCTGCAGGCCTCAATGTCATATTTCTTATTATCTTATTTCTTATTCTTTTTTGCCTTCTTTGCCTTTGCAATCTCCTGCTTGTGCATTTCCTGCACGTGATCAAGAGCGGAATACATGGGCTCGATATTCTTGTGGTGAATAACACGGTCCACATAGTTCCTGGTAACTGCAAAGACTGTTCCGCTGCAGGCCAGAACGCCGATCAGGTTGGGGATGGCCATGAGGCCGTTGAAGGTATCGGACAGATCCCATGCCAGCTGCAGTTCCATGGTGGAACCGACGAAGATGAAGAGCACGAAGATTGTGCGGTAAATAATAGTGGCTTTCGTTCCGAACAGATACTCGAATCCGCGCATGCCGTACTGGCTCCAGCCCAGAACTGTGGAGAATGCGAAGAGCAGGATGGCAAGGGCGATGAAAGCGCCGCCCGCCTTGCCGAATACGGAGGAGAAGGCCTCGGAGACCAGTGCCGTACTGGCGGAATCGGAGATCATCTCACCGGTATTGAGGTCGACAACACCGCTCGAAAGGATGGCGAACGCAGTCAGGGAACATACGATGATAGTGTCCGCGAAGACTTCAAAGATACCCCACATACCCTGCATGACAGGCTCGCGGATGTTGGAGGCGGAGTGAACCATAACGGAAGAACCGAGACCTGCCTCGTTGGAGAAGACGCCGCGCTTCATACCCCAGGTGACAGCCAGCTTGATGCCGTAACCTGTGATACCGCCGCCGACAGCCTTCATGGCGAAAGCGCCGCGGATAATGGAAGCAAAGACAGCAGGGACCTGACCGATATGCGCAATCACGATAATAAGTGCGCCGAGAACATAGGCAATGGCCATAAAGGGCACGAGTTTCTCGGTGACAGCCGCAATCCTCTTGATACCGCCAATGATTACGAGGGCTGCCAGGATCATCAGAATGATACCTGTTACATAGGTGGGAATGGTAAATACCTGGTTGAGGTTGGCACTGATGGTGTTGACCTGGCTCATATTGCCGATGCCGAAGGAGGCAATGGTGCAGAAGACACTGAAGAGCACTGCCAGAACCGCGCCGATCTGCTTGCATCCGGGCTTGGACCCCAGACCGTCGTGCAGATAGTACATGGCTCCTCCGCACCACTCGCCGACTTCATTTTTGCGGCGGTAGTAAATACCCAGGACGTTTTCGGAGAAGTTGGTCATCATGCCGAAGAAGGAGACGATCCACATCCAGAAGATCGCTCCGGGACCGCCCGAGACGATGGCTGCCGCGACACCCGCGATATTACCTGTGCCGATGGTAGCCGCCAGCGCCGTGCAAAGACTCTGGAACTGGCTGATGGACTTGTCGTCTTTTGCCGTGTGCGCCGTTACGTGACGGTCTGTAAAGACAGCTCCGATGGTCTTGGAAAACCAGTGTCTGATGTGTGTGATCTGGAAAAACCCGGTCAGAAGAGTCATCAAAATACCGGTTCCGACCAGAAGGATCAGCATGGGAAGTCCCCATACAAACCCGTTTACCGCACCGTTGATGTTCGTGATCTTTTCAATGGCAGTGACGGCTGCCATACCGTTTCCTGTCGCCAATAACCCCGACATTGTTTCCTCCTTATAGAACCCTTTATGTGTTGCCTTGATCCGCAGTAAACCTCCCGCCGCTCCTGTATTGAGCAGTTATTTTGTGAAAAAAGCCTTCCCCGGTCCCCGCTCCTGCGCGACCGTACTCCCCGGAGGCGTCCTCACAGGAAAGCAGACCACTGCGGCATTTTATCACTTTAAATGGACAGATTGTCACTTGCTCAAAAAAAAGCGTTCGGAGACGAACGTCCGAACGCCTTTGTTCTATAAGAATATAGCGCTGAAATCCTGTTTTGTCAACATTTTGTACTATTGTATACCATAAGCATAGACATAAAGTTATTGTACAGACCCACCTGAACTCGAGGTGTTTTTGCGTGGTTTCCAGCGCAAAAACCACACCCGCACACGCAGTGAAATGCGGTTTTGCAGGAATCCTGTGCTGCTCCGTCAGATTACAGTCTGGAATAACCGAAGCCGTTGCAGATTGCATCGATCGGCTCGTTGTTCATGCACATCTTGCAGTTGGCAGGCTGATAGGATTTGTAATCCGGAAGGTCTGAAGTGGTGTAGAGTGCATGCACCGGATAATCCATGACCTTGCTGACTGCGGAATAAATCGCGGAGATGCCTACGATCGTGCCGCCGTAGTAGTCGATCGACTTCTGGGCGCGCGCGATGGTCTGGCCGGTGGTAGCGGATGCGAGCAGGAGCAGGCAGTGTTTGCCGCGGACCATCATCTGGTTGTTCTCTCTGACAATCATCTGGCCCGAAAGATCGTACTCCGGAGACATGATATAAATTGTTTTGTGGGCATTCATGGACATAATGCCTGCGCGGGTGAGCTCTTCGGCCATGTAAGCGCCGATTACTTCCATGCCATCCATGCACACGATCGTATCTACGACTGTGCTGGCCACATAGTTCTCGCTCATTGCGTGTGCAGCGGCCATGGCCTCGTTCTGTCTGGTCTTCATCGTCGTCATATCGATATAATAATTGATATGAGAGTTCGGAGTTACAAAGTGTCCGGGGATCACTTTCATAATAACATCATGGTGCCGGGTAGAACGCATCTTTGTATAACTCTGCATATTAACCTCCCTCAATTCAAATTGTTTACCATTCTGATCGCATCTAACACTAAGATGCCTGCCTGACAATATTATACAATAATTTCCATAAAAATGTGCATACTTTGTGCATTTATTATTAATATCCGTCACAATCGTATGCCTGCCCGGATCCATATGCTCAATCCAAACTAGCCCATCATGAACCCGCTGACCAGGAGACAGACGCAGGTGAGCGCCGCCCCGATGGCGGAATAGGGGATCTGGGTAAAAGCGTGCTCCATATTTTCGATCCTGGACGCGGCAGAGGCGAGCACCGTCGCATCCGAATAGAAGCAGGCGTGGCTGCCGAAAGTGCTGCCTGAGAGGATGGCCGCCATGGTGAGGATGAGGTTGGCGTCGACCGCCGCCGCCAATGGGATGATAATGGGGATGACGATCGTAGAGATCCCCCAGGTGGAACTGGTCGCAAAAGTCAGGACCGATACAACAAGGAAAACGATCATGGGATAGGTCTGCGGAGTCACGAAAGGCTGCACTGTGGAGATGACATATTCCGAAAGATGCATGGCATTGCAGCAGCGCGCGACCGTGAAGGCTCCGGCCAGAATGGCCAGGGTGGGCATCATCTCGCAGAAACCGCTGATCAGAAGCTCACTCCACTGGGTAAAAGTCATCTTTCTGCGGGGGACATACAAGAGAAGACACAGGGCAAGCGTCACAATGACTGCCGCCAGTATATCGTCGGAGACGATTGTGATCACGATCAGGACCAGGATGGGAAGCAGGAAATCCACAATGCTCCCGTCCGTTTTCTCTTCTTCCGCCTCCTGGTTATATTTTGCGCTCTCCTCACTGAAGGTCCTCCCGGTCTTCCGCACCCGCTCATAGGCTTTCTTCATGGGGCCGATCTTCGGCAGCCAGCCCGCGGCGAACAAAAAGACCATGATCACGGTGATGATCGCGTAGAAAATAAAGGGAATGGTCTGTATGTACATGGCAAGTCCGGAGGCAAAACCCATGGCCTGCACGGCCTTCTCCTTCATAAAAAGAGAGATATAAAAGGCGGTCCAGGTGGAAAAAGGGAGCAGCACGCAGATGGGCGTACCGGTGGAGTCGAGCATATAGGCCAGTGCCTCCCGCGGGACCTTGCGGCGGTCACAGATGGGCCGCATACAGGTCCCCACCGTCAGCATGTTGAGATAGTCGTCGACAAAAATGACGACACCCAGAACAAAGGTGCCCAGGAGGGCCCCCCGTCCGGTTTTGCACAGGTGCTCGCCGATACGGATAAAGCCGCTTGTCCCCTTCGACTCCCTCAGGAGTGCGATCAGACTTCCGAACAGCCCGCACACCAGGATGACCCACTGGTTCTCCGGGTCTGAGAGGGTCTCCAGAAAGATCTCCACCCACGGCAGGAAAAAGCCTGTTCCGTGCATGATGATACAGGCGATCACAGAACCCGCCAGCAGAGACTCAAAGGATTTTCTTGTCAGGATTGCTGTCACTATAATAAAAACAATCGGGATCAGTGTCAGTGCTCCATATTCCATAGCTGTTTACCTCATTACCAATACAGCCGGATCCAGCCGACAGGCGGCTAAAAACAGAATATAAGAAAACCATCCCAGGTGCAACATAATTTATAACTGTGAAATATCGTAGATAAGGCAGGACAAATGTGCTACAATAGCTTTGTCAATTTCTACCAGAAATTGACAAAAGATATGCAGGTATTTGGGCATATGTACTATTTACCGCACATCTCCGAATGTTCAGGCACAAACGTCAATTCAGAAAGGAGACAAGTTATGAAAACCAGAGCAAGGCTGTTATCCATAGTTCTTGCAGCCGTAACGGTGATCGGCAGTGCGATCCCGGCATTTGCGGCTCCCGCAGAAGGCGGGTATCAGATCGAGCTGAATCAGGTCGGCAGTTTTTCTCAGGAGGGCATTTCCATTTACCAGAATTCCTTCCTGGAGATCAAGGGTGAGAACGAAGCTTATGTGTACAGCAAGGACGGGAAGAAGGTCTTCCCCGATGCCGTAAAAAATGCCCATTATCTCGAGAGAGGTATGTTCGAATACACCAAGGCAGAAGGATCGGATGTAAACTCCAACGCTCTGGTCAGTGCTGACGGCGATTTCCTGATTCCTTTTGAATATGCCTTCTATGCATGGCCCGGAGAATACAATAACCGGACTCAGAACAGATTTATCCTTGCCTACTACGGCACAGAAGAGACGGAAGACGACGATGACTATCTCTTCTACACGACAGAGGATATGGTCGCAATAGGCGAGCCCGGAAAAAATGACACCCTCTACAAGGGCTATGTCAAAATCTATGACATTCAGAATCAGAAGTTTGTCAGCGGCCTGGAGTTTGATCACGTGGATAAATATGACACGATCAACATCGTCGGCAACAGCATCCTGATTGAGAATCCGGATGAGACACATACTCTGTACGACGCAGACGGCAATAAGCTTGCGGACCTGAACAGCAGAGTTGAGTTCAGCGAAAATGTTATCATCGAACGCTCCGAGACAAATTCCGGCTGCCGCGTCTATGATGATACCGGCAAGGAGATCTACAAGAGCGGCGAGAGTCTCTCCCCCCTGAACGGCACAAGCGGCTATCTCTATTATTATGATTCCGGCAAATATGTTGTCATCGATACGAGGGGCAATAAGATACTGACAGCAGACTCGATCTACAGCGAGAGCGACAATACCTTCAAGACCAAGGGAGACGGCCCCTATATCATCCTGGATGAAAACGGCAAGGAACTTGGCCAGACCGATGGAGAGTGCACTGAAGTCGGCTATGGACGGTATTTCCTGGAAACAGGTGTGAAGACCTATACATTTGTCGGCCATGCCGGAACACTGGCAGAGGATGTCAAATCAGAGACCTACAACATCTACACCAAGGACGGTGAGCTGATCTGCCTCAACGACGGAACAGGCTTCCTCACCTACAGCTCCGATGCTAATTACCGTGTCTTCGGCTACCTCCTCTATGTGGATCCGGGCAACGGAGACGATCCCGCCCTCTACGACATGTTTACCGGCAAGAAGCTTTTAGACGACGGATTCAGCGATGTCACTGATCTGGACGGCCGCATTATCCTCACCTATCGTGACGGCCCCGATTATACCTACAAGACTTTCGACGTCAGCATCACAGAGAGCAAGTAACAGTTCTTTTTTGCAGGCGGCTGCCGCATTCCCGGAACGGAGTGCTGAAAGGCAATAGAACTGCCGATAGAAATGCATAGAAGAAACCGCCCACTCTGACGCCACAGGACAGCGGCCGGTCATCCCCTTTCACGGAGATGGCCGGCCGCTTTTTCAGACCCATTTTTCCGCGTCTGCCTGCGCTCTTCTTTTTGCCTGTCTGCACATACAGCTCCCTCAATCCCCCCTTCCCGAAAAGAAAAACCAGGAACATTCCTGAAGAAATCTGTGAAGAAAACAGGCGAAAACAGGGGAAAAACAGGAAAAAACAGGGCAGGAAAAATGAAAAACTTGACAATCGCAGATTATCATACTAAATTATTGTGCGTAAAATTTTTGTTGCACACTAATTATTTATTTCAGGAGGCGCATACTATGGCCAGAGCAAAAAAAGAAACCACAGCAGCTGCTGCACCCGCAGCCGAGAAAAAGGTTGTCAGGAAAGCACCTGCCGCTGAAAAGAAGACTACCAAAACAACAACCGCCGCAAGAACCCGCAGGAAAAAAGTGGTTCCGAATTTCGTTATCCAGTCCTCTGCCGATCAGAGTGTTACATATGATACCGTTATTGAAAAAGTAAAAGCTGCTTTTGACGGCGAGATCACTTCCGTCGATATCTATGTCAAAGCTGAAGAAGGCAAGGCATATTATGTCATCAACGGCGATGTGACAGGTGCTGTTGATCTGTTCTGATCACTCTTTTTGAGAAAATGTCATTTTATAAGAATTTCATTTTTATGAGAATGCCATTTTTATAAGAATGCCATTTTTATGAGAATGTCATTTTTTAAGAGATTATCATAATGTCAAAAAACACAGCGGCAGGATCCCCTTAACCGGGAGTCCCGCCGCTGTATTTTTATGACTTTTTATCACTCGCTCCCATTCTGGAGATGCACTGGGCCGCTCTTGCCCGGCCGCGCTCCGCGCAGGCCATGATATCCTCGCCCCGCAGGACACCGGACAAAAATCCGGCGACAAAATTATCTCCCGCGCCCGTGGAATCCACGACTTCCACGGGAAGTGCCGGCAGGTGCCGGAAGCCTTCGTCGTTACTGATATAACAGCCGTCCGCACCCGCTTTGATGATCACATTTTTGATCCCGTAGCCGCGGAACACCTCTGACATCTTCCGGAAATGCTCTGCTGCGTCTCCTTCCCCTTCCGGAATACCCGTATGATAGGCGGCCTCCTTTTCGTTGGGGAAAATGAAGTCTACCAGCGGCCATACGTCGGCCAGCTCCTGCAGTCTGATCTCACGGAATGTGGGCAGCTTGGTGTCCACGCTGATCAGGGCACCGGCTTCCTTTGCAGCCAGCATGAGTGCGCGTACCTCCTCTGCCTGGTCAAGGGGTGCCCGGAACAGGCTGGCAAAAGAAACAATCCGGGCGGCTTTTCTGCGCACGATCTCAGGATCGGGCAGATAGCCTTCCAGCATGGTGGCACGGCTGTTAATGGAGTGCCGGCCTCCGTCCTGGTGCACGACAAGCTGGGCAATCGGCGTCGTGAGGGACTCCATAACAGTGATCTCCGAAGTGTCCACTCCCCGGTTTGCCAGTTCCGAACGAAGCAGGTTTCCCGCCAGGTCTGTTCCGACACCGCAGGCGATCGCCGGCCTGTGTCCCAGATCCGCCAGCGCGATCGATTCATTCACAGCATCTCCGCCGATATGCAGTTCGATCCGCTCCGCCCGGAAAACATTTTCCCGGTGTCTGTCCGCTTCCTGTCCGCGCGTGATACAGTCGATCACCGCCTGCCCGATACAGAGGACATCGCAGCCGGCAGTCTCATCGATGATGTTTCCCTTGTTCACATTCTCAGTCATTTTTCTCTCCTGCTGTAGATTGAGACATCCTGTACACACAATTAGTATTATGGGCCGGGCACGCGCGCAGAAAACCGCTCCTTCATGGCGGGATCCGTCCATTCAAGACCCGCCCGCCGGACCTGCGCGGTGAAGAACAGCCCCTGATTTGTTTTTTTCATTTTAATTCGTGATAGAGAAGGCGTCAACGGCCATGGCACATATGCGTCAATGATGTTACAATCATTACAATCCTCAAAGATTCTTAAGAGAGAAATGTTCTTGGCCGGAAAAACTCCATGACAGAAATGCTCTTGGCAGGATTTCTCTTTTGCAGAAAATTCTTCGGCAGAAAACACTCCGCAGAAAAGCTATTCGGCAGAAATGCTCTCCTGCATTTGAGGTAAATGTGAATAAACCGCTTCGATATTTGAGGTATGTATGAAAGAACGCATCTACAGAGTCCGGGCAGGGATTCCGCACACAATTGCACTCTTATCGGATCTTCACGGTAAAGACGGGAAGGAAATACTGAAAATACTCACACGCTGCCGCCCGTCCCTGATCGCAGTGAGCGGGGATCTGTTTTTGGATCATGCCCAGGAGGGAGACAGCCTGATCGATCTGCAGCCCAAAGTAGTCCCCCTGCTCCGGGGCTGCGCGGAACTGGCCCCGACCTATATTTCTCTCGGAAATCACGAATGGCTTGCCAGTCCCGCAGACATTCTCGCACTGCAGTCAACGGGGGCTGTACTCCTGGACAACGAGTGGGTCCGGGATGAAGGGACGGGTCTTCTGATCGGGGGACTCACCTCGGCCATGGTGATGGATTTCAGGAGATTCCGCAAAAAACACACACCGGAACATCCCTATCCCAAGGCAAAGCGCCACGTCGACGGTCTCGTTCTGCATCCCTCAGTGAAATGGCTTCGGACCTTTGAGGAGCAGGACGGCTATAAAGTACTGCTCTGCCACCACCCGGAATACTGGTGTCTGCAGACGCCCATGCTCAGGGACCATCCCATCGATCTGGTCCTGTCCGGTCATGCACACGGCGGACAGATCCGCCTGTTCGGGCACGGTCTCTACTCGCCCGGTCAGGGATTCCTGCCCCGCTATACCGGCGGTGTCTACACAGGCCCGCAGGGAAGGCTGATCGTCTCCAGGGGGCTTGTAAATACTGCTCCCCGCCCGATCCCCCGGCTCTTTAACCCGCGGGAAGTTGTCATCATAGATCTGCACTGAAATCAGCACAGGAATCCGGGAATTCCTGAGGAAATCCCTGTGCGGAAATGAAAAAAACTCTTTTCATTTCTTTTCAGTTTCGTTAGACTAATAAGTGACTTCGTTAGACTTATAACAGACTGAAAGTTCTTGCTTGCCGGAAAAGCATCCCGCAGCTTCCGACAGCTTATGATCCGGACTGATTGAAAACGGCAAGTCGAAATATTGTAATAGAACAAACTGGAAATGAAAGGCAGCCAACAGAAAGGGCAAGTGCATGAAGGCAGGGGAAAGAAGAGAAAAACTCAGAAAAATTCTCACGCAGTCCGCTGTCCCGGTCTCTGGGTCAGCGCTTGCAAAAATGCTGTCCGTGAGCAGGCAGATCATCGTCACGGATATTGCGATCCTACGTGCAGAGGGCTTTGAAATCATTTCCACCAGCCAGGGTTACATGACTCCTGAGCCCAGGCAGTGCAAACGCATTTTCAAGGTCCACCACACCCGTGAGGAATGCGAGACCGAGCTCAATCTGTTTGTAGACTGCGGGGCCGTCGTCAAAGACGTCTTTGTGAGCCACAGAGCCTACGGCCTTCTCCGCGGAGAACTCGACATCCGTTCCAGGCTGGATGTACAGGCATTTCTGGAGTCCATCCGCAGCGGCAAATCCACCCTGCTCTCCTCCACGACGGAAGGCTACCACTACCACACACTCCTGGCTCCGTCGGAGAGCGTGCTGGATACGATTGAAAACCGCCTCTGGGAAATGGGCTTTCTGGCAAAAACCCTGGACTATGAGCCGGAGGAACTAAAGGAAAACATACAGGAACGCCGGCTGCCCCCCGAAAACACAGAGTCCGGGGCAGACTGACTGCACACCATAGACTGCCTGTTCAAACCCCTACAGCCAAAAACAGGGAAAAGACCTTTTTTGAGGACCTTTTCCCTGTTTTTTTTCTGTTTTCTTTGTCTGTTTATTTTTACGGACCCGTCAGAGAATAGAGAATATCTGTGCGGGGAGTGTCAGCGGGCAGGCAGTCTCCAGACCTGCGCCTCGTAGGGCCGGAGGGGGCTGCAGATCTCCGTCATTTTCACAAAGTGCCTTTTCCCGCTCTCATTTGAACGTGAATCCCTCTTCTTTGAACAGGAATCTATTTTCTTTAAACAGGAATCCATTTTCTTTGAACAGGCACCCCTTTTCTTTGAACAGGAATCCTCCCGGTCCCCGGATCCGGTCCGGGGATAATTGGACAGCAGAAGCTCCGCTTCTGCCCCTGCTGCGGCTTTGCGGGAAAGACTGCGGGGGATCTTCCAGGAGAGGGGCTTTTTCGAGAAGGAGCAGACCACGAGAATAACTTCCCCTTTATACCGGCGCTCATACATAAAGAGTTTTGGATGTGCCGGATAGTATTCCCGGTAGGTGCCCCACAGCAGGGTCTCCTCCGACTTCCGCAGTGCCAGGCATCTGCGGTAGAAGTTCAGGACGCTGTAAGCCTTTTTCTCCTGGTCCTGCGCATTGATCCTGACATAGTTGGGATTGATCGCAAACCACGGCGTTCCGCTGGTAAAACCGGCGCCGGATCCGGGGCTCCACTGGACCGGCGTGCGCGCGGAATCCCGGGTGGAAATCTGTATCCGGCGCAGCCTTTTCTCGACCGGTTCTCTGAGATGAAATGTGTGGTAGGCGTTTTTGGAGGCAACATCCAGATACTGATCAATAGAATCCAGGGCAATATTCGTCATGCCCAGTTCCTGTCCCTGATAGAGGAAAGGTGTTCCCCTCTGGAAAATATAGGAGGCGGCCAGCATGGTCGCGGAAGCCCTCCAGAAATGAAGATTTCCGTAGCGGCTGACCACCCGGGGATGATCGTGGTTCTCCAGATACAGGGCATTCCATGCCATGCAGGAGGTTCCTTCCCTGCCTGCCCTCTTTCCCTGCAGGCCGTATTCCCACCTGGAAAAAGCGCGCTTGAGCTTGCGCAGGCGGAATCCGTGATAGACATACTCTGTCATAAAGCAGTCCGCCATCATCGTGTCGAACTGAATCAGCATGTCCAGAACACGGTCTTTTCCTGCAATGTAGGAAAGGGCTTTCTTTACGCCGGTAAAAGGAGCTTCGCCGATCTGGACCGCACCGTACTCCAGGGCGACTTCCCGGAATTCCTGCAGATATCTGTGCAGATTGGGACCGTCCTTATAAAAGGGGAGGCCGTTGATGACCGGCACAAAGGGCAGACCGTCCGGGAGCCTGGGATCCTTGGAGATAAAATTGATGACATCCTCCCGGAATCCGTCCACGCCCATGTCCAGCCAGAAGCGCATGATGCTTTTTACTTCCTCGCGCACCCTGGGGTTATCCATATTCAGATCCGGCTGCTTGCGGGCGAAAATATGCAGGTAGTACTGCCCCCGCTGCTCCTTGTACTCCCAGGCCAGTCCCTCAAACTGGCTGAACCAGTTGTTCGGAGGACGATACTGTTCCGCCTTATTCTCAATACGCTTTCTGTTCCTGTCTCTTTTTTCCTTCCTCTTTTCCCTCTTCCTCTGATCCACGGGAAATCCGGAGATATCTTCCAGTTCATCTCTTTTTTCAGTCAGGATCTCCGAAGCTTCTTCCAGGTTTTTTTCAATCTTCACGCCCAGAGGGTCGCGCCAGATGTAATAGTCGCTGTAGGGATTGTCTTTTCCCTTGCAGCTCTCAATAAACCAGGGGTGCTCGTCGGAGGTGTGGTTGATGACCAGGTCCAGCAGAACTTTCAATCCTAATTCATGGGCCCGGTCCAGCACCTTCTGAAACTGCTCCAGAGTTCCGTAATCCGGATGGATATTTTTGTAATCGGAAATGTCGTAACCGTAATCCGCATTGGGCGAGGGAAAGATCGGGCTGAACCAGATTCCGTCCACCCCAAGGGACTTTATATAGTCCAGCTTGTCATAAACTCCGTACAGATCCCCGATCCCGTCTCCGTTTCCGTCACAGAAAGACCGGACCCAGATCTGATAAAAAGACATTTTCCTGAAATCAAACTGTTTTTTCTTCATCACATTGTCCGTTTTTTGTCTGCAAGCTCCTGCGCGGTGCGCTTTATGTCTCTCTTGAATTCTTTCACGTCTTCGCGCAGTCCTTCTGCCGCCGTATGCATATCCTCACGCATCCACTGGACACCTGTGAGTGCCTTTTGCGTTCCGCTCTCCATTCCGTCACGCATCTTCTGAACGCCGTTCTCCATTCCGGTGCGCATCTCCGTCCAGACGCTGTTCCAGAACTGTTCGGAGCTGTCCACGCTCTCCTGGAAATTCTCCATCATTCCCACTGCGGATTCCCGGAAGTCTCCCATGAGCTCATTCCCGAATTTCCGGAGCCTGTCATGATTCTCCATGCCGTGGGTTACCAGGCTGACCAGACGGTCCGTCGCCTGTTTTCTGTGGTGCGGCATCATCCCGATCTTCTTCTCAGCCAGCACAAACTGATAGCGCTCGTAGGCCTTTGCGACACATTCCTGCCAAGAGAGATAGATCTCATCCATGGCATGCTGTCCGACTTCACGAAGATGATCGAGATCCCCGCTCACCTGCAGGAGGAGAGCCGCCATGGACTCCGCATTCTCATCGATCAAAAAGCCGTTCTGCCCGTCTGTGATGCCCTCTGCCGCACAGGAATCCCGGATCAGGACACTGGCAAGTCCGCAGGCGGCCGCCTCGCGGACGACCAGGCCGTTGGTGTCGAAGGTTGAAGGGAAGAGAAAGAGATCCGCCCGCGTATTCCAGGCCCGCAGCTCATCGCGGTCATAGATCGGGCCCGTGAAGATGCATTTGTCTGCGGCGCTCCCTCCCATCAGTCCCAGTTCTCTCGCCCGGTCCTCCAGCAGCTCTTTGTCCGGTCCCTTGCCCACAAAGACCATGCGGAAATCCATCCCCTTGTCCGCCAGGATCTTCATGGCATCCAGAATGATCGGAAGTCCCTTGTAGGTCATCATGCGGCCCACAAAGAGGAAGACGGGCACGTCTGCAGGCAGATCATAGTCTTTTGTCACCTTTGCAACAGTTTCCGCATCCACCCGGCCGCGGGCGAAGTCAACGCCGTTGCTCATGACGATATAGCGGCCCTGAAAGCCGAGCGCCTTCAGGCTCTCTCCCGCGCCGCGGCTGACTACCCAGATGTCGTCACAGGCCTCGATATTGCCCACCATGGCCTTGATCCCCTCGCGCGCGACCGCATCGATCTTCAATGCCCGGCGGATATCTATATCGTACTTGGTGTGGTAGGTAAAAATGATCGGCGCGCCGGTCTGTTCCCTTATAAGCCTTGCTACCACAGTGGCCGTCGAAGGGCAGTGAGAATGAATAATGTCAGGCTGAAACGCCGTCAGCTCCGAGATCGCTTTCGCCGCAATAGGGTTTCCGGCCCTGTAGCCGTTCCACACCGCGGTCGTATCAAAACTGGGATAGGCCACAACCGGATATGGGTAGACATTGTAGTCCGTGCCGGGATACTCCGGTGTGCCGACCATGATCTGCGCATTATAGTCCTGCATCATATAGTCTGCATAGTTCATCAGTACATTGACAACACCGTCAATCACCGGAGGAAACGCATCGTTTAACAAACAAACCTTCATAAAAATGATCCTTATTTTCTTTCCAAAACAGATGTAAAACTCCAGACAGTCTCGAACTTCCGGATGCATCCTGTGCCCTGCCGGGACGTTTTCTGTTACATTTTCCGAATCATACATGCGATCGCAAACATCATCCGTTCCCTCGAATCCTCCAGATTGGATCCGAGAAGCTTTTTGATGTTTGTCATGCGGTAGAGAATGGTATTTCTGTGTATAAAAAGCTCATCTGCCATCGCCTTGAGACTGCCGCTGTTTTTCAGATAGGATTCAAGCGTCTCCAGATACCCGCCTCCGTGCCGGCTGTCATATTCCAGGACGGGCTGCAGCAGGTGATCCGAGAAACTTTTCAGAAGCAGCGGGTCATCCACCATATAGAGCAGACGATACAAACCCATTTTATCAAAGAACTGTATGGGTGCGTCTTCTTTTTGGGCCATTACCGCTGCCGCCCTGGCGCGCCGGAATGAGAGGCGCAGATTGGAAATATCCGTCACCTGATCACTGACACCCACCCAGACCCGGCGCTCCGGCATTTTTCTTGCCGTCCGGTCCGCGAAGGCTTCCATTACATCCGCGCACTCGTCCGGCTCCATGTCGTTCATGACGATCACAAAATACCCGTCATAATAGAGAAAATGACCGTTGTGGGTCAGGTTGGTCAGATAAAGCTGCATTCTGTAGGCGATCCGCTTGCGCTCCACAGTGTCCATGGAATCCAGATTGCCTGTGGTGATCAGCGCAGTCTGAAAAGTCCCGTCCAGATCAAAGTGCGGAAGAAGCTCCTTCTCGTACAGATCCCTGAATCCCGGACTTTCAATCGCCTGAATCAGAGCTGCGGAAATCTGCTCGTCCGTCGAAGACTGCAGGAAGATCCGGATACTCATATCCTTGATCATATCCGCCAGATATACTTCCCACGGAACCGTGAGCAGAGGCAGATCATATCGGTCACACAATCTCCTCACTTCCTCCGGTATCTCCCTGATGTAATAACCCGTGTTGACGATCAGGCCTGCCGCATTGTGCCAGGACAGCTCCCGCACCAGATCCAGCATCTTCTCTTCTGTCTGAAAGCCCAGCCCGGTCGTGACCGCAAGTTCCTTGCCGCTGAAATTCTGGATGATAGTCAGATCCTCCAGCATCAGGAGCCAGCTGATGGAATTGGACCACCCCTTCTCTCCCGCGACCATTTTCATCTGATATTTATCCGCCGAGACGATCAGCATGTCCTCTATTGTAAATCCCATGTCAACACCTTCTGCCCTAGCCGGAACAATCTTTGTGCTCAGAGCACAAAAACATTCTCACACATTTTGTTTATCAGCCCATAGAAATCTATTATCTATATGATACCATGTTCTTAGAAAACAAAACAGAAAAAATAGAAGGATGCGCAAAGCACACCCCGTCATCCACCGGGACACATCGACCGGCCTGTCCCGCATTCATGAAGGAGGAAAAAACTATGTCAATCATGGGAGTTGTTTATTACGACAAATACACCGATCAGCACCGCATCCCCGGATGGGCCCGCGCAGAGCGCTACGAGTACTGCGAAGGTTTTCTCACAGAGGAAAGCTCACAGAAAAAGGGAAATCTTCTGCAGCGCATAACCGCAGTCCTGCTCTCCATCTTCTAAAGATCATTACTGCGGCCTGCTGCTCTATTGCCGGACTGAGGGCCGGACGAGGCAGACTGATCGCACACTTTTTTTAAATACCATTCACTCCCCGCGCCGGACCGAGAGCCGGACAGGGGCTTTCAATATTGATACAAAAAACAGCAAATCATAAAATTCACCCGATGACATCCGCTCCGGACTGAGGGCCGGACAGACAGTGAGTCATTTCATATAATGAAAAAACAAGGAGCAGCCGCTTCCGATGATTCCGTGCAGAGACACGAAAGGTCAGGAAGAGGCTGCTTTTTTATTGTTACTTACTATATGCATCCTGATTACTATATGTATCCCGGTTACTGTATGCATCCTGTCAACAGCGAATACAGTTAAGCATCTCTTTTCTCATAATGGATCCGGGCTTTTTCGCCCGGCACGATCTTCTCTGCGGATCACTCCAGCCAGGAGAGATACCGACACTGCCATCATGATCATCTCCGTCACGGGCTGGGCCCAGATCATGCCGCTGAAGCCGAACAGACGGTTCAGCAGCAGAAGGAGCGGAATATAGAGGAAGAACTGCCGCACCAGCGTAATGACAAAAGCATACTGCGGCTTGCCCATTGCCTGAAAGGACATGCGGCTCATGGAAACCGCCCCGACGAAGGGCAGGATGCACATGATCGTTCTCAGCACACGGCTTCCCGTTGCGATCACCTCAGGGGAATCCGTGAAAATACCGATCAGCTGCGGGGCAAAAATGCCGTAGGCCGCCATGATGCAGAGCTCTGTTCCGCTGACCACCAGAATTCCGGCCCGCAGCACATCCTTCATCCGCCTGTAGTTGGCCGCGCCGTAGTTATACCCCATGATGGGCTGCGTTCCCGCCGCAAATCCCTGATAGATATAATTGCCCAGAGACAGGATCTTCTGCGCGATCCCCATGGCGGCAACGGTCAGTTCCCCATATGCCACCGCAAGGTTGTTGTTCACGATATAGGCCGCCGAGGTCAGCAATGTCTCCAGGGTCGCCGGCACTCCGACCCAGAAGATCTCACGCAGGATCTCCCCGGTGGGTTTTAAATATCGAAGAGACGGAGTCAGCAGTGACTTCCCCCCTGCATACATCCACAGCGAGACACACATGCCGGCCGCGTTCCCCAGAATGGTCGCGATCGCGGCTCCCCGGATCTGCATTCCCAAGGTAAAAATAAAAAGCGGATCCAGAATAATATTGACCAGGGTACCGACGATCATGCCTGCGACAGAATGCTTTACCGACCCCTCGCTCCTGAGAAGCTGTCCGAAGGTATAGTTTCCCATGGTAAAGATGCTGCCAAGCAGGATGACCTGCACATACTGCCTTGTATAATCAAACGTATTCGCCTGCGCGCCCAGCCCCCGCACGATGGCGGGAAGGAAGGCTATGCCGGCGGCTGTCACGAGCAGGCTGTTGAAGACTGTCAGCTCGAAGCCGATCGTCAGCGTATGCCTTGCCTTTGCTGTATCTTCCGCCCCCAGACTCCTGGCAATCAGGGAGGAAGCTCCTGTGCCGATCATATTGGAGATCGCAATGGAGATCATCATGACCGGATAGGCCAGATTGACCGCTGCCAGCTGATAGTCGTCCCGCATCAGCCCGATAAAATAGGTGTCCACCAGGTTGTAGAGCACCATGATGAACATGCCCGCGATCAGGGGAAGGCCCAGCTTTACGACGGCCAGCGCCGGCTTTTCACGGCTCAGGATATAGATCCGCCTGTCCTCTTTCTGCACCTCTCTTTTTCCCTTTTCTCTCTCCGGTGCTGCATTCTTCTCTTTATTGTCACTCATATACTCTGTCATTTTGTCAGTTTCGGCAGTTCAGGTTTCCGACCGGGTCGCAGCTTCGGGCCGGCCCCAATCCGCCTTGCCGGCCTGGTCGAGACTTCGGGCGGAACACGATCCGCCTTGCCGGCCTGGTCACCGCCGGATGCCCGTTATCGCAGTTTCCGGTCAGATACGATGATTTCTGGTCAGATGCGATGATTTATACATCGTCAGACCCATGTATTATCACGCTCTGCTCTGGAAAAAGCAAGTCCTGCCCCCGTCTTCCGGCAGCAGATGGTCGGGACCGCCCGCGGTTTCACCTCCGGCTGTCTGTTTTTCCCACTGTCTTATTTGTAATAAAAAATATTGCCAAGTGTTCAAAAATATTGTACTTTTAGCTTGCTATAGTTCAAGACTGAACTATCGTTATATTTATTTACAAAACAGGTAGCTTTCAGGAAAACGACTCATCAAAAAGGCAAGAATTATACGATTATGCTGCTTCACACGAATATCAACACAGACGAAGAACAGAAGGAAATCCTCCCCATTGCAAAAGAATCCTTCCCCTATTTGTGCAGCACCACTATGCTCGACTGCAACCCGGACAAGTCCATTCCCTGGCACTGGCACAACATGTTCGAGATCAACTATGTCGTCAGGGGCGAGCTTTCCCTGCAGACTCCCGATGCGACACATATTGTTACTGCCGGCGAGATCAATTTTATCAATAACGGCGTACTGCACTCCTGCACAGCCATCGGCACCACGCCCTGCGAGTACAATACCATCCAGTTTGACATGCACTTCCTGTCCGGAATGTACAACAGTATTTATGAGGAGAAATATTTTCTCCCCATCATGCGCAGCAGTGCCCTCCAGTTCTGGCACATAAAGCCGGACTCCATGCTGCATATCAAAATGGTCGAGGCAGTTCTCCGCACTGTGGAATTCAGCCGGGAAGAGCCTTTCGGCTACGAGTTTGACCTGCGCAGCCTGCTCAGCGATTTCTGGAAAATGCTCCTGCAGGATACCGAGGCAGTGCGGTCGCAGTCCTCTGAAATCGTCAGGAGCAATACAGCCGACACAGAGCGCCTCAAACTGATGACCCAGTTTATCAAGGACCACTGCGGGGAAAAGCTCACCCTGGATGATATTGCCGCCGCAGCTGATATCAGCACCCGCGAGTGCACACGCTGCTTTGCCCGCTGCATCAACACTTCGCCCATCGTCTATCTCACCCAGACCCGCCTCTCCATGGCCGCCGACCTTCTGGCCGGCAGCGCCAAGAGCATCATCGAGATCAGCGAAGAGTGCGGCTTCAGCTCCCCCAGCTACTTCGGCAAGGTCTTCCGCGAGGCCATGGGCTGCACGCCTAAGGAATACCGCGACAAGGATGTCGGCGGAACACAGCCCTGGTACTACTCCACCCAGTTCAGCAAAATCGTCCGACGGCATCACGCATAGATTCTGATCTCTATGAAAATAAGGTCCATCCGGTTAAAGAAGATATACACAACTTAAGAAAAGAAATACACAACTTAAAGAAGTTATTCACAACTTAAAGAAGTTATTCACAACTTAAAGAAGATATACATAACACACAAAAAAAGCTTTCGGCAGCATATCATACACTGCCGAAAGCTTTTTTCACCGTGTTTTATTCTTCATGGCGCAAGACTCGCGAGCGAGTCTTGAAACGATCAGTCTGCAGCTGTCAGAGAACACGTTCAATCACTTTCCCGATATCTCCCAGGGAAACCAGTCTCCGTTCCCCTGCCTCTGTCTGCCCGGCGGTCTCCGCATTCTCCTCATGTCCCTTTTCCTCATGTCCCTTTCTGCGGTCTCCCTGGCGCACGCAGGTGCCGTCAGTGTCCTGCTCGGCCAGAAGGTCCACGCGGCGGATCTGCAGGGCATCCTCAGGCATCTGAATCCCTTTTCTGCCAAAGGCCTCTCCGATCAGCTGCTCAGGCCGCAGGTTCTGTCCCACACGGGAACAGACACACATCCGAATGTGACCATCCTCTGTAATGGAAAAAGAATAGATCAGAGGCCTCATATCCAGAGTCCGGAAGCCTTTTTTCGTCTCCTTGGTCCATGGAATCTCCTCCTGACCGACAAAGTCCAGCAGGATCTTTTTCCAGTCTGCAGGCGGCGCATAGTGATCCCTGAAGTAAACATCATATTCAGCTGCAGCTACAACCGACATGGCCTTCTCGGGCTTTTTGGCTGTGCCGCCGCCCTCCGGCACGATCTCGCCCACCTGCCTGAAGTCCAGGATCTCCAGCCCTTCCGGCATCAGAGGACGGAGCTGTTCCAAGGCATGTTCTGTGCTGACCGGCGTTCCCAGTTCCAGATCCACATACTCCCCGGTGCTCTCCAGTCCAAGTCCCAGGGGCATAGCTGTGGACATGATCATGCGGGGCGTAATGCCGTCCGAATAATGCACATCGATATCCGTTCGCCTGAGGCACTTCTGCAGGAAACGCATCAGCTCCAGATGCCCGATGAACTTCATGGGCCCGTATTTCGCCAGGCGCATACGGGCGCGGATACAGATTTGCTCTGAAGGATCCGCAGGCTTCTCCAGGGCCTCCCCTGTGCTTTCTTTATGGAACTCTGCGGTCTTCTCAGTGCTCTCTTTTTCCAACCTGTCGGAAGCTTTTTGACGCAGACACACGCCGCAGCCGTACTCCGCCGCGCCGCAGCCGCTGCAGGCATCGCGGCAGTTGGGGGTGAGGACAGCCCTGTGAGCCTTCTCCCACTCCTTCCAGAGGAAGTCCCGGCGCACGCCGACATCGATGAAGTCCCAGGGCAGGATCTCGTCTTTTGCCCGCTCCCGCAGGGCATAAAAATCCACATCCATGCTGATATTGGCAGCCGCCTGCTCCCATTTGGCATAGTCCCAGCTATCCAGCCAGCAGTCAAACACCGCCCCCAGCTTATAGGCTTCCTGAATCAGATCCGCCGTGCGGCGGTCTCCGCGGGCCAGGATTCCCTCCAGGAAGATCATCTGCGAATCGTGCCAGCTGTAGCGGATACTGCGGTGGTTGTGGGCCGCATAGATGGCATGATTGACCGTCGCCGCAAATCCCAGATAATCCCCGGAATGGTACATAGGCGCCCACTGGAAGGGCGTGAAGGGCTTGGGAACAAAGAAGGAAGTGCTGACGGTAATCTGACAGCGGCCGTTCCTCTTCTCTTTCGGCACTTCTTCATAATAGGCGGCAGAAATCTTGTTGGCCAGATCAGAGATCGCGACGCGGTCCTCCTCCGTCTCCGTGGGAAGCCCCAGCATAAAATAGAGCTTGACCTTGTTCCAGCCGCCCCGGAAGGCCTCCCTGGCCCCGTTCAGGATCTCCTCTTCCGTAATGCCCTTGTTAATGACATCCCGCAGCCTCTGGGAGCCCGCCTCAGGCGCAAAGGTCAGGCTGCTCTTGCGCACATCCTGTACTCGGGCCATAAGGTCCAGGGAAAAGGCATCGATTCTGAGAGAGGGCACCTGGAGCTTGACCCGGTCCTCTTCCCGATGATCCGAAATATAATCGACGATCTCATGGATACAGGAATAATCGCTGGAACTCAGAGAACTCAACAGTATATCGTCCTGCCCTGTGCTGTCCAGCATCAGATCTGCGTATTTTTTCACAGTGGACAGATCCCGCTCCCGGTTAGGGCGGTAGATCATTCCCGCCTGACAGAAGCGGCAGCCGCGGATGCAGCCCCGCTGCAGTTCCACGGCAACACGGTCCTGGGTCACCGTAATAAAGGGAAGCAGAGGCTTCGTGGGATAAGGTGCCTGCTCCCTGTCATCCAGATCTGTCACCACCTGCCTGCGGATTCGGGCAGGCGCGTATTCTTCCTGATCGAAGAAAGATGACTTTATCCCATATTTTTTCGGTACAAAGGAGGCAATGGTCCCGTCCTCTTTATAGGTCACTTCATACAGAGACGGCACATAGATTCCAGGCACCTTTGAAGCTGCGCACAGAAAAGCCTCCCTGCTCTCCCCGCTCTCTTTCATGGACCGGTACAGATCCAGCAGCTGATCGTAAGAGGTCTCTCCCTCCCCGATATAAAACAGATCAAAAAAGCGGGCCATGGGTTCCGGATTGAAGGCACAGGGACCTCCCCCGATCACGATGGGATCCTCCTCTGTCCGCTCCGCTGCCTTGAGCGGAATGCCGGACAGGTCCAAAACCTGCAAAACATTGGTATAACAGAGCTCAAACTGCAGAGTAAATCCCAGAAAGTCAAAATCCTTGACCGGATCCTGGGACTCCAAGGCAAACAGAGGAATCTCATGTTCCCGCAGCAGGCGGTCCATATCCGTCCAGGGTGAAAAAACGCGCTCACACCAGGTATCCTCTCTGCGGTTAAAGAGCTCGTAGAGGACCTGAATCCCCAGATGGGACATTCCAATCTCATAGACATCCGGAAAACACATGGCAAAACGGACAGAGATCTTCCTGTCCTTGTAGACCGCGTGCATCTCATTTCCCAGATATCTGGCAGGTTTCTGCACCTGCAGTAAAAGCTCATCCGGTATGGCAAGTTTTCTCATAAAACAGTGTCCTTCTATCATTCTGATCTTTTGTGGAATAAGCCACGAGGGGGGCGGTTCTGGAGGAGACATGAGGAGACAGGGGACGGTTCCAATGACATTAAGGTAAGCCCCCCCTGTGTCCAAAACAATAGTTTCTTATTCAATCAGAGGTGAAATATCCT